>Ga0210395_10002736_pt1 | contig 13634 bp, 10 predicted proteins | sample IncBWH4OmetaG_FD_150861 | JGI IMG/M metagenome (GOLD analysis project Ga0210395, IMG submission 150861) | Forest soil microbial communities from Barre Woods Harvard Forest LTER site, Petersham, Massachusetts, United States - Inc-BW-H-4-O ... | reverse complement strand
GAGGGCACATCGGGCTTCCCGCAGATGATGAACGCCGAGGAGTCACTCATCAACTCCGGCGTCGGCGACGTGATCTCGCAGAGCTTCGGCGCGACCGAGAACACCTTCCCGGGCTTCAGCAGCGGTAACTTCTCAAGCCTGCTCGACCTGCGATACGCGTTCGAGGATGCCTTCCAGCACCGCGTGACGGTGCTCGCCGGATCGGGCGACGAGGGAGCGACCAACGACGAGTCCGACGCTATGACCCTGTACCCCATGCGGGTCGTCTCGTGGCCGTCGTCGGATCCGCTGGTGACCTCCGTCGGCGGGACAATGCTCAACCTGGACCAGAACGGTAACAAGCTGTCGCCCGACACCGTGTGGAACGACGGTTTCGGCGCGAGCGGCGGCGGCCCGTCGGCCATCTTCTCCCGCCCGCTCTTCCAGATCGGTGTCGCCGGAGTGACCGGTAACCACCGGGGGACGCCGGACATCTCGATGAGCGCCGCGGTCAACGGCGGCTGCTGGGTGTACCTGTCCTTCGGCGGCGCCGACGGACCTGGCTGGTACATCGTCGGCGGGACCAGCGAGGCCACGCCGATCATGTCCGGGATCGTCGCCCTCGCTGACCAGCAGGCTGGTCACCGGCTCGGCCTGATCAACCCGGCGCTCTACCTGCTGGGCGGGCTTAAGCAGCACGGAATCCGGAACACGGGCATCGTGAGCGTCACGTCGGGCAACAACAGCTTCGGCGGCGTGACCGGCTTCGACGCCGGGCCCGGCTATAACCTGGCTACCGGCTGGGGCACGATCGACGCGGCGAAGTTCGTTCCCGTGCTGGCACGCATCGGTTAGCGCTAGCACGACAAGCACTCCGGCCCGGGCCGCTTCGGCGCCCGGGCCGGAGCGTTCCCCGCTGTGGCCCCGTCGGCCGCGATCGCTGCTACGTTCCGCGGGTTTCGGGCTTCGCCCGAAGCGTGACCTTCGGCTTTGCCAATGGCCGTCCTCGGCTCAGACGGCGAGCCAGCCGGTGATGACGCAGGCTCGGCCCTGGCCGGCGCCGAGGCGGCAACGCAGACGGGCCTGGCCAAGCGGAATGGCTTCAGAGCTGAACCGCCCGAGCCCGTCGGTCTCGATGGTGATCGTTCCCGCGGCGTGCCGGATATCGACCACGGCTGACTGCCGCGGGATCAGCCGGCCGGCGACCAGCCAGGTTTCGCCGAGGCTGGTTATCTCCAGGTCGACCACCAGGCCGCTGGTCCTGAACAGCAGCTGCCGCCGTTCCGTAGGGCCGTCCGCCGCGCCGATCCGGGGGAGTGCGCCACACGTCTCGGATCCGTGAGCCTGGCCGAGCGGGTCGCGGATCGGCTCGTCGGGTCTGGCGTCACGAGGATTCACGGAAGGTCCCTCCTCACGCCAGCCAGTCGCCTTCAAGCCGGCCATCCGGCGCGCTGGCCATCTGCCAACCGGTGCTTTATTCGTCCCCACTTCACATTAATACTCTACTCGACACGACCATAGACGACTACCAAACCGAGAGGCTGCAGCCCGATACGTCCAGGAAGCTGTCGCGGGCGGCGCGGACGGGACGCTTAGGCTGACTGCGATCCCGCATGGGACGGCAGCGGCTTGAGGTGGCCGCGGGCCGCGGCCACCTCGGCCATCGTCGGCGGGTCGTTGCCGCGCCGCTGGCAGTTGAGCGATGCCACCAGCGTCGCGTCGTCCAGCGCCCCGGCCAGCTGGTCCGCCGCGCACCGGGCCAGGTCCGCGGGCGCCTGCTGGCCTCGCTGGAGAAGCGATCCGATCAGCCCGGCGGTGAAGGAGTCGCCTGCGCCGACGGTGTCGACCACGGTGACGTCCAGGGCAGGGCGGTGAACGGACCGGCCCTGGGCGGTGAAGACGTCGGCGCCATCGGCCGAGCCGGTGATGACCACCACCGTCGCGCCTAGGCCGAGCCAGCGCCGCGCCACATCAGCGGCCAGCTGGCCGGGGTACAGCCAGGCGATGTCATCGGAGCTCGCCTTGGTCAGGTGGGCCAGCCGTACGGCCCGCTCGACCAGGCCCTGGGCGTCCCGGTGATCCGCGAACAATCCGGGCCGGACGTTCGGATCATAAGTCACCAGCACGTCACCGCGGCGCCGCATGCGGTCGGCCAGCTCCAGGATCCTCACGTCCCCCGGAGGGGTCCAGGAGGCGAGTGACCCGAAGTGGAGCACGGCGGTGCCCTCAGGAGCACGGCTGGTTTCCTCGGCCGCCCACTGCCAGTCGGCGGTGCCGTTGAGGTAGAAGTCGTAGCTGGCCTGGGCCGAGGCGTCCAGGGACACCACGGCCAGCGTGGACGGCTCGGGCGCGTGCGGCGCGGCACTGAGGTCGATGCCCTCGGCCTCGGCGTGCTCGCGCAGGATGCGGCCGAATGCGGTGTCGGCCAGCCGGGCCATCAGGGTCGTGCGGTGCCCGAGACGGGCCAGGCCGATGGCGACGTTGTACGGGCTGCCGCCGGGAACAGCCTGGAAGGTCCGGGGCTGCCCGCCGGGGACGAGGTCGATGATCGCCTCGCCGATGACGGTGACGCCCGCCGCGGCACCAGACGTGCCGGTCATCCGCTGGCCGCGCTGACCGGAGCGGGCCTGATCTCACCGGACCCGCGCATCACCATCCCGGTCGGTACCGTGTGTGTCTGGGGTGGCGAGACATCCCCGTCGAGGCGCGTGAACAGCAGCTCCGCCGCCAGGCGGCCCAGTCGGCGCACGTCCTGGGTGATCACCGTGACACCCGGATCGAGGACATCGGCCAGCAGGAAGTCGTCGAATCCGACCAAGGCGACCGCATGCTGCAGGCCAGCCTGCCACAGCGCCCGGACGGTGCCGATCGTTACCAGGTTCTGGCTCGCGAACAACGCGGTCGGCGGATCGGCCAGGCGGATCATCTCGGCAGTGGCCTGAGCCGCCGCCTCGATGCTGCGCAACCCCTGCCTGATCAGGAGCGGGTCAAGCATCAGCCCGGCGCGCTCGAGCGCATGGCAGTAGCCGTCGAACCGATGCGCCGCGCTGGTGATCGCGGAGCTGTCCCCCAGGTACCCGATCCGCTGGTGACCATGCGAACGCAGGTGCTCGACGGCCGCGATCGCGCCCTGGCGGTTCCCCGAGATGACGATGTCGGCGTTGAGGAACCTTGGCTCGCGGTCCAGGAACACCACCCTGATCCCGAGGTTCCGCTCGACCAGCAGGTAGCTCTGATCTGGTGCCGCGGGTACGATGATCAGGCCGTCGACGCCACGGTCGATGAGTGTCGTGGCCAGTTCACGTTCCCGGTCCTGGTCCTCATCCAGGCTGCCGATCAGGATCTGGACCCGGCGCTGCCGGGCCACGTCTTCCACCGCGCGCAGCAAGCCCGCCGAGAAGGGGTTGGCCACGTCTTCCAGCAGCAGGCCGATCGTCGCGGTGCGCCGGTCGCCGCGGCGCAGGCTGCTCGCGGTCAGATTGGGCCGGTAGCCGAGCTTGCCGGCCGCGTCACGGATCCGCGCCGCCAGGTCCGGCGTCACCGTCGGGTCACCGTTCATGACCCGGGACACCGTCTTGATCGCCACTCCGGCCAGCGCCGCCACGTCCTTCATAGTGGGTCGGGCCGGACGGCTCTGACTGCCGGCAGGGGCCGCAGACATCGATGTCCTTCCAAGAACGAGCGAGTTGTGGCTCTGAGTCGATCATAGGGTCTGCGCACGGACAATCCAATGCCTGAACTGCCAGTTTGAATGACGTTATCTCACCACCAGGCGCGCTAGCTGATCAGCGTGCTGGCCCGCCTGGTTCAGGCCAAATATGCCCGGACTCAGATGAGATTTAGGTGATTCTGGCATTTGCGAACCACCCTCCTTAACCCGCCCTTGACATCGAAATGACACGTTCGCAATAAGGGCGCGAAGGTATTGATCGGGCCGGCGGGCGCTCATCCAGGCCAAGGCAACGTTGTCTCGGAGATGACTTAGCGACGCTCCTGTTCCTGGTTTCTGTCGAAGGGAACTCCTCCATGGCTCACCTCGGTTCGAGCAGGTCGAGGGCCCAGCGCCGCAGCATGGCGGGCTGGGCATCGCCTCACCGGCCGCAGCTGGGCCCGGCGCTCGAATGGGAGCAGCCTGGGTTCCGGCGGACTGGACACCCAGTCCGCCGGAACCGTGCGTCGTTCGGCCGGCCTTGCCCATCCCGGGCGGCCGCTGATCACGTCCTCAGTCCGGCCGGCTTCCCCAGCCGGACGGGCCTATGAGCACCATGTACTCACCATCGGGTCCATCCAGGGCCCGATCCTTGACCGGCCCGTGCCACCAGGGCGGTGCGGGCCGGCTCACGTCCTCCCTAGCCGCGGATGGCCAGGCCTGTTTGGGTATCGAAGAACTGCATGTCTTCGATGTCGATGCCGAAGGTCATCCGGTCCCCGACCTTGACCGGGGTCTTAGCTTCGACGCGGGCCACCCCCTCGCCCTTGCCTACGGCCTCGGCCTCGTCTTTATCGAGAGCCCCCTCGGCTATGACCCGGTTCGCGTCGATGGTGAAGTGGACCACCAGCTCGGAGCCGAGCGCCTCGATGAGGTTCACGTCACCGACGAGAGTCGGGCCAGTCTCGCCCGGCTTCGCCGCGGGCAGGTGCTCGGGACGCATGCCCACCACGACATCCTTGCCCGCGTAAGAAACCAGGGCCGGACGCTTGGTCCGGACGGCGTCCGGCAGCGGTATCTCCTGGGAGCCAAGCTTGATCGACCGCGCGCCCTCGGTCAGGGCGGCGTCGTACAGGTTCTGGGCCGGCGAGCCGATGAAGGCCGCCACGAAGACGTTGTCCGGGTTGTCGTAGAGGTTCTGCGGAGTATCGACCTGCTGCAGCACGCCGGCTCGCAGCACGGTCACCCGATCGCCCATGGTCATGGCCTCGATCTGATCGTGCGTGACGTAGACCGTGGCCACCCCGATCCGCCGCTGGATCCGCTGCACCTCGGCCCGCATCTGCACCCGCAGCTTGGCGTCCAGGTTGGACAGCGGCTCGTCCATCAGGAACACCGACGGCGAGCGGACGATGGCCCGGCCCATGGCGACCCGCTGGCGCTGGCCGCCGGACAGTTGCCCTGGCTTGCGGTCCAGCCAGTCGGTCAGGCCGAGGATGTCGGCCGCCTCCCTGACCTTCGCGTCGAGTTCGGTCTTGGGCAGCTTGCGCAGCTTGAGCGCGAAGCCGATGTTCTCCGCCACCGTCATGTGCGGGTACAGCGCGTAGTTCTGGAAGACCATGGCGATGTCCCGTTCCTTGGGCGTCTCGTCGTTGGCCTCCTTCCCGCCGATGCGCAAGACGCCGCTGGTGATGTCCTCCAGCCCGGCGATCATCCGCAGCGCGGTGGTCTTGCCGCAGCCGGACGGGCCGACCAGCACCATGAACTCGCCGTCGGCGATGTCCACGGACAGATCCTTGACCGCGTGGAAGCCGTTCTCGTAAACCTTGTTGAGCTTGTCCAGGCTTACCGTGGCCATGATGACTCCTTACCGGGCGCGCGCCCGAGATCGCAGGACTTGCTCATCCCTTCACCGCGCCCGAGGTCAGGCCGGAGACTACGAACTTGCGGAAGATGAAGACCAGGAGGCCGATGGGCACCACCGCCACGACGCTGGCCGCGAAGATGGTCCCGTACGGGACCTGGAAGTTCCCGCCGAAGTCGGCGATGCCCACCGGGATGGTCCGGAAGTTGTTTGAATTGTCGAACGTCAGCGCCATCAGGAACTCGGTCCAGCAAGCGGTGAAGGTGAAGATGCCCGCCGTGAACAGGCCCGGCAGGGCCTGCGGCAGGACGATGCTCCAGACCGTCCGCAGTGGCCCGGCCCCGTCGATCCGGCCGGTCTCCTCCATCTCCTTCGGGATACCGAGCATGTAGTTCCGCAGGATCCAGATGGCGAACGGCAGGAAGAAGGCCGTGTAGGGCAGGATCAGCGCCGGATAGCTGTTCAGCAGGTTGAGATCGCGCTCGAGCAGGTACAGCGGCGCGATCACCGCGACTTCCGGGAACACCGAGATGATCAGCAGGGTCACCATCGTGGTGAACTTGCCCCGCATCGGCAGCCGGCCGAGCGCGTAGCCGGCCAGGGTGCCCAGGATCAGCACCAGCGCGGTGGTGACCAGGGTGACGATCAGCGAGTTCCGGAAGTAGATCCCGAAGTCGTAGCCGACGAATGCGTTGCTGTAGTTCGCCCCGCTGATCGGGCTGGGGAAGAGCTGAGTCGTGCCGACGTCGTTCGGTGACTTGAAGCTCGAGGCGATCAGCCAGTACAGCGGAAGGATGATGAAGAGCACGGTGATGGTGGTGGAAATGGTGATGCCGTTGATGTACCGGTGCCATCCGGTCCGCTTGCGATTTCGCATCAGTTGCCCTCCTGCCCGACCTGGGCCCGGAACACCCGCAGCGTGGCCAGGCAGCCGAGGAGTACCAGCAGCGCGGTGCTGGTCGCCACGGCGGCTCCTGGCCCGAAGGCGAGGTTCTTGAATAGCGCGTTGAACGCGAGGATCGACAGGGACTGGGTCGCGGTTCCCGGACCGCCGCCGGTCATGACGTAGGGCAGGTCGAACAGGCCGAACGCCTGCAGCACCCGGAACATGACCGCGAGCGCGATCGTCGGCCGCAGCAGCGGCAGGGTGATGCGCCAGAACGTGTACCAGCCCGAGGCGCCGTCCATTTCCGCGGCCTCGTACACGTCGCCGGGCAGCATCACCAGCCCGGCCAGCACGATGATCGCCACGAACGGCGTCGTCTTCCAGATGTCGGCGATCATCAGGCCGATGATGGCCGGGGTCGGGGTGCCGAGGATCACCGGGTGGCCGAAGCCGAGCCCGCCCAGGATGTAATCGGCCACGCCGTAGGTCCCGTTGTAGATATAGGCCCACAGCTCGGCGTTGATGACGGTGATCATCGACCAGGGCAGGAGCATCAGCGCCATCATGTACCCGCGCCCCTTGACGAGACGCTCGAGCACGAGCGCGATGCAGGTTCCGAGCACCAGCTCGACGATGACGGTTATCACGGTGTAGTAAACGGTGAAGAACAGCGCGTCCCGCCACAGGGACGCGTGAATCAGCAGGTTGTAGTTGCTGAAGGTAAAGCCGTCCAGGCTGAAGCCGCTGCCTGTCACGGTCACTTTGTTCAGGCTCATGATCACCGAGTACACGATGGGGAAGATCGTGACCGCGGCGATGACGATTAGCGCGGGAAGCGAGAAGCCCCAGCCCATCCGGGCTAGCCGTTTCCTATTGATATCGGGGCGCGGGACCGGGGGGACGATGGTGTCCACCGGTCCAGCGGCGCTCTGTCCAGAAGCACTTATGGCGGTCATGGGTAACTCCTCGCGGCCGGGGGCCGAGATAAGCAGGTAGGTATTGCCAGCTGACCGGGCGGGGCGACCGCCCGGGCCGGGAAGCGAATCGCTTCCCGGCCCGGGCAGCTCTGGCGGCTAGGTCACAATCCGCCGCTTGATGTACTGCTGAGCGCGGTGTTGGCTGCGGACTCCATCGCCGCAACCGCGGCCGCCGGACTGGCCGACCCGGCCAGGGCGCCGTTCACGTTCTGGTAGATCGCGGTGGACAGCGCCGGGTACTCGGGCGTGCCCGCGGGCCGGGGGACCAGCTTGGTCATCGGCACGACGGCAAAGACCGGGTTGGAGGCGATGGTCGCGGGCGCAGAGCGGACCGCGGTCACGGTGGAGATGAACCCGTACTTCTGGGACAGGATGTCCTGCGCCGCGGTACTCGACAGCCACTGGAGGAACGTCAGGTCCGCACCCAGGTGCGTGCTGTGCGGGTTGATGTACATGTTCCAGCCGCCGATGTTGGAGTAGCCGGGGGTCGACTGGCCCGCGAAGGTCGGCAGCGGCTCCACGCCGACCTGGCTCGCGGTGAGCTTGCCGCCGTCGGCCGCGGTGATGGCGCTGGTGTAGGCATAGTCCCAGTTGCGCAGGAACACGGCCTGGCCGGACCCGAAGGTGTTCATCGCCTGCGGCTCCTGGAACGTGGTCACCGCGGCCGGGCTGACGCCGGAGGTGATCAGGCTGCGCATGAACGTGACCGCCTTGAGCGCCGCGGCCGAGTTAAGCGTGGCCGTGGTGTAGCCGCTGTTGGTCGCCGTCCCGCCCGCGTCCGTCAGGTACTCCATGAAGTTGCAGGTCAGGCCCTCGTACGAGTCGCCTTCCCAGACGAATCCGTACTTGGCCTGCCCCTTGGCCAGCACGGCCTTGGCGTCGGTTTCCAGCGCCTCCCAGGTCGCCGGGGGCGTCAGCCCGTCCTTGGCGAGCAGGTCCTTGCGGTAGTACAGGAAGCCCTGGTCCTCGAACAGCGGCGAGCCGTAGACCGCACCCTTGTACGTGGCCCCGGCGACCAGCCCGGGAGCGAACCTGCTCCAGTAGCTCGCCGGGAGGTACTGCGACAGCGGGACGGCCAGCTGGTGCGCGCCGAACTGAGCGGGCCAGATCACGTCGCCCATGAACACGTCGGGAGAGGACGAGCCGCCCGCGATCTGCGTCGCCAGCGTGGCCCGGTTGGTGTCGGTGTCGGTCGACGCCGACACCAGGGTGACGTGGATGCCCGGGTACTGCTTCTCGAACGCGTTGATCAGCACGGTCCGGGCGTCGTTGGCGCCGGTGCCGCTCAGCGGGCTGGCCGACCAGACGATGCTGCCGGTCGTGGTCGAGCCGACGCCGCTGGGGGCGCTGCTCGCGCCGCTGGTACCAGTAGTACTGCTGCTGGAGCCGCTGCTACCGCAGGCACTCAGCACCAGCACGGTGGCGCCCGCCAGGGCGGCCAGCCCAACACCCTTCTTGGGCCAGTGAGAGTTTCTCGGCGAACTTCTTCGTGACATGTGTGCTCCTCTGCACTCTTACTCTTCTTCTGGGCTACTCATGGGAACGCCGGCCATTCATGCGACGCCCGTGACCGCGTATGGCCGAATCCGGCCTGGCCACGACGAGCCCGGCGTACTAGTCCTGCCGTTTCCTGACTACGTGGCGGCCCGAGCCGCCGTGTCAGGCGACCAGGGCCGGCACGATGCGCGACGCGGGTCGGCAGTTCTCCGCCACGAGCGGACGGCCCGGCCAACCAGGGGCACGCACAGGGGGCTAGTTCCACGGACGCCTCTCCCGGCAAGCGGCCGGGCCTCCGCTGGAGGCCCGAGCCGCGGCCATTCCTCTTGTCAGGCGTGGATGACTCATAACGGACTTCCTTAGAGCCTGAGCCGGAGCAGCCGGTCTCCTAGATAACGTTATCCCGCAGTTATCTCACAGCGTGATGGAACGTTCTGCTACGGTCAAGCCTAGTTTCCATCTCGTTTCCAAAATGTGACGTCTGAAAACCCAGGCATACGCAAGGAGCAGCTACGGAAGACATTTTCCCTGCTCCCGCTGGGCGCCAGCCTAGATCATTAAGGCGCTGGTGAAAAGTACCGCCACGCCCTTCCGTGCAAATCTACAGACGGTTATGAGTCAACGTTGTCTGACCGTTGGACGGCCTCCGGACGTTGCCGTGGCAAGCCATCGTCCACTTGCCGGTGTGCCCGCTGGGGCTAGGGTGAAATCGCCATGCCTGACACCTCCTGGTGACGTCTACGGGATCCGCAGTGGTGAAGACTGCGGTTGTGATCGTGACGGGCGGCCCGGGCTGCGCAGGTGGGCCGAGTCTGCGATCCGAGTGGTACGGCGGGCCAGGAACAGCGCCGCAGCCGCGGCGGTGGCCAGGGCGACGGCCAGGATCTCGGCGATCGTGGTGGCGGGCAGGCCGTCCGAGATACCCGCCCCGATACCGCTGGTCTGGCCCTGCATGTTGATCAGTCGCGGCGCGATGACCAGGCCCGCGGCTGTCCCGATGGCCACCCCGATGCTGGTTAGGATCGCCGTGTTGACCACCAGGGTGGCCATGACCTGGCGCGGCGTGAGCCCGAGGGCCTTGAGCACGCCGACCTCATGCACGTGGTCACGCAGCCCGATCGCGGTCGCGGTGAGCAGGTTCGCGAGCGCTATGACGGCCAGCACGACGACCGCGACGGCGATCACCGCTCGCACCATCCCCAGCCCGTCGGCCGGGTTGCTCACTACCTGCACGTCCAGCTGATCCTGGGAGGCCGCCAGCAGGCTCGCCCGGGCCGCGGCCGGCTGCACTCCCGGCTTCAGGACCAGGCTGTAGACCAGCTGGCCGGGCGCTGCGCCCGCGTCGCTGAGGGCGTCGAGGCCGAAATCGAGGACGTCGCCGTTATTGCCCGGCTCGATGGTCCGCCCGACGATATGCAAGATCACCGGTACGCCTTCGACCGTCGGCGAGATCCACGCGCCCACCCCGATGTGCATGAGGTCAAGGAAGCCCTGGCCCGCCACGGCCTCGTTCGGCGCATGGAATATCCGTCCCTGGACCACCTGGAACGGGTACGGGCGCCAGGAGTAACCCATGGCCCGAGCGGTGAAGGTGCCGTTGTCGCCCGGCAGCAGCGTGTCGAGCGACGTGCCCGGGTAGTACGCCTGCACCTGATTGTCATGACTGATCAGGGCCACGGCCTGCTTGTTATCCAGGCCGCCCTGGCTCACCGTGACGGCCGCCGCCAGGCCGATCCGGCCCGGGTCACGGGTGAACCCGTCCACGGTCGACCAGCAGGTCAGCGCGATTGTGATCATGACCATGGGGACGGCCAGGCCGAACACGGTCAGGGCCGCGGGCAGCCGCCGGCTCAGGCAGTCCCTAGCCCCCAGGACCAGCGGTGCCGGCAGCCGGACGAGCAGGCCGAGCCGCGCCATCCGGGACAGGTGACCGTGCGGCGGGCTCGGCTGGACGGCGGCGACCGGTGACACCCGGCCCGCATACCAGGCTGGGACGACGGTGGCGAGCGCGACGGTCAGCACCGTGCCGACGCCGATTACCGCCACCCAGGAACCGGATAGCGGGGCCAGACCCACCGGGGTGCCATCGGGCGGCCGCACGAACGCTGGCGAAGTCATGATCCGTGTCGCGGCCAGCCCGAGTACCGTGCCGGCCGCGCCCAGCGCGGTCTGCTCGGCGACCAGCATCCGCACCACCTGGCCGGGCGTGAACCCGAGCGCCTTCAGCATCGCGATGTCCTGCCGCTGCACGAGCACCCGTCCGGCGGTGACGTTCGCGATGGCGCACGGCGCGGCCACCAGCGCGATGATCCCGAACAAGGCCAGCAGCAGCCCGAGCAGCCGGTCGTTACTGGCCATCGAGTTCTGCACCTGCTGCCAGGTGGAGTAGCGCTCGACCGCCGAGCTCGAGTTCTGGTCCGGGCCGTTGTAGAGGTTCCAGATGGTCTGCACGACCTGGCCCGTGGCCACGGCGGAGCTATCGGTCAGCCGGAGGCCGACGATCTCTTGCGTCTCGCCCGGGTTCGGTTCGACCTTGACCAGCAGCGCGTGCTGCACCCAGATCAGGCCCGGCGTCCATTGCGGGTAGAAGCCCTGGTCAGCTGTGTCGGCGATGCCTATGACCCGCATCGAGGTCATGGTGCCGTCGATGCCGTCCACGACGATCTGGTCCCCGACCCCGACGTGAACCGCCTGGGCGAACGACGCCTCGACCACGACACCGGCCGGCGCCGAGGCCCGCAGCCAGCTGCCCGCTACCACCAGCGGCGTCGACATGGCCGGCGGCACCTGCGTCATGCTGCGGAGCTCGACGGGTGATTTCTGGGCCCCTTGCGCCAGCGTCGCCGAGGCGGCCTGATAGGGCTGGCTGACCGCCTGAACTCCCGGCAGCGAATGCAGCTCACTGGTGTCGGTCCGGTCCTGGAAATAGACCAGCACGTCCGCCCCGTGGGTCCGCGCGAACAGCTGCTGCCAGGGGTTGAGCGTGCCCTGCAGCAGCATGCTGGCCAGGAACAGGGCAGCCGCCACCCCGGCGACCACGGCCACCGTGAGCAGGGCCTGGCCACGACGTGCGCGCAGATCCGCGCGTGCCCACCGCAGCGTTCCTCGCACCGGGCCTCAGCCCCTCAGCTCCAGGATGTCACGCACCCCGTTCAGGCCGCGCGGTATGGGAACGATCTTGGCGTCGTCGGCCACCATCCCGTCGAACAGGTTGATCACCCGGTCGGCCATGCTGGCCACCCGCGCGTCGTGGGTGACCAGGAGGATCGTCTGACCGCGGTCATGCGTCCGGCGCAGCAGCCGGAGCACGTCGCGCGTGTTGGAGCTGTCCAGGTTGCCGGTCGGCTCGTCGGCCAGCAGCAGGCTCGGCTCATTGGCCAGTGCCCGCGCCAGCGCGACACGCTGCTGTTCGCCGCCCGACAGGCGGGCCGGGGCTGCGCCTGCCTTGTCCGTCAGGCCCAGCTCGGACAGCAGTTCTTCGCGGCGCTTCCTGGCCTGCCGTGGGGTGGCCCCCGCGAGCAGCGCGGGGAGTTCGACGTTGTCGGCGACAGTCATGCTGGACAGCAGGTTGAAGAACTGGAACACGAACCCGATGTGGCGGCGCCGCAGGAGCGCCCAGCCGGAGGTGGACAGGCCGTCCACACGCTGGCCGCGCAGCCAGAGCTGGCCGCTGGTAGCCGGCTCGAGCCCGCCCAGGACGTGCAGCAGGGTGGACTTGCCCGATCCGGACGGGCCCATGATGGCCACGAACTCGCCCACCGCGAGCTCGAGGTCAACCCCCCGTACGGCCTCGACCGCGACCCCGTCGGCCCGGTAGACCTTGACCAGGCCCGAGGTCTTCAGCAAGACGGGGGAGTCGGCTGACCGCTCTGGCGGCCAGGGCAAGCCTTTCGGCGCTGCGCGGCTCACACGAATTCCTCCTGGCATCGTTCCAGCCAGTCCAGGTCGGCCTGCAGGTGCAGCAGGGCGCCCTCGATCAGCAGCCGTGCTGGGGTGTCCGCCGGATCTGTGTCGGCGTGCAGCTCGGTGAGCCTGCGTATGAGGCTGAGGTAGTGCCGCCGCTGGGTGTTCATGAGAGCTATCCGGTCGGCAAGCCCCGTCATGGGCGCGAGGATGAGCTTGATGAAGAACTCGTCGCGGATGCGAGGTCCGTCGCTCGGTTCGTCGATCCAGGCGAGGAGGGCGTCGCGCCCGGCAGGCGTGAGCTCATAAACGCGCTTGTTGGGCCGCGTGGTCTGCTCCACATCTTGGCTGCGGACCAGGCCGTCCTGTTCGAGGCGCTTGAGCGTGACGTAAACCTGGCCGATGTTCGGGGACGGGTACGCCTGCCCGAAGGTCTGTTCCAGCGCCAGCTTCAGCTCGTAGCCGTGAGCCGGCTCTTTAGCGAGGAGCGCCAGCAGGGGCTGCCTCACGGTTCCGTCACCTCCATGGGCCTGGGTCGGCCCGGGCTCAGATTACCGCTGTACATAACAATTATGTAAGACCTAACGTGGGAGAACTCTTCTGGGCAGCCTCGCGCCGCTGCTCTGGAGAGCCGCGGGCCGGCGGGTCCCGCGTGCGCCCCCGTCGTCGGGCGCAGCGAAACATGTCTGACTCGTTATGCGATCCGATTGACATATACCTAACGGCGGTGCATAACATGCATCTACGAAGCTACCGGACGTTGGTTTGGCGGTGACCCGCATGCGGCGTGCGATGCCCGGAATGGCGGCCATCGCTGCGGGCCTCTTCCTGATCGCCGGCTGCACATCGGGAAGTCCAGCCCGGGACGGGTCGGCGCCT
>Ga0210395_10002735_pt1 | contig 13636 bp, 26 predicted proteins | sample IncBWH4OmetaG_FD_150861 | JGI IMG/M metagenome (GOLD analysis project Ga0210395, IMG submission 150861) | Forest soil microbial communities from Barre Woods Harvard Forest LTER site, Petersham, Massachusetts, United States - Inc-BW-H-4-O ... | reverse complement strand
TCAGACATCACCCACTCCGTTCGTCAGGGTGTTCATTGTAGTAGTCTTCCTTGATGTCGTCCGGAATAGGTCCGCGCCGGCCAACCCGGCCACGGTACTTTTCGCGATCCAGGGCCCACTCACGGATGTGGATATGAGGCTTGTGATGCGCCTCCCATGTCCCGTCGCGCGGAGCCGTCTGCCTAGCTGCGCGGTGCTGCTTGAGGACGTCTGCGGGCACGACGTCCGGCATGCGCTCCTGTTGTAGCTCTGCGGGCTCTAGCGCCGGATCTGCGGGTGCGGGCTCGATACGCTCGCGGACGTTCCGGACAGAGCGCGCCTCGCGCTGGAATTCGTCGGCCAGCGTCAGCGCTACCGTCTGGAGAGCGCGCGACCTCGCGACGATGATATCGCGGAGATCGCTGAGCGTGCCGAGCGGGAAGAGGAACCAGCGCACGATGCCATACTTGGGCAGTGGCGATGGGTAGATGGAGCCGGAGCGCGCCTGCGCCTTGCGCCGCTCGTAATGGATGTGGATGTCATAGAGGACGACCGCGATGACGGGAAGGCTCGCCCACATGATCCATGCGCCAGGCGGCTCGCCGGCCAGCCGGGCGTGGAAGGTCTGGAGGAATGCCGAGACGAGAGCTAGGCAGTTGACGAATGCGCGAGGCTTGCTGCCCGACATCCCCTTCTGCGCATACTTCAGCGAGTAGTCGGCTCCCACAAGCGCAGCTCCGTCATAGCACGTACTGAAGAAAATGGCGATGCCGGGAGGTACGCCGAAATGGCGAGCCACCCAGTAATAGGAGTACGCGCTCACGCCGAGGATCGGCACGAGTACGAGCAGCCAGATAAAGCGTGTGTAAGCGATGCGTAGAGCAGCGCCCAGCCTACTCCTGAAAGAGCCCGTAGGCGTAGTATCGGTCATAGGTCCCATCCGTTCTCCGCTTATAGGTGGGGCTAGCCCTGCCCGGAGCGCGGCCGTGCTTCGGGTGGGGCGCTTATGCCTTACGGCAAGTGTACCCTCTTACTCACATAGTTAGTCGAGCCTCTTTCTACCGGTCGCTTTCCGGTAGGCGTAAGCGGTAAGCGGTAAGGGGTTTAGTAAGATGTAAGCGGTAAGCGGTAGGTGGTTTTAGAAAGCGCGAGCGAGTTAGCGCCGGTTCGCGGTTCACTGCCCGGAATGACGGAAGAACAGCCGTATCTGGTCCGGTAGCTCCGCCAGGATGGCCCAGTCCTCGTCGGAGACGAGCGGGGCATAAGCGGCCGGATTACCGACCATAGTGGCCATACCCATGATGATGCCGTGGGCCGTGTGATCATCAGGCGTGTCGGCTCCGGCGCGGCTCTGCCGCCGCTTGCGATCGGGCGAGCCCTCCTGGATCTCTTCTGACCGGTAGGTCTCGTTGAAGTCGGGTAGCTGATCAGGTGCCCAGCCATCCATGCCGTGCTCGATCATCGAGCGCCAGCAGCGCTCCATCCGGGAGAGGTAGCCGAGCGAGCTACCCTTGCCGCCATGTTCCTGAATTGCGTCGCTTATTGCCTGGAATGTCTTGCCGCCATTCAGGTTCTTCTCTTCCCAGATCAGCCAGGCCTCGCGCCACTTTATGACGGACGCTTCCGCTGCGGGTGCGTCGAATGCCTTCTGGAGCCTGACTATCTCTGAAATTCTGTCGACCATTGTTGCTCCCGTTATCCTAGGGGATAACCTAATCATAGCGTATCATCGGACGTATGACTATTAAGGCTATCGAGACGAAATATGGCGGATGTAAGTTCCGGTCGCGCCTGGAAGCGCGGTGGGCCGTGTTCTTTGATGTCTGCGGTATTGCCTGGGAATACGAGCCGCAGGGCTTCACGGTCGATACGCCGCGAGGCAAGATCAATTACCTTCCGGATTTCTGGCTCCCACAGACCGGGCAATGGGCCGAGGTCAAGGGATATCTCGATACGGACGGAATGCATCGCCTATTCGCGCTCGCCTGTGGAATGGCACAATGCGGCCGTGGACGGGATCTCGTCGTGTTCGGTGATGTGCCTAGGCTCCGGTCGATGTCATGGCCTGTACAGCTTCACTGGCATCGCAAGCTCTGGGGAGTTGCGTGGGTACCGGAGGACGGATGCCCTATGCGCCGGCCACACGTCGCGGTAGAGGACAGCGCGCGGACTGCGCAGCGGCTAACGGACGGCTTCCCGTTCGGCGCGCCAGACTGGGCGCTGGACGGTCTAGAGCGGGCTCGCTGCGCCCGGTTTGAGTGGGGTGAGAGCGGATGACCGTTCCTGGCGATGGGCTAGCCGAGGAAGGCGAGCCGGAGCTAATCGAGAAAGGTCTTGTCTATCATCCTGCGGCTAGTATCCGGAAGCTCTACCCCTGTCCGGACTGCGGCGATGAGTACATTGACGCGACGTCGCTAGGCGCGCATCGGCTCCGCGACCACGCGGAGTAGAATAGCGGGGATGGAGCTGCGGCCGAGCACACGTACCGGCCGTACAGGGGAGGCCGCGCGAACGCTGTGCTCCCAGCTTGGGTTGAACCCTGGCCTCCCACCATCAGGCGTAGGCCGGTCGCGCCTCGCGGATGATGGCCCGGATGACTAGAGCGGTCGCTAGTAGGGTCGCCGCGAGGACGGCCGCAAACACCATGACTAGAATCGAGCAGGAAAACGGCTGGCCGTAGAGCGTACCGGTTACCCGGAACTTTCCCAGGACGACCAGGAACACGGCTCCGAGGATCAGCTTAAGCATTTCGCACCTCAATAACCGGGTAGGCTTCCACGGCCCATCCCGCTGGTAGGTAACGGCTGACGGCCGCAGTACGCGACCAGACGTTCCAGCCGAGAGACAGTATCGACGGCCCGACCGGCACACCGTTGTGCTCGATACGGATGACCCAGATCATGTTACAAGGTTCCATCGTCTCGCCTTTGTTCGCCTAGATACAATTATAGCCCGTAAGGTCCAGTCTGGTCTAGACCCTACGGGCTACAATTTCAGTTCGGCTTCCTAAGCCATAGCGGCGGCTCGCTCCGACCACTTCCACCACTGCTCGATGTTGTTGGCTATGAGGATCTCGAATGGGGAGACCCAGAACACGCGGGTTTTGTCTCCGCCAGAGAGGCGTAGCGCTTCCTCCGCGATGAGCGGGTGAGCGCTCGCCACGACTCGGTTATCGGTACGGTCGGAGATTTTCATCATGACGACCTTTCCCAGTAACGGAGCGCGTCCGGAGTCTGCCGGGCTAGCCACTCCCAGATGCCCTTCAGGTCGGCCTCGCTCATACGGGTACCGTCGCCCGGCACACGCTCATCGATCCGGTGGGCCTCTAGCCTGGACCACAGGACGTCAAACCGGCCAAAATGGAGGTTATGCTCCATCAGGAAGTTTTCGATCATCTTCGCGTACATCGCTCGCCTTTCTCGCTCGCCTAGGGCAAGTATACCCTACGTTTGCGATTATGGCTACAGAGTCCTCCAGGTCTGGTGGCGCAGGTAATACTGGACCTCGCGGACGTAGCCGTCAGCGCCGGAGTTGTAGCCCGACTGCCACGCGGAGACCGTTCCCCAGAAGTTGTTGTATACGGAACGGCCCATGTAGCTGTGGCCGGTATAGACGGAGCGGAGCCAGGCCGCCATCATGTCGGCGCAGAAGGCCGTTGACCGTGACACCCACGGATAGCCTCCCCACGCATTGTCGTTGGTGGGTGGAGCCGGTCGCGCGACCTTCACCTGAAGGATGCACCAGGACTCGAATCCGTGCGCATCGCGGTCGCCCGCTTCCTTCTGGTTCCAGGTAGACTCCGCGACGGCCTGCGCCTTGAGAGCGTTCTGATCCCAGCCCCACTTACAGGCTGCCCACTCAAGGATCTCGTCGGTGGTGCCCTTGAAGTTGCCGGTTACCTTCGCGAAGTTCCGGGCCATGACTGGATCCTGAAGCCGCCAGGGGCCGAGACGGAGCTTCGCGCCTCGCGGAGGTACCATGTGGTTGGCTACGGTGTTCCCTGCGACGCGCTCCGGAGCTAGCTGGACCCGTGCGGCGCAGTAGGCGTCCGGACGCGGTAGGGTCGCGCTCTGCGGCGCGGTGCCCCAGTACTGGCGAGCGGCTGGCCGGCTCGTAGTCGCGGAGACGTAGCTAGACACGACAAAGGTCGCGACTATCGCGGCAGCCACGACGAGGAAGCACACGACCGTGCGCAGAATCGGGTTATGCATGATACCTCCTAATGCCTGAGAGCCCGGAGGTAGTCTATACCCTCCGGGCTCTCCTGCCCCAGTACTGGCGGGGGCCGCTTCCGCCCTACTGGGAGCTTTGGCGCTCTTGGTTGTTCCTGATCGCCCGGAGTTCAGCGCGGATATCCTCCATGACGGCCACGAGGTCTAGCAGGCTTCCGTAGATGTCGTCAAGATCTGCTACGGGCTCGCGCTTTCGCCAGCGGAACATTTTCGTCACACCCCATCGTCGGCTAGCCGCTTCGCGGTCGCCGGATCGATCTCAAGGATGACCGGCGTCCGGTCAAGCATTTCCTCGCCCGGCGTCTCTAGCATCTCGGTGATGCCGAGGACGACTAGCTTCGCCTCGTCCGGGCCGTCGATCACGGTGCAGTAGCGCCGGACGTAAGCGAGCATCTCGCCTAGCTCGCCGTTGACGACGAGGTCATCCATCATCGCTTCTGCCATCTCGATGGTCATGCTGTCGTCCTGGCCGGGTAGCTCCGCGAAGTACGCGAGCGCGGCTCGCGCAATCAGCAGCTCCGTCCGGAGTAGCGTACTCATATCAGAGCCGCCTCTCGCATCGCGATGAACAGGTAGATGAGGTCGATTGTCACGTGCTCAAGGTTCCATCCGCAGTGCCTCAGGAGGGCACGGAAGTAGAGGATGGCCCACCATACGTGCTCGATCATCAGACCTTCCTCCCGTCCTCTTCCGCGTTGATCTGCTCAACGCTCTTGATGTATTCGGCCTTCTGCTCTTCGCTAAGGGCAACAAACTTCTCGGATGATTCCCTCTTGAGCGCGTCCGCAGACTTCTGCGTACGGACGAATGTCCGGTAAGCGGTGAGCGCATCGACTAGCTGCCAGTCGTACTTCACCGTACTCGCCTTCCGTTCTTGATCTGGCCCTTGACTACCGGCTTGAGGAACTTCCGGACGCGAGCCCGGATCTTCCGCGTAGCGCTCTGAACGCCTAGCGTCAGGAATACACCTATGAGGATTCCCACTACAGCTATTCCAGCCATTGTCTCGCCTTTCTCGCCTTTGCTGTTGGAGCCGCTGCTGCCCTTGCCTCTAGCATGACCGGCCAACTTCGCCCGCTTCCAGCCTAGCTCCAACACTACAATAGTACCTCGCGGAACGGACCTAAGTCTACCCAGACGAGGAACTTTCTTCTGATATTTTCAGCCGTGTCCCTAAACGCAGAAGAGCCCGGCTCTACGGAGCCGGGCATCTTCGGTCGGTTCAGGCTTCCGGCGCGCGCCAGTCGCTCGTGGTCGGCCGGGCGAACCCCTTCGGCCAGTAGCGCTCGTGGGCACGGCCGCCGGTCGGGAGGACCTTCAGCCAGTTCGCGATCTTGGTCTGGTCGGCCTTCGAGTGGCCCTTGAAGTGGGTCGCGACGAGGTCAACCAGTTCCTTCGCGAGAACCTGGTTTGTGTCGCGCGCCGAGGGAGCGGAGCCGTTGCTCGCAGCCTTGTCGGTCGCGGGCTTCACGTTCTGCTTCGCCGGAGCCTTCGCGGCACCCTTGGCCGGAGCCTTGGAGCCGGTCGCGGCCTTCGCCGGAGCCTTGGAGCCGGTCACCGTCTTGGTCGCGGCCTTCGCGGGAGCCTTACCGGCCGCAGGAGCGGCAGTCGAGCGGCGGGCACGGCGCGGAGGGGTGGCCTTCGCAGTCTCGCCGGTCTTGGGCTCTGCCAGAACGCCGGCCAGAACTTCGGCGTCACGCGCGGCCTCGTGGGTGGTGGTTTCGGTCATTGTCTTCTCGCCTTTCGCCTAGGCCGGTCGCTCCGGCCTTACAAGAACAACTCTACCCTATGATTTGAGCGGAGTCTACCATTTCCTGAAGATTTTCTGAACTTTTTCTCACGGGATGTAGCCGAGAGCGCGCATCATGTCCCACCAGGGGCAATTTGTGTTGTGGTTCTTCCACCACGGCTCGCGGCAGGCCGGGCAGCGCTCGCTCGCCGGTACAACGACGTCAAGGCTCAGCGGATCGCCTCCCATGTCTATGGTGATGTCGGCGTTCGCCTCCCATAGCTGGAGCGCGGCTGTGAAGATCAGGTACCGGCCGACGTGGGGGCCGTCTAGCCGGACGTTGATCTCATCGACTACATAGCCGCAGACGACCGTCTCATCGCCATAGACGACATGGACGTGGGTACCGTTCGGGATGAGGCGCGGTAGCCGGTTACGGCCGAACTGAGTCCAGCCGCCAATCCTCGCGAACCGTCGCCGGTCCTCTTCGCTCATCGCTTCCTCCCTATCCAAATAGGACGCGCTCCGCGAAGTCCCAGTCAGTCAGGACTCGCCGGCACCACGCGGCGCATTCCTCGTCGGGCTCGCCGTACGCGCCGATCAGTTCGGCCATATCGCGCAGAAGGTGAATCAGGACGAGGGCCGGATTCGTCTCATAGGTCTCGGAGACGTCCGCGCTCGCTAGCTCGCGGTCGCGCATAGCTTCCCACTCGCCGGTCTGGTTAGGCCGCTCACAGACCCACGCGAGGTCTTCCGCGTCCGGCATAGCCGGGTAGAACGCCTCAGGAGCCGGGCCGCGCCTCGCGTAGGTATAACGGCCCTTCAGGATCATCTCGTCAAACTTCCGGGTAGCGCGGTAGACTACGGTCCCAGATTCGATCTCTTCGCGGACATTCCTCAGGAAGGCTTCCTCAGTCTCGTCGCGGTAGCGCTCCGCGAGGACGATCATACGGAAGCTAGTTACGCCGGCCAGGAACGCGCTCCATCGGCGGCTCAGCTTCTCACCGGCCGGAGAGGTCCAGTCGCACGGGACCTTAACCGTCTCAAGATCAAGGAAGGTCACGTCACTCCGGAACTTTCCCGGAACTTCGATCATCCACTTTTCGGTCATTTTCTCGCCTTTCGTTCGCCCTACAGCAAGCTTACCCTACTCCTGCGAATAAGGGAACGGCCTAGGCGAGGAAGTTTCGTCACCTAGGCCGTTCGGTTAGCCGTTGAGCCGGTTCATATCCGGCATAGCTCGCAGGAGCTTGAAGCCAAGCCCTGCGCAGCCGAACTCATCCGGCAAATCCGTTTCCTGGCTCGCGCCGCTGGAGCCGTTCGGGTTGAGGTCCATCGTCACCTCCCTCCCCAACTCGCTTGAGGTACTCGCGCTCCGTCGCCGCGAGGTTTTCCGGCAGGAAAATCTCATTCTCAGGGTAGAGGTAACGCTCCACCGCGAAGTAGAGCCGGGCCTGGCGTTCCGTGAGAACGCCTTCGCGGATCTCATCAAGATCCTCAAGGACCGCATGAAGCATTCCGTCTATGCGGTCGGTCTCTTCTGATGCCATTTCTCGCCTTTCCGTTTCGCCATTACCTCAATTATACCTCATGGATTCCGGAAAGGCGAGAGCCCGGTCACCCTGCCGGGGGTCGGGAAGGTGACCGGGCTCTCTGGTGCCTGAGGACGCGCCAGCGATAACGCGCCGCTCAGGCCGCTGGTGTTACTTGGCGATCTGGAACACGAACGAGGCCGCGCCGGTGCCGTCCTCGGTGCCGGTCTCGTCCCAGACGCCAGCGGCGGTGCCCCTGTGCGAGCTGACCGACGTGATGACGAGATCCTCGGAGCGCGAGCCCTGCGGGTCCGCGAGCGGGTAGTTGGTGTCGAGGATCAGGTTGCTGCCGACGCAGAGGCCGTTGACGCGCAGGACCTGGTGACCGGCCGGGAGGCCGCCATCCTGCAGACGACCGGTGACCACGCCGTTGTTCGCCACGTGGAGCACGGTCGGGTAGAGGAAGTCGGTGCCGTTGAACGTCAGCTTGAGGACGTTCGGCCCCAGCTTGTACGCGCAGACGTGCGGAGCCGGAATGTTGGCAGTGGCCGCGCTGGCGGATGACGCGAGCGCTCCAGCGCCCAGGGCCGTGGCCGCCGCTACTCCGGCACCGATTGCTGCGAGCTTGGTGGTTCTGCGTGAGAACATGTTGCTCCCTTTTCAGGTGTATGCGTGGGTAGGTCCCTCGCCTTCGCTAACCGTACCGGAGAAACAGGCGTGCTATCTATAGCGGAGAGGTAACGATTTTCGTGCTCAGTCCTGCTCTGTGCGAGCGGCCCATTCGGCCGCATAAGGCCATAGCATTGCCGCGAATTCCGGGCTCTCATTCGCGCACCGCAATCCGGTAATGGCGTGCTTTACTGCCTGCCGGATACTGTCGTCTGCGACATAAAGGCCGATCCGCTTTAGGCGTTCGTCCGTAATGGCGTCGGATAGCTGCCGTGACTGGAATGCTATTGACGCATCGCCTAGCTGCTTCTGCCGCTGGAGCAATCGGAGCATCGCGCCTAGCGGGCTCTCGTTGCTGTCGATGACTAGAGCTACGCCTAGTTTGTAGTCAAGGCTCTGGACCTCGCGGACGAGGCGCGCCAGTTCCTGGGCCTGGGTGACATCGTCGCCCTCGAATTCGCCATAGTCCCATTCGCAGATCTCTGGGTTCATATAGCCAAAGATCGATTCGCGCGGCACGGTAAACAGCGCCCACGCAGTGGTGTTGTCCGGGTAGATGCCCATTATGTGGAGATTAGTCGCAACCATGTCGTTCGCCTCTCGCTGTAGATGTGAAGCGGGCCGGCCAGGTGGCTAGCAGACCTGACCGGCCCTATGCGCTCTGGGCCTGGAAGGCAGGCGAGGGCCTCAGGCCGTAGGCGGCGCAATTCCGATAGTACCCGATTCGTCCGGGAAAGGGAAATGCCGGCTAACAGAGGGTTAATGCCGGTAGAATTGAAAGTTAAGGAAGGATATACTAGGAGGTCCGGGCACCCGCCTCCGTAGTGAATGCCCGGACCTCAGTTTAGCCCCTAGTACCGGATGGACCGACAACCCATCTTCCGATATGAAAGGACCGACTCTATGAGTATATACGCATCGGGCGGAAAGCGCGAGTCTCAATATACCTGGCCACAGGTAACAGGAGTCACGCCGCTGCGCGGCTCGCGAGGTCTAGGTCTTGAAGCTGCCTGCTGGGTTGCCGATAATCAGGGGTTTACCGTTCTTGCTATGGTGCCGCTTGATATGACTAATGGCGAGAAGAAACCGGCTGAGCGATGGAAAGGTCTCGAATTCCGGTCGCCAGAGGAAATCCGCTCAGCTGTCGACAAGTATAGCCGCGAGACGTTCTGCCGGCGCTGTGGCGTAGCCGTTCTTACCGGGAAGTCAGGACTCGTCGTAATTGATATTGACGACGAGGATTCATGGAGGGATCTCTGCGATGGCCGTGAGGTTCCGGAGACGCTAGAGCTACGGACTCACTCCGGTAGGCATCTTGTGTTCGATGACGGTGGGAAGTCATACAAGACGCAGGCCGGCCAGCTCGCTTCTGGCATTGACGTCCGGGGCCGTGGCGGGATATTCGTCGTGTACGATCCGGGGCAGCCGGAGCGGCATTATACGAATATCATGGAGCCAGCTCCGCTGCCCGAGTGGCTAGCCGCTCTTCTGCCTATGGCTGGCGCTCCAGCACGGTCAGCTCGCGAGACGGCCAGCGCGCTGCGCAAGACTATCGAGGAAGGAATTCCTCCTGGACAGCACGATTCGCGGATGCTAGCGCTCGCGCTATCTCTGGTGAATCAGGGATGGTCGGCTAGCGACCGGCAGCTGTGGCTGGACCACGCCTCCGGTATCCTAGCACGTTCCGGCGAGGGAACCGACGAACGAGGCCGCTCGCGCGAAAAATTCTCGCGTGACAGAATCATGGGCTGGTTTGAATCGGCGCTGTCGAAAGTGGCAGGCGAAGGTACGTCGGCTGGCATAGTCGAGTCGATGTCGATAGACGATGTGGTCATGGAGAGAGTCGAGTGGCTGAATGAGCCATTCCTCCCGTTCGGCTGCCTCGTTATCATCGATGGCGACCCAGGACAAGGCAAGTCGATTATGACGACTGGTATGGTAGCTCGCGCGGCGGTAGGACTTCCGGCGCTACCATTCGGGCATCCGTGGAAGCCAGAGCCGATTCACTGCGGCCTGATAGGCGCGGAGGACGATATAGCGATGGCTGTGAAAGGCCGCCTGCTAGCGGCTGGCTATACCGGTAACCGTCATATCTGGACCATGAAGCTAGGCCGCGACGAGGACGGTAACCTTGAGCTTCTGACTTTCCCGGAAGGAACGTCCAAGGTCTATAAGTTCATAGCGGATAATGACTTGAAGCTGCTCGTCGTGGACCCGATCTCGGCATTCATCGGAGAGAAGATCCAGACCCACTCAGAGGCTAGCGTCCGTCGCGCGCTCGCGCCGCTAGTTGAGATCGCTAAAGAGACTGGGTGCTGTATCGTCCTCGTTAGGCACCTTAACAAGGATGGCTCTATGAAAGCGCTGTATCGTGGAACGGGCTCTATCGCGTTCTCTGCTATCGCGCGCTCTGGGCTTATTACCGGAACGTGCCCGGATGACGGCTCGTTCGCTATCGCTCACGTCAAGTGCTCTTACGCCGAGAAGTTTGAAGGCGTGGTGCGGTACTCTATCGGCAATGCTTCCGTAGATGGTACCTCGTTCGGGACTATCGAATGGGGCGATATCGATAAAGCACTTACGGCCGACGAGATAGCCAAAGGTCCGCAGAAAAAGACTGGACCTCTGGCTAGCATGCAGGATCAGATAGTCGATATCCTTCAGCCGATGTTCGATGAAAAGGATACATGGCCCGGAACGGAATGCGTAGCAAGGATTCGCGCAGCTGGAATTACAGCCAATAGGAAGACAATCATCAAAGCACGCGAACGGCTTGGAATTAGGGCCGATATGGGTACGAAAAATCCAGCTACAGGACAAATCGAGGGATGGATATGGACTACTACAAAAATAAGCGTTCGCTAGAGTCCTCCGAGACCACTAAACTAGGGTAACTGGGGATAGTGGCTCGTATAGATACATTGTATACTAACTGGTAACCCTGGTAAACACCACAGTCCCCAGTTACCCCAGTTACCGGGCCTCGGAAAGGTACGGACTCTAGCGCGGATAGTGGGAATAGACCAAAAAGAGAGGTAAAAGTGGAAAATCCAACGTACGACGAACTGGTAGCAGCTACCGTAGCGGCTCGCGACGTAATTACTCAAATGCATCAAGCCACAAAGGACCTTAGCGATGCGCTACGGAAGACTAGGCATTTCATAAATGAGGAAGTGAAAGGGCTCACGACTGGGATACCGGAAGAGATCCAGAAGCGTGTAGATACTGAAATAGGCATCCTTAAAAGCGAGCTACGCGCCGCTATGAATGTCGCAACAAAACAGATACAGGATGACTTCGCGAAGATATCGGATAAGCAAAATGAGATACTGGCTGCCGTAGATGTCAGTTAAGAGCAAATATCTTCGGCCTGACTGTCTTAGGTCTTCGGTTCAAATCAAAGATGTGGTAATAACCATATCTCCGCCACTTACTTATGTCCCGATGTCGGATATGAGAACGGTAGATGATATCAAAGCATTCGATCGTATGTGGTTCGCGCTCAATCCGAATTCGGGCGTGTATTACCGTCTCATAAGTCCTCCCGAAATAGGAGAATACACATCAATGGGTGCTGATCGCCTAGACAACAATTTCGTAATTAGGGTGGAGCAGATAAAGCCCGGATACAGAAGGCGTTCGTGCTATATGAAGATCCTCGGAAAGCCTAAATTCGTTCGGTAGACCAGACGTAATCGCAAGCGGCGCAGTAGCCGGAGATCCTCGCCTCTGTGGGGACTGGCGTCAGCTGGGTGCCGTGAACCGGGCACAAGCCCTCGCTGAGAGCGGCGTGTACCCGGAACCATTGTTGGCGCCATCCCACCTTAGAATGTGTGCTTGTGGGCTTCGCAGGACATCCAGACGAGAGGTCCGCGAGCTACCGCAACGGTCGCCTCGGCCTCGCATTCCGGACGGTCACAGCCGTGACCTGTGTTGGGGAAGCGATCGAAGTCTGCGTCATCTCCGGCGCAGTTGATCTCGCTGTATATCTTGTGGCTCATGCTCGCCTTTCCTCGGGTTGAAGTTGGTGGAGCGGTAGGGGAAACTGCCTCGCCCTGGTGGGTCCGTCTATAACGCAGCTGCCTTACGCGGAACGCTACCGGCCGGAAGTTCTCTCAGCGCCGGAGCGTTCCCTATCCCTACCGCACCACTCTTCAATTGTACCTCGTCCGGTCGCTTTACGCTAGCCCGTCGTGCTGCTTTTCCCAGTAAGCGCGCTCCGGCTCGGACATCGAGCGCCACGCCTCGATTTCTGCGGTGTGGCCGGGGCAGGCAAAGCCGTTAGGCATAACCGGAGCTAGGCACCGGCCGTCGCTGGGACCGTCCTCGGTCATGATCGGCACGATTTCCGGGCAGAGCCCTTCATCAATGAGCTGCTCGTCGTAAGTCTTCACTTCTCGCCTTTCTAGCCCGCCCAGCCGGGCAGTTGTCCCTGGCTGGTTCGCTAGGGATACCCCGCAGGCTACGCGGTCTATAGCTGGGCAAAGCCTCAGCGTCTCCTGACGCAGTCCCGACTGGGCGGGCACGCTCTTTAGTTTTGGCTGCCGGATCGCATCTCGCTAGACTCCCCGCTCCCATCAGACTCAAGGTCTTGGCGGTAGTGTTCCGTAGCTGCCTTATCCGGTAGCCGTTCCGTTCTTCCCTACAAAAGCAATACTACCCTACGCCTGGGTCCTAGGCAAAGCGATTCTGCGGAAAATCTCAAACTACTTTCCGTTACGGTGCGACTACTCTGCTCAGCAGTCTATGACGGGATGGCGTAGGATACCTCTCGATAGGGGAGGGGCACAGGTGAGCAGCACTTCCTGGCGATCAGAACCACTACCGGCCGGATGGGGCGGGATACGGTATGCCGTACTCGCGAGAGATCCGGTATGCCGGTGGGGATCGCTACCGGGCGAGGACGGCACGTGCGGGCAGGATAGCACGGACGCTGACCACGTTGGCGATCCAGGGGATCATCGGCCGGAGGTACTGCGTGGCCTGTGTCACTCTCATCACGTACACCGGTCGGCTGGGCAGGCAAGGATGGCTAAGGCAGCTATAGCTTCGGCTAGAAAGCGGCCTGTTGAAAAGCATCCTGGTTACGTATAGAGGGGTGCTTGATAATGGCAAGTGAAGACAATGTACATCCGATCCAGGTCAGCGTACGATTCCTGACGCGGGACCTCCGCCATGTGGCTTGCGTACTGGTCGAGTGCCCTCGATGCTTCGCGGCTGTAAGGGACTCCCGTCTGGACGACCATCTGTCCCAGGCCCATAGCGATAGCTCGCGCGGCTAAGGGACTCCCATTGGCTAAAGAGATAGGCTTGTTGATGATGAGAGATCGCCTCGATGCTGTCGGGGCTTCCGCGTATGGCCGGAGTGCCTGCGGGATCTCTTGTGTAGCAGAGGCACAGGGAATCTCTTGCTTTGTATGGCGCACAGTAGAGCCCGACCGGTCGCAACCCCGGAGGGGTGGGGGTGTACCCCCAACACGATGCAGCCAGGCGAC
>Ga0210395_10002734_pt1 | contig 13638 bp, 11 predicted proteins | sample IncBWH4OmetaG_FD_150861 | JGI IMG/M metagenome (GOLD analysis project Ga0210395, IMG submission 150861) | Forest soil microbial communities from Barre Woods Harvard Forest LTER site, Petersham, Massachusetts, United States - Inc-BW-H-4-O ... | reverse complement strand
GGCGAAGCCGCCGCCGATATGGCCGCCGACATAGAAGCCGCTCCAGTTGTAGATCGGCTGCACGTAGGCGACCGGCGGCACGGTTGGCGGCGACACCCGCACCGGAAGATCGGCCGCCGTCGCTGCGCCGATGGAAAGACCGGCTCCGGCGGCCAGCGCAAGGCCGCCAACGAACGCACGCAACATCATCTGAACCTCCAGCCTCGCCTCGCCCGCCGACGCGTCCGCTTCGCGGCGATCTCGGGAAACCGACTGGCTCCTGAGATCGGTCGCGCGCTAAGAGCCGCAGCACTTCGGAAAAAGCGTGGTTGGTCGGTGGCGAGAAAATGACTCTAATTTGTTGTTAATCTGGTCGGGTTCCCAAGCGATTCAAACCATTGGTAAAACGAAATTATTTCTGCCGCCAAGCTAACGCCGGACTAACGAGAAATACCCGAACAATTCGGGTTCGGGGCGTGTGCATAACTTGACTTAGTGACACCAGGGAGGCGGCTTTGTGGCCGAGGCTATGGGCCGAGGTCCAAGGTCGAGAAGCCGAAGCCCGAGCCGAAGGCTGAGACGAAGGCTGCTCGCAAGCGCGTCCCGGTGCGAACTAAGAAAGCGGCCTAAATCTGCGCGTACCGTCAGCCGGTTATCAGCAACAGTGGCCTTGGTACAGATCGTGGTTGGGCGGGAGGAACGTGCGCTTTAATGTCCGCAAAGTTTCTCTACGATAATCGTTGACACTGACACCGAGCGTCGGTTGCGGAGCACGAGTTCCAGCACGCCGCAGTGTCTCATCATAATATTCTTGAAAGCAACGGCTGGCCTCGAAATGTTCCTGTGCGCTGCTCATATCCCAATCTCCTTTCAACCTGTCGGTGACGGTCTTTTAGTCCTCGTTATCCGAGCCAGCGGCAACGGGCTACTCGGGCGGGGTCGGTAATCCCCCTTCAGGAAATTCCGCTTGTTCCGTTGCCACGGAATATTTAAGGCGGAGTCTATCGCCGTCGCTATCGACCTCCGACGGGTTGCCGGGGGATGTGCCAGTGATAGTGTCGCCTTCAACGTCAGAGGTCTTCCTTGGCCGCGATGGTGTGCAACTCGCCGGAGGGAGTGTGAGTCCAGGAACAGTGTCCGCCTCCAGTGCCAGTGAAGGCGTTCCTGGCTGATTTCATTAGGCGGTGCGGCGATAGGCTCTTCCATTTGGTCAGCGCGGGCTTTTTGTATTCGGTCAAACAACACAGAAGCTTTGCCCACGAAATCCACGAACTGAGCTACGGAGACAGCGTGGGCGCGCTCACGTTCGTCACATGCTTGTTCACGTGCAGAGAGTGCTTCCTCGCGTGCCGCGATGTCATCGATCACCGCAACAGCATCAGTCTGCACTTGCTTACTAAGCGCAGTCAGTCCACTGGTTTCACCCACGAGCAAGGCGTCCGCGCGCCAGCGCTCCATGCGGCCAGAGGGAGTATCGACTAATTCCATCGGGTTCTTGCCGGGATCGCAGGAGTGCACCAAGGGCCGGGGATGGGGCGACTGTCATTTCAAACTCCAAGATGCGCCCAGGATTGATGTGTGATGTCAGGGATGCTTCGCCGGAGCATTTGATAGCAGCCGTCATCATCGGGTTGGATGGTATCGAGTATGCGATAAAGATTTTCGAATGAATTTGGATAAGACATTTGGCTCAGTCTTTTCTCGGCCTACTAAGTGTAGCACGTACCGTCTGTCGGAGCTATTTGGTTGTTGTTTGGAGCGATAATAGACTGCAGGTCCGAGGGCCTTGATTGGATGATGAAGGGTCACTGTCCCAAGAGGGGCAGCGACCAAGAGGCCATGGACCAGGGTCTCGTCACGTTGGGTGCGACGGAGGGAATGTTGGAAGAGGGGGCTTGGTTTATGGGGCCGAGCCCTTTCATGCCGGGCAACTGTTTGCAGACGTATTCCCGCCAACTCACCACCCTACTCCCATTCGATCGTTCCCGGCGGCTTCGAGGTGATGTCGTAGACGACCCGGTTGACACCCTTCACCTCGTTGATGATGCGCGTCGCCACCGCGCCGACGAAGCTCATGTCGAACGGATAGAAATCCGCGGTCATTCCGTCGGTCGAGGTGACCGCGCGCAGCCCGACGACGTAATCGTAGGTGCGGAAATCGCCCATGACGCCGACGGTGCGCACCGGCAGCAGTACCGCAAACGCCTGCCAGATATCGTCATAGAGGCCGGCGCGGCGGATCTCCTCGATAAAGACGTCGTCGGCGAGCCGCAGGATGTCGAGTTTGTCGCGGTTGACGGCGCCCGGGCAGCGGATGGCGAGGCCCGGGCCGGGAAACGGATGGCGGCCGACGAACGCCTCGGGCAGGTCGAGCTCGCGGCCGAGCGCGCGCACCTCGTCCTTGAACAATTCGCGCAGCGGCTCGACCAGCTTCATATGCATGCGCTCGGGCAGGCCGCCGACATTGTGGTGCGACTTGATCGTCACCGATGGCCCGCCGGTGAACGACACGCTCTCGATCACGTCGGGATAGAGCGTGCCCTGGGCGAGGAATTCGGCGCCGCCGATCTTCCTCGCCTCGGCGTCGAACACGTCGATGAACAATCTGCCGATGGTCTTGCGCTTTGCCTCCGGCTCCTCGATGCCCGCCAGGGCTTTGAGGAAATCCTCGGCGGCGTCCACATGTAGGAGCGGAATGTTGTAGTGGCCGCGAAACAGCGCCAGCACCTTCTCCGCCTCGCCGAGCCGCAGCAGGCCGTGGTCGACGAACACGCAGGTGAGCTGATCGCCGATCGCCTCGTGGATGAGCACGGCGGCGACCGCGGAGTCGACGCCGCCGGACAGCCCGCAGATCACTTTGCCCTTGCCGACCTGCCGGCGGATCTTGTCGATCGCCTCGTCCTTGAACGCACGCATGGTCCAGTCGCCGGCGCAGCCGGCGATGTTGCGCACGAAGTTGCGCAGCAGCGCCGCGCCGTGCGGCGTGTGCACCACTTCGAGGTGGAATTGCGTGGCGTAGAACCTGCGCGCTTCGTCGGCGATCATGGCGATCGGCGCGTTGGCCGAGGTTCCGGTCGCGGCAAATCCCTTGGGCGGCCTCGTGACGCGGTCGCCATGGCTCATCCATACCGGATAGCGCTGGCCGACCTCCCAGACGCCGTCGTACAACGCCGACGGTTTCGTCACCTCGACCTCGGCGCGTCCGAACTCGCGGTGGTGGCCGCCCTCGACCGTACCGCCGAGCTGGTGAGCCATGGCCTGCTCGCCGTAGCAGATGCCGAGCACCGGCACACCGGCCTCGTAAATCGCCATCGGCGCGAGCGGCGCGTCCTTGTCGAACACCGATGCCGGCCCGCCGGAGAGGATCACGCCCTTGGGTTTCAGCTCGCGCAGCGCCGCCTCCGCCCGCTGAAACGGCACGATCTCGCAATAGACCCGCTCCTCGCGCACGCGCCGCGCGATCAGCTGGGTCACCTGCGAGCCGAAATCGACGATGAGGATCTTGTCGTGCATGTGTATCGAGGAGCGTATGTGCGGCCGAGGTCACGTGCCGTCAAGTCCGCCGCGGCTCCTCTCCACCGGCATGCTACGCCTTGCGCATGACCGCGACAAAGAAGCCGTCGGTCTCGGTGCGCAGCGGCGTCATCAGCAGGCCCTCCGCCGAAACCAGCGCCGCATGGAGGAACAGGGCGGCGCGATCGCCGAGGGCTTGGGCCGCGACCTCGCGGGGCGGCACGACGGCGAAATCGGGATGCCGTGACAGGTACGCGCCCACCTGGTCGCCGTTTTCCTCCGCCAGGACCGAGCACGTGACATAGACGATACGGCCGCCCGCCCTCACGAGCGCGGCGGCGCGGTCGAGCAGTCGCTCCTGCTGCTTCAGCCGCTCGGCCAGCGCACCCGGGCGGACACGCCACTTGGCGTCGGGGCTGCGCCGCCACGTCCCGGTACCGGTGCAAGGCGCGTCGATGAGCACAAGATCGGCACGGCCGCGAAGGTCGGCAAGCACGTCGTCGGCTGCGCCGCGCGGCGTACGCACCTGGATGTTGCGCGCCCCGGCGCGCGCAATGCGTTCGTGGATCGGCGCGAGCTGGCGCTTATCGATGTCGGTGGCGTAGATCTGGCCGCGGTTCTCCATCATCGCCGACAGGGCCAGCGTCTTCCCGCCGGCGCCAGCCGCAAGATCGATGACCTGTTCGCCGGGGCGTGCTCCCGCAAGAAGCGCCGCAAGCTGCGAGCCTTCGTCCTGGATTTCGATCGCGCCCTTGCGGAAGGACGGCTCGGCGTGGATCGCCGGGCTCTTCGCATCGGCCGGGAGCCGGATGCGCAGGCCGACCGGCGACCAGCGCGTGGGCGCGGCGTGAAGATGCGCTAGCCTCGGCATCACCTCTTCGCGCACGCCCTTGAGCGTGTTGACGCGCATGTCGAGCGGCGCCCGGCTGGCGAGCGCGCCGCCCTCGGCAACGCGCTCCCCGCCGAAGACGCGCGCAAGATGCGGATCGAGCCATTCCGGGTAGTCGCCCTCGACGGGCGGGGGCGCGCCGGCAAGCGAGCCGCGCTCGAGCGCCGCCCGCTCCGCCTCTGTCAGCGGTCCCGGCGCAAAGCGCCCGCTGCACAGCGCCGCGATCTGCGCGACATCATAGCCGCGCTCGCGATGCAGCATGCCGAGGACCACAGCACGCGGGGTCGCTTCGCCGATGAGCCACGCCGCCGACGCCTTGCGGCGCAGCGCATCGTAGACGAGGCCGGCAATGGCGGCGCGGTCGGACGAACCGGCAAAGCGGTGCGCCAGCCCCCAATCCTTGAGCGCGTCCGCCGCCGGCCGCCGGCGCGCCTCTATCTCGGCAAAGACCTCGATGGCGGCGGAAAGGCGGGCGGCAGGCGTCATGAGGGCGCCCCGCTGGCGGCCGCCGTCATTTCATCGCCTGTTCCAGCGCCGCAGTCCGGCGGGCGCCGAGCGTTTCGTGGCGGCGAACGTACTGGCGGATTTCGCGGGCGGCATGACGCAACTGGCCGCCGCGAAAGCCCTTGGGCACCCGGCCCTTGTCAATCGCGATGAGCATGCGGCGCAGCAAATCGTCGTCGTGCTCGTCGCGGTACGGCTTCGTATCGAGATCCTTTGGCAGCTTGGTGAGCCGCTCGTCGCCGATGCGCTTGACGTACTTCTGCATGAACCGATCGTAGCCGCTCCAGTTGACGCCGGCCGCGCGCACGGCCGCCTGCTCGGCGCGTGTGGCGATCTGATGGGCGTGAAGGTAATGCAGCCCGAGCTGATCGATCAGCGTCTTTTCCACCTCCTCGTGAAGAATGAGAAAGCGGTCGGTGTCGACCGTGCGCCCCTGGAGTTTGAAAGATCGCGGCATATGCCGGTCGATGTAGATGGTCTTGCCGTCCTCGCTGTAGCCGGCGAGATAGGGAATGTCGTGCCGGCGATCGAGCTTGACGCGGCGCAGGATCGCATCGAGCGCCCGATCGAGCATGAGATCGGAGACGTACCACTCCGGCAGCTTGAGCTTCTTGTGCGGCGCTGTCGGGTGGCGGACGTCGAGCGGCATGGCGCCGATCCTCAAATGCCGATGAGCACCTGCACGATGTAGATTGCCCACATGATCATCAGCGCCACCGCCGCGACCGAATAGAAGGCGCCGCGCAGCCGCACGTTGTTGTTGGTCGCGTGCACGTAGGCCTGCAGCAGGCGGAAGATGACGAAAATCCAGGCTAGCCAGACGAAGAGCACGCCCGCATGCCTGGTGACCCACTCGAGAATGGTGAGCACATAGAACAGCACGGGCAGTTCGAATTGATTGGAAAACGAGTTCGCCACCTGCGTCGTGCGCGCCGGCCATTTCGGCTCGCGCAGCGCGATTTCCTGCGGTTTGACCGTGCCGGAGCGGTAATCGTCGTTGCGCAGCACGCCCATCCAGAGCATCAGCCCGAAGGTAAGGACGACCTCGACGAAGAGCGGAAGGAGCACGGCTGCGAGCGACATATCTGGCCCTCGGTTGCGCGCGCACTCCTAACACGCGCGTTTGCCGCCGCCAAATAGTGGACCGGTATCACCACGTGAGACTGGTCGCACGGGACCTTCCAAATCTGTCAGAGCCGCCGCCAAAATACCGCCGCCAAATACCGGACCGTCACAGCTTGACGCTGATCGCCGTTTCGCCTTCGTCATCGACCAGCGCGCTGCGCCAGGATTTGCCGTCGAACAGCGCCTTGTACACCGTCTCGGCGGTGCCGCCGTGATTGAGATTGGCGGTGATCAGCAAGCCGCCGGTGCGCAGCAAGCCGCGCAAGCCGGTGTGCAGCGCCGGTAGCGGCGCGCCGCCGTCGAAGAAGGCGAGATCGTAGCCGGGATCGAGAGTCGAAAGCACCTTGGCGAAGTCGCCATGGTGCACAGTGATGCGGTGGTCGAGCGCCGCGGCCGCGATGTTGTCGCGGGCAAGCCGCACGTGCTCTTCGTCGCGGTCGACTGTATCGACGGTGGAATCCGGCGCGCCATAGGCGAACGACAAGGCCGTGTAACCGAGCGCGGTCCCGAGTTCGAGAATGCGCCGGGCATGGGCGGTCGCCGCGAGAACGCTGAGCAACGGCCCGTCATCGTACGGGTAGGCTGTGCAACCGTGCTGCGCGCGGTGCTGGCTCGTGGCGTTGCGGATTTTCGCAAACGGATCGGGCGGCCGTTTCATGGCGGACGGTCACTCCCGAGCCGGATAATTCGGGCTCTCGCGCGTAATGGTGACGTCATGCACGTGGCTCTCGCGCAAACCCGCGCCCGAGACGCGAATGAACTCCGCCTTCTCCTGCAGCTCGCCGATGTTTCTTGCCCCGACATAGCCCATGGCCGCGCGCAGTCCACCGACCAGCTGGTGCAGGACATTGGCGGCCGGGCCCTTGTAGGGGACTTGGCCCTCCACGCCCTCCGGCACGAGCTTGAGCGTGTCCTTGATCTCCTGCTGAAAGTAGCGGTCCGCCGAGCCGCGCGCCATGGCGCCGACCGAGCCCATGCCGCGGTAGGTCTTGTAAGAGCGGCCCTGATAGAGAAAGACCTCGCCCGGCGTTTCGTCGGTGCCGGCAAGCAATGAACCGACCATGGCGCACTCGGCGCCCGCGGCTACCGCCTTGGCGAGGTCGCCGGAATATTTGATGCCGCCGTCGGCGATCACCGGCGTGTCGGTGCTCTTCGCGGCCTCGACCGTGTCCATGATCGCGGTGAGCTGCGGCACGCCGACGCCGGCGACGATCCGGGTGGTGCAGATCGATCCCGGTCCGATCCCGACCTTGATGGCGTCGGCGCCGGCGTCGATCAGCGCCTTGGCGCCCTCGGCGGTAGCGATGTTGCCGGCGACCACCTGCACCGCATTCGACAGCCGCTTGATGCGGCTCACGGCCTCGAGCACGCGCCGGGAATGACCATGCGCGGTATCGACGACGACGAGATCGACCCCGGCCTCGATGAGCTTCTCGCTGCGCGCATAGCCGGCCTCGCCCACGGTGGTCGCGGCGGCGACCCGCAACCTGCCCTGCTCGTCCTTGCACGCATTCGGGTTCGCGACCGCCTTTTCGATGTCCTTCACCGTGATCAGGCCGACGCAGCGGAAATCACCGTCGACGACCAGGAGCTTCTCGATGCGGTGCTGATGCAGGAGGCGCTTGGCCTCCCGCTGATCGACGTTCTCGCGCACTGTGACCAGCCCGTCCTTGGTCATCAGCTCGGACACTTTTTGCTGCTTGTCGGTGGCAAAGCGCACATCGCGGTTGGTGAGAATGCCGACAAGCTTGCCGGCGCGACCGTTCCCCCCGCCCTCGACCACCGGAATGCCGGAGATGTGGTGCTCCTGCATTAGCTCGAGCGCATCGGCGAGCGTCGCGTCGGGATGAATGGTGACCGGATTGACCACCATCCCGGATTCGAATTTTTTCACCTGCCGCACCTGCGCCGCCTGCACGGCGGGTTCCAGGTTCCGGTGAATGACGCCGATGCCTCCCGCCTGCGCCATGGCGATCGCCATGTGTGCTTCCGTCACCGTGTCCATAGCCGAAGCGATTATCGGAATATTAAGCTTGATGCTGCGCGTGATGCGCGAGTGGATGTCCACTTCCGAGGGCAGGATGTCCGACAGGCTGGGCTTGAGCAGCACGTCGTCAAACGTCAGGCCCTCGCGCGGATTGTCCTTGAGCATTCGCCAACTCCGCTTGCGCCCGCACGGATTGCGGGCTTGCCTCGCGGGCGGGAAGTGCCGGTTGGAAAGAGGAACTCACGCGAGTGGGGCCTCCGCCCTGCCCGCCTTTCGTCCGACTCAATGGCCCGCTTGGGTTGGCGGCGGTTCCTAGCACGCCGGCGCCCATGTGCATAGATGGCGCCGCACGGCTTGGCCCGCCAGTACACAGAAGAGTACATTGGCTGCAAGCGAATGAGAGCAAAGCGAGAATGGGCGCCGCCGCTTTGCCTGCCCCATTTGCCGGGTAACCCATAATGCCACACAAATCGCCGCCCTGCCGATTGGCCGCTTGGGCCGCGCTGGCGCTGGCCCTGCCGCTGGCACTCGCCGCGCCCGCACACGCCCAGAGCGCGGACGAGCGGCGTTGCACCGGGCAATGGCACGCCACCCCCGACGAGCGGATTACCGCGTGCACGGTGCTGATCGAATCGGGCCGCTACCAGGGAGCCAATCTCGCCATCCTGCACCACGACCGCGGACTGGCGATGCGCGCCAAGGGCGACGCCGCGCGCGCTCTCGATGACTTCACCGAGGCGATCGGCCTCAACGCGTCTTACGCCCGCGCCTATGCCGACCGCGGCAGCGTGCGGCTCGCCCAGCGCGATCTCGACGGCGCCATCGCCGACCTCGACGCGGCGATCAAGCTCGACGCAACCGACGCCGGCGTGTTCATGACGCGGGGCAATGCGCTCGACGGCAAAGGCGAGTTCGACCGCGCCATCGCCGACTACAACGAGGCGATCCGGCTGTCCGCCACTTACGCCGCCGCGTATTTCAATCGCGGACTGGCGTTCCGGCGCAAGGGCGACCTCGACCAGGCGATTGCCGACTACGACCAGGCGATCAAGCTCGACCCGAAGAACGCCGCCGCGTTCAACAATCGCGGCATCGTCTGGTTCGAGAAGGGCGACTCTGACCGCGCCGTCGCCGACTACAATTTGGCGCTGCGCCTCGATCCCGGCCTGGCGGCCGCCTACAACAACCGCGGCGACGCCTGGCGCGCCAAAGGGGATCTCGCGCGCGCCGTCGACGATTTCGATCACGCCATCAAGCTTTCACCCCAGTTCGGACTCGCCTATGACAATCGCGGCCTCGTTTCCTACCAGAAACGAGACTACGACCGCGCCATCGCCGATTTCGATGCCGCCATTCGCTTTGATCCGACCAACGCCGAGGCCTACAACAATCGCGGCAACGCCCATGACGACAAGGGCGAGCGCAATGCTGCGATCGCCGATTACAACGAGGCGGTCCGCCTCGCCCCCAGGAATGCCCGCATCTACTACGATCGCGGCATCGCCTACCGGCGCGATGGCGACCTCGACCACGCCATCGCCGATCTCAGCGAGGCGTTGAAGCTCAATCCGCAGCATGCCGGCGCCTACAACGAGCGCGGCTATGCCTATTATCAGAAGCGCGACTTCGAGCGCGCCATCGCGGACTACGACCAGGCGATCAAGCTCAATCCGCGATTTTCCGTCGCTTTCAACAATCGCGGCAACGCCTTCGACGACAAGGGCGACGCCGACCGCGCCATCGCCGACTACAACGACGCCTTGAGCATCGACCCGAGCTACGCCTCGGCGTTCTACAATCGCGGCATCGCCTGGCGGCGCAAGGGCGACCTCGATCGCGCGATCGCCGACTACGACCAGGCGATCAAGCTCAATCCGACCGCCGCCGCGTACAACAATCGCGGCAGCGCCTGGCAGGCCAAGAACGACAATGAGCGCGCCGTGGCGGATTTCGAGCAAGCCATCAAGCTCGATCCCCGCGCCGCCGACGCTTACGTCAACCGCGGCAATGCCCGGCGCGAGCGGCTCGATCTCAGCGGCGCGGTCGCCGACTACACCCGTGCCATCGAGCTAGCGCCGCAGACCGCGCTCGCCTTCTACAATCGCGCCTGGGCGCGCTATCTGGCCGGCAACACCACCGAAGCCCTGGCAGACGCCGACCGCGCCATCGCCCTAAATAGTCGTTCGGCAAGCGCTTTTTCCACGCGCGGCTTGATCCGCGAGCGACTCGCGGATACCGCCGGCGCCATCGCCGACTTCCGCAAGGCGATCGAGCTCGATCCCACGTTCCAGCAGCCTGCCGAAGGCTTGCGGCGACTCAAAGCCGGTCCTGCCGCCAGCCGCTAGCCGCACATGCCGCAGCCGCCGAGGTCGTACGACCGCGTCGTCCCGCTCATCGTCGCGGTCGCGCTGTTCATGGAGAACATGGACTCGACCGTGATCTCGACTTCGCTGCCGGCGATCGCGCGGTCATTCGGCACCAACCCGCTGGCGCTCAAGCTCGCCGTCACCTCCTACCTCCTCGCGCTCGCCATCTGCATCCCGGCGAGCGGGTGGACCGCCGACCGCTTTGGCGCGCGCCACGTCTTCCGCCTCGCCATCGGCGTGTTCGTCCTCGGCTCGATCGGCTGTGCGCTCTCGCGCTCGCTCGAGGAATTCGTGCTGGCGCGGATCGTCCAGGGCATGGGCGGGGCGATGATGACGCCGGTCGGCCGCCTCATCCTGGTGCGCAGCATCGACAAGACGCTGCTCGTTAATGCCATGGCGCTGGTGACCATACCGGCGCTGATCGGCCCGATCTGCGGGCCGCCGCTCGGCGGCTTCATCACCACCTACGCGTCGTGGCACTGGATTTTCATCATCAATGTGCCGATCGGCCTCGCCGGTCTGATCATGGCGACACGCTACATTCCGGATGTCCGCGCCGAACGGCCGGGCCGTTTCGACTTCGTCGGTTTCGTCCTTTCCGGCCTCGGCATCGGCGGACTTGCCTTCGGCCTTTCGGTCATGGGGCTCACCTTTTTGCCGAGCGGCGTGGTCGCGATGCTCCTTGGCGTCGGCGCCGCGTCGAGCGTCGCCTACTTCTTTCATGCCCGGCGCGCCGCGGCGCCAATCCTCGATCTCAATCTGTTCAAGTTTGCGAGCTTCCGCGCCAGCATTTTCGGTGGCTTCCTGTTCAGGCTCGGCATCGGCGCCCTGCCCTTCCTGCTGCCGCTGCTGCTGCAGATCGGGTTCAACCTCACGCCGTTCGAGTCAGGCCTTATCACCTTCACCAGCGCGCTCGGTTCGATGTTCATGAAGGCGGCGGTCGCGCGCGTGCTCCGGCGCTTCGGCTATCGCCCGGTTCTCGTCTACAACAGCATCATCAGCGGCGCGTTTCTTGCCGCCTGCGCGAGCTTCGTGCCCGGTATGCCGTTTCTGGCCATGGTCGCTATCCTGCTGACCGGCGGTTTCTTTCGTTCGCTGCAATTCACCAGCGTCAACACCCTCGCCTATGCCGAGATCGAGCCACCCCTAATGAGCCGTGCAACCACGATCGTCTCCGTGGTCCAGCAACTGGCGCTCTCGACCGGCGTCGCCGTGGGCGCGCTCATCGTCGAGATCACCCTGCGGCTCAAGCATTCCGAAATCATGAGCGCCACCGACTTTCCGCCGGCATTCCTGGTAATCGGCGCGCTCACCGCTGCCTCCGGGCTGATCTTCCGGCGCCTTCCGCCCGACGCGGGAGCCGAGCTTTCCGGGCGCGGCAGCGTGCACCCCATGCGGCGAACACGCCCGCGTAGCGTTCAGTGATCGAGGGCGAGCCGACGCGGCAGGCCAATCATGCGCACCCTGCAAGGGTGCGCACAGCTCCGTTCCGTTCTCTCCTTATGTCGCTACGTCGCCGCTGATGCGCCGCGAAAGCCGCGGGCGAGCAGATAAAGCTCCGCCGAATCGCTGCGGCTCGCCGGTGGCTTGACATGCTTCACGCTGGCGAAGTCCCGCTTGAGCGCGGCGAGCAGCGCCGCTTCGGTTCCCCCTTGCAGCACCTTGCACAGGAAGCTTCCGCCTTCCGACAGGACCTCGCGCGCGAAATGGGCGGCCGCCTCGGCAAGTGCCATGATGCGCAGATGGTCGGTCTGCCGATGGCCGGTGGCGTTGGCCGCCATGTCGGAGAGGACGACGTCGGCCTTGCCGTCCAGCATGGCCTTGAGCCGGCCCGGCGCGGTTTCGTCGAGGAAATCGAGTTGCAGGAACTCAACGCCGGCGACGGGTTTCATCTCGAGAATATCGATCGCGATGACGCGTCCGTGCGCGCCGATGCGTCGCGCCGCGATTTCGCTCCAGCCGCCGGGCGCCGCGCCGAGATCGACGACATGCGCGCCCGGCCTCAGCAGGCGGTATTTGTCGTCAATCTCGGCGAGCTTGTACGCGGCGCGGGAGCGAAATCCCTCGCGCTTCGCGCGCGCCACGTAGGGGTCGCTTATCTGGCGTTCGAGCCAGGCGCGAGAGGACGGCGTGCGACGTTTCTCGCCCTTAAGGCGCGCCATGGCCGGTCAGGCCTGGCCCCACACGCCGTCAGCGCGCATCATCTCGACGAGCATGCCCTCGCGCAGGCCGCGATCGGCAACGCGCAGGCGTTCGCAGGGAAAGGCGCGGCGGATGGCGTCGAGGATGGCGCAGCCGGCGAGCACCAGGTCGGCGCGCTCGGCGCCGATGCAGGGATTGGCCGCACGCTCGTCGAAGCTCATGGCCATGAGCTCGGCCACGACTCGTGACACTTCGCCGTCGGACAGCCAGCAGCCGTCGACGCGCCGGCGGTCATAGCGCTTGAGCCGCAGGAACACGCCGGCGATCGTCGTGACCGTGCCGGACGTGCCGAGCATGTGAAAATCGGCGAGGTCGCCGCGGTGCGCGACTGCGAACTTCTCGACGGACGCGGCGACCTCGTCCACCATCGCGTCATAGACGTCGCGCGGCACCGCGGTGCCGCCGTAACGTTCGGCGAGCGTAACGACGCCGACCGGCAGCGAGGCCCAGCCGACGATCTCCGCCTCAGGCGGTCCGCGGCCAGCGCCGTTCGGCCGGCCGAGCCGCACCAGCTCGGAAGAGCCGCCGCCGATATCGAACAGGATGACGCCGCCAGCGGCCGGGTCCAACAGTTCCGTGCAACCGGCCGCCGCCAGTCTCGCCTCCGTCGCCGAATCAACGATTTCGAGTTCGACGCCGGCCTCGTCGGCGACGCGGGCGCGGAACGCTTCGGCGTTCTCCGCCGCGCGGCACGCCGCCGTGGCGATGAGCCGCGCGCGTACCACGCCGCGCGCGCGCATCTTGTCCCGGCACACCAGCAGCGCCTCGACCGCGCGCGCAATCGCCGCCTCGCTGATCCGCCGCGAAGCGGCAACGCCTTCGCCGAGGCGAATGATGCGGGAAAACGCGTCGACGACGCGAAACCCGTTGGCGGTCGGGCGTGCGATGAGGAGCCGGCAATTGTTGGTGCCGAGGTCGAGCGCCGCGTAGGTTGCATCGTCGTGTGGGTCCAGCGGCGCTCGCGATTCATCGCGGAAACCACCGTCGCGGCGGATGCCGTAGGGCGTCCGGCGAGCCCAGCGGGACCGCCGTCGCGGCGCCCGGTGCCCGCTGCGGTCGCCGCTAGGCCGGGC
>Ga0210395_10002733_pt1 | contig 13643 bp, 14 predicted proteins | sample IncBWH4OmetaG_FD_150861 | JGI IMG/M metagenome (GOLD analysis project Ga0210395, IMG submission 150861) | Forest soil microbial communities from Barre Woods Harvard Forest LTER site, Petersham, Massachusetts, United States - Inc-BW-H-4-O ... | reverse complement strand
AGTGTCGGTTTCGGAGTTGCTCTCCATCCGGAAGAATCAGGTCCTGCGAAACGCGCTGTCGCTGTGTGATGAAGCCCGAGCAAGCCGACCGCTGCCCGCCGACGCCTTCGAAATCGTGGCACTGAACTTGATCCTCCACGATTGCACCGAGATGGCGCAGGAGATGATGGACGCCGCGGCTGCCAGGGCGACGGATTTCGGGGCAATTATGTCCGAATTCGGACAGCTCGAAGAACAAACCCGCCAGACTTGGCCCGGGTATGAAACAGAGACCGAGCTGCACGGGTTGTCGGGTCTCCAGTTCCGAGAGTTTTATGCGATACTGCTGCCGTTCTACGCGAGTGTCGGCGTGCCTGGTGCAGCAGAGTATCTCGCGTTCCTCGACGGAGACGAGACCAAGCGGACTGCCATGTCCCGGCTTTCCCAGCTGTACCGAAATGAGCGGATCATGAAATTGATCCCTATCGAACTATGATGTCCAGCTTGACTGCTTCACATCCATTTCCATGGCCTTGGAAGTAAGGACCCCCACAGGGGAGCCCATGAATAAGCCCATGCGCGTATCTGAGTACTTCGACAGCGTGTATCAGGCACACGAGCGTTTCTGGTGGAAGGGGTCGAGCAGGTATTCACTGAAGCCCGAGGACTATCCAAGGTCTCTGCTGGCACAGCAGACCCTACGTGTACTAGCCGATCGCCCGCACGGCCGGGCGCTGGACATCGGGGCCGGCGAAGGAGCCGATGCGATCCGACTGGCCCTGCTCGGCTACGAAGTCGACGCCGTCGAACTGAGCCCCGTCGGAGCCGAGAAGATCAGGTACTTCGCCAAGGAAGCAGGCGCCAAGGTCCGCGTGACTCTTGCCGATGCGCAAAACTACAGGCCAGAAGGCCTCTACGACGTGGTTATCTGTAATGGTGTCTTGCACTACGTAGCGGATAAAGATTCAGTGATCTCGCTCATGCAGGACACTACCGCCGAAAACGGAATTAACATCGTCTCTCTGTGGAGTACCTACACGCCGGTTCCCGAATGTCACGAGTTCGTACCGATCCACAGTGATGCTGAAGATGGCGTTGTCACCAGTCGTTATAGAGAGTGGCTGCAGGAATTCATCTACTTCGAGCGCGACAAGCCGGAAGCGGCCCATTCTGACCTGCCCGCTCATCGGCATAGTCACATAAAATTCATCGCCAGGAAACCCGCCCGGCCTGCTCGCGCACCCTGATTGTCGGCTTGGCCGATGATCGGGACAACTCCCGAGCGCCGGTTCGCGTGTTTTCGACGGGATTCTTAGCTTTAGCCCGTTGTTGGGCGGGGCTTGCCGTCGACTTCGCATCGCTTCCTTGTGATCGTTGGATCATCAGCGGTCGACCACAGGGAGTGGTGGTGCCCCCGTCCAACGCGAACCTGGCGCATCCAGGTGACCCCGCCGACAGCGTGGAACAGGCCAGGATCCCAGCCGATCCGGCCCTTCCGGCGCTGGCCGCCGCCGCGTTCCCGCCGGAACTGCTAGCGATATGGGCAGACCCGGAAGTAAGACGGCTCGCTGCGAGGCGCACTGGTGATCCCGAACTGGCTCAGGATGCTCTTCTGCAGGCCGTGTGCGCCGTCGCCCAGATCGAGGACCTGCGGCGCATCAGGGACCTGAAAGCCTACTTTTGCCGGGTCCTGATCAACGAGGCGCACCGGCTCCGCGGCCAGCTGGCCACTGTCCGTGTCTGCGACCCCGCCACTCTGGCCGAGATGACCGATGCCGGGACGCCCGGCCGGCCTTCGGACGAGGTGGCAGTGGTCACCCGGCTGATGGTCCGGACGTGGCTTGAGAGGTTCCGGGCTCAGCGCAGTCACCTGCGGGCCAGCGTGCCGGGCCGTTCGGGGCACCCGGGCCGCTACCGCAACCTGATCGTCCAGGCAGCGGAGGATGTGCTGCGTGCCGCATACCACGGCGATGTCAGCCAGGTTGACTCAAGCGAGGCGCTGCAAGCCGCCTTCCCGGAATGGTTTGGTCAGCCCGGCGCGCCGGACAACACCTCTCACCAGCACCTCAGCCGGGCGCGTCACGATGTGCGGACCCTACTGCGGGAGGTCGTCAACCGGGATGAGCTTCTGGCCTGAGGCGGTGTCAGGTACCGGCTCCGTCTGAGCTCCCGCTATGGCCTGGGCGATCACATGCGCTACCTGGTCTGGGTGCTCTAGGTAGGGCTGGTGGGCCATGCCGGGGAGGATCTGGAAGGTAGCGTTCGGCAGCCGGTGAGCCAGTTGGCGGTTCCGGTCGATTACGAACGGAGCGTCGAGCTCGCCGCAGGCGACAGTGACGGGGACGCGTACCTCTGCTAGCCGGTTCCATGCGTCCGCACCGCTGCCGCCGGTCGCCTCAGCGGTCCTGTTGGCGATGACGATGGCGTTCATGTCGAGCGCCAGGGTCCGTGCCTGGCCGGTCACCCTGTCCTCCGGCTGCGCCGGGCCGTCCAGCCACAGCCACGTCTCAAGGCGGTTGATCTCGGCCGCGTCGCCCGTCTCGTAGGCCCGGTCGAGGAGAACGTCGAAGCGCTGGCTGTGCTCGTCCAGGTCGGGTGCGGGAGCACCGCTCACGGCCGAGCCCAGGAGTACGAGGCCGGCCACCCGTTCCGGCGCCGAGAGCGCGGTGTCCAGGGCGATCATCCCGCCCGCCGACGCGCCGACCAGCCAGGCTGGGCCGTCGGTCACGTGATCGAGGACGGCGAGCGCGTCATCGGTGTGCGAGAACTTCCCCGGGCTCGGCGGGGTCTCGCCGAAGCCCCGCCGGTCATACGCGACCACCGTGGTGGTCGGAGCGAGCACAGCCGCCACCTCGCGCCAGCCCCGCCTGTCCGACACGCCCTCGTGCAGCAGCACCGCCACGGGCGTACCGCCTTGCCAGCGCTCCGCCACCAGCCCGGTACCGTCGCTCGGTATCACGAAACGTTCGGCCATGGCCCGATTCTGCTGCGGCGGACCGGCTGGTCGCAAACGGGTTCAGCGATGAGTTCCCGCCGGACCATCCGGACAACTCGCTGGCCCCCTCGTCGGCCCGGTCCGCCCCATGTTATGGATGGGGCATGTCCTTCGATGCTGTGGCCATGGCTGGCCTGGTGACGCGTGAGGTACGCAGCGGCTCTCGCGACGGGGCGGCGACCAAGATCGTCGTCGCTCGCCGGACATACCTGGCTGGCCAGGCCGATCTGTGGGACGCCCTGACCAATGCCGAGCGGATACCCCGGTGGTTCCTGCCGGTCAGCGGCGACCTCCGGGTCGGCGGCCGCTACCAGCTCGAGGGCAACGCCGGCGGTGTCGTCGAGCGCTGTGCTGAGCCGGAGTCGTTCGCTGTGACCTGGGAATTCGGCGGCGCGCGGTCGTGGCTGGAGGTCATGCTCACGCCGGACGGCGAGCGCACGGTGCTGGAGCTCGCCCACGAGGCGCCTGTCGATCCGGATCGCTGGGGACAGTACGGTCCCAGCGCGGTGGGCATCGGCTGGGATCTGTCTCTCGTCGGCCTTGACCGGCACCTCGACAGCGGAGCGCCAGTCGATCCGCATGAGGCCGCCGCCTTCCTCGCCACACCGCAGGGCGGCGAGTTCGTCCGGGTGGTGGCCACGGGGTGGGCCGCCGCGGCGGTAGCGGACGGTGATGAGCTCCCGGCGGCGTGGCGGGCCGCCGAGCGTACGGTGGCGTTCTACACGACCCCGCCCCAGGCCACGTCCGGCGGCTAAGTGGACGGGGTCTTCGCGGAGAGCCGCGGCCCGCCTGATCCGGTCGCGGTTGGGTTCCGGCTAAACCGGGAAACGTTGGCCTTGGCCGGATTCCGCTGAGCCGGACGAGTTGGTCGCAAACGGCTTTCAACGGTTTGGTGGACGGCGCGCGTCGTTGATCATTACCATTCTGCGTCCGAACACGGGATAATAGGGCGACAGATCGACACGGTTGTTGCTGACCGGTGGCGCCGCGTGCGGGCTTGGCTCCGCGCGGTTCGCGTGAGGTGTGCGTTATGGAAGGGGATGCTGGATGGCGGCGATGAAGCCGCGGACGGGCGATGGCCCGCTCGAGGTGACCAAGGAGGGCCGTGGCATTGTGATGCGCGTCCCACTGGAGGGCGGCGGCAGACTGGTCGTTGAGCTGTCCGCTGACGAGGCCGCGAAGCTCGGTGACGCGCTGCAGGCGGCCGTCGCGTAGCCCCGCCTTACCGGTTTGGAGTCCTCTTTTACTACCTCTTGATTGCGGCTACTTCTTGATTGCCGCGAGCATGCCGCCTGCGATGGGCAGCAACAGCGGGACAAGTCGTTCGTCGTTTCCGACCGTGTCGGCGAGTTCCCGGGCGCCATCGCCGGCCTGACCCGCGCCGGGCGGCAGTGCGTCGTTGAACACCACGATGCCGCCCGCGCGGAGCAGGCGCAGCCCCGCGGCCAGGTAGTCAGGGTAGGCCGCCTGGTCCGCATCGAAGAACACGAGGTCGTACGCCCCGTCGGAGAGCCGGGGCAGCACATCGAAGCCGCGGCCGAGGATCAGCCTGGCCTGGTTCGCCGCGAAGCCGGCCCGCGCGAATGTCTTGCGGGCTAGCCGGTGGTATTCCGGTTCCGTGTCAACGCTGGTCAGCACGCCCCCGGGCCGCATGCCGCGGAGCAGCCAGATGCCCGAACTGCCGCATCCCGTGCCGATCTCCACGACGGCGCGCGCGCCAATGGCGCTCGCGAGGAACCGCAGCGCCGCGCCGGCGGCAGGCGCGATCGGGACGGTTCCACCCAGGTCGACGGCGTTCTCGCGGGCGGTGAGCAGCGGTTCGTCCTCCACCGCGTACGCCACCTCGTCATAATCGATGGCTGCCCCCTCGTCTAAATTTTCCCCTGTGGTGAGCGTAGCCAATTTCGGCTTTCACACGCGGGAGCCTAGCCAATTTCACTGGTACGTGGAACCTTTAGCTAGTAAGGGCCGTTAGCTAGTCGATGAGCGAGAGCCTCTTCCTGGTGACAGACCGCGCCAACTCCGGACAGGACGACCGCGATCCCGCTGCCCAGTGGGAGATGCCCAGCTGGGACGAGATCGTGCGCGCTCATTCGGCCCGGGTGTACCGGCTGGCTTACCGGCTCACCGGCAATCAGCACGACGCGGAGGACCTGACCCAAGAGGTCTTCGTGCGCGTCTTCCGCTCCCTCTCCAGCTACACACCCGGCACTTTCGAGGGGTGGCTGCACCGGATCACCACCAACCTGTTCCTTGACGGTGCGCGGCGGCGGCAGCGGATCCGCTTTGAGGGGCTCGGAGCGGATGTCGCGCAGCGACTGCCCGGCAGTGAGCTGTCCCCGGCCGATGCCTGGGACGACACCCACCTCGACGGGGATGTCCAGGCGGCGCTGCAGGCCCTGCCGCCCGATTACCGGGCCGCGGTCGTGCTCTGTGACATCGAGGGGTTCTCTTACGAGGAGATCGCGGCCACCATGGGCGTGAAGCTCGGCACGGTGCGCAGCCGTATCCACCGGGGGCGCGCACAGCTGCGGACGGCCCTCGCGCACCGGGAGAGGCGGGTGCGGGACCGGTGAACCATCTCGGGGACCTGCTGTCCGCCCTCATCGACGGCGAACTGACCGGCGCGGACCTTGACCGGGCGAACGCGCACCTGGCCTCCTGCACCGGCTGCCGGACCGAAGCCGCGGAACTGCGGCAGCTCAAGCGCGCCCTGCGCGCCCTCGCCGAGGCCGCGAGCACCGACGTGACCGGCGCGGCGGCGCTCAGCGAGCGGCTGCTCGCCCTGGACAGTCCGGGCCGGCCAGGGCGCCTGGGTTACCCCCGAAGGGATTACCTGGCCCGGCCGCGGCTGCGCCGCGGCCCAGCCCGGCGGCCTAGCCGGCGGCGGACCCGGGTGATCTGGGGCGCGGTATCGCTCATGGTCATGGGCATCGGTACCGCGGCCTTCGCCGTGGGCGGCAGCGGCTCCCCGCCAAGTGAGCGGCAGATCACACCGCAGTTCGAAGTGTTCGACGTGCGCAACGCCCTCACCACAGGTGAGGTGCCGGGCACGGCGGACGTTGCCGCAGAAACGCCACAGCCAGCGGAAACATCCAATCCATGATGCGCAGACCCGGCTTGCTGCTCAGTGCCGCGCTGACCGTGACCGTCCCCGGCGTGCTCGCTATCCTCGCGGTGCTCGGGCATGACCATGCGACCGCCGACACCCAGGGGGTGGTCGCGGTCGGCGACAACGTGGCGCCTTCCGGACCGTTCCCGGTCGCGTCCCCCACGACGCACACGGCGATCCGCAATGCGGTCGCCTGGGTTCAGCGCATGTCGGGTACCCCGGTCACGGTGCTGAGCGGAATGACGAGCGGCCAGGAGGTGCTCGGCATGCGGCTGCTCGTCACGGCGGCCGCGGCCGGCCAGGCGACCTCGTACGAGGGCGTGGAGACAATGTCGGAGTCCGGGCTGTCCGGCACTTTCACCGCGGTCTCCGAGGTATGGCACAGCGGTGGCGGCCAGACACTCGTCCAGACGGGCTCGACCGTCTTTTACGACACCGACGGCCGCTCCCCCGAGGGGGTCTTCGGGCTCACCAAGGATCTCGTCGCGCAGCTCGGCAAGCATTACGTCGCCGCCTTTGCGGGGACTGGCTCCACCCTGGGCAGGCCCGTAGTCGTCGTGCAGGTGTACCGGTTCGACGGGTCGCTCGCCGCCCGTTACTGGCTGGACCGCCAGACCCTCGTGCCGCTGCGCCGGGAGCTGTTCGACACCTCGGACCGCGTGGTAAGCGAGGACGCGTTCGTCAAGGTGCGGTTCGGCGAGGTTCCGTCCCGGCCCGCCGCTGCGGCGCCGGCCGCCAAACAGCCGGCCGGGCCCGCCTGGGTCGCCGCGACCTCCCCGGCGAAGGTGATCGCTACCCTGTCCGCCCAGGGCTGGCACCTCCCGCAGGCGCTGCCCGGCGGCCTGCCGCTGTACGCCGCGGCGTGGCGCGGCACGGGGACCGGCCAGGTGGTTGACCTCGAGTACTCGGACGGCCTTTATGTGGTCTCGCTGTTCCTGCAGCACGGTTCCCTCGCGGCGCAGATGCCGGGCTGGCGGCCGGTTGTCCTCAACGGCCGCCAGGTCTTCGTCTCGGGCCACTCCGTCACCTGGGCCGGGTCCGGCGCCGTTTACACTGTGATCGCGGATGCGCCGCCGCTGACGGTGGCGCAAGCCGTCGTGGCCCTGCCGCGGGACGTCCCGCCCGGGATCTTCGCCCGGCTCGGCCGCGGCCTGGAACGCCTCACGCAGTTGGCCAACCCGTTCAGCTAGCCCGGCCGACGGTTTACAGTTGAAGTGGGTATCGCCGTGAGAGGGAGAGCAGAGCGTGTTTGACCTGTCCATCCCTAAGCTGCTGGCCCTGGCGGTGATCGCGCTTATCGTCTTCGGGCCCAACGAGCTGCCCAAGATCGCCTCGCAAGCCGGCCGGCTTTTGCGCGACCTGCGCCGGATCGCCGAAGGCGCGAAGGCGGACCTGCGGGAGGGGCTGGGCCCGGAGTTCCAGGACTTCGATTTCGACGACCTGAACCCACGCCGGTTCGTGCAGAAGCACCTGCTCGAGGACTCTGCGGGAAACGGAAACGGGGCTCAGGCGCTGTTCGATGACCTCAAGTCGACCTCCGCCACGATCTCGCGCGGCATCAACGACGCGCTCAACGGCGAGTCGACCGCGGCGACCGCGACGACCGCCTCGGCGGGCATGGCAGCGGCGGCCGCCCAGGCAGGCATGGCCGCCTCGGGCGCGGTCAACGGCGCGACCGCGACCCGCGCCGTGCTATCGGAGGGCGCCGAGCCGCCGTTCGACCTCGAAGCGACCTGACGCCCTAGCGCGGGCTGAGCAACAGCATCCGCCCCGCCAGTCCGCGGCCCTTGCTGGCGAGCGCATCGGCGACCTTGGTGAGCTGGAGCGCCGCCGGCGACGCGGGGTCGGCGAGGACGAGCGGCGTCCCGCCGTCACCGCCCTCGCGGAGCCGGATGTCAAGCGGCACCCGGCCCAGCAGCGGCACCGTGGTGCCGGTCAGCTGGCCGAGCGCCGTGGCGACCCTCTCGCCGCCACCCGAACCGAAGATCTCCTCCTGCTCACCGCAGTGCGAGCAGATCAGGTACGACATGTTCTCGATCACGCCGGCGACGCGCTGCCTGGTCTGGGTGGCGATCGCCCCCGCCCGCTCGGCCACCTCCGCGGCGGCCAGCTGCGGCGTGGTCACCACGAGCAGTTCCGCGTTCGGCAGCAGCTGGGCGAGCGAGATCGCCACGTCCCCGGTGCCGGGCGGCAGGTCGAGCAGCAGGAAGTCAAGGTCGCCCCAGAACACGTCGGCGAGGAACTGCTGCATCGCGCGGTGCAGCATCGGACCGCGCCATACGACGGGCGTGTTGCCCTTGGTGAACATGCCGATCGAGATGACCTTCACGCCATGCGCGGACGGCGGCATGATCATGTTCTCGACCGGGGTGGGCCGGCCCGTCACGCCGAGCATCCGCGGCACGGAGTGCCCGTAGATGTCGGCGTCGACCACGCCGACCTTGTGTCCCGCCGCCGCGAGCGCCGCGGCCAGGTTCACGGTGACCGACGACTTGCCGACGCCCCCCTTGCCGGACACGATCGCGTACACCCGCGTCAGCGAGGCGGGCTGCGCGAACGGGATCACCGGCTCGGCGCGCCCGCCCCGCAGGTTGGTCTGCATCTCCTTGCGCTGCTCATCGCTCATCACGTCGAGTTCGACCCGCACGCCGGTCACCCCGGGCACCGCGGCGACAGCGTCGGTGACCCGGGTGGTGATGGTCTCGCGCATCGGGCAGCCGGCCACGGTCAGGTAAACCCCGACGGACACGGCGCCGTCGGCGCCGACCAATACGGACTTGACCATGCCCAGGTCGGTGATCGGGCGGCCGATCTCAGGGTCGTTGACGCCGGCCAGCGCGGCCGTTACCTGGTCGGAAGTGGGCAGCGGGGAGCTCATGCCTTCATGGTATGTGCCGGGCAGCCGGGGTGAACGCAAGACGGGCTCCCGCCTCCCGCCGGCTGGAGTAGCCGACGGGAGGCCAGGAGCCCGTCATTAAGAGGAGGACAAAGAGGCTGAAGTGCTACTTCTTCTTCTCGCCGAAGTTGCCCCAGAAGTCGCCCCCGCTGACGACCGCGCCGGTCGTCGGGTTGAGGATGACCGGCTGGAAGTGCGGCGGAGCGTCGAAGTCGAGCACGCCGCCCCGCGCGTACAGACTGCCGGAGACTGAGTCGAACGAGCCGGGGATGCTCTCCCCGTGCAGCCAGTTGTCCTCGATGAACTTCACCACCGAGGAGGTGTCAGTCAGGTTGCTGCTGACGTAGTTCTCCCGCGTGTACGGCGAGATCACGATCAGCGGCAGACGCTGGCTGAAGCCGCAGCGGCCATTGACGCTGCCGACGGTCACCGCGACGTCGGTGCACTCGGCGGTGTCGATGGCCGGGTCGTTGGATCCGGTGATGATCGTCGGCGCCTGGTGGTCGTACCAGCCGTCCGAGTCGTCGTAGGTGATGACGATCGCGGTCGACGACCAGTACTTGGACTTCTCGATCGAGTTGATCGTGTTGACCAGGAAGTTCTGCTCGTCGAGCGGGTCAGAGTTGCCCGGGTGGCCGTTCTCGTAGGCGGGCGGCTTGACGTAGCTCACCGAGGGCAGCCTGGCTCCGCCAACGCCGTCAAGCGCGTCGGTGAAGTCGGAGATGTCGTACTGGTGGTTGGCCTGGTCCTGGTACCCGATCAGGGACAACTGCGACGGCGGCAGGTGGTCCGGGTTCGAGGTGGATGCGTAGTACTGGAACGGCTCGTGATGCGGGACGTAGTCCGTCACGTTGTCGGTCGTCGAGGCGGTGTTGCCGAGGGTGAGGTCGTGCGTCGAGCCGCAGACGGGCAGGCCGTCTGAAGTGCTCGTCGGCGCGAAGCCGCCCTGGAACCAGCCCCACGTGACCTTCGAGCTGTCCAGCAGGTTGCCGATGTTCTCGCCGGTCAGCACGCCGAGGGCGCCGTTGGTCGAGTGGCTGGTGTCGGAGCAGCCGTCATAGTAGGGGTCGATGTCGCCGTTCAGCGTGCCCAGGCCGGTGGACGCATTCACGTCGACGATGGAGCCCGACGTCGCCGGCGCGCTCGGGGTGCCGCTCGTGTCCCAGGTCGGGGTGAGCGCCTTCGCGCCGCTGGTGTTACCCGAGGTCACTTCGACCGCACCCGGGCTGGACGGGCCGAAGGACGGGTCCCAGTTGTTGTCGCTCATCGAGTAGTACTGCGCGTAGTTCCACAACGCCGTGACCGTGTTGCCGTCGTAGTAGTCCAGGACGATGCCGGGCGGGCAGTACTCGGGGGCGCAGCCGGCCGACGGGGTGGCCGCCTCGGTGTTCGTGATGAACGCGTCCATCTTGCCGTTGTCTTCGGCCTTCTGCTCGTTCACGTAGGCGTGGCTGTTGGACTCCGTCAGTGCCTCGGCGGGGGTCAGCCGCTGCGGGTTGAGCCCGTTCGGGTTGCTAGTCAGCAGCGGACCGGTCGGGCCAGACTTGGTGATCTTGGTGTAAAGGCCGTTCACGGTCTTCGTGCCCGGCTTGGCGTAGAACGGCGTGCCGTCCGTGTTCGCCGCGTACGGGTACGTGCCAAAGTAGTGGTCGAACGTCTCGTTCTCATCGAAGATCACGACGAGATGCTTAATCGGCGTAGCGGTCTTGGTGTGGTTCCAAAGCACCGTCGACACGCGCGCGGGGGTCTTGTAGCCGTCGAACGCGTTCGGGTTCGCCGTGCTCGCGCTGGCCGCGCTCGCCGCCGCGGCGGCGCCGGCCGCCACGGCCAGCGCTCCCGTGACCGCCAGGTACGGTCGGAGCCGCTTGCGCCAGCCCCGGGCTTCTGGGCCAATGCCCATTGCTCTGCCTCCAGAGATTCTGCGGAACTTCATCGTCCGGCGCCGACAAGGCCGCCGCGGGGCGCGCTAACGCGAAACCCCGGGGCCGACCGTTTCACAGGAGTTTTACGGAGGAACGCGAACAATGCGACGAGAAAGCAAACGGGAAGCCAACAATCGGCTCAGAGAGTATCGATAACACTCAATATCTGGCAGTTATCCAGGCGATTTTCAGGACAGTAGCGCCCGGCCGTAATAGTCGCTCGGCCCGGTCACTCCGGGAAGGGCCAGGAAGTAGCCACCGCCGAACGGGCTGATGTAATCCACCAGCGGCTCACCGATCAGCCGGGTCTGCACGGTCTCGAACTGGCGCTTGATGTCCTGCTGGAAGCAGGTGAAGATCAGGCCCATATCCAGGTCGCCGACCTGGTCGATGCCCCGGTCGTAGTTGTACCCCCGGCGCAGGATGCGGTTCGACGCCGTCTGCGGGCTGCGCGGGTTGGCCAGCCGGATGTGCGCGGTCAGCGGGATCACGTCACCATTCGGATCGTTGGCATAGTCGGGCGTCGCGTAGAGCGAGTTGGCGTCGAGCGGGAAGCCGGTCGGCTTCCGCCGCCCGAACATGGTCTCCTGCTCCCCGATGTCCACCCGGTCCCAGAACTCGACGAACATCCGGATCAGGCGCACCACAAAGTAGCTGCCGTCCGCGGTCCAGGCAGGCTCGCCGGAGGCGCCCGGCTGCACCCAGACGAGCGAGTCCATCTGCGGGGCGGAAGACACCGACGGGTTGGCGATCCCGTCCATGAACCCGAGGAGGTTCCGCGGCACCGTGCCGGAGGGCCGGGCGGGCGAATTGAAGCCGTCGATCCGCCAGTTCACCTGCATCCCGCCGCGGGTGTTCTTGGCGATGTCCCGCAAGGCGTGCAGGACCGCGTCCATGTGACCCGCGGACAGCTGCACGATCAGGTCGCCGCCGCACTGCGCCGGGTCGAGGTCGTCGTTGGGGAACGACTTCATCGGTGTCAGGTGCAGCGGACGCGACGACGCGAGCCCGTACCGGTCGTCGAAAAGCGTGGACCCCACGCCGAACGTCACCGTCAGGCCGTCCGGCACCACCGTCGGACCGAGCACCCCCGAATCCGACGGCGGGCCACCGATGCCGACCAGCGGCGGCGTGCCGCCAGCGGTCAGGAACCTGGCCCGGTCGGTCAAGGTCTGGAAGAGGTCGGCAAGCTCGGCGCGGTTCGCGGCGGTCGCGCCGAACGAGACCACGGTGGTCGCCCGCTGTGACACCGGCAGGATGCCCGCCTGATACCTCCCGTGGAACGGCACCGCGGGCAGCAGGCCGTTCAGGGCCGCGGAGTCGGCCGCGAGGGCGGGGTCGGGCTGCGAGGACGCGTAGGCGTCCCCGGCGAACCCGGCGCCGACGCCTCCGGCGACCACGCCGCCCGCGACGCCCCCGGCCAGGCCGCGGAGGAACGACCGCCGCCCCGGCCGGGCGGCCTTGCCCGGTCCCTGGTCAGGCTCAGAAGTCATTGAGGGTGTTCCTCGCCTCGGTGATCGACGCGATGGGAGCGAGTTCCTGCAGCACCTGACCGCACGCCGCGTCGATCGCCTCCCGTGCGGAAGGCGAGAGCGCGGACTCGGGAACCCACCATCCGTTCGGCAGCTTTTCTTTCTCCAAGAGCGACTGGAGCCGGTCCAGCCCGGTGTAGACCGAGGGCAGCGCCGGATACCTGGGCGCGAGCACCGGATTCAACAGGGCGAGCAGCACGCGGCTGGCGCTGATGGCCGCGACCGTGCTCGCGAGCGTGGTGCCGCTCCCGTAGTCGTCGTGCCCGGTGAGCTGGAACTCCAGTGCGTTCTCGATGACCTCGTGGGCGCGCCGCCCGATGTCATCGAACGGGACCTGCTGCGTTTTCCACCAGACGACAAGCTGGTCGACATCGCTGTTGAGGGTGTCGGCCACGGGAACGAGCGACGGCAGGGGCTGCCCGTGCCACAGCCCGTATTCAAGGCGGAAGAACCCGGTCCACTGCGGGCTGCTGACCCCGGTCGCGTCCGCCCGGCCGTCGATCTCGGTGTCGAAGTTCCCGAACGCGTCGTAGGCGTCGCCGAGCGTCTCGTACTGCAGGTGCGCCGTCAGCCAGTCGCGGCGGGCCGTCTCCAGGTTCCCGCCCCGCACGGCGACGGCGAGCGTGGCCGTCTCTGTCGCGAGCACCTTCAGCGCCGCCGCTTCCCTCGCCTGATACGCCTTGGAGAGCGGAAGAAGGTCGTTGTAGGTGACTGGCAAGATCGCCGACGTGCCGGTGGCGTGCCCGCTCACCGTGACGACCGAACCCTGCATCGGGTCGAAGTCGTCGAACAGGCACAGCAGCGCGTACTTGCCTGACCCGAAATTGATGGTGAGCGGATTGACGGTGCCGGGACCGGTGTTCTCGATCTCCGCGTACACCGCGCCGTTAGCGGGATCGACGAGGTCGATCTCGGCCGCTTCCGTCCCCTGGTTGCTGATCTGGAGGGTGTGCCAGCCGGGACCGGGAACCGACCACGGCCCGCCGCACTGGTTGGTGTCGACCTCGATAACGTTCGACGGCTGGCCGCCGCCGGAACTGCAGCCGGTCAGCGTCGCGGCCAGCGTGACGCCGCTGACGGCAGCGGCGAGCGCGATCAGGCGTCGGGTGCGCATTAGTCTTCCGGCAGTGGTCTCGGGGAGTTCTCTCGGGTTGGCCAGTGGCCAGCATAGGCTCGCCCCGCCGCTGACGGACCGCAGAGGTGCTGC
>Ga0210395_10002730_pt1 | contig 13645 bp, 10 predicted proteins | sample IncBWH4OmetaG_FD_150861 | JGI IMG/M metagenome (GOLD analysis project Ga0210395, IMG submission 150861) | Forest soil microbial communities from Barre Woods Harvard Forest LTER site, Petersham, Massachusetts, United States - Inc-BW-H-4-O ... | reverse complement strand
TGATCGGCGGCGCGGCATCGTGGTTGCGGCACGGCAAATTACGGCGCACCGCGCGGCGCTTCGAACGCGACGTCCGCGAGCTGCGCAGCGAGGTCGCCTCGCTCCGCCACACCCCGAGCGGCAGCGCGAGCGTCCCGGAGACCGCCAACCCGCCGGAGCGGCTTCGGCTGCGGGCGCCGGTCCAATAGGGCGCCGTCGTCCCGAGCAAGACAAAGCCGGCGCAGGGATGTAGAAGGGCGCCAATCAAGGACAGGCGACCTCGGGCAGCTATGTCGGTCATTGTCAAAATCTGCGGCCTCTCGACGCCCGAAGCTCTCGATGTCGCGCTCGACGCCGGCGCCGACATGGTTGGTTTCGTGTTCTTTCCGCCGTCGCCGCGGCATGTTGCCTTCGATAAAGCGCACGCACTGGCCTCGCGGGTGCTCGAGCGCGCGCAAAAGGTCGCGCTCACCGTCGACGCCGATGACGCGCTGCTCGATGCGGTGGTCGAGGCTTTGCAGCCGGACATGCTGCAATTGCACGGCACGGAATCCCCGGCGCGGGTCGAGGCCGTTCGGCGCATGTTCGGCCTGCCCGTGATGAAGGCCTTGCCGATCTCGGCGAAAAGCGATCTCGACGGCATCGGCCGTTATGCCGGCATAGCCGATCGGCTACTGTTCGACGCGCGGGCGCCGCGCGAGGCGACGCGGCCGGGCGGGCTCGGCAGGCCGTTCGACTGGCATCTCCTCGAAAATCTCGATCCTGGCGTGCCGTTCATGCTGTCTGGCGGCCTCGATGCGGCAAATGTCGGCGAGGCACTGCGCATCACGCGCGCGCCCGGTGTCGACGTCTCCTCGGGCGTCGAGCGCGCGCCGGGCGAAAAAGATCTCGACAAGATTCGCGCCTTTGTGCGCGCGGCTCGCGTCGCAGCCGCGTCCGTTGCGAGTCCGGCATGACCGTCCAGCGGCCCAACTCGTTCCGCAGCGGGCCCGATGAGCACGGGCATTTCGGCATCTATGGCGGCCGCTTCGTCGCCGAGACGTTGATGCCACTCATTCTGGAGCTTGAGCAAGCGTACGCGAAGGCGAAAGCCGATCCCGCTTTCCAAAAAGAAATGGACGGCTATTTGACGCACTATGTCGGCCGGCCGTCGCCGCTCTATTTCGCCGAGCGTCTCACCGAGCATTGCGGCGGCGCGAAGATTTATCTCAAACGCGAGGAGCTTAATCACACCGGCGCGCACAAAGTGAACAACGTGCTCGGCCAGATTCTCCTGGCACGGCGGATGGGTAAGAAGCGGATCATCGCCGAGACCGGCGCCGGGATGCACGGCGTGGCGACGGCAACGCTGTGCGCGCGCTTCGGCCTCGAATGCATCGTCTACATGGGATCCGTCGACGTCGAGCGGCAGAAGGCGAACGTGTTTCGCATGCACATGCTCGGAGCCAAGGTGGTGCCGGTGGAATCCGGCGCCAAGACGCTCAAGGACGCCATGAACGAGGCGCTGCGCGACTGGGTCTCCAATGTCGGCTCGACGTTCTACTGCATCGGCACCATCGCAGGTCCCCATCCCTATCCGATGATGGTGCGCGACTTCCAATCGATCATCGGCCGCGAGACCCGCGAGCAGATGCAGGAAGCCGAAGGCCGGCTGCCGGATTCGCTGATCGCCTGCATCGGCGGCGGCTCCAACGCCATGGGCCTGTTCCATCCGTTCCTTGACGATGCGGGAATCGAAATTTTCGGCGTTGAGGCGGCCGGCCACGGCCTCGACACCGGCATGCACGCCGCCTCCATCGCCGGCGGCCGGCCCGGCGTGCTGCACGGCAATCGCACTTATCTCCTCATGAACGATGACGGCCAGATCAACGAGGCGCACTCGATCTCCGCCGGCCTCGATTATCCCGGCATCGGGCCGGAGCACGCCTGGCTCGCCGACGCCGGCCGCGTCACCTTCCTCTCAGCGACCGACGACGAAGCGCTCAACGCGTTCCAACTATTGTCCAAGCTCGAAGGCATCATCCCGGCGCTCGAACCGGCGCACGCCATCGCAAAAGTGCTCGATCTGGCGCCGCAAAAGCCGAAGGATCACCTCATGGTGGTCAATCTCTCCGGCCGCGGCGACAAGGATTTGGATTCGGTGGCGCGGCACCTGGGAAATAAAGCGCGATGACCGAACGGATGGATCGGCGCTTTGCCGCGCTCCGCAAGGATGGTCGCGCCGCGCTCGTCACCTTCACCATGGCGGGCGATCCCGACGAAGCCACGTCGCTCGCCATCATCAAAGCGTTGCCGAAAGCCGGCGCCGACGTGATCGAGCTCGGCATGCCGTTCACGGACCCAATGGCCGATGGTCCGGCGATCCAGGCCGCGGGCCTGCGTGCGCTCCACGCCGGCGCCAACATGAAGAAGACGCTTGCCATCGTGCGCGACTTCCGCGCCGATGACGACGCGACGCCGATCGTGCTGATGGGCTACTACAATCCGATCTACGTCTACGGCGTCGAAAAATTTCTCGCCGATGCCAAGGCCGCCGGCGTCGATGGCCTCATCGTCGTCGACCTGCCGCCGGAAGAGGATGCCGAGCTTTGCCTGCCGGCGCTCAAGGCCGGCATCAACTTCATCCGCCTGGCCACGCCGACCACCGACGACAAGCGGCTGCCGACCGTGCTCACCAATACGTCGGGCTTCGTCTATTACGTCTCGATCGCCGGCATTACCGGCTCCGCAGCACCGGACCCGGCTGCGGTTTCCTCAGCGATCGCGCGCATCAAGCGGCATACAAAACTTCCGGTCTGCGTCGGCTTCGGCGTACGCACGGCGGAACAGGCCCGCGCCATCGCGGAAAACGCCGACGGCGTCGTGGTGGGCTCGGCGCTGGTCGATGCGGTGCGCAAGAGCCTTGGACCCGGCGACAAGCCAACGGCCGCGACGGTGCCGGCCGTCGCGGACCTTGTTCACGAGCTTGCCGAAGGCGTGCGCTCCAGGCGCGTTTAAGGGCTGGCTGGCCGGCAATAATTGTCGGCGTTGAATTTCAGGTTCCCGATCCACACATATCCCCTCCGAAGCTGGAGGGAATGAACCATGGCCCGCGATGTGGCCCGCGACTGGATGTGGTCGGAAGCCTGCGAGATGTTGGCGCGGGCTGAGCGCATGCACCGGGAGCTGTTTCGGCCCGCGGGCACCGAGGCGCGCCTGCCGGCCTGGGAGCCGCCGGTCGACATTTTGGAAACCGAATTCGAGGTCTTGGCGCTGGTGGCGTTGCCCGGCGTCGATGCCGACAATGCGCAAGCCGTGATCGAGGACGGCGATCTCGTGGTCACGGGAACCCGCGTCCTGCCCGCGGAACTGCGCACGGCCGTCATCCATCGGCTCGAATTGCCGCAAGGGCGGTTCTACCGGCGGCTGCGGCTGCCGCCCGGCCGCTACGGCGCGGTACGCCGCGCCGCCGCTGCCGGTTGTTTGGTGATTACATTGCAGAAAGTGGGGACTGCTCGTGGCTGAAGTGCTTGCAAAAGACGGAACAGGCGGCGGCGCCTTGCCGCCATTGCCCGCTGACGCGCTGATCATCGTGCCGGTGCGTAACACCGTGCTGTTTCCCGGCCTGGTGCTGCCGATCACTTTGGGCCGCCCGAAGTCGATCGCGGCGGCGCAGCAGGCAGTGCGCGAGCAACGCCAGGTCGGCATCCTGTTGCAGCGCTCAGCCGACGTCGACGATCCGACCGCCATCGACATGCATCGCATGGGCACGGTCGCCAATATCGTGCGCTACATCACCGCGCCCGACGGCACCAATCACTTGGTCTGCCAGGGCGAGCAGCGGTTCCAGATCGACGAATATCTGTCGGGCTGGCCGTTCCTGGTCGCGCGCGTGGTGCGGATTCCCGAGCCCGGCGTGCGCACGCCCGAAATCGAAGCGCGCTTCATCGACCTCAAGGCAAAGACCATCGAGGCCATCCAATTGCTGCCCCAGGTGCCGGCGGACTTGCTGGCCGCGGTGCAGTCGATTGAGGCGCCGCCGGCGCTGGCCGACCTTGCCATCGCCTATATGGACGTGAAGCCCGAGGAAAAGCAGGAAATCCTCGAGACCGTCGACATCGCCGTGCGCATGGAGAAAGTGTCGCGGCTGCTCGCCCAGCGCATCGAGGTGTTGCGGCTGTCGCAGGAGATCGGCCGACAAACCAAGGTCGCGCTCGACGAGCGGCAGCGCGAGGCGCTGCTGCGCGAGCAGATGGCGGCGATCCAGCGCCAGCTCGGCGAAGGCGAAGAGGGCAAGGCCGCGGAAATGGCCGAGCTCGACGCCGCCATCGCCAAGGCCGGCATGCCGAAGGACATCGAAGACCAGGCCCGCAAGGAATTGCGCCGGCTGCAGCGCATGCCCGAGGCGGCCGGCGAATACGGCATGGTGCGCACCTATCTCGATTGGCTTATCGAACTGCCGTGGGCGTTGCCCGAGGAAAAGCCGATCGACATTGCCGAAGCGCGAAAAATCCTCGACGAGGACCACTATGATCTCGACAAGATCAAGCGCCGCATCATCGAATATCTCGCCGTGCGCAAGCTCGCCCCCCAGGGCAAGGCGCCGATCCTGTGCTTCGTCGGCCCGCCCGGCGTCGGCAAGACCTCGCTCGGCCAATCGATCGCCCGCGCCATGGGCCGCAAGTTCGTGCGCGTCAGCCTCGGCGGCGTGCACGACGAGGCCGAGATCCGCGGCCATCGCCGCACCTATATCGGCGCGCTGCCCGGCAACATCATCCAGGCCATCCGCAAGGCGGGTTCACGCAATTGCGTGATGATGCTCGACGAGATCGACAAGCTCGGCGCCGGCATCCACGGCGATCCCGGCGCGGCGCTGCTCGAAGTGCTCGACCCGGAGCAGAACAACACGTTCCGGGACAATTATCTGGCAGTGCCGTTCGACCTGAGCCGCGTGGTGTTCATCACCACGGCGAACATGCTCGATACGGTGCCCGGTCCGCTGCGCGACCGCATGGAGATCATCAGCCTTGCCGGCTACACCGCCGATGAGAAGCTCGAGATCGCCCATCGCTACCTGGTGCGCCGCCAACTGGAGGCGAACGGGCTAAAACCCGGCCAGGTCGAGATCGACGACGACGTGCTGCGCGACATCATCCAGGGCTACACCCGCGAAGCCGGCGTGCGCGGCCTTGAGCGCCAGATCGGCCAGGTGTTGCGTCATGCCGCGGTGCGGATTGCGGAAGGGCAGAGCGGTCCGATCCGCATTGCGCGCGAGGACCTCGTGACGATTCTCGGCGCGCCAAAATTCGAAAATGAAGTGGCGATGCGCGTCAGCGTGCCGGGCGTGGCGACAGGCCTCGCCTGGACGCCGGTTGGCGGCGATATCCTGTTCATCGAAGCCACCCGCATTCCAGGCTCCGGCCGGCTGATCCTCACCGGCCAGCTCGGCGACGTGATGAAGGAAAGCGCCCAAGCCGCGCTTTCCATCGTCAAGAACCGCGCCGTCGCGCTCGGCATCGATCCCAGCCGCTTCGAGAAGAGCGACATCCACGTCCACGTCCCCGCGGGCGCGATCCCCAAGGACGGGCCGAGCGCCGGCGTCGCCATGTTCATGGCGCTGGTGTCGTTGATGACCGAGCGCACCATTCGCAGCGATACCGCCATGACCGGGGAGATCAGCCTGCGCGGCTTGGTGCTGCCGGTCGGCGGCATCAAAGAGAAGGTCGTCGCCGCGCACTCCGCCGGCATCAAGCGGGTGATGCTGCCGGCGCGCAACCGCCGCGACTACGACGATATCCCCGAGGTCGCGCGGCGGGAGATGGAGTTCGTCTGGCTCGAACGCGTCGAGGAGGCGGTCGCCGCGGCGCTGGAGCCGGGCAAGCCGGCTGAGAAGTCGCCGGCGTCTGTGCCGCAGCTGGCGGATGCGGAGGCGTGAGAGCATGTGCTCTCTCCCCTTGCGGGAGAGGGTAGCTGCAATCGGTCCAATCGAGTTTAATCCACTTCAACCGGCGGCGAGGCAGGCGGCGAGAGCGGCCGTGATTGGCTGTCCGGTCTGCTCCTCGACGTACAGGAACTGTCCCGCCGGGTTGATTTCGAGGAATACGTAACGCCCGTCCTCGGTCAGGCGCAGATCGATCGCGCCGTAGACGAGGCCGAGCCGCCGCATCAAGACGCGCAGCATTTCTGCCACATCGTCCGGCAGGTCGTGGGCGACGTGCCTTGCGTTGAGATTCAGCCGCACGTCCACATCATAGGCAAGGTCCCGCACATCAACCGCGGCGGCGAATACGTCGTCGCCGATAATCGTTACCCGCAGATCTGCGACAGCTGCCACGCGCCGCTGAAAGATCACGGGGGCCAGCCGGATCGCATCGTCCGCGGCCTTGGTTTCAGCGTGGCCCAGCCTGCGGGTTTCCGACCAAGCGTCGGGTAGCGCGAGGAATTGTTTGTAGATCACGTCGCCGTCGCAGGCGCGCCAGAATTCATGCGCCTCCTCGGGATCGCTCGTCATCATCGTCTGCGGAATTTCCAGGCCGAGGCTTTGCGCCAACGCCAGCTGATACGGCTTGTGGCCGGCCGAGGCGTCAAGCGCGGGCGGATTGATCCAACGCGCATCCATCGCGGCAAACAGACCGTGGAATGCAGTGGCGGCTTCCGACAGCGCAAGCCGGCGATGCGTCTCGTCGCGCACCGTCTCGGGCAGGCCGAACGCGCCCGGTCGCCGCCACCACACCGCTCGCACCGCATCCAGATCCAGCTGGCCTTCGCCCGGCCGTCTCAACTGAAAGCGCCGCTCGCCACCCTCAAACGCCAATGTGAGCGTGAGCTTGCCGGGATAGTCCGTAAGATCGAGCAATTCGACCCGTGCACCGCACTCACTCAGCGCCGCAATCACCGTCCTGGCGTGCGGGTCCGCAAGACTCGACACGATCAGGACGGTCATCGCTAGAATGCTGTCTGCGGATCGAAGCGAGCCTTCGGATAGATATGGTCCCCCGTCCATGGATAGTAGGGAATGAGTGTCAGATCCTGAGGCACGCTCTTATGTATGCCAGGATGCTGGATCAGCGCTTCAATGGTCCCGGGTGGTGCTTGGTGTGGCATTGCGGCGACGAACGGCGATAGCTGCCCCAGCCCACCAGCAGTTTCGATGCGTTCCTTTGGCGGCGAACCGCTGCCACCCCCTGGGTTGCCCCAAGGGCCGAGTTGAGGATGATCGATGTAGGCCAGCTTCCAGTCCGGTCCCGACTTAAGCGGCCGCATCAGGTTTTCGGGAATGCGTTTGGCGTCGAGCTCAAGCTGCACGACCGACTGCCCGATCGCGCCCGCTATCGCCTTGGCCGACTTGACCGCGTCCACATCGAGCGCCACCGATCGCCCGTCAGGCAGCGTCAAGACGAACTGGGCAGCATCGGGGGCTCGCGCCAGAATACCGACCACCGTTACGGTGTCTGCGTCCGGCGCCATCGGCGCCTCGCTCAGCAGCTTGCGGAAGTCGCCCTCATCTTTCGCCATGACTCGTTTCCCTTCTCCTGGAGGTTGAATGAGATTCCCAGCATGACTTTGCCGACATCGCCTATAATATCCGCGCTTTCTCGGCCGTTTGCAACCTCTACGAGAGGTGCGCCTGCCGAATGACTTGGCGAAACGCACGCGGGATGTTTTGTTTGAAATTTTAACAATGCGCCGTTGAAGTCGGCTGAGAAACTCTTTCAATTGTGCTGATTCGGACGTTTCAGAAAAATTTCCGCTTCCGACCTCTTCACCCTCGCTTCGCTATCGCTTGCTCGACCTCTCTCCTCAGGGGAGAGGTCAAGTTATTCCAGCGGTGGCAGATTGAGCGCGCGATCGACCAGCGCCGTGGCGCGCTTGAAATCGAAATTGCGATAGGCGTTCTGCTTTACGATCGACGGCGAGCCGCCGTAGAATTTTTCATATTGCTGATGACGGCTGCCGAACTCGGTGCCGAGGAAGTCCCACAACAGCCGCACCAGTGCTGTGCGTGATTTTGCGTCCATGGTGCCCGAGCGCATATAGCGCTCGATCAACGGGGCGACGTCCGGATTGTCGAAATCGGCCAGTGAAGACGGCTGCGAGATCACCGAGGAGCTTACCAGCTCGCGGATGGTCTCGAGCATGCGGCCGTTGAACTCCGACTGCATCGCCATCGCCGCATAAAGCGTGATCACCGACGGCCACAGCACGCCGTCGCGGATCGGCGCCGCGACTTCGTGGGCCAGCAGCATGCCCTCATAGATCGACACCAGCGCCGCGAGCTCGCCCATGGCGATCTGCACCGGCGGCAGGCCTGAGCTGCCGATCATCTCGATGGTGCGTTGCGCGAGCCCCATCATGAAGCGCAGTTTTGTGACGTAGCGCACCTGCGCCTGATGATTGCCCAGCGAATGCGACGGCGTCTTGAACCACTGGTCGCGGGTCAGTTCCAGATTGCGGTAGATGAACACGTGCTCCCACGGCACGAAGACATTGTCGAACACCACGTAGCTGTCGGACTCGTCGAACCGGCTCGACAACGGATAGTCGAAGGCATTGTCGGCGTGCAACGCGAACGGCCGGCGCGGGATCAGCGTTACCCCCGGCGCATTGACCGGGACCGCGAGACAATTGGCGTAGTTCTCGTCGCCCGGCTGCAGCGGGTGGATGCAGCTCAGGTGAATCCAGTCGGACAGCACGCCGCCGGTCGCGACCTGCTGCGCGCCGGAGATCACGATGCCGTCGTCGCGCTCCTTGACGACGCCGGCATAGAGCGTCGGGTCGCTCTGCTTGTGGGCCGGTTTCGAACGGTCGATCTGCGGCGGCACGATGGCGTAGCTGGCATAGATGTGGTTGTCGCGCATGAACTCGTAGAACGCGACCAGATTGTCGGCGAACTTTTGGCCCGCGGCGGCAAACACCTGTGGCGTCGCCGCGTAGCCGGCGAAGAACCCGGCGACGTGATCCGGCGATCGCCCCATCAGGCCGAAAGTCGCTTCCGCCCAGGTTTCCGAGAACAGCCGCCGGGCACACAGGTCGGCGTGGCTGCGCGGGATCTGCCAGGCCCGCCACACGGGCGCGCCGGTCTTCGGCGACGGAAACGTCATGCGCTCGCGCAGCGCGGGGTCGGCCGCGATGTCGAACAGATTGGCGACCGACCGCGCCGCCTGGCGGAAGGCCGGATGCGCGGTCACGTCCTTGACGCTCTCGCCGTCGACGAAAACACGCCGGCCGTCATCGAGCGAACGTAAATATTCGGCGCCGGTGCGCATCGGCCACTCTCCCGGATCGGATATGGTTTGTAGCGCGAGCCTGGCGCGCGTGTCATCGGCCAAAGCCGCATGAGGGCTGCGAGGCGCCGGTGCTTGCCTGCCTTCGCCGCGGCCTTATGGTCGCGTCACGGGAGAACGGGAATGCTCAAGCGACTGATCTGCGCCGCTGCTGCAATGCTCGCGCTGTTTTACGCGATGGCCACTGTCGGCGCCGCCGACTATCCGGAACGGCCGGTCACCATCGTGGTCGGTTTCCCGCCCGGCGGTGCCAGCGACATTCTGGCGCGCATCATGGCCGACAAGCTCGGCAGCCTGCTCGGCAAGCCCTTCGTCGTCGATAATCGTCCGGGCGCGGGCGGCAATGTCGCCGGCGAGGTCGTGGCCCACGCCGCGGCCGACGGCTACACGCTACTGCTGGGCAACAACGCGATCCTCGCCACCAATGCCAGCCTCTACAGCAAGATCGGCTTCGATCCGGTGAAGGATTTTGCGCCGATCAGCCTCATCGGCACCCAGGCCAATGTTCTGGTGGTCAATCTCAGTGTACCGGCGCATTCGCTCGCCGAGCTCATTGCGCTCGCCAAGGCCAATCCGGGCAAGCTCAACTTCGCGTCCTCGGGCTACGGCCTGGCGGCGCATCTGGCCGGCGAATTGTTCAAGGCCGAGGCTCATATTGACATCGTGCATGTGCCCTACAAGGGCTCGGCGCCGGCGCTGCAAGACGTCATCGCCGGCTCCGACCAGATGATGTTTGCCACGACATCCGGCGTCATGGGATTTCTCGGCAATGGCCAGGTGCGCGCGCTCGCCGTAACCACGCTCAAGCGCACCGCTATCCTGCCTGACGTTCCGACCATGGACGAGGCCGGCCTTCCGGGTTTTGAAGCGACGACATGGCACGGCTTGGTCGCACCGGCCGGCACGCCTCAAAACATCGTCGAGACGCTGCACCGCGCCATCGTCGAGACGTTGAAGGACCCCGGTGTGCAGCAAAAACTCGCCGCGCTCGGCATCGATACCGTGGGCGGCACGCCGGATGAATTCACCGCCTATATCGCGTCGGAAATTCCGAAATGGGCCGCGATCATCAAGGCGTCCGGGGCGAAGATAGAGTGAGGGGCGCGCCTACGCTCAATACACGTCGGTATGATAGCGGTGGTTTTTCTTCAGCTCCGCGAGGAACGCGACAGCCTGGTCGACGCTGCGCGCGCCATGGGCCGCGATGACGTCGACCATGGCGCGCTCGACGTCCTTGCCCATGGTGATGGCGCCGCAGACATAAACGTGAGCGCCTTCGGCGAGCCAGGCCCAAAAATCGCGGCCAACCTCGCGCATGCGATCCTGCACGTAGAATTTCTGATTGTCGTCGCGCGACCAGGCCAGCGACAGCCGCGTCAGCACGCCGGCTGAGCGCATGCCGCTCAGCTCGTCCTCATAGAAAAAATCGTAGTCGCGGCGCTGGTGGCCGAAGAACAGCCAGTTACGGCCGGGCGCCTTGGTCGCCATGCGCTCGTGCAGGAAGGCGCGGAACGGCGCGATGCCGGTGCCGGGCCCGATCATGATGATCGGGATCGACGGGTCGGCGGGCAGGCCGAAGTGTTGCGCCTTCTGGATATAGGCCTTGATCTTGGTGCCAGGCTGGATGCGGTCGGCGAAATAGGTCGAGGCGACGCCGCACCGCGCCCGCTTGCCGATCTTGTAGCGCACGGTGTCGATGGTGAGCGCCACTTTGCCAAGCGCGGCCTTTGGCGACGACGCGATCGAATAAAGCCGAGGCTGCAACGGATCGAGCGCCTCGATGAACGCCTCAGGATCAGGCCGGATGCCGGGAAATTTTTCCAACGCTGCCAGCACATCGAGCGTGGCGGCATCACCGTCGGGATCCCCGCCGGAGCCGAGCGCCTTGGCCTTCAGTCGCCGTTCACCGCCGGTGATGTAGGAGATCAGCTGGAACAGCATGTCCGGCGCCACGCCGAGCGAGACGCCGTCGGTTAGAACGTCGCGCAAGGGCCGGCCGGCGATCGGGAAATCGGGCGGCGCGCCGAGTGCGGCGAGCACGGCATCGACCAGCGCCGGCTCGTTATGCGGAAACATGCCGAACGAATCGCCGACGGTGTAGTCGATGCCGCTCTGCGCCAGGTCGATGTCGATGTGCCACGTTTCTTTTTGTGAACCCGGTTTGTTGAGCCTGGTGCGCGAGACGAATGTCGCCGCGGCCGGATTGTCTCGGGTCGGCGTCGGCGAGGCGGCCGCGTCGGCTGCAGGCGTGGGTACGGTCGCCGGCGCTTTGGCGGTTGCCGGGATTGTGCCGAACTCGGCATAGAGCGTCTTGAGCATGCGCGTGGTGTCCTTGCCGCCGGGCACGCACAGGTTCAGCCGCTCCTCGTTCTTCAGGACGATGGCGTTGGCATAATCCTCACAATTGTAGCCGCACTGGCCGCAATCCTGCTGGCCCATGGCTGCCATCATGCGCCGCCGCAGCGGCCGGTTGTCGGCGAGCTGCATGCGATCGCCGAGCGGCATGGCGGGATCGTGCCAGGGCGTTTGCCCGTCGTCGCCGTCGTCGAGCGGGCCGCGCGCCGTTGCCGCGCCCGTTCCCATGACGTCGTTCATCAGCGCCGCGGTCTCTTCCGACGACAGCGCGTTGACGCCGCCGTCGAGCGACAATAGGCCGGCGAAGAAGCCGTTGAGCCAGGTGCGCTGCTCCGCCGAGAACGGCGCGGAGTCCGGAATGAGCGTCGGGATCGGCGGCGACGTGGTCTGCGTCATTCAACCGCCTGCGTTTCGAACAGCGTTTTGAGCGCATCGACCTCGTGACGGCGGGTGAAGGTCAAAAAGCTTTCGTCCGCCGAGGCGCGGTGGCCGAGATAGGCTTTCAACATGCGCTCGACCGCCCGCGGCGCGTCCTCGGCTTTGACGTCGTGATAGACCTCGCGGCCGCAAGCGGCGTCCGGGCCAAAGCCGCCGCCGACGACGATGTGATAGCCCTCGACCTGATCGCCGTCCTCCGAGACCTGCACCTTGGTGCCGACGAGGCCGATGTCGCCGATGTAATGCTGCGCGCAGGAATTCGGGCAGCCGGTGAGATGGACGTTGAGCGGGCCGTCGAGCTGCACGCGGGCTTCGCACCAATGCGCGATCTCCTCGGCGTGGCGCTTGGTGTCGGACAGAGCGAGCCGGCAGCCGGCATTGCCGGTGCAGGCGACGAGGCCGGCGCGGATCGAAGTGGCTTTGGTCGACAGCCCGATCGCTTCGATGGCGGCTTCAGCGTCCGCCAAGCGCTCCTCGGCAACGCCCGAGATCAAAAAGTTCTGCCAGACCGTGAGCCGGATGTCGCCGTCACCGAATTTTTCGGCGATCTTGCCGATGCCGCGCATCTGCTCGGCGGTAATCTTGCCCACCGGAAGGACGACACCGAGCCAATGAAGGCCCTTCTGCTTCTGCGGATGGGCTCCGATGTGAGCGAGGCGGTCGTAAGGCGGTCGTGTTTCAAGGGCTGTCTCCGGTGCGCGGGTGAGCTTGTGGCCGAGCTTGTCTTCCATGGCGCCCAAGAATTTCTCGAAACCCCAGGCGTCGAGGACGTATTTGAGCCGCGCCTTGGCGCGGTTGGTGCGGTCGCCGTTGTCGATGAAGACGCGCACTACGGCGTCGGCGACTTTGGTGGCGTCTTCAGGCTTGACGATGACGCCGGTACTGCGGGCGAAATCCTGGTGCCCGGTGATGCCGCCGAGCATGAGCTTGAACCAAATGCCCGGTTCGACGCCGAAGCCGTCTTTCACCGCGACGGCCTGGAGGCCGATGTCGTTGGTGTCTTCGAGAACCGGGATCATGCCGCCGCCGTCGAAGCCGACATTGAACTTGCGCGGGATGCCGTAGAGCGAGCGGTCGTTGAGGATGTGGAAATGCCATTCGCGCGCATATGGCCGCGTATCGATCAGCTCCTGCGGATCGATACCCGCGGTGGGCGTGCCGGTAACGTTGCGGATATTGTCGGCGCCGGAGCCGCGCGAGCTTAAGCCGAGATCCTGGATCGCCTCGACCATGGCCACGGCGTTTTTGGGCTCGACCTCGCGCATCTGCAGATTGGCGCGCGTGGTCACATGGGCGTAGCCGCCGGCATAGCGCTCGGCGAGATCGCCGACGCCCGCGAACTGCCGATGCGAAAGAATGCCGTTCGGGATGCGCAGCCGGCACATATAGGATTTCTGCGTCGGCGCGCAGTAGAACAGGCCGAAAAAGCGCCAGCGGAAATTGTCGTCGGCTTTCGGCGCCTCATTCTTGACGGCCTGGTCCTTCAGCTTCTCGTAACCGTCGAACGGGTGAAGCTCGCGCTTGAATTTTTCCGGATCCGACAGCTTGCCGCCGGCCTTGATGGTGCGATCCTGGGCGCGTAACGCCGCGGCGTCGGGACCAACCGGCTC
>Ga0210395_10002729_pt1 | contig 13645 bp, 9 predicted proteins | sample IncBWH4OmetaG_FD_150861 | JGI IMG/M metagenome (GOLD analysis project Ga0210395, IMG submission 150861) | Forest soil microbial communities from Barre Woods Harvard Forest LTER site, Petersham, Massachusetts, United States - Inc-BW-H-4-O ... | reverse complement strand
TCGAGCATGGTCCTTCTTATCTTCGTTGCGCTTGTCGGCCTCAGCGCGTTCCGCGGCGCCCCCGCAAATTTTCATCCCGCCTTTCGCGCCACTCCCTTCCTCTCGATCTTGCTCACGCTACAAATCGTTCCGTATTTCATGACCGGCTTCGAATCCGTCCCCAAATACGCCGAAGAAGCCAATCCCGACTTCCGCCAAACCAGCTACATGCAAGCCATCGGCCTCGCTCTCGGCGTCGGCGCATTTTTCTACGCATTCTGTATCGTCGCGGTCGCCTACATCGCCCCCTGGCAATCCTTGCTAGGCAAACGCTTTGCCACCGCCATCGCCTTCGAGCACGGCCTCGGCAAACACTGGCCCGTCCAATTCATCCTCATCATGGCCCTCTTCGGCCTCTTCCAATGCTTCAACGGAAACTTCGCCGCCTCCACGCGCCTCCTTTTCGCCTACGCCCGCCGTGGCACAATCGCTCCACGCTTTGCCACCATCCACGGAAAATTTTCCACGCCGTCCGTCGCCGTCATCGGCATCGCGCTTGGCACTTTAATCGGCCTGCTCCTCGGCGACGCCATCCTAGTTCCCGTCACCGAAGTCGGCTCCATGGCTTCCGCCCTAGGCTGGCTAGCCGCCTGCCTCTCCTTCTGGCAAGTCGAAAGCCGCTCGCCGAGTGATCCCCCCGAACCCGCAGCCCCGGCTGGCCGCCACATCCCGCACGTGGCCACCCGCGCCATCACCGCCGCAGGTATCGCCGTCTCCTCGCTTCTCTTACTCATGAAACTAATCCCCGCCTTCCCTGGCCACTTCACCCAAGCCGAATGGATCGCCCTAGCCATCTGGCTCCTCCTCGGCGCTATCCTCCATCGCCGCCCCACTCCCGCCGCGCCGCAGCGCGCCAATTAGGTGTTTCGTTGTCCTATTGGCCCTTTCCTGGCAATCGACGGCTCCGAACTCGCTCGCGGTGTCATGTATACTTTCGAAGGAGTCTAACTCTTATTCGCACATGATCCCTTTCCTCCATCTCGGCCCATTGGCCATCCCCACGTTCGGGCTGATGGTTGCCATCGGCTTGCTCGTCTCTGCCTATGTTTTACAGGCCGATTTCAATCGCCGCAGATCCCAGCTCGAGAGCATTTCCGCCCGGGACGAAAAAGACGAAGGATTTCTGATCATTGGAATTGCCGGGCTTGCGGGATTGATTGGCGCAAGGTTGTACCACGTTCTCGAAAGTCCGCAGGAGTTCTTCGCGAACCCTTGGCCGCAGCTCTTTAGTCGCTACGGCTTCGCCTGGTTTGGCGGATTTCTTGGCGGATTTATCGCGTTGGTGATTCTTGCGCGCTGGGCGAAGATTCCGATTCTCGAATTTCTGGATATTTGTTCGCCGGCGGCATGTGTGGGGTACGCCATCGGACGCATCGGCTGCTTACTCTCGGGCGACGGAGACTATGGCATTCCCACTTCGCTTCCCTGGGGCATGAGTTTTCCAAACGGTCTCGTCCCCACGACGGAGCGCGTGCATCCCACTCCGCTCTACGAGTTTTTCATTTGGCTGGCCATCGCGGCATTTCTCTGGCACATGGGAACGAAGTCTCTGCGAGGTCCCAAAGCAAAAGGTGAAATTTTTTGCAACTATCTGATTTTCACTGGAATCGCGCGCTTCCTGATCGAATTTATTCGCATCAATCCGAGATCTTTTTTCGGTATGTCGAATGCCCAGGCGGCGAGCGTTGTTTCTATACTTCTCGGCGCGGTGTTACTTTGGCGTATTAAAAGCCAATTCCACGGCCAGAAAAAAGAGCACCGCATCGTAGAGCACATTGCTTCGAGCGGCGACGTTCTCCAGCCGGAATATCATCGCCCCACGCCGGAGTGCCCGCACCCGGAGCGCTGGCACATGTACGATTCGATGAGCGCCGAAGTCGAGGTGCTCGATTTTTTGAAGGCGATTGTCACCACGACCAAGCCGGAACTCATCGTCGAGACCGGCACTTTCTCCGGACTAAGCACTCTGCGCCTCGCCGAAGGCCTAAAAGCCAACGGTTTCGGCCGCGTCATCACGTGTGAATACGACGCGAAAGTCTTCTCGGCGGCTCAGCAGCGCTTCGCTGCTTCCGGCCTCGGCGAGTGGATTGACGCGCGCAACGAATCCAGCCTGGAGATGAAAGTGGAAGGCCGCATCGATCTGCTTTTCTGCGATAGCGATGCGCCTCTGCGCGAGCAGGAAGTACGCAAGTTTCTCCCGCAGATGAATCCGCACGGCCTCATCCTCATGCACGATGCGAGCTCTTTGATGAAAACGGTTCGCGAAGGCGCGCTCAAGCTCGAAGCGGAAGGGTTGATCTCCGTGATTCTCTTACCGACGCCCAGAGGTTTGGTAGTAGCGCAAAAACGCGAAGGCCGAACTTAACGCGGTGGTGGCACAGACTTCAGTCTGTGCAGGCTTGATTTCCGAGTAAGTCGCAGCCGGCGCTTTCGGCTAAATTTCAAAGGAGCGAATCGGAACTCAGAGCATCTGCCGCAAAACGTACTGCAAGATGCCGCCGTGATGATAGTAGGAGACTTCTTCGGGAGTATCGACGCGAGCAGTCACGCTGAGTTTTTTCGTTGAGCCGCCGCCGGCCTTGGCCAGCACGCTGATCGCTTTCTTCGGCGACAGCGACGCGACTCCTTCGATCTCGAACACCTCTTGGCCAGTCAATCCAAGCGTCTCGCGATTTTCGCCGGCCTTGAATTCCAGCGGCAGCACGCCCATGCCAACCAAATTGCTTCGATGGATGCGCTCGTAACTTTCCGCGATCACCGCGCGCACGCCAAGCAATCGCGTCCCTTTGGCGGCCCAGTCGCGCGAGGAACCCGATCCGTACTCTTTGCCAGCGAGTACGACCAGCGGCACTCCTCCTTCGCGGTATTTCACCGCCGCGTCGTAAATCGTCATCTTCTCGTTGCCCGGCAGGAAAAGCGTCCAGCAACCTTCCGTTCCAGGAGCGAGCTGATTGCGCAGCCGTATATTTGCGAACGTGCCGCGCATCATCACTTCATGATTGCCGCGCCGCGCTCCATACGAATTGAATTCGTGCGGCTTTACGCCATTTGCGATCAAATATTTCCCCGCAGGAGAATCAACCGGGATCGATCCTGCTGGCGAAATATGATCCGTCGTCACGCTGTCGCCAAGAATCGCGAGCACGCGGGCGCCATGAATATCCGTGAGAGCCGGCGGCGTCTTCGGCATGTTTTCAAAAAACGGCGGCTGCTTGATGTACGTGGATTTTGGGTCCCAACGGTACAAGTCGCCTTCCGGAACGGGCATCGACTTCCAGTGCGCGTCGCCTTCGAAAACGTTGGCATATTCCTTGCGGTACATCTCGCTCGTCACCGAGTCGCGCACCGCGGATTCAATCTCCTGCGGGCTTGGCCAAATGTCCCGCAGATAAACGGGCTTCCCCGCGGAGTCCATGCCCAGAGATTCGGTGGTCAAATCCATATCCATGCGCCCTGCAAGCGCATACGCCACGACGAGCGGCGGCGAAGCCAAATAGTTCGCCCGCACGAGAGGATGAATGCGCCCCTCGAAATTGCGATTGCCGCTGAGCACGGCCACGGCTATCAGGTTGTTGTCTTTGATCGCCGCGCCAATCGCTTCGGGCAGCGGCCCGCTATTGCCGATGCACGTCGTGCATCCATATCCGACTAGGTGAAAATTCAGTTTTTCGAGATACGTCGTTAGCCCCGATGCGTCGAGATAATCCGTCACAACTTTCGAACCGGGCGCAAGACTTGTCTTGACCCACGGCTTCACATGCAAGCCGCGTTCGACCGCTTTCTTTGCGAGCAGGCCTGCTCCCAGCATCAGCGAAGGATTCGATGTGTTCGTGCAACTCGTGATTGCCGCAATCACCACCGCCCCGCTCGACAGGTCAAACGAGTCGCCGTTGTTCCGCACGGCCACATGTTTATCCGGTGTTCCTTCCACGACCTTTGTGAACGAGCTCTTCGCATTCCGCAACGACACTCGATCCTGCGGGCGCTTCGGTCCCGCAACCGTCGGCTCCACTGTTCCGAGATCCAGCTCCAGCTTGTCACTGAATACCGGATCCGCCATGTCATCCGTGCGGAACAACATCTGTTCCTTACAATACGCCTCAACAAGCGCGATCTGTTCGGCGCCGCGCGCCGTGAATTGCAAATACGCAAGTGTTTCCGCGTCGACAGGAAAGAAACCCATCGTCGCGCCATACTCTGGCGCCATGTTCGCGATCGTTGCGCGGTCCGGCACGCTCAAGCTGGAGAGCCCCGTCCCGCAGAACTCCACGAATTTGCCGACGACGCCCTTCTTCCGCAGCATTTCCGTCACAGTCAGGACCAGGTCCGTCGCCGTTGCTCCTTCCCGAAGTTTGCCGTGCAGGCGGAAACCAACAACGTCGGGAATCAACATCGAAGACGGCTGGCCAAGCATCGCCGCTTCTGCCTCGATCCCTCCCACGCCCCAGCCAAACACACCGAGCGCATTCACCATCGTCGTGTGCGAATCCGTGCCAACGACGGAATCAGGATACGCTTCAACTCTGCTTCCCGAAGGCATCGCGCAAACCACACGCGCGAGATATTCCAGATTCACTTGGTGGCAAATTCCGGTGTCCGGCGGCACCACCTTGAAATTCTGAAACGCGGTTTGTCCCCAGCGCAAAAACGCATACCGTTCGATGTTGCGTTGAAATTCCAGTTCGGCGTTCAAACCAAAGGCGTTCGCACTGCCGAAGCTGTCGACCTGCACGGAATGGTCGATGACCAGTTCGGCCGGGAAGAGCGGGTTGATCAACCTCGGATTGCCGCCCATCCGTTTGATGGCTTCGCGCATCGTTGCCAAATCGACCACGGCGGGCACGCCGGTGAAGTCCTGCAGCAGCACGCGCGCGGGCATGAAAGCGATCTCTTTTTCCGCGGCGCCGGGTGTCCAGTTCGCCAGCGCGCGAATGTCATCCGGCCGGACAAAACGGCCGTCCTCGCAGCGCAAAAGATTTTCGAGAAGGATGCGCAGGGAAAACGGCAGCTTCGCCAGATGGCACGAAATCTTTTTTTCCAGGAACTCGAGGCGATGAATATCGAACGATTGCGCGCCGACGTTCAGCTTGTCGCGCGTTCCGAAGGAATTCCCTGCGGCGATGGCCATTCTCACGGTCCTTTCAGCGGAGCCAGCGAACTTCATATGATAACCGAAAACGATTCCTTGCGGCGGTCGGCCAGCTATACTGTTAGACGCATGAACATCGTTCTGATTTCGACCTATGAACTGGGACGGCAGCCATTTGGCCTCGCGTCTCCGGCGGCCTGGCTTCGCAAGCGCGGCCATGAAGTCGTCTGCCTCGATCTGTCCCGGCAGTCCCTGGATGAATCTGCCATTCGCGCCGCCGGACTGATCGCCATCTACCTGCCCATGCACACGGCCACTCGTCTTGCTGCAAAATTGATCCCAAGCTTGCGCGAACTAAATCCGCGCGCGCACCTCTGCTGCTATGGCTTGTATGCGCCGATGAATGCCGACTATCTGCGAACGCTCGGTGTCGCGGCCATCCTCGGCGGGGAATTCGAGCTAGGTCTCTCGCAACTCGCTGAGCGCCTGCAAACCGATGATCGCGCCAATTCAAAACACGCATCGCAGCTCGAGCCTCTTGTCTCGCTCGATCGACTCGCATTTGAAGTTCCGGACCGTTCCGGGATGCCAGCTATCGAAAAATATGCCCACCTCATCCTTCCAGGCGGCGGATTCCGCCTTGTCGGCTCAACGGAAGCCAGCCGCGGCTGCAAACATCTTTGCCGCCACTGTCCAATCGTTCCGGTTTATAAGGGCGTTTTTCGAATCGTGAGCCGTGACGTCGTGATGGCAGACATTCGCCAGCAAGTGGCTGCAGGCGCGCAGCACATTTCTTTCGGCGATCCCGATTTTTTCAATGGCATTCGCCACGCATTGGATCTTGTTGAGGAATTTCACCGCGAGTTCCCCAAGATAACTTACGACGTCACCATAAAAGTCGAGCACTTGCGAAAATACGAAGCGCATTTGCCAAAACTCAGGGACATCGGCTGCCTCTTCGTCATCAGTGCAGTGGAATATCTCGATGATGCCGTGCTCCGCGCTCTCGACAAAGGCCACACGCGCGAGGATTTTCTGCATGTCGTTCAATCTTTCCGCGATCTCCGCATGACTCTTCACCCAACTTTCGTGCCCTTCACGCTATGGACGACGATGGAAAGTTATCTCGATCTCTTGAGCGTGATCCATGCCGAATCCCTGATCGAAAATGTCGCGCCCATCCAGCTGGGCATCCGTCTGCTCATCCCGGAAGGCTCGCGGCTACTGGAGTTGGCCGAAGTCCGCCACAACGTCGGGCCGTTTGATCCGGAGTCGCTGTTCTATCCTTGGAAACATTTCGACCCGCGCGTCGATGCGCTTAGCGAGACGGTGCAAGCCATCGCTGCCGAGGGCGACCGCAGAAAAGAATCTCGCTCAGTGGTTTTCGAACGCATCTGGAAAGCAGCGCACGCTGCTGCAGGGCTCGATGCTCCAATCATTCGACCATCGCAACCGCCTGCAGCCGCCATCCCTTTTCTCAGCGAGCCGTGGTACTGCTGCGCCGAGCCAACCCGCGAACAGTTCGTCACCATCGGCCAAGTCTCGAAGAAACTGGAAGACCCGGTGCCGGCCACAGGCAGCTACGTGTAGGCGCAATGCCGACGAATCCTCCAGAATAAAAGCAAATGCCGCGACTCCTCCTCTTCACCGCTAAACTCGGCTATCAAACGCGCAGCTTCGACGAAGCTGCCCGCAAGCTGGGTATCGATCTTGTGTTCGTAACGGACCGCTGCCATCAACTCGAAGATCCCTGGGGAGATCGCGCGATTCCCGTTCATTTTGAATCGCCGGATGCGGCTGCCTACGCGGTTGTAGAAGCGGTGCGTGGCCAACATCAAAACATCGATGGAATTCTCGCGCTCGGCGATCGTCCAGCGGTTGCGGCGTCCTACGCCGCGCGCGGCCTCGGTATTCTGTACAACCATCCCGCCGCCGTCGAAGCCTGCCGCAGCAAATTGCGCATGCGCGAAGTCTTTCGCGAAGCGGGCCTGCGCGTACCCTGGTTTCGCTCTATCTCGCTCAGTCCCACGCCGGAGCCGGCTCTGCTCGGGGTTTCGTATCCTTGCGTCGCAAAGCCGCTTTCGCTTTCGGCCAGCCAAGGCGTAGCCCGCGCAAATTCCCGCGAAGAGTTTGTCGCCGCTGCCACTCGAATCCGCCGCCTGCTCGAATCCCCGGAAATCCTTGCGACCCGCGAGCCCAATCTCGATCAAATCCTTGTCGAAGGGTACATACCGGGCAGGGAAGTAGCTGTCGAAGGTTTGTTGACCGATGGCAAGCTTCGCGTCCTCACTATTTTTGACAAACCGGATCCGCTCGAAGGGCCCTATTTCGAAGAGACCATCTACATCACGCCCTCGCGCCTCGCCGCTTCGCAACAGCGCGAAATCGAACGAAGCGCCGTAGACGCAGTTCGCGCGCTCGGACTTTCGCAGGGGCCGGTCCACGCCGAGTTCCGCGTAAATGATGAAGGCGTTTGGCCGCTCGAAGTTGCGCCGCGCCCCATCGGCGGCCTCTGCGCACGCGCCCTGCGATTTGCGCCAGATGCCGCAAGCGAAACCATTGGCCTGGAAGAATTGCTCTTGCGTCACGCGCTCGGTCTGCCGGGCAGCGATTGGCCCCGCGAGCAAGCAGCGTCTGGCGTAATGATGATTCCCGTCCCCAAGAGCGGAGTCCTCGAAAAAATCGAAGGCGAAGACGCCGCGCGAAGCGTCCCGGGAATCACCGCGCTCGAAATCACGGCGCGCCTGCACGACTACATCGCCGCCTGGCCCGAAGGCTCAAGTTATCTAGGTTTTTTGTTTGCAAGCGCAAAAACGCCTGCGGAAGCTGAGGATGCGATCCGCAGAGCGCATGGGAAATTACACTTTATTTTGACGCCGCGCCTCCCGGTCGAACATCCGGCGACGGGCCGTCTGCCATCCGTAGTTGATTAACCGGGACTTGGGCGAGTGGGCGCGGCGGGCGGGGCAAGCCCCGCCCCTACAGGGCTAACCTTTGGCTTTTGGCGCGACGTAGCCTTCTGGAAGTTTGGCGCCTTCGCCGAAAAAGAATTGTTCCAACTGTTCGCCCATGATTCTCTGGGAATTAGGGTCGATGGGATTGAGCCGGTATTCGTTCATAATCATCTTCGAATGCTCAATCCACAGCTTCCACGCGTCTTTCGAAACATTCTCGAAAACGCGCTTCCCCAACTCACCGCTCCAAGGGATGCGGTCGAGCCCCGGGAGCTCCTTGCCGAATTTCACGCACATGACCATTCGTGTGCCGGGCTTGGCCGGCTCGCTTGGGGCCGGAACGGGATCGCAGGAGTCATTCGCCATTCGCATCACCTCATCAGGATTGCCAATTCTCAACATACTGCAACTCCCGGGAATTGCCTAGTGCGCTCCCTCGGCGGCAGTGGGTCAGTTTCCGTTACCGGAAACTTAAAATATAATCAGCAACTGGACTGAAAGGCCGCGTGCCATGTCGCCACCACTAAGCCCCGAGACCGAACGGCGAGTATCCGCGCTCTTCTCACCTGAAACTAGAGCCGAAGCAAGCCGCCTATTAGCCGAGCAATGCGGGAACAACCCCCCTTTCTGCGAAAAGCTCGATCAGTTTCAGATGGAGCGTTGGCGATTTTCAGCATTGAAATTAAGTGAAGGAAATATCGAAAAACTAAGCAAAGCGATTGAGTTAGCAAAATTGGATTGGCGAGACCTTCTGGTTTCAGCAGGGTTTGGCGACGTGGACGCCCATACTCATTGGGTGCCAAAATCCCCGAATGAATAATTCAGTGCCTTCATTATCCGTTCATGCAAGCCGGCGGAGAATGGTGATTTGCGGAGACGGCGGACCAGTGTGACAATACAACTATGCGAAAACCATTCACTTTAGCGGTAACAGCCGTTGCGATTGGGATGATGATTCTTGGGTATGCTCAGGCACAGCAGACTCCTCCCTCAACTACTCCGCAGACTCCTCCGGCGAGTGGTTCACAAACTTCGCCAACAACGCCAGCCAAGCCCCCCGCGGCGAAAACCGGTTCCACAGTGGCAAGAAAACCGATCGTCCTGACTCTCAAAACACAGAAAGACAAAGCCAGCTACGCCATCGGCTTGAATATCGGCAAGAGCATGCACAAGGACTCCGTAGACGTCGACACGGCCATTCTACTGCGAGGCTTGAAAGATGGATTGGCCGGCACCAAGCCGCTGATGACGGACGACGAAGCTCGCGCCGCGATGGTGCAGCTGCAGGCAGACATGCGCAAACAACAGGACGAAAAAATGCAATCGTTTCTGGTCGATAACAAAGCGAAAGAGGGCGTCGTAACCCTTCCGAGCGGCCTGCAGTACAAAATCCTGAAAGAAGGAACGGGACCAAAGCCCACAGCCGCGGACACGGTCGTCTGCAAATACAAGGGCACGCTCATTGACAACACGGAATTCGATAGCTCCTATAAGCGTGGCCAGCCGGCAACTTTTCCGGTGAGCGGCGTGATCAAGGGTTGGACCGAGGCGCTTCAGCTCATGCCTGTAGGATCGAAGTGGCAGCTCGTGATTCCAGGGGAGCTTGGCTACGGCGCTCGCGGCGGCCCACCAGGCAGCGGCATCGGCCCCAACGCAACCCTGGTGTTCGAAGTCGAGCTCATGTCCATCCAGCCCAAGGCGGAAGTCCAGGCTCCGAAGCCGTCGAACCCAACGCCAAATCCAACTCCGAATCCAAATAAGCCATAAGCGTTTCGGTGTTGCCGGTCTCCACGCCCGCGCAATAACTGCCAGGCGTGGAGACCGATGTCCGCAGTTCAGGCAGGAAAGCTGAATTCCTGGCAGGCACTCCCTGCCAGTGTTGAACCGTTTGAAATCTGCCATTCGCGTGTTTTCTTACCCCGAAACGTTTATCATGGATTCCCTCATGGCACGGTCGGAGGTACCGCGCGTTTGGCTGACATCACGACGCTGTTCTGGGACATCGGCGGAGTCATTCTTACCAACGGCTGGGGCCGTAGCTCACGCCTCGAGGCCGCCGCTGTTTTCAACTTCGACTACGAAGAATTTCAAGACCGCCACGACCTGTCCTTTCCTGCGTTCGATACTGGCCACATCACACTGAATGAATATCTCGACCGCACCCTCTTTTACCGCGCGCGCCCCTTTACCCGAGACGAGTTCACAGCGTTCATGTTCGCCCAATCGAAAGAATATCCTGAAACCCGAGCGGTCCTCGCCGACGCCGCGCGCACCGGAAAATACTTCATCGGTTCCATCAACAACGAGCCCTTGGAGCTCAACCAGCACCGCATCGAAGCATTCAACCTGCGCCGGGATTTTCTCGTCTTCTTCAGCTCTTGCTATGTCCGTTCGCGCAAGCCCGAAGAAACTATCTTTCGCATCGCCCTCGATGTCACGCAGCGGCCGCCGCAGCAGTGTGTATTCATCGACGACCGGTCACTCAATCTTGAAAGCCCCCGCCGTTTGGGGTTTAACGTTATCCACCATCAAAATGCGGAGCAATTGCGTTCCGAACTGCGAAAACATGGCGTTGAGGTATAGTTTTCTGCGCCCTTTAGGCGCGGCAGGTGCTCAAACGAGTTGAGGGAACCCATGGCTGAGGATACCAACCGATCAGGAAGTCTTTATGGAGGCACGGCTGAACCCTGTGCCGTGGTTTTGTTTGGCGCGTCGGGCGATTTGGCCAAGCGCAAAGTCATCCCGGCGATGTTCGACCTCGCCACTCACAATTCCCTCGGCTCCCGCTACGTGATCGTGGGTTTCGCCCGCACTCCGATGAGCGAGGAAAGTTTTCGCGCCACCACCGGCGAAGCCGCGAAGACCATGTCCGAGCTCGGAGATATTGACCCGAAGCAGTGGGACGACTTTGCCTCCTGCCTGCACTACTGCGCCGGCGATTACTCCGACCCTCAAGCCTACGAACAACTCGCAAAGCGCCTCGCTGAGCTTGAAGCCGAAAAAAAGCTAGGAGGCAACCGTCTCTTCTACCTTTCCACTCCGCCGGAAGTCTATCCGCACATCGTTGAGCAACTTGGCCGCGCCGGCCTGGCACGTCCCACGTCGCCAAACTCCTGGGTGCGCATCATTATTGAGAAGCCTTTTGGCCGCGATCTCGCCACCGCCAAGGAACTCAACAAGATCGTTCTAAACGTCTTCGAAGAGCAGCAGGTCTACCGCATCGATCATTATCTCGGCAAAGACACCGTTCAGAATCTGCTCGTTCTCCGTTTTGGCAACGGCATCTTCGAACCGCTGTGGAACCGCAACTACGTTGACAACGTGCAAATCACGGCAGCAGAAACGCTTGGCGTCGAACGCCGTGGCGGTTTTTACGAGACCGCGGGCGCGCTCCGCGACATGATCCAGAGCCACGTCCTGCAGCTAACTTCTCTCGTCGCCGTGGAGCCGCCTGCATCCTTCGACGCTACCTCTGTCCGCAATGAAAAACTCAAAGTCCTGCAATCCATCCGTCCGTTTAACCTCGAGATGGTCGCGCAATCCGTCGTGCGCGGCCAGTACGCCCCCGGCCAGATCGATGGTAAGCGTGTGCCAGGCTATCGCGAGGAACCCGGAGTCAGCCCGTCCTCCCGCACCGAAACGTTTGTCGCCGCCCGCTTGTTGATCGACAACTGGCGCTGGGCCGGCGTCCCTTTTTATTTGCGCACCGGGAAACGCCTCGCGACGCGCAGCACCGAAATCATGATTCAATTCCGCTGCGCCCCGCACATCGTTTTTCGCGAACGTGAAATCGAGCCCAATCGCCTGATTCTAAATATCCAGCCGGAAGAGGGAATCTCCGTGTCGTTCGGCGCGAAGCGTCCCGGAACGGAGATGCGTATTGGGAACGTCACCATGAATTTCAGTTACAAAGAAGGCTTTGGCGACGTGTCACGCAGCGCGTACGCCACGCTCGTCAACGATTGCCTGCGCGGAGACGCCACGCTGTTCGATCGCGGCGACAACGTTGAAGCCGCTTGGGCGCTTGTCGATCCCATTCTGGACGTGTGGAGCGCCGCGAGAACTGGCAAGGTCCCTGAATACTCAGCCGGAAGCTGGGGCCCGCGCGAATCCGAGCTCTTGCTCGAACGCGACGACAGGAAGTGGTACAACCCATGATTTTTAATCCTGGCAGGGATTGCGAACGGCAGCATGACGGGGGGATTAGGTGATTCTTGCGGGCGACGTTGGCGGCACGAAATGCAATCTTGCGCTCTTCTCGGAAAAAGACGGCAAGCTCACAGCTGTCTACAAGCAGCGGTTTGCGAGCAAAGACTTTGCGCAGTTTGATCTGATTGTTCGTGAATTTTCGCTTCAAGCTGCGCCGCATCTCGCCATGGAACGCGTGCGCGCAGCCGGTTTTGGCGTGGCTGGCCCGGTCATTAACAATCGCGTGCGCGCCACCAACCTTCCCTGGACGGTCGACGCCGCAATTTTGGCTCGCGAACTAAAACTCTCCGACGTCGTGCTGATGAACGACCTTGGCGCCACAGGCCACAGTATCGAGCATCTCTCGCCAGAAGAATATTGTGTCCTCAATCCGGGCAAGCCCGAGCACGGTGGAACCCGCGCTCTGCTCGCTGCCGGCACCGGTCTCGGACAGTCCATCCTCGTTTGGGACGGCGGCCGCTACCGCGTTGTGCCCTCCGAAGGCGGCCACTCCGATTTCGCGCCGCACACCGAACAGCAAATCGAACTTCTCCGCTTCATGCGCCGCCGCTATCCACAAGTCAGCTTCGAGCTCATCCTTTCGGGCCGCGGCTTCCGCACCCTTCACGAGTTCCTTGATCCCAACGTAAAGCATCACTCCTTCGAAGACCCCGGCACGGATCCCGCCCCCGAAATTACCAAGCTCGGCCTCTCCAAAGAGTGCCCCGTTTGCGCGGAGACGCTGGATCTCTGGGTCGCGATTTACGGTTCTGAAGCTGGCAATCTCGCTCTGAAAGTTCTCGCGCTCGGCGGTGTGTATGTTGCCGGCGGCATCGCCGTCAAAATCATCGAGAAAATCAAGGAGGGCGCTTTCTTCGCAGCCTTCCGCGACAAGTGGAAATTCGAAGGGCTGCTCAGCAATATCCCCGTCTCCGTCATCCTCAATGAATCCGCCCCGCTTCTGGGCGCCGCCTACGAAGCTCTCGCCTCGCTTCCGCCGCGGTAGCATTTCACCTGTCATTGTTTTCTGAAAACTTCCCTAATTGGAAATCCATCTCCCGCGTCGCCGGCATCGCATGAGATCTCGCGCCGCGTCTGCTACGCTACTGCCCAAAAGAAATTTTCACCATCCTAAGGCGCGCTCACCCCATCCGTTCAATCCAGCCCATCAGGAGCAGTGCGCAAGATTGGCGACGGCGGCACCCACGGTCAGCAGTCACAGGACGCATGATATGATCGACAGTCCAAGAGCAGTGGAGGCGCTATGGGACACCCAGGCGGCAATAAGAGAGTCTACGAAGAACGAATCGTTCGAGATCCCAAAATCTGCGGAGGTGAGCCTGTTTTCAAGGGGACCCGCGTAACACTCCGCACT
>Ga0210395_10002727_pt1 | contig 13648 bp, 17 predicted proteins | sample IncBWH4OmetaG_FD_150861 | JGI IMG/M metagenome (GOLD analysis project Ga0210395, IMG submission 150861) | Forest soil microbial communities from Barre Woods Harvard Forest LTER site, Petersham, Massachusetts, United States - Inc-BW-H-4-O ... | reverse complement strand
TGCTTCGTCATGCGCTGGCTACGGCCCGGTTCAGATGCTGGCGGGCCTTCCGTACCTTCGGTCCCACTCTGCGCGGGCACCGTCGGGAAGGGCGTCGTAGAGGTCGCGGAGTGCCGCAGTGTGCTCGGGCGTGAGGCCGTCGAGTAGGTCCCGCCACGTGGTGGCCTCCGTGAGGTTGCGGTCTGCGGTGAGGATGCGCATGGCCTCGATGAAGCGCTCCTGCTGGGAGAGACTGGCGGTGAGGCTGGCGGCGTACAGGTCTTCTGCCTGCTGGCGTTCAGCCGAAGTGATTCCGGCTGCCGTGATCTTCGCGAGTTCGCCAGGGTCCATGGCGATGAGCGCGCCGAATAGCGCCTGGACCACATCGGGGCGTGCCTGCGGATCGTTGGGTGAACTGGTCATGTGCGGCTTCCTGGCTAAGGGGGAGTTCGGGTGGTGTCGGGGGGCGCTTTGGCGCTTGGTTCAGGTCATTCTCGTGCGCCAGGGTGCGGCGTAGGCTTACGCGTTGTCAGCCCGGCTTTGAGTGCGCGGATCAGCCGGAGCTTGATCTGGTACGCCTCGAGGTCGCGCTCCACCTGGAGCACCCTGACCAGGGCGTCGGGCTCGGCGGGCGTTCCCTTCGCAGCCTCGTAGTCGAGCCGGATGGCGTAGGCACGGGTCAGATTCTCCGCATATTCGGCCTTGAGCGCGACCTGGGGGGCGGCTCCGCCGTGGCGGCGGCAAACCAGGCCGCCGGGAATGGCCGGGGCCTGGCACCGGCCGCCGTTGCGGGTGGTGGCGCCGCACTGGTCGCGGCCCTTGCGGAGCTTGTGGAGGCCGTCGAGCTGGCGGTCATCGAGCGGTCCGGCCTCGCGCGTGCGCGCGGGCGCGCGCGCGTCATGGGGTTCTGCGCGGTCCGGGCGAACGCCGTCTGCGGCCGGGTCCGGGTGGTTCAGCCGGATCACGTCGCCGAGCAGGAGGGCCACCTTGGCGAGCAGGTCGGTGTGGCCGCCAGCGCGGGCGGCGATGACGGCCTTTTCCAGCCTGTGGAGCCGCTCGAGGTCGCCGATGGTGGTCATGTCGGGCGGTCCCGTGGCTGGCGATACAGTGGCGGTTCGTCGCCGGACGCGCGGCGGAGTTGGCTGGCTTCGGCGTCGCGGCGGGCGGCCCACCGGATCCATGCGCTGGCGCCGCGGTCGTTGTGGGTGCTGGCGGGTTCGCCGGTTTCGGGGGTGCCGCCGAGGCGAAGAATTTCGGCCTTGATGGACTCGAGCTCGCGCATCAGGTCGGCGTTGGTCACCTCCCGGGGGGCGGTCACGCTGACTGCCGGTGGTCGTGGTAGCTGGCCGCGGTTTCGATGTCGGGGCTGAGGTCGGCAGCCTGCGCGACGATCGTCACGGTCTTGACGGCTGCGGCGCTCTGCTTGAAGGAGGGGCTGGCGAGGAACCCGGCGGCTTCTGCGAAGCTGTCGCAGTAGTGGCGGTAGCCGCCGCGGTCGCGGGCGAAGCGGACCTCGATCCTGATCGGGGCGGTGACGCGGCCGGACGAGTCGCGGGGACGGGCCTGCGCGGCCGGGGTCATCGGCTCGGGAATGATGCGGCCGGGAGCGGTCACGGGCATGTCCTTTCGGGCTGGGTCGTCTCGGCGGTGCTGGCGTCTTGGCGGGCGCGGTGCGGCAGAGGCTCGCGCGTGCCGCCGCGGCTGGCGGTGGTCCTGCGGAAGGCGAGGACCTGTCCCGGTGCGTCATGAAGGTGCGCAATACCGGACGATTGCGCCAGGTCGCGCGAACGCTTTCGCGCGGGCAGGTGACGCACACGGGTCAGGTCGCGGCGGACGGTCGGCTCGCTGACGCCGACGGCGGCGGCAATCTGACGCAATGACATGCCGCCGGCCCGGAGCTGTGCCGCGTTGGCTGCCCTGGTCTCGAGTTTGCGGAGCCGTGTGAAGAACCGGCGGACGTCCCGTTCGGCGATGCCGAGCCTCTCCGCGACCATCCAGCACGGCATCAACTGCGAGCGCCGGTGGTCGGGATGTCCTGCGGCGCGCAGGCGGAGCGCTTCCGGCCGCCAGTCCCCGTCGAACGGGCGCGGCAGCGGGTACGGGCGCAGCGGGGCTGGTGCCGTACGGAGGTCGGCGCGGACAGTGCTGTCGGACACGCCGAGTTTCCTGGCGATCTGCCTGGCGGACCAGCCTGCCGCATGGAGCTCGGCGGCTCGGTCGGCACGGTCACGGCGCTGGGCAGCCGTCGTCATGCGACGCACTCGGAGGTGTCGTGGCGGCAGGAGCCGCACCGTCGACAGAGAGCACGGACGTTGACAGCGGACGGCCGCGGGTCGTCCGGCTCCGCTGACCGCGGGGTGATCCGGGCCAGCTCGGCCGCCGCGCGGCGCCCAGGCACTCCCGGCAGAGGCCGAGCGGCGTCGCCGGGGGCGCGCCAGCACAAACTGCGCAGCGGGGCCGGGCGACCCGGCCTGGTGTCCGGCCCCGGCGAGCGCCGTCAGTCAGATCCAGGAGACTGGCCTGCGCTTCGGTCATGGGATTGTCCTCCGGAACTGTGATCGTCATGCGGCGTGGTCACCGTCGTCGTCCGGCAGCACGTCCCGGGACTCGTCCGGGTAGACCACGCCAGCTGGAACCCGGGCACGCTCGGCGGGGCGGGCCCTCATCGCGGCGAGCCTCCGGGTGAACTCCTCGCGGCCCTCGCCCCGTTCGTCACTGGGGACGGGCTTGGCCGCTGGCCGGGCCTCGCTATCGGGGTCGCGGCTCAGCGTGGCCCGGTCGGGGCAGGCGGCCAGGTCGTGGCCGGGACGGGAGCACCAGGCGCAGAGGGTCGCGAGGCGCGGGGCGGACGGGGTGCCGACGCTGTCGGCGACCGAGGTCGGCCCGCCCGGCCCGTTCCGGATCTTGTCCAGCCAGATGGGTAGATCCCCGTTCTTCGCCAGCGTCCGGAAGTATGCGACCGGATTCCCTGGCTTCTGGCTCTCTCTGATGAGCGCGACTGTCTCTCTCGCCTCGTCGGGCGTGGCATCGGTTGCGCCAGTCACGATGCCGGCGAGCGTCTCGGAGAGAGATCTTTTAGTCTTCAGTCTTTTTGATGACTGACCAGCCTGTGGCAAGTCGGTGCCACCTGCGCAAATGCCTGTTTCCGCAGGTGGCACCGACTTACCGCTGTCCGGCTTACCAGCGTGTGGCAAGTCGGAGGCTGGGGCGGTCTCTGTTTCCGCAGGTCGCGCCGACTGACCAGCCTGTGGCAAGTCGGTGCCACCTGCGCAAATGCCTGTTTCCGCAGGTGGCACCGACTTACCGGCCCCTGGCAAGTCGGATAGCTGCGGCTGATCGTAGACGTGCACCTCAGTCGCCCACCTGCCGCCGCCCAACGGCACCCGGCCGCTAACTATGTATCGGGCCGCCTTCAGTTCGGCCCATATCGCCTGCACGTCGCGTCGGCTCTCGGCCGTGCCCTTCTCTCCGCGTTCGCGTTGGGCGCGTTTCCATGCCGCGTCCGCGGTCTCGTCCCAGTCATCGGGACGACTGAGGAGATCGCCGAGATAGCCCCGGGCTGCCCAGCTCAGATCCCCGAAACGGGCGGTGCCATTGCGGTACTTGAAGTAGTTGCTTGGCGGGTCGGAGCGGTGGATTTTCACGGCAGCGGGTCACGCTGCCCTTACGGCTAGCCGCCGCTTACAGTCCTCCGCACGCCGCGGGCCGGAGGGCCGTACGATGACGGCAGACGATCCGCTGGCGGCGGCAGAGTCTTGCGTGGCGGGGCGGTCCCTTGGGTGAGGGGCCGCTTCTGCTGTCTCAGGCGGCTGCGCCGTGGCCCTCACCCCTGCCGGCGGGCAGGCCGAGCATGGCGCGCAGGTCGGCAGTGAGCACCACCTTGCGTCGGCCGATCTTGATGGTGGGCAGCTCGCCGCGCTGGGCTGCGGCGTACGACGCGGCCCGGCCGAGGCCGATGAAGCGGCCCGCGACGGGGATATCGAGAGTCGGCTCCTCCTCGGGGTCGGGCACTGCCCTGCGCTTTGGAAGCGGGGCCGCCCCGATGTCGCTTTGTGGGTTTGACACGCAATGCTCCTGTGGCTTGTGGGAGATTTAACGGCAGCATGCCAGACGTGGTGACACAAGTCAAAACAGGATAGGGTTGTGGGATGAGCACGCAAGAGCAGTGGGCGGCCCGGTTCACGCGAGCCATCGCCGCCGAGATCCGGCGGCACCGCGAGCAGCGCGGATGGTCCGCCCAGAAGCTCGCGGACGAGTGCGCCGCCCTCGGCCTCCCCACTCAGCGATCCACGCTCGCCGACCTCGAGAACGGGCGCCGCGCCACTCTCGGCATCGCGGAGCTGGTCGTCATCGGCCGCGCCCTGGGCGTGCCACCCCTGCAGCTCCTCTACCCGGTCGGCTACGAGGCCGCAGCCGAAGTGCTCCCAGGCGTGACCCGCGACCCGTTCCGCTGCGCCCGCTGGTTCGCCGGGGAGACGCCGTTCCCGGGCGAGCGTGACGAGGGATACCTGATGGAGATCTCCGGCGACTGGAACGCCGCCAGCGGGAACCCCATCGTCCTGTACCGGAGCAACGAGCAGGCGCTCTACGCCGAGGGGGACGCGCTGCGCCGGGCGAGGCAGCTGGACGAGCAGGCCGTGACCGGAGGGGAAGGCCAGCGGGACGCGTTCACCGCCGCCGCGGCGTCGCTCCGGCAGTCGGCGGACAGCCTGCGCGTGGCCCGGGAGGGGACCCGCAAGAGGGCCGAGCAACTCGGCCTGCTGCCCCCGCGGAAGGCGGCCGGCGAAGGCTGACAAGGCGATCTCCTTCATCGGGACCGGGCGGGAGGGTGGTCATGCAGCCGGGCGAGGGTCGCCGGTCTGCACGGGCAACGGGGCGATGCCGAGCGCCTCAAACAGGGCGCTCCGCGCCACCCGGTACTTCACGCCAACGCGCAGTACCTTGCATGGGAATTCGTCGGCTTTGGCTAGCTCGAACGCGCGCGTGCGGCCTAGCCCGAACGCGCGACCGGCGGTGACAAGGTCGACGCTCACCGGCAGAGCAAGCAGCTCGTCCATGGTCATTTCTAGCTCGATCATGGGGACCGTCCGTGATCTAAAGGTGTGTGTGCAGCTTGCAGATATCAGAGAGTCGATCTGCGTTACACAGATTGCCCGAACCGTGCCGGGATTGCAAGCAGGCCGCATACTTTCGCCCCGATGTCTGGCATCTGCTGACAGATTTGGTCTACAGTCGGGACGTGGATGAGGCGGAGATGAACGCACGGCTCAAGCGCGGCAGCGGCTATACCGACCTGCCCGGACGGCACGTCACGATCAATCAGATCGTGGCGTGGAACCTGGCGTACTGGCGGAAGGTTGCGGAGCTAACACAGGAACAGCTCGGCGAGCGCCTGAGATGGAGCAAGGTCGTTGTCTCAGCCGCTGAGCGATCATGGGAAAGCAAGCGCGTCCGTAACTTCACCGCCGACGACCTGGTGAACATCGCCGAAGCCCTGGACGTGCCCGTGAGCGCGCTGCTTCTCCCGCCGGCCGACGACGGCAACGACCTTCGCTACGTTTTTCACTTGCGCCACATGGATCTCTGCCACAACATGTACGACCTGCTCAGCTACGTCGTATCGGATCCGTCGCCTGACGAGACGCCAGCCATGCAGCGGTATCGCGAGCGATACGTTGCCGCACTGAACTTCTACTTCGGTGCCGGGCCTGAAGAGGACCTGAAATACCTGGAAGACCTGACCGCAGAGGAGCGTGTAGTCGAACGCCTCGCGCGATTGAGAGAGCAGTACAACGCCCTGCGGGACGTGCTCGGTGACAACGACAAGATGCAAGAGGCCCTCAGCAGGCAGCTTCGGGAACTGCGGGGTGACCGGGGCCAGCACCCGCGTCCCTGGGACACCCCGGCCCTGCGTGAGTACAAGCGTGCCGTCGGCGCTATCACCTTGGAACTGTTCGGCCGTCGCAAGCTACAGAAGACGGAGCTTGATCAGGTTGTCGAAGAGGCGCGGCGCCGAGGCATCGTGCCGCCGCCAGGGGTACCGGAGGAGCCCGAGGCCGAAGGAGGCAGCTCATGAGAGGCTCCGTGTACCAGCGCTGTTCCTGCCGCGATCCGGTGACCAGGCGCCCGCTCGGCGCGAAGTGCCCGAAGCTCCGGGACAAGGGCCATGCGCTGGGATGGTTCTACCGGTACAGCCTGCCGCGGCTGCCTGGCGAGAAACGCCGACGTCCCGAAGCCGGGCCGTTCCGGACGAAGAAGGCGGCCGAGGAGGCGCTGGCTGACGAGCTCGCGCGGCTCGGCCGGGGCGGCCGCGCTTCCGACCGGTCAGAGCTGACCGCTCCCTACCTGGAGAACTGGCTCGCGGCGAAGAAGCTGCGCCTTAAGCCGAGCACATACCAGTCGTACGAGGAAGCTGTCCGGCTGTACTTCAAGCCGGGAGTCGGCCATTTTCGCCTGGTCGACCTCCGCGAGCATCACCTGCAGGACCTGGTCGGCGCCATGCTTCAGCTGAACCGGCCGCTTCCGGACGGAGAGAAGCCCTCCGAGCTGCTGAAGCGCCTCGTCGCCGCGCGCGCAGATGACGAACGGCGGCAACTACCCGAAGGGGAGAAACGCGGGAAGAAGTCCGTGAAGCCGCTGAGCCCCGCGCGGATCGAGCGCGAGTTCGCAGTGATCAGGGCCGCGCTGAACAGCGCCGTCCCCCGGAAGATCACGGTCAACCCCTGCGACGGCGTCGAGCTGCCCCGCGTCGAGAAGGTGAGGCCGCTGGCGTGGACCCCGAAGCGCGAGGCAGCGTTCCGCGCCGCGGCGGACACGCGGATACGGGACGCCGAAGCGGCGGCCGAGCGAGAGCAGCGCGTCCTTACCAGCGTGGAACGCCAGGAACTGTGGGCAGCTGCGGACCTTCGGCCGTGCCCGGTCATGGTGTGGCTCCCCTCGCACACAGGGGCATTCCTCGACTTCATCGAAGGCGAGCGATTCGCCGCGCTGTTCACGCTCGCGGCCTACGTCGGCTTGCGGCGCGATGAGGTGTGCGGGCTCACGTGGGCGGAGGTCGACCTCGAGGACGGTGTCGCGTTCGTCCGGGAGACCGGCAGCGGCAGCGGACCGAAGTCCGACGCCGGGGTCCGGGCCGTCCCGCTCGCGGCTCTCGTCGTCCAGGCGCTGAAGGCGTGGCGCAAGGTACAGGCTGCCGACCGGCTGGCATTCGGGCCCGACTGGCCGCTCACCGATCGGGTGTTCACTCGCGAGGACGGCACGGATGTTCCCGGTCAGTGGGTTAGCGTCCGGTTCGAGCTGCTCGCCTTCCGCGCCGGCCTGCCGCCGGTCCGTTTCCATGACCTCAGGCACGGGGCTGCATCGCTGGCGAAGGCGGCCGGGCAGGACGACAAGTACATCTCGGCCCTGCTCGGTCACAGCAAGACCTGGTTCACTAGCGACACCTATGTTCACCTGTTCCCGGCGGTCATGAGCGCCGCCGCTGAGGCCTCCGCGGCAATCGTCCCCCGCCGTCGCCCGGCTCAGGGAGGGGGTCAGTCATCATGACGGCCCTCGCGCTGGCCGCTCCATGCGTGGCCATTGCGTGGCCGGACGCGCGTGAAATCTCCAGCACGTGTTGTGCAACGCCGACTGTTCCCGGCATGACTGACCTGCGTTTTCGAGTATTTCCCGCCATCTGCGATCACGCCCGGCACGGCTTGCAGGACACTGCTAATGCGGTTGGGTAGCAATGCCCTCCCGGGTTCAAATCCCGGAGCCTCCGCTTCAGTTATCAGGTGCGGGCCCAAGATCGCGGTCCGACCCGTTCCGGCATGCCTCAACCTGGGATACCGTCATCAGTGCACTGGATGGTTTGAGGAGGATTCATGCAGGATTGGGTGGCCGTTGGGATCGACAACGGCGGCACGAAGAACAACGGCACCGTTCTCGACGAGCGCGGCCGGTTCCTCGTGGACAGCATGAACGAGCTGCCAAGCCTGGTCCAGGAGGGTCCTGACAAGGCCATCCAGGCGCTGGTCGACTCGTTCGACACGGTGCTCGCGCTGACCGGCGTGCCCAGGGAGAAGGTCCGCGCGGTCGGCCTCGACACGCCCGGCCCGGCCAGCGCGAACGGCGTGCTCTCCACAGGCGGCGCGACGAACTTCGGTCACCCGGCCTGGGGCGGGTTCGACATCCGGGGCGCGTTCGAGCGGCGCCTCGGCATCCCGGTCGTCTATAACAACGACGGCAACGCCGCCGCGCTCTATGCCCACCACGTCCGGTATGGCGCCGCGGCGGCGGCGCACAGCTCGGTTGCCTCCATCGTGGGCACCGGGTACGGCGGCGGCGTGATCGAGGACGGCCGCGTCGTGCGCGGCGCGACCGGCATGGCCGGAGAGCTCGGCCATATGCCGATCCCGATGGCGGGCCTGCTCGAGCCGGATCAGCCGCTGCCCTCGTGCAACTGCGGCCTGTTCGCCGACGCCGAGTCGGTCGCCTCGCTGACCGGGATTCTGCGCAACCTGCTGCCGTACTGGCTGTCCAGGTACCCAGGCCACGAACTCGCCGAGGTGCCCATCGCGCAGGCCGCGAAGCTCGTACGCGGTTACGCCGAGCGCGGCGACGAGATGGCGCTGTCGATCTTCCGGCAGCAGGCAATGGCCATCGGCCAGGTCAACACGATCGCCGCCAAGTTCACCGACCCCGACATCTACTTCGTCGGCGGCGGGGTGATCGAGGCCGCGCCTCATTTCCGCGAGTGGTTCCTCGCGATCGTGCGGGAGAGCACGTCCCTGCTGTCAGAACAAGCCCAGGTGGCCGAGGTCAACCTGGTCCCCGACCTGGACATGGCTGGCGCGCGGGGTTCAGCGATCGCCGCGGCGGAGTGGATTCAAGGACATTAGTCCGAACGAAGGGTTGGCGCCTGCCCTACCGTCCGCTCTGCCTCAGTTGCCGCTCTTGTCGAAGAGAACCGCGCACACCTCAAGGTAAAGCTGCTCGGGGTAGGGCAGGTGGTCGATGTGCTGGAATGCCGGGTTGGGACCGGCCGACTCCACGATGAACTCGCCGTACCCGAGTATCTGGCCCAGGGCTGACCGGCGGAAGGTCATATCGTTCACCTTGTCCAGCGGCATCATATTGACGTTCCGCGTAAAAATGCCCTTGGCCAGGATTAGTCGCTTGGATGTTACTACGAAGTAGGCGTCGAGCCATTCGTAGACCCTGACCAGCAAAATCATGACCAGGACCAGCCAGGCCAGCCAGATGACCAGCAGCACAGCGCCGTCGCTGCGCGCGATGGTGGTAGAGAGCAGGCCCGCGAGCGCGAGCCCGGCCAGGCACAGCGCCACGGGCTTGATGAGCACCGCGGGGTGAAATCGCACCGTGATGACCTGACTTTCCGTCGGCAGCAGGTGCTTGTAGACCCTCGCAGGGACCGTCTCGTTCGGTACGACCCTAATGCCCATCGGTAACCCTCAGATCGAGCTGACGAAATGCGATAGCCCGTTGGCAGCGGTAGTGAGAAACGAAGCAATGTTGTGCACCAGATGAGCCGCATTCGTCGGCTGCTGGATGACCCACCATATGGCAAACGCAACAAGCGCCCATGTGAGGATCGTCTTGAGGTTCACTGCCGCCTCCCTCGGAGCGCAGAGTTCTCCATTATGACAGTTTCCTTTATCTTAGCCCGAAACCCGGCTTGGATGGGGTTCCCCAAGTCGGCGCGACCCTGGCGATGCTCGTCTGTCGGCTGCAGTATGCCCGGAACCTCCCGAAGCTACGCATGCGCCCGAGTGAGAGTATGCCGCCCGGTGGGCAAGTATCTCGGTGATTGGGTGCGCTGGCGTTCATCGATCTGACAACATTCCCCCGTGCGAGGCATGCTTGGGGCATGGCGATGCCTGAGGTAAACGAGACAGACTTTGCGATCATCGTCTTCCGCGAGGACGACCGATGGGATGCCGACGTGCTTCCGGTCGCCGTCACCAGTGACCTGACCGGATTTATCCGCGCGCTGCGACAACAGCCCAGCATCGCCGGCACGATCGGCCTCGCCGGGATCGACGACTACTTCTTCGTGGCGGTCCGGCTGATCGGCAGCCAGGTGTCCGTGCTGCTGTCCGACATCGGCGCCGCCCTGGACTATTCCCTGGCCGAGCAGGTACTCGACTACCTCGAGATCCCCGTTCCGGCCGAGGAGGACATCGACCAAGTGCTCCCGGTGGGGGACCTGTCGATCTTCGCTGACCTCGGACTTGACGAGATGGATCTCGCGGCGATCTGCAGCCGCCTGGACCTGGACGCCGACGACCCGCCGGACAGCGTCGAGGACGCCATGGAAAGCATCGCGGCCAGCCTGGGATTCGGCCCCGCGATGGAGCGCGCGCTCGACCGCGCCCTTGGCCCCTGAGCGTGGCCGCTGAGAGGGTGCCCACCGGGTACGAGGCCTCGTTCGAGCCCGCGATGCGGGAGGCGCTCGCCGAGGCTTCGGCGGCGTCCTCGGTGGCAGGGTCGGCCTCCTCGGCGGATGTCCCTGTCGGCGCGGTGATCCTGGACGCCGCCGGGACCGTGCTCGCCAGGGGCCGAAACCGCCGGGAGGCCGACGGCGACCCGACGGCGCACGCGGAGATCGTGGCCATCCGGGCGGCGGCCCAGGCGGTCGGCGGCTGGCGGCTCGACGGCCTGACGCTCGTGGTGACGCTCGAGCCGTGCACCATGTGCGCCGGCGCGATCACCGCGGCCAGGCTGAGCCGACTGGTTTTCGGCGCGCCCGACCCGCGGGCCGGCGCGGTCGGCTCGTTGTGGGATGTCGTGCGAGATCAGCGGCTGACACCGGTTCCCGAGGTCATCGGTGGTGTCCTGGGGGACGAATCTCTGAAGATAATCCGAACTTTTTTCCAGGAACGTCGCTAGCCCCTCGGGTCGTTGTTCGCAATGAAGGTCAGGTAAGCTCACGGGCGGTGGAGTCGCCTAGTGGCCGAGGGCGCACGCCTCGAAAGCGTGTGAGGGGGCAACCTCTCCGTGGGTTCAAATCCCACCTCCACCGCCACGCAAGGAGCCGTACGGCATGCGCGCGCCCATGTGTCGCGTGTCAGGGCAAGGAGTACGAGTGCTAGAACCGCAGGGAACGCTGTTCTTCCTGCTGCTCATGGTGGCGTTCGCGGGGCTGCTTATCTGGATGGCGCTCACCAAGCAGATCGTTTTCCGCGTACTCGCCGCGTGCCTCGCTTTCATCCCCGCCATGGTGTTCGGGATCGCCGCGGTGAACAAGTACTACGACTACTATCAGACGTGGGGGGCGCTGTTCACCGACCTGTCCGGCACGTCGGGGTCGGTCCCGCACCTATCGGCCGCCAGCCTCCGCTCGACCCACGGTTCCGTGCGGACGTTCATCGCGTCCAGCTCCAATGCCCAGCTTGACGCACAGATCGGCTACCTCTTCAACACGACGGTCACCGGCCCGCACAGCCACATCAGCAGGACGGTGTTCGTCTACCTGCCGCCGCAGTACTTCCAGAAGGCCTACTCGAACTACAAGTTCCCGGCGATCGAGCTCCTGCATGGCTCGCCTGGAAAGCCGAGCGCCTGGGTTGGCGCGATGGACCTCATCCCCATCTACCAGGGACTGCTCGCCAGCCACAAGGCCCAGCCCGCGGTCCTGGTCATGCCGGACACCGACGGCGGCTACCAGTACTCGCTGCAGTGCCTGAACGACCCGCAGCCGCACGGCCTGCAGGACATGACGTGGGTAGGCGAGGAGGTCCCGAGCTGGGTCGCCAGCAACCTGCGGGTGCAGCCGCCCGGCCCGCTTTGGGGCGTCGCGGGGTACTCCGAGGGCGGCTACTGCGCGGCGAACATCGCGCTGAATCTCTCCGCCAGGTTCGGGTTCTCTGGCGTGCTGAGCGGCTACTTCAAGCCGTACCCCAGCCAGGTGCCGGCCAACGGTAAGCCGAACGGCACGCCGATCCTCGTCAACGTGTTCGCGCACCGTCCGCACCTGGCCATGCTCAACACGCCGAACAAGTACATCCTGCACTTCCCGATCGGGACGGGGCTCCCGCAGTTCTTCATCGTGGCGGGCGCCGAGGACGTCGACGACGTACGCAACGCCGAGTACTTCAGGCAGGAACTGCTGACCCGCAGCCCCACCGTGCTCCCGGTGGACGTCATCAGCGGCGGCGGGCACCAGGGCTCCGTATGGCGCGAGGCACTGACCCCGTTGCTCAGCTGGATGACCACGACCATGACGCAGGACATGAAGACCAAGCAGGCCAACGCCCGGCTGGAGGCCGCCAAGCGAGCGGCGGCGGAGAAGGCGGCGGCGGAGAAAGCGGCGAAACACCACACACACACCGTGGTTCGCAAGCCGGCCCCGCAGATTTCGAAGATATCTCCCTAGATCCCCTAGCCCACCCACGCTAGTCCAGTCATCGAGCGGGGGATGCGAGACTATGTGCCATGAGTGACGCTTCACCACGCTTCCGTCCAGTGCTCGACACCTTCCCGCCCTACCGGCCAGGCAAGGTCCCGGCGGCCGTGGACGGGCAGGCGCACAAGCTGTCCTCGAACGAGTCACCGTACGGTCCGCTGCCGTCGGTAGCGGAGGCGATCACCGCCGCGGTACTCGGCGTGCACAGGTACCCCGACAACGGGGCGGAGGCGCTGACCGTGGCGCTGGCGGACCGGTTCGCCGTGCCGCCGGAGCACGTCGCGGTCGGGTGCGGCTCGGTCGGTGTCCTCAAGCAGCTCATCGAGTCGGTCAGCGACGCGGGTAACGAGGTTCTTTACGCCTGGCGGTCCTTTGAGGCCTACCCGCCGCTGTCCGACCTGGCGGGCGCCACCTCGGTGCGGGTCCCGCTGCGCGGCGAGACCCACGACCTGGAAGCCATGGCGGCGGCCATCAGCCCGCGCACCAGGCTGGTGCTCGTCTGCAACCCGAACAACCCGACCGGCACCGTCGTGACCCGGCAGGAGCTCACCGCCTTCATCGACGGGGTGCCGGGGGATTGCCTGGTCGTGCTGGACGAGGCATACCGGGAGTACGTCAGGGACGCCGAGGTGCCGGACGGGATGGACCTGTACCGCGACCGGCCGAACGTCGCGGTGCTGCGCACCTTCTCCAAGGCTTACGGGCTGGCCGGGCTTCGCGTGGGCTTCCTGATCGGGCACCGGCCCGTCGCCGAGGCCGTCCGCAAGACCATGCTCACGTTCTCGGTCAACGCCGTCGCGCAGGTGGCCGCGATCGCGTCCCTCGCCGCGGAGACCGAACTGCTCGAGCGCGTCGACGCGGTCGTCAAGGAACGCGACCGGGTCCGTGAGGCCCTGCTGGCCGACGGCTGGGCGGTGCCCCCGACCGAGGCCAACTTCGTGTGGCTGCGCCTAGGCGAGCACACCATGGAGTTCGCAGAAGCGTGCGACCGCGCGGGCATCTCGGTCCGGCCGTTCGCCGGCGAGGGAGCCCGCGTCTCCATCGGCACCCCAGAAGCCAACGACGCCTTTCTAGCCACAGCGAGCGCCTTCCGCCACCGCGCCTAACCCGGCCCGATGGCCACCCCCCATTAACGTAGTAAAAGGACGTAGCCCCGGGAGGCGCCTGTTGTGGGGGACGTCCTCCTGTTGCGGGAGTACGGGCTTGGTGTCCCAAACGCATCCAGAGAGGACGTCCTGGTGAGCAAGGCTAGCGGTATTT
>Ga0210395_10002726_pt1 | contig 13648 bp, 7 predicted proteins | sample IncBWH4OmetaG_FD_150861 | JGI IMG/M metagenome (GOLD analysis project Ga0210395, IMG submission 150861) | Forest soil microbial communities from Barre Woods Harvard Forest LTER site, Petersham, Massachusetts, United States - Inc-BW-H-4-O ... | reverse complement strand
CAGATCCGCCGGCGACCGCAGGCCTTTTCCGGCCGGATGCTGCCCCGTCAACAACACATAAAGAAGGACGCCCAGAGCATACACATCCGTTGCGGTCGTCACGGGCGCGCCGGTCACTTGCTCGGGGGCCGCATATTCCGGCGTCATGGCCCGCCCACCCTCAACCGTGAGCACAGTCGCCGAGCCGTCCTCGCCGTCGCCTTCGAGCAGCTTGGCAATTCCGAAATCCAGAAGCTTCACCTGACCGTCTTTACTCACCAGCATATTCGACGGCTTCAGGTCGCGGTGCACAATCAGGTTGGAGTGCGCGTGAGCGACCGCCCCCAGCACATCCAGGAAGAGCTGGATGCGGGTTTCGATGCCAAGACTCTGCTGATCGCAGTAGCGATCAATATGCTCCCCTTCGACAAACTCAAGCACCAGGTAAGGCTGCCCACCGGTCGATACCCCTGCATCCACCAGCTCCGCAATGTGCGGATGCGCCAGCCTTCCGAGAATGGTGCCCTCCCGTTTGAAACGAGCTTCGCCGCCTTTCCCCATCTGTGCGATGTGGATGAACTTCACCGCCACTTTCCGTTCAAAACGACCGTCGTTGCGCTCGGCCAGCCAGACGCTTCCCATTCCTCCCTGGCCAATCTGAGAAATCAGCGTGTACGGTCCAACCGTCTGGCCGGCCAATCCTGGCGTGGGCGGTACAGCCGGACTATTCTCCAGAAAACCTTCTTGAGCCAGTATGCGATGCTCGTTGAGCAATGCTGTCAGCTGTGTAGCCAGTGTGGGCTCGCGCTCGGCGAGTTCGGAAAGCCAGACCGGCCGCTCGTCGTCGGTGAGGGCGAGGGCCTGGTCCAGATAAGGGCTTAACACCTGCCACTGTTCGGGGCTGAGTGCGGGCACGAACATGAAACTCCTTAAAGCAACAAATCAGGACGAATTTTCCGGTGGAGATAGATGCGAGCTTTCTCCCAGTTGCGCTGCGCGGTTCGTTCCGAGACACCCCGCATGCTGGCAATTTCGGCGAACGAGAATCCGCAAAAAAACTTCAAGTCAATGACCTCGGCGAGCGCGGGCTCTACTTTGACGAGTTCATCCAGCGCTTCGCCGATTTGGACCAGCTCGCGGTGGTCGACCGCATTGTCCATCCCTTCTGTGTCGAGCGAGGTAAGCTCGAACAGTCCGCCTCGCTTCTGAGCGTGCCTTTCCCGGGCATGGTCGATGACCAACCCGCGCATCACTCGCGCCGCATAGCCCATGAACCGCGCCCGGTCGGGGAACGATGTGCCATCGCGCGCGGCCATGTCCAGGTACGCCTCGTGCAGCAGGGTGGTGGCGCTAAGGCTGACAGGAACGCCGGGTCGCGCAAGTTCGCGCTTGGCGAGCCGATGCAGTTCGGAATAGAGAGCGGCGAACAGCGCTTCCGCGGCGGGACGGTCTCCTCGCTCGGCTGCGACCATAAGCGACGAGATTGCCGACCCCACTTCTGACCTCCTGAATAATTTGGCCCGGCGTGAACGTGATCCTTTGAACGGCAGACAGCTTCTCGCACATTAGTAAGGGAGTCAAGCTGCTTGTCAGAATGTTGTCAGAACTTGCGGGAAAACGGGTAGTGGTGCAGTTTGGCTTACGCGTTAGGCCGGGTAAGCGGGAGATCCTTCGCTACGCCTGAAAAACGGCTCCGCTCAGGATGACCCCGAATAAAACTGCACCACTACCGGAAAACGGGCAAGCGGCGGGAGGGGCTAAGAAACGTAGTAACATTTATGCTATTCCCACTGCGCCGTATGGCGCTCCAACCACCAACAGGGAAGATTGCCGCCGTGCGGAAAAAGCGAATGGCTGCACGTCTGTTGAAAGCTTCCAGTCATGTCAAATTCCGTCTTGCTGCCCTTCAAAGAGGTAGCCAGGAATTGATGGATCTCTACGCTGCCGTATGCTGTTCCGTGGGTCACGCGAATGCGTAGCACAATCCAATCACCCACAAATATTGTTACGAGCAGGATGGCTCCAACCCCGGCGGATCGCAGGATTCGATTGAGGTAGACACTCATAGCGGCTGATCGCTAAGACATTGTAATCTCACAAGGGAACTCGCCGCCGACACGTCACTTCCGCCGTGCCCTTCCAATGCCGATCCACTCATTCGGCTGCAAAATCTCAGTGAGACCGGGCAGATGGCGTCTTTAAGTCAGGGTGGCCGGTGCGCTGCTCTGCAGAATGCGAAGCACGCAGCAACCGCCAGCCGCGCCACAACAAGAGCATGAACGTCGAAGTCATGAGTCCAAGGTCAATCCTGCCGCGCTCTAAAATAAAGTCCACGACTGCGAAGAAGAAAAGCGTGAGAAGGACAATCCGCTTCATGACAAGATCCCGGCCCTGAATTTAAGATGCGCCACGTCCGGATCGGAAACACAGATTTCGGTAAACATCGGTAAAATTCCGTCGCCCTCAAAACGAGACGCTGGGACTGACGTCAATAATCTATTGCTTAATCGTCGTGTCACCCGCTGGCGGTTTCTGAGTCACTTGCACAGGGCTTGGTAATTGCGATGCATCCCACCCCCCACCCAAAGCCTGGATCAACGCCACGGCAGAGGTCATTTGCTGGACCTTCAGCCCATTCAGGGTTTGCATATCCGCGAGGACCGTCGTCTGTGCGATTAAAACGTCAACGTAGGGGTCGATGCCTGTCTCGTATCTCGATTCTTCCAATTTCAAATATTTCTGCGCCGAGTCCACCGCTTGCTGCTGCTGCTCAGTCTCCTTGGAGAGAATACGAACTTCGGCTAGAGAATCTTCGACTTGCTGGAACGCGGTCAGCACGGTTTGGCGATAACCCGCGAGATCAGAGTTGTAAGCCGCAACAAATTGCTGCACGGTTGCGCGCCGCAGACCCGCGTCGAAAATGGTCTCGGAAAGGGAAGCTCCCACCGACCAGAAACGGCTTGGCCACGAGAGCCAACTCCCGATCGCTGAACTTTCAAAGCCCGCTGCCCCCGTCAAGCTCAGGTTCGGGTAGTATGCCGCGTGGGCGATTCCAATCGACGCATTCGCTGCGGCCATCGTGCGCTCCGCTGCGGCCACGTCCGGGCGCCTTTGCAGCAGTTCCGAAGGCACTCCGATAGGAATCGGCGGCGGCGCAACCGTCATCGGTCTCACCGGAATTGAGAAGCCTGTGGCTGCCTTACCGACCAGCATCGCAATCGCATGCTCGAACTGCGCTCGGGCGATCCCTACATTGGTCGCTCCGGCCTGCGCACTCTGCAGCACCGTTTCGGCCTGCACAACCGCGATCTCGGTGGTCATGCCGTTGTCATAAAGCGACCGGGTCAAATCGAGCTCCTTCTGATCGGCCGCGACCGTGTCATCAAATATCTTCTGCAATTCGTCCTGCCCGCGAATCTCAAAGAAAAACTCGGCTAGAGCGGCCTGCTCGGTAAGGCGTTCACCTTCCAGATCGGCCGCGCTCACCTGGGCCGAATACTGGCTTTGCCGGACGGTGTTCCGCACCTTGCCCCAGAGATCCGGCGCCCACGACGCTTCCAACGGAAGGGAATAAACTGTACTTTGGAGTTGCGACGATGTGGCACCCGTGGTGCCTCCGCCACTGTTATTCAAAGTGGTAACATCTCTGAGATTTTGTGACGTTCGCGAGTGAGTCACGGAAGGCGCCGCGGAAAGAGTGGGGAAATATTGCGACCGCGCCTGGCGGACCACCGCTCGCGCTTCCATGAAGTTCTCGAAAAACTGTTTGATATTCTGGTTGTTGATGTCCAGTTGTTCTTCGAGATCATTCAGTTCGGGGTCGCCGAAAATCTCCCACCACTTGCCGTGCAGTTTGGCGTCAGAGGGTTGCGCCACGGTCCAACTTCCACTGTCTTGAAACTGAGTAGGAGATTCTTTATAGGAGTCGGCCGGCGCCGGCGTTGTGGGTGCATGATACTTCGGTCCGACTACGCAGGCTGACAGCAGCACCGCCAATGTCAGCGCCAGCACGCAAGCAGCGAGCGTGACCGGCGTACTTGCCATTCGTTGTTTTGAGTTCGTCATTGTTTTGCACGCACCCCCTGTACCGAGTGCCCAACTATTTCAATCAAACGGAGCCTCCGCTAACCAGCTTCCGGCGCCGGAGACGGGAGCCCGCCACTCTCATGCTTCTTCTGAAACTTGAGTCGCACACGATCGAGGAACAGATAGACCACTGGAGTGGTGTAAAGAGTGATCAGTTGACTCACGATCAGGCCGCCGACGATGGTAATGCCGAGGGGTCTGCGCAATTCTGAGCCCGTGCCGGTCCCGAATGCCAACGGCAGCGCTCCGAATAGAGCGGCCATGGTCGTCATAAGAATCGGTCGAAATCGCAGCATGCACGCCTCGAAGATGGCGTCCTCCGTGCTCTTGCCTTCCTGCCGCTCGGCCACCAGAGCGAAGTCGATCATCATGATCGCGTTTTTCTTCACGATCCCGATCAGCAGGACAATCCCGATGATCGAGATCACATTGAGGTCGATCTTGAAAATCATCAAGGCTAACATTGCGCCTACACTGGCCGAGGGCAACGTCGAAATGATCGTTATCGGATGCACCAGGCTTTCGTAAAGCACCCCCAGCACGATATACACCGCCAACAGCGCAGTCGCTACCAGCATCGGCTCTGTGCTCAACGATTGCTGGTAAGCCTGGGCGGTTCCGGCGAAGAAGCCCCGCACGGTTGAGGGTGTACCCAAGCGCTGTTGCATTTCTGCGATGCGCTCTGTGGCGTCACTAAGAGAAACTCCCGGAGCCAGATTGAACGACACCGTTACCGAAGGAAACAGGCCAGTATGATTCACGGCGAGAGGGGTAGTGCTGGCTTGCGCTGCGGTAATCGCACTGAGAGGAATGTTGCCATTGCCGGGCAGGTTTCCAGCACTCGAACCACCCGCGCTGTTCGACGAAGAACCGGAACGGCTCCCGGCATTGGCACCGCCAGCGCGCAGATAAATACTGTTCAGGCCCTGCGGAGTTTGCCAATATTGCGGAGCGACTTCGAGCACTACATAGTACTGATTGAGCTGGGTGTAGATGATGGAGACTTCCGACTGGCCAAACGCCGAGTACAGCGCGGAGTCCATGGCCTGTGCGGTGAGGCCCAGTCTAGCTGCTCTCGCTCGATCGTAGTTCAGCAGTTCTTCGAGCCCCCCGTTCTGCTGATCCGTGTTCACGTCTTGCAAGCCCGGAAGTTTTTTCATCTCCGCCAAAAGAATCGGGCCCCAATGGGAAAGATCCTGAACGCTGTCGGATTGAATTGTGTATTGGTAGAGCGCGCTGCTCGACCGCCCTCCGATTCGCAAGTCCTGCGAGGCTTGCAGGAACGCCGAAGCGACGGGAAGATGATTGAGTTTCGGCCGCAACCGGTTGATGATTTCCGGCGCGCCCACCTTGCGCTCGTTCAGAGGTTTGAGCGCGATATAGATAAAGCCCGTGTTCGTGGAGCCGTTGCCGCCAGTATAGGCATTCACATTGGCGACCGCAGGATCGCTCTTGATTACCCCCACCAACTGGCGAATTGAATTGTCCATCGCAGGAAATGACGAATCCTGCGGGCCCTGGACGCCCCCAACGATCGCGCCAGTGTCCTGCTGCGGAAAGAATCCCTTGGGAAGCTGGTAGACGAGTATGACGTTCAACGCAATCGTGAACAGCAGAATCACCAGCATCAACGCCGAGTTGTCGAGCGCCCACAGCAACGTCCGGCGATATGTTTCGAGCATCCAGCTGAAGAATTTCTCGCTTGCCCGATAAAACCAGCCATGTCCCTCCCGCCTTTCTTGCTTCAGTAGGTACGCACACATCGTGGGCGTCGTGGTCAATGAAATTACCATCGACACCACAATCGCGGTGGAGAGTGTTATTGCAAATTCGCGAAAGAGACGGCCGACAATACCGCCCATCATCAAAATAGGGATGAACACGGCAATCAGCGAGACACTGATCGAGAAGACCGTAAACCCAATCTCTTTCGCCCCCAGCAGCGCGGCTTTGAATGGCTCCATGCCGCTCTCGAGGTGGCGGGAAATGTTTTCCATCACGACGATGGCGTCATCTACGACGAATCCGGTCGAGATGGTCAGCGCCATCAGCGAAAGATTGTCGATGCTGAAACCCAGCAAAAACATTACTGCGAAGGTGCCGACTAGCGAGACTGGCACTGCAACGCTGGGAATCATGGTGGCTCGTCCGTTGCGGAGAAAGATGAACACCACCAGGATTACCAGAATGACGGAGAGGATCAGTGTTCGCTCCACATCGCTTACCGAGGCGCGAATCGTGGTTGTGCGATCGAGAACGATGGTAGTGTCGATTCCCTGCGGAATCGACGCCTTCAGAAACGGTAACTGGCTGCGAATGTTATTTACTGTCTGAATGATGTTTGCGCCGGGCTGGCGGAAGATAATCACCGTAACGGAGCGAATGCCGTTGAGATATCCGGCGGACCGGACGTTTTGCACCGAATCGGTGACCGTTGCGACATCAGAGAGGCGAACGGCAGTGCCGTTGTGATAGCCGACAACGAGCGGCTTGTAGTCTTCGGCGTGTGAAATCTGATCGTTGGCAACAATGTCGGCGGTCACTCCGCCATAGGTCACCTGCCCCTTGGCGAAGTCTGCATTCTGTGTGCTGAGAACGGCTTGCAAGTTCGAAAGCGAAAATCCGTAGCTGTTCAGCTGCGTCGGATCGACATCGACCCGCACCGACGGCAGAGATGCACCTCCGACCACAACCTGCCCGACACCCTGAATCTGCGAAAGTTTCTGCTCCATGATCGTGGAGGCTTCGTCATAGAGCTTTCCAGTATCGAATTTGCTCGAGGTCAAGCCGATGATCATGATCGGAGCGTCGGCCGGGTTTACTTTCCGATACGTCGGATTCGCCGGAAGATTCGTCGGCAAATAACTGCGAGCCGCAGCGATCGCGGCTTCGACGTCGCGCGCCGCTCCATCGATATTGCGGCTAAGATCGAACTGAATCGTGATCGATGTACTTCCGAGCGAACTTGCAGAAGTCATCTCCGAAACTCCCGCAATGTGGCCGAACTGTCGTTCCAACGGTGTGGCCACAGAGGACGCCATGATCTGGGCGCTCGCTCCCGGCAGTTGGGCTGACACGGAAATCGTCGGGAAATCCACCTGCGGCAGCGGAGAAACCGGCAACACCGTAAAAGCTATTCCTCCGGCGATGGCGATCGCGATCGTCAACAACGTCGTCGCCACTGGCCGCCGGATGAATAGTTCGGAGGGATTCATGATTGCTCTGCCGGATTCTGCCCTGTAGGATTCTCCCGCGTATTCCCATCCGGCTTCTTCGGTTCTCGCGAGAACCGGGTTCCAAGATTGTCGAAGAAGATATAAATGACCGGCGTCGTGTAAAGAGTCAGCGCCTGGCTCAACAAAAGTCCGCCGACCATCGCAATGCCGAGCGGACGACGAATCTCCGATCCGATTCCAGTCCCCAGAGCGAGCGGCAGCCCACCCAGCAAAGCCGCCATCGTCGTCATCATGATGGGACGAAAGCGCAGCAGGCTGGCTTCATAGATCGCGTCGGTAGCATTCTTGCCGTGCAGGCGCTCTCCTTCGAGCGCGAAATCTACCATCATGATTCCGTTCTTCTTGACGATTCCAATTAGCAGGATGATGCCGATGATTGCCACGACGCTCAGGTCCTGGCGGAATAGCATGAGTGCGAGCAAAGCTCCCACGCCCGCCGAAGGCAGGGTCGAAAGAATCGTAACCGGATGAATGAAGCTTTCGTACAGCACGCCGAGCACGATGTAAACAGTCACCAGCGCAGCCAGAATTAACAGTGCCTCGTTCGACAGAGAATTCTTGAACGAAGCGGCGGTTCCCTGAAAATCTGACTGCAAACTGGCCGGCATGTGCATCTCTTCCTGTACTTTGTCGATCGCGGAAATGGCGCTTCCCAACGCAGCGTTCGGAGCAAGGTTGAACGATACCGTGACCGATGGAAACTGCCCTTGATGATTGATGGAGAGCGCTTCAGACGCCCGCTCGAAGTGGGTGAACGCGCCGAGCGGCACGGCATTGCTCATCGCGGTGCTGGTCGTGCTATTTGCGGATGAGCCCAGGCCGTTCACCGAAGAGCTAGAGCTTGAAGCGAGCGCATTGCTCGGTGGACTCAGTATGTTAGACGACGGCGTAAACATCACGGAGGTCGTCGTGGCATTGGACCCGGCCGAGGCCGATCCGGAAGATGAAAACGAATTTGAGGCTCCCGGCCCTGACGATCCAGAGGAGGCGTTTGCCTGGATGTACAGGTTCGCCAGCGTGTTCGGGTTTTGCTGGAAGTTCGGTTCTGCCTCCAGAATCACGTGATACTGGTTGAGTTGCGTATACATCGTATTGATCTGGCGCTGCCCGAACGCGTCGTACAACGTGTTGTCGATCGTAGATGGAGCGATTCCGAGTCGTGATGCCGTCACGCGGTCGATGACCAGCGAAACCGCCAGCCCTCCCGTCTGCTGGTCGGTCGCAACATCCTCCAACTCGGACAAACGTTGGAGCTTCGCCACAAATCGATTCGTCCAGTCGTTCAGTTCGTTGGGATCCGGATCCTCGAGGGTGTATTGATATTGGGTGCGGCTTACGCGATCGTCGACTGTGATGTTCTGCACCGGCTGCATATACAGCGAAATTCCCTGAATGTTCTGCAAACTGTTTTGCAGCCTGCGCACCAGGTCCGACGCGCTGATATGCCGATCTTCCAGCGGCTTCAGGTTGATCGACATGCGCCCGCTGTTCAGAGTCGTGTTGGTCCCGTCGGCTCCGATAAACGAAGAAAGACTTTGCACCGCGGGATCTTGCAAGATCGCCTTGGCAAGTTCTTGCTGTTTTTCTGCCATGGCCGGAAACGAAATGGTCTGCGGAGCCTGTGAAATGGCTTGAATGACGCCGGTATCCTGCACCGGGAAGAAGCCTTTCGGAATAACGATGTAAAGAATGACGGTAAGAACCAGAGTACCGAGAGCAACCAGCAAGGTCGCCGTCTGGTAGCTCAGCACAAACTTCAACGTCCTTCCATAGAAGTCGATCATCTTCTCGAACACATGCTCCGACCACTGATAGACCCGCCCTTGTTTCTCTTTGGCTTCATGCCGCAAAATTCGCGCCGCCATCATGGGAGTTAGCGTCAACGAAACGACCGCGGATATAACGATCGTGACCGCCAGCGTAACGGCAAATTCGCGAAATAGCCGGCCCACAACGTCACCCATGAACAACAGTGGAATCAGCACTGCGATCAAAGAGACGGTCAGCGAGACGATGGTGAAGCCAATCTGCTCCGCGCCTTTGAGCGCCGCTTCCATCGGAGGGTCTCCCATCTCGATGAATCGCGAAATGTTCTCGATCATCACGATCGCGTCGTCCACTACAAATCCAGTTGAGATCGTCAACGCCATCAGCGACAGATTGTCGAGGCTGAAACCGAGCGCATACATGGCCGCAAACGTTCCCACCAAAGAGAGCGGCACGGCTACGCTGGGAATGACGGTCGCGTAGAGACTACGCAAAAACAGAAAAATCACCAGCACCACTAGTCCGATCGTGAGCATCAATTCAAACTCAACGTCGTGCACAGATGCATCGATGGCCGTGGTCAAGTCTGTCAGAGTTGTGATTTCAATCGAGGCCGGCAGATTGGCCTCAAGCTGCGGTAACAGCTTCTTGATGCTCTTGACTACGTTGATCGTGTTGGCACCGGGTTGGCGCTGAATGTTGAGGATAACGGCGGGGGTTAAGTTCATCCACGCCGCTTGATTATTGTTCTCGACTCCATCCACCACTTCGGCCACGTCAGTAAGCATGACCGGGGCGTTATTGCGGTAGGCAATCACAATCTTCCGGTAGTCCGCGCTGGTTTCAAGCTGGTCGTTCGAATCGATCTGGTAATCCTGCCGAGGCCCGTCGAAGTTTCCCTTCGCCGCGTTTACGCTCGCTTGCGTCAGAGCAGTGCGCAAGTCTTCGAGATTCAGGCCGTAGGAGGAAAGTGCGACCGGGTTCGCGCGAATGCGCACTGCCGGCTTTTGGCCGCCGCTGATACTGACCAGCCCGACTCCATTTAGCTGCGAAAGTTTTGGCGCCAGCCGCGTATCCACCAGGTCTTCGACTTGCGAGAGCGGAACGGAATCAGAGGTAATGGCCAGGGTAAGAACCGGCGCGTCGGCGGGATTGGTCTTGCTGTAGACGGGCGGGACCGGCAGATTGGAAGGCAGGTAGCTCTGCGACGCATTAATCGCCGATTGCACTTCTTCTTCGGCAACGTCGATGTTCAGGCTCAAATTGAATTGCAACACGATGACCGACGTACCACCCGAGCTGGTGGAGGTCATCTGGCTGAGACCTTGCAATTCGCCGAACTGACGCTCCAGCGGCGCGGTCACGGTGGTCGCCATCACATACGGGCCGGCGCCGGGATAAAACGTGAGCACCTGAATCGTCGGATAATCGACTTCGGGCAGGGCGGAAACTGGCAGTTGAGTGTAGGCGACAATACCCGCGAGCATGATGGCCGCCATCAACAGCGAGGTCGCGACCGGCCTCATGATGAATGGGCGTGACGGACTCACGGGGCTTGACTCTCGCTCGAGTTCGCAGGCGGCGCCTGCTTGGAAACTACAATTTTCGAATTGTTCTGCAGTTTATCGAAGCTGCTGTTGGCCAAGACGTCACCTGGATTTATACCCGTGACTGCGGTCTGGCCTCCGTCCGATACTCCGGTCTGGATATTGCGAATCTGTGCGGTGTCGTTTTGAATGACGTATACGAATGCACTCTCGCCATTGTGCTGAATCGCAGAGGTCGGAATTAGGGTCACTCCCTGTTCCGTATTCACGAGCAGCCGTGTATTCACGAACTGGTTGGGAAATAGCGCGTTGTTTTTGTTGTCGAAGAGAGCGCGCATCTTGACCGTGCCCGTGGTGGTGTCAATCAGATTGTCGAACGTCAGAAGTTTGCCCGTCGCAATCTTCTTTTGCTGGGCACGGTCAAACGCATCTACTGTCAGACGGGTTCCATGCCTGAGTTGTGCCTGCACTTGCGACAAACTGTCTTCCGCGACAGTGAAAATCACCGTGATCGGCTGCACTTGCGTGATTACGGCGAGGATTGTGCCGGTCGAGGGTTGGACTACGTTGCCGGGATCGATTAACCGCAACCCGACGCGACCGGTGATCGGCGAAGTGATATGACAGAAGTCGACCTGGACCTTGTCGAACTGCACTACGCCCTGATCGTTCTTTACTGTCCCTTCATCCTGAAGAACGACTTTTTCCTGATCGTCCAGCGTCTGCTTGGGAATGCCGTTCTTGGCCCACGCCTCGCGATAGCGGTCGAGATCCATCTTCGCCTCGTCCAGCACACCAGTATCGCGTTCGAGCGTGCCTTCAGCCTGCAGAAGTTGGGCTTCGAAGGGGCGTGGGTCGATGTCAATTAACGGCTGCCCCTTGCGTAAGAGTTCGCCCTCCGTGTAATGCACCTGCGTTACCAGGCCCATCACTTCGCTCGTAATCGACGCTGTGTACACGGGCGTTACCGTGCCAATGGCATCGAGATACACGCCGATATTTCCTTTTTGCGCAGTAGTCAAGATCGTCGGCACCGGGCCAGTCATGCCTCTTCGTCCCGAAGGCGAAGCGGCAGCCGCCTTGCTGCCGTTCTGAAAATGCAGGATCAGAAACAGAATGACGGCGAGAGCGCCCAGGGTTAGCACCCAAACCAGAACTCGTCGCGATTTGGGTTGTACGGAGCGGGTTTCCGCAGGAAACTGATACCGCGGATCACTGGAAGCAGTGGAGGGTTTCGGTTCCATTCGTTTTTTCCCAACAAATTGTGTTAGCCGGAACTGCGAGGCCCGAGCCTCGCTCAGGAGTTGCTCTCTTGCCGACCCGAGTGACTGGTCCCATGAGATGCACTCTTCGGCAACTTGGTTTGCAAGAAACTGTTCCGCGAGAAACCCCTTCAGGTTCTCCCTTCTGATGGAACCATGTTTCGATTCACGCCGCGGTAAAGATTTTTGAAGTTTCGGTAAATCTTCGTAAGCAAACGGGCCTTGATGTTTCGCGATGAACCATGTTGCCTTATTGAAAAGCCCGCTTCGTCCGGCCTGCCCGGTTGCAATGACTGGCCGGCCTCCGCTGTCCCAAGGCTGCGGCATAGCAGGTCGTCGCTATAGCAAACGGGAAATCAAGGCGAACTACCGCCGCCCCGGCAACGCAGAATTAACGCAAGCTAATAGCTCGTTTTCTTAGAAGGCCTAATGTTCGTCCTGCAAATCCTGCCGATATGAGTCTTAGACCTAAATCGAATCGCTGATGGGTCAGCAGATTTGGCCACACGCTTAATCGGCCAGACACTCGAATGGCTGCCAGCCAGAGTCAATCTCTGGAGGAGACTCGTGAAAATATCGCGACTGGGGGGCATCGTCTTGCTCGCGATTGCTTGTCTGGTGTCTTACGCAGTTTATCGCGATGTCCTTCACCGAGGTTCCTCAGTTGGTGCTCTTCATCCCGCATCGCTACACATCGCGGACCGTCCAGAGTTCATTCCGCACGACGTAGTCCAAGTTTTTCCTGAGAGAGCGCCGTCCCAGGTCGCAATTCTACTTACCAAGGCCGATGAAAATGGGGAGTCGCCGATACGATGTCTGCAAGCCATGGGGATTCCGTTTCTTGTAACTCGCGATCTGCGCACCGCGTTACGTCAAAAGCTGCTGGTTTTGTATCCGGAGGTTGACGGAAGAACCTACGATGCGGCTCAGGCTCAGGCCATATCCGATTTTGTCGCGCATGGCGGCGTTATTTTCGCCCAGAATGTTTTCTGGGGTGGTTTCAAGACGCTGTTCGGTTTTGAAGATTTGGTTCCCCTCCGCACTCGTCACAAGATCGTCTTCAATGCCACGGGTCTTGAGGCCACAGATCCAACGTTGCGGTACCTGAACCGCGCTGCCGAAAAAGAGGTTCCGTTGGGATCCTCTGCGATCCCGGAAGTCATCTGGAGCAATGGCTACAAGCCAGCCGCCGGAACGCGCAGCCTGGCACAATTCGAAGACGGTTCTATCGCCGTTCTCAGGCACGACGTGGGACGAGGTCACACGTATCTGATCGGCGTAGGTCTGAATGACGTTGTGCTGCGGAATCAGCAGAATCGTGATTACGAAGCTCAGAGGATCTACGTCAACGGCTTCGAGCCCGGAACCGATGTCTGGCTGCTTCTGTTGCGCGCCTGGTACGAAACTTACTCGGACACTGGTATCCGGCTGGGCACGATCCCAGAGGGAAAGAGGTCGGTCTTGATGCTTTCGCACGACGTTGACTGGGAGTATTCGTTCAAGCCGATGCTTGCCTTTGCCGCACTCGAAAAGAGCGCAAGAGCTTCCAGCACAGTTTTTGTCCAGACCAAATATCTGGATGATGTCAACAGCCACGCCTTCTTCTTCGGCCAATCGCTGGATATTTTGCGGGAGTTGGCCGCTGGGAACAGTGACATTGGAAGCCACAGCGTGATTCATTCGAAACTATTCAACAAAGTGCCGCTCGGAACCGGCGAAGAACAATACGCCAACTATCAAGCCCGCGCCACGCGCGACAATGAGGCGCAGG
>Ga0210395_10002725_pt1 | contig 13651 bp, 14 predicted proteins | sample IncBWH4OmetaG_FD_150861 | JGI IMG/M metagenome (GOLD analysis project Ga0210395, IMG submission 150861) | Forest soil microbial communities from Barre Woods Harvard Forest LTER site, Petersham, Massachusetts, United States - Inc-BW-H-4-O ... | reverse complement strand
ATAAGGGCGACGAACAGCGCCACCAGAATGACCACCGAAATCGACCCCCCGGCATAGGTCACGAAGCTCGGAATGGTCGCGACGGCGAAGACGAAGATGATCGTCAGACCGGCGAGCAGGATGTTCAGCGCGATCTCGTTCGGCGTCTTCTGCCGCTCCGCGCCTTCCACCAGCGCGATCATGCGATCGAGGAAGGTAGAACCCTGAGTGGCAGTGATGCGCACCTTGATCCAATCGGACAGCACGCGTGTGCCACCGGTCACAGCGGAACGGTCGCCGCCACTCTCGCGGATGACCGGTGCGGACTCACCGGTGATCGCCGACTCATCGACTGACGCGATGCCTTCGATCACGTCGCCATCGCTGGGGATCAGATCGCCGGCTTCGACCAGCACGATGTCGCCTTGCTTCAGATCGGGCGCGGCCACGACCTGCCAGTTCGTGGCGTTCTGTGTCGCGAGCCGTTTGGCGGCGGTCTCGGTGCGCGCCTTGCGGAGCGTCGCCGCCTGCGCCTTGCCGCGGCCTTCCGCCACCGCCTCGGCGAAGTTGGCGAACAGCACAGTCACCCAGAGCCAGACGATGATCTGGAAGGTAAAGCCGAGATGTCCACCACCCGTCCCGAGGTCGCGGAGAAAGATGACTGTGGTGAGCGCGGCGACGATCTCGACCACGAACATCACCGGATTCTTGATCATCAGGCGCGGGTTAAGTTTGAGGAACGACTGCCCGATCGCGGGCAGAAGGATCGCGGGGTCCAGGATGGTGGACTGAGACTCGCGCATCTTGTTGCGAATTTCCATGGGTTAGCTGCCTGTGTCAAAGAGGGTGCCCGCGTGCATCGCAAAGTTCTCGACGACGGGACCAAGTGCGACCGCGGGGAAGTAGATCAGGCCGCCGGTGATGACGATCACGCCGACCACCAGGCCCACGAACAGCGGCCGGTCGGTGGGGAAGGTGCCCGCAGAGGTCGGCACGATCTTCTTCTGCACCAGCGAGCCGGCGACAGCGAGCATTGGCACGATGATCAAGAAGCGCCCCATGAACATCGCCATACCGAGCGTGCTGTTCCAGAACGGCACGTTGGCGGAGATGCCGGCGAAGGCGCTGCCGTTGTTGCCGGTGGCCGAGGTGTAGGCGTAGAGCGCCTCGGAGAAGCCGTGCGGTCCGGCATTGGCCATCGCGCCGGTGCCGACCGGCAGCACGACAGCGAGCGCGGTCCACCCCAGGATCGAAAGCGGCAGCATCAGGATGGCGAGCATGGCCATCTTGACTTCCTTCGCCTCCAGCTTCTTGCCAAGGTATTCCGGCGTGCGGCCAACCATCAGCCCGGCGACGAACATCGCCACGATGACGAACAGCAGCATGCCATAAAGGCCGGAACCAACACCGCCGAAGGCGATGCAGCCCAACATGATATTGACCATCGGCACCATGCCCGCGATCGGCAGCAGGCTGTCGTGCATGGTGTTCACCGCGCCGCAGGACGTATCGGTGGTGACGGTGGCGAACAGCACCGAGTTGGCCAGCCCGAAGCGGACCTCCTTGCCTTCCATATTGCCGCCATCCTGCAGCGCACTGGGCGCCTGGTCGACATGGAACGCGGCAAAGGCAGGATTGCCAGGCGCTTCCGCCGTATAAGCGGTGACTATGCCGCCGAGGAACAGGACGCTCATCACCGCGAATATCGCCCAGCCCTGACGCTGGCTTCCGACCATGCGGCCAAACACGTTGGTCAGCCCGGCGCCGATCGAGAAGATCAGCAGCATCTCGATGAGGTTGGTCAGCGCGCTCGGATTCTCGAACGGATGGGCCGAGTTGGCGTTCATGAACCCGCCGCCGTTGGTGCCCATGAGCTTGATGACTTCCTGCGAAGCCACCGGGCCTTGCGCAATGACCTGCTTGGCCCCTTCGAGTGTTGTTGCGTCTGTATAGGCGCTAAGGTTCTCCGGCATGCCGAGGGCGATGAACACCAGGCACACGACGATGGCGATCGGCAGCAGGATGTACAGTACACAACGGGTCAGATCGACCCAGAAGTTGCCGAGCGTTCGTCCCGAACGTCTGGCGAAGCCGCGGATCAGCGCGATGGCGAGCACGATGCCGGTGGCAGCCGAGACGAAGTTGTGCACCGTGAGCGCCCACATCTGGGTGAGATAGCTCATCGTCGTCTCGGGCACGTACGACTGCCAGTTGGTGTTGGTCAGGAAGCTGACCGAGGTATTGAACGCGAGGTCAGGCGACACCGCATCCTGGCCCTGAGGATTGAACGGCAGAATGTTCTGCAGCCGCTGGATCCCATACATGGTCACGAAGCCGGCGAAGCTGAACGCCAGCATCGCCACGGCGTAGCTGATCCAGTGCTGCTCCTCGTCCGGGCGAACGCCGCAAAGGTTGTAGATGCCGACCTCGATCGGGTGCAGCACCACGCGCAGCGGCGTGCGCTCACCGTTGAACACGCGCGTCATGTAGCCGCCGAACGGCTTGGTGATCAGGATCACCAACACGGCAAAGATCGCGATCTGCAGCCAACCATTGAACGTCATGACGCGTTACTCCTCGCGATCCTGCTCAGAACTTCTCCGGGCGGACCAGGGCATAGACGAGATAGACCAGCAGGCCGATCGTCACGATCGCGCCCAGCGCATAGTCGAGGGTCATGGCAATGGCCTCACAGGTGATCGCAGGCGATGGCGTACAGCACACAGCCGCCCAGGAAGGCGGCGCCTATCAGGATGTAGATGATGTCGAACATGGTGATCTTCCCCGGTCAGCAACGACCCCGCGGCATGCGGCCGGCATGTTGCGTTGCACAACAGCTAGCCCAGACCTCATATAGAATCGATGGCATCTAGGCCGGTTCGGCATATAAATTCCATATATAGATCAGAGCATTGCTTAGACGCGAATATTGAGTGCACCCGATAACAGCCAGTGATCGGCGCGCATTGATCTGGATCAATCAGCCTGAGTCGCGGCAGCTTACTGGTCGCGCGTCAGTAGTGCCCCACGAACATCACAAGGATGTGGGCAAGCAGCGCCAGTCCCAAACAGACCGCGATGACCGTCCCGAAATGCCGTAGAAAGTCTCCCGGAGAGTACTGCGTGACGGAATCCTGAACAGGCCCGTCTACCTTATGAAGTGCAGTCTCAACATTTTCCACGCCACACTCCATTCAAGGGTGCAGAATTCACGCGAAGCGTGCCTGCCCGATACACTCGGGCCAGTACTTAATGAGGCTGTCGGTATAAAATCGATGCCGCTGCGGCAGCCGTTGTATATAGGATGCATATAGCCATGATCAGCCGCCACCAACCGCGAGGCCGGGCAGCGCAACCATACTCCAGCCCCTGAAGCAACATCGAATTTATATGTGCACATGGGCGCCCCTGAAGCCGGAAACGCTCGCGCTGATACGCGTACCCCCCACCAAGGTGGCAGTCCAGCACGCCGAGACCGTGATCCCCCTCGCGATCGCCCCAACGCGATGACAACCGGCCGACGGCGTTGCTGAGGCTGCATACGCTGCCGGCGATGCTGCCCTTACTGGGACGCGTCGAAGTTGCCGTGCCGGTTGCTCAACGCATGCCAGGTTCGGCGATTGGATGCGCCAAGCTGTGTTCAACCACCCCGCCGCGACGGCGGCCGAACCACCGATACGCTGAACATCAGGGGCAGGTTGCCAATGAGAGTCGCGCGGCCCCCTCGGCGGTCACATAGGCGATTAGGCCGCCAGCAATGGTAGCGACGATGCGCGGCACAGCGGGATCGACCAGTACGACGTCGGCACGCAGTCCTTCCGCTATTGCACCACGATCGGTGAGCCCCGCGGCAGCGGCCGGGTTGGTCGAGATCAGTTCCCAGGCCCGCGGCAGGTCAAGCACACCCCGACCGGCCAGCACCATGGCCGCACGCAACATCGCTGGATAGAAATAGTCCGAAGACAGCACCCTGCAAATGCCTGCTTCTGCCATCCTTGCGGCGGATGCCCAGCCGAGATGCGATCCGCCGCGTACCACATTCGGGCAGCCCATCACCACCCAGTCACCGGCGGCACTGGCCTCCTCCGCAACTTCCTCGGCCATTGGGAAGTCACAGATGCGCGCTCCTTGCGCGCGAAATGCCTGACGTGTGCTGATCATCGCATCATCGTGGCTGGCCATCGGCAGTCCGGCCTCGCGTGCCGACGCGGCAAGCCGTTCCAATGCGGCGGGAACGGCAGGCGCTCGAGCGCCGACCTGTTCTGCGAGCGCACGGAAATCATCGAACTTCACGCCGGAACGATCGCTGTACTTTGCGCCCACCACGGGGTTCTGGACATGCCTCAGGATCGACGGCGTGTGGTCGTTGAAGGCCAACAGATGCACGCGCCCCGCGGCGATGTCGGACAACGCTGTGTCGAGCGCATCGAGGTTATATGCCTCCCACCGCAGATGGACACGCATGTCGCAGGTCCAGCGTCCTGCCTCCAATGCATCAAGCAGTGCCTGCCACGCCGCGAGGCTACGCAGGCCTGGTTCCCACGACAGCGTCACACCGTGGAACGCAGTGGTGATGCCATTCGCCAGAAGCTGTGTTTCCGTCTCGTGCAGCGCAATATCGGCGGCGAAGCCGACGCCGGGTCGGGGCTGCAACTGCCGCTCGAACGCATCGCCATGAATGTCGACGATGCCAGGCAGCACCAGCAGTCCGCACGCGTCCAGTTCTGCCCCGCGCCCGTCGCGGCCGATGCCCGCGATACGCCCATCCTCCAGCGTCAGGTCCACTGTCTGCTCGCCATCCGAGCCCAGCAGTACCTGCCCTCCCGTGATCCGCAGCCTCATTGCTCTCGCTCTTATGGTTCAAAGACGATCTGCACGCGCGGCGTTGGATAGCGCGACAGGCCGAATTCCACCACCATGCCGGTCCGATCGACATTGACGTTCTCGGTGACCAGCAATGGCCGGTTGCGCGGCATTCGAAGCAGTTCCGCCTCCTCCGCGTTCGGCAGCCGCGCGGAAACGCGGGTAAGCTGCCGCAGGTAGTCCGTGACGCCGACCCCCTTCAGAGCCTCGGTGATCGTGGGCGCGGCGCGCAAGGCATCGAGCACACCGCGAAGCCGCGCTGTCGGGAAGTAGTGCTGCGACAGGCTCACCGGCCTGTCATCGGCAAACCCGAGGCGCTCCAGCAGCACGACCCGGCTGCCTGCCCGAATGCCCAAAGCCGCCGCGACATGCGAATTGGCCGCGGTCTCCTTGAGCTGCAGCAGGCGTCCGGACGGCTCCATGTTGTGCCGGCGGATCCACTCGGAGAAGCGCGTGCGTGCCTCGACCGCGTATTCAAGCACGTCCTCAGCAACGAAAGACCCGCGACCCTGCTCCACGCGAACCAATCCGCCACGCGAAAGCTCCTCGAGCGCGCGCCGCACCGTGTGGCGATTGACGCGGAACTGTTGCGACAGCTCCGCTTCGGTTGGCAGGCGGCCGCCCGGCGGATAAGTGCCGGAGCCAATGTCGCGCTGCAGACGGTCTGCGATCTGCCGCCACAGGGCCACGCCATCCTGGCGTAGGACCGGCTCCAACGTCATTGCATTGTCATCCGTGCCGACGCGCATTTCATGCAACTCCTGGCTTGACGATAGCGCGATGTCGGGCTAGCTGTCTAGACATCCAAACAAGCGCAGGCGCTTGCCATGCCCGATGCAGTGCCACCGGAACAACCGCACGCCGCGCGTCGGCGTTGGATAGCCGTGCTGGCCCGTTCTGATGCAGCCGAGCTCTGCGAACGCCTTGGCACGCTGCCGGCGTATCGCGTGCTGCGCGGACCCGAGGCGGGACTTGTGATGGTACGTGGCCGCACCGGCGGCGGTGGCGCGCCATTCAACCTAGGCGAGATGACGGCGACGCGTTGCAGCGTGCGCACCGACGCCGGATGCGTCGGCCATGCCTACATCGCGGGGCGCAATGAGCGGCTGGCGGAGCTGGCGGCGCTCACTGACGCATTGTTGCAGGATCCGACGCGACAGAATGCATTGATGGAGGAGGTCATCGAACCACTGGCCGCGATGCAGCAGGCACGGCGCGACGCTGTCTCGGCGAAGGCGGCGGCGACGCGTGTGCAGTTCTTTGCCATGCGGAACATGCGCTCATGAGTGCGACAGTTGCGCTGCCTGGCTTCACCGACCCGGTTGGCGAAGCGCAGGCGACATTCCGTGCGGTGCTCGATGCGATGGCGCGGCCGGGCAGGCTGAATCGGGTCGGCGCGCAGCTGACCGCGCCTGCGCCGCTCGATCAGGCGACAGCGGCGGTGCTGCTGACACTGGTCGACAACGAGACGCCATTGTGGCTCGAGCCTTTGGTTGCGGCCGCGGGTGACTGGCTCGCATTCCATTGCGGCGCATCGATCGTCGATATGCCTGGCAACGCCGCGTTCGCATTGGCATTGTCACTGCCGGATCTCGAAGCATTGTCGGCTGGTTCGCATGAGGCACCGGAGAGTTCGGCGACGCTAATCTTGCAGATTGGCGCTTTGGGATCCGGCACGCGCTATCGTTTGTCCGGCCCTGGCCTGCGCGAGCCGACACTGCTGGCGAGCAACGGTCTGCCAGCGGACTTCGCTGCCGTCTGGCAGCGCAACCATGCGCTGTATCCGCGTGGAGTCGACATCATCCTGTGCGCCGGCACGACGCTCACGGCCTTGCCGCGCAGCGTGTCAATCGAGGAAGCCTGACGATGGCATATGTCACGGTCAAGGGTGGCGAGCAGGCGATCGACAATGCACATGCCTGGCTGGCCGAGGAGAGACGCGGTGATCAGGCGGTCCCGGAGCTGTCGCTGGCGCAGATCGAGGGTCAGCTCGGCCGCAGTGTCGATCGCGCGATGGGCGAAGGTTCGCTGTATGACCGGGAACTTGCGGCGCTGGCAGTGAAGCAGGCGCAGGGGGATCTGATCGAGGCTGCGTTCCTGCTGCGCGCCTACCGCACGACGTTGCCGCGCTTCGCTCATTCGCTGCCGGCTGACACTTCGGCGATGCAGATCAGGCGGCGCATTTCCGCGGTATTCAAGGACCTGCCTGGCGGTCAGGTGCTTGGCCCCACCTATGACTACACGCATCGGCTGCTCGACTTCGGCCTGGCCGACGGAGACGCCGCGGTTGTGGGACCGTGCGGCGGCGAGACGATGACGGCGATGCCACGCGTGCCCGATATCCTTGGCGATGAAGGGCTGATCGAACATGACGGAAACGGCGAGGCTGAGCCCGGAGACCTGACGCGACAGCCGCTGACATTTCCTGCTGCTCGTGACATGCGGCTTCAGGCCCTGGCGCGCGGCGACGAAGGATTTCTGCTGGCTCTTGGCTATTCTACGCAGCGCGGCTATGGCGGCACGCATCCTTTCGCCGGTGAGATCCGCATGGGCGAGGTGTCAGTGGAGATCGAGCCGCCGGAACTGGGGTTTGCCATCGATATCGGCGACATCACTGTCACCGAATGTCAGATGGTCAATCAGTTCAAAGGCTCGAAGACCGCGCCCCCGCAGTTCACCCGCGGTTATGGGCTGGTGTTCGGCTTTTCCGAGCGCAAGGCGATGGCAATGGCGCTAGTCGATCGCGCGATGCGGGCAGAGGAACTTGGCGAGGAAGTCACCGCACCGGCCCAGAATGTCGAGTTCGTGCTGTATCACGCGGACAACATCGAGGCGACGGGGTTTGTCGAGCACCTCAAGCTGCCGCACTACGTCGATTTCCAGAGCGAGTTAGAGAATGTGCGGCGACTGAAACGCGAGGTCACGCGGATGACGGAATCTGCGGAGGCCGCGGAATGACGATGCAGCCGGTATGCGGTGAAAAGGAGGCAGTGGTGCGGTACTGGTGTCGCCCCTTCCCCCCAACCCTCTCCCGCAAGGGGAGGGGGAGCTTCTGGTGATGAAGGGCTACAACTTCGCCTACCTGGACGAGCAGACGAAGCGGATGGTGCGTCGCGCGCTGTTGAAGGCGGTGGCGATCCCTGGGCACCAGGTGCCGTTCGGCTCGCGCGAGATGCCGCTGCCCTACGGGTGGGGCACCGGCGGGATTCAGGTCACCGCGTCGGTGCTGGGTGGTGACGATGTGCTGAAGGTCATCGACCAGGGCGCCGACGACACGACCAATGCCGTCTCGATCCGACGCTTCTTCGCTCGCACCGCCGGCGTCAGCACCACGACGAAGACTGCGGATGCGACGGTGATACAGACGCGACATCGCATTCCGGAGAAGGCGCTGCGCGACGACCAGATCATTGTCTATCAGGTGCCGCAGCCGGAACCGCTATTCAGGCTCGAGCCGTCGCGCATCGAGACACGTCGCATGCATTCGTTGGCCGACTACGGGCTGATGCATGTGAAGCTCTACGAGGACATCGCCCGGTTCGGGCAGATCTCGATCAGCTACGATTATCCGGTGATGGTGAACCAGCGTTACCTGATGTCACCGAGCCCGATCCCTGCGTTCGACAATCCGAAGATGCACCTTATGCCGGCATTGCAGTTGTTCGGTGCGGGACGCGAGAAGCGGATCTATGCGATCCCACCCTGGACTGAAGTGCGCTCGCTCGATTTCGACGACCATCCGTTTCGGCCAATCCGAGCGCCGCATCCATGCGGGCTGTGCGGTGCGACCGATTCGTATCTGGATGAGGTGGTAATCGATGACCGTGGCGGACGGCTGTTCGTGTGCTCGGACACCGATCACTGCGCGGAGCGGCGCGCCGCAGGTCACGTCGGCGCCGAGGGCCTTAAGGAGGCCGCAGAATGAGTGACGGCACTCTGTTGTCAGCCCGCGGCCTGTCGTTGTCGTATGGCGCGCTTACCGCGCTGATGGATGTGGATGTTGACCTCTGGCCGGGCGAGATCCTCGCGGTCGTTGGTGAGTCCGGATCCGGCAAGACCACGCTGCTGAACGTTCTTTCGGGCCGTCTGCCGCCTGACGCTGGTGCTGTCTGGTATCGTGATCCGGCGGGTCATCTGCACGATGTGCAGGCGATGCCCGCGCCGGCGTTGCGCACGCTGCACCGTTCCGACTGGGGGTTCGTGCACCAGGACCCGCGACAGAACCTGCGCATGAATGTCACCGCGGGCGGCAATGTCGGCGAACGGCTCATGGCGCAGGGCGCACGACACTACGGCAACATCCGCGAGCAGGCCATCGACTGGCTGACCCAGGTTGAGATCGACGCAGATCGCGTGGATGACATGCCGCGCACCTTCTCGGGCGGCATGTTACAGCGGCTACAGATCGCGCGAACGCTGGTGACCCATCCGCGTCTGGTATTCATGGACGAGCCGACGGGGTCACTGGATGTATCGGTGCAGGCGCGGCTGCTCGATCTGATCCGCTCGCTGGTAACTCGGCTCAAGATTGCCGCAGTGCTGGTGACACACGACATCGGTGTGGCGCGACTGCTGGCGCATCGCATCATGGTGATGCAGCGGGGGCGCGTGGTGGAGCAGGGGCTGACCGATCAGGTGCTGGATGATCCGCAGCACCCCTACACGCAGTTGCTGGTCAGCTCGGTATTACAGACATGAGTTGCTCGCCGCGATTGATGTTGCGCACAGACGCGCTGGCGAAGGGCTTCACGCTGCATCTTCAGGGCGGCGTGCGGATTCCCGTCCTGTCGGGCATCGGTCTCGATCTTCATGCTGGCGAATGCGCCGTGCTGTCCGGACCGTCAGGTGTCGGGAAATCCACGCTGATGCGCAGCCTGTACGGCAACTACCGCGCGGATTCGGGTCGCATCCTCATCCGCCATCGGGATGAGATGGTCGATCTTGCCACCGCCGACCCGCGCACCATCCTCGCTGTCCGCCACGAGACACTGGGCTATGTCAGCCAGTTCCTCCGCGTCGTGCCGCGCGTGCCGGCACTCGATGTCGTTGCGGAGGTCCTTGTAGGCCGCGGCAGCGCGCAGGACCAGGCGAGACGGATCGCCACCGACCTGCTGCTGCGGGTGAACATTCCACGCCGGTTGCACGGATTACCGCCGACCACATTCTCTGGCGGAGAGCAGCAGCGCGTGAACCTGGCGCGGGGTTTCATCGGCCGCCATCCCGTGCTGCTGCTCGATGAACCCACCGCCTCGCTCGATGCGGAAAACCGCGCCGTGGTCGTCGCCATGATCAACGAGGCGAAGGCACGCGGCACGGCCATCATTGCGATCTGTCACGATACGGATGTGCGCGATAAGATCGCGGACCGGCTGTTCGCACTGAGGCCTTTGCAGGATGCGGCATGACTGACGAGACGATCCTCACCAACGCCATCCTGGTCCTGCCCGATGCGACCCTGCACGGAACGCTGGTGGTGCAGGACGGCCGCATCTCGGATGTGCAGCCAGGCCGTTCCGGCGCGCTTCCTGCCCACGACCTGGACGGTGACTATCTGATCGCGGGCATCGTCGATACTCACACCGACAATCTGGAGCGGCAGGTGCAGCCGCGCTCGCTGGCACGCTGGCCGTCGCGCTCCGCGATGGTCGCGCATGATGCGCAGTGTGCCGCTGCTGGCGTCACCACGGTGTTCGACGCGCTGTGCCTCGGCGATCTCGGCTTCGACAAGGAGCGCATGCGCACCTTCCAGGATGGGGTGGTCGATCTCGATGCGCTTAATGATGCAGGTCTGCTGAAGTCCGAGCACTTCCTGCACCTGCGCTGCGAGGTTCCCGCGCTGGACATGCTGGCACTGTTAGACACTGTCGCCGATCATGTGCTGGTGCGGATTGTCAGCCTGATGGATCACAGCCCTGGCGTGGGACAATACGCCGACCTCGACTTCTACCGCGCACTGCGCCGTCGCGGCGGCGTGGACGACGCGTATATCGAGCAGCGTATCGGCGAATTGCAGGCGCAGCGCGAACGGATGCGCATTCCCAACCGCCGCGCTCTGCTCGGGCGCATCGCCGGCCGCAACATAGCCATTGCCAGCCATGACGACAGGACCGAGCAGGAGGTCGCGGAAAATGCGGCCGACGGCATTGGCATCAGCGAATTTCCGGTCACCATGGAAGCTGCGCTTGCGGCAAAGGCGGCTGGCATGCAGGTCATTGCTGGTGCACCCAACATCGTGCGAGGCGGCTCGCATTCCGGCAACGTCGCTGCGTCGGCTCTGCTCGATAATGGCGCGGTCGATGCCTTCGCTTCCGACTATGTGCCGAACAGCCTGGTCGAGGCAGCGTTCCAATGTGCGCAGCGCATAGGGCTGCCGCAGGCGGTCTCGCTGGTGACAGACAGGCCCGCGCGGCTTGCCGGGCTGGATGACCGAGGAAGGCTGGAACGTGGGCAACGGGCCGATCTGGTGCGGGTTCGCCTGCATGAAGGATTGCCGGTGGTGAGGCAGGTCTGGCGGGCCGGCGAGCGCGTTGCCTGATGGGGCCGGACGCGCGTGTCGCGGTGTACTATGCACCGCAGGCCGATGATCCATTGTCTGCGGCGGCGTCAGCCTGGCTTGGCCGCGCTCCGACAAGCGACGCGCCGGTACAGCAACCTGATATCGCGAATATCGCTGAAGTCACCGCGGAACCGCGGCTGTACGGATTTCACGCGACGCTGAAGCCACCGATGCGATTGGCCAGTGGTTGCGGTTGGGACGATGTCGTTGCAGGCGTAACGATACTGGCCGAACACATTGCGCCGTTTGACCTGCCAACGCTCTCCGTGCAGGACGTGTTTGGTTTTCTCGCTTTGCGCGAGACCGCGACGAGCGCCCCGTTGCAGGCACTGGCTGATGCCTGCGTCGAACACCTGGATGCATTCCGTGCGCAGCCATCCGATAGCGAGCTCGCGCGTCGTCGGCGGGCAAATCTAACCTGCCGGCAGGACGAAATGCTGATCCGATGGGGTTATCCGTACGTGTTCGACACTTGGTTCTTCCACCTGACGCTGACGCGCAGGCTAAGTGCGATGGAGAAGCAGGTGTTCATGCCGGCAGCCGAGGCCTACTTCGCGCGCGCGCTTGCGACGCCGCGCCGGGTCAACGATATCTGCCTGTTCGTGCAGCCTGTCCCCGGTGCGCCGTTTGTCATCCGGGAACGTCTGCCGCTGCGCGGTTGAGCGCGGCGAGGAAGCGCGTCAGACCGTCGTCCAACGATCCGTCGTTGACGACCGTTTCCACTGGAATGTCGCCAGGTATCGCAACGCTGCGTGCGAGCCGGGCAGCGATTTCGGCCGCATCCTCCCGTCCGCGCGACGTCAGTCGGGCCGTGCGGATGTCCTGCGAGGCGGTCACCTCAATCACGCGCACCGGGAAACGCGTGGCCGCCTCGAAAATAATTGTGCGTGAGACGTTGGCTACTGTGACGATGCCGTCCGTGATTGCATCGGCTGGAATGCCGTAGCGCAGCCCATGTGCCTCCCACTGAAGTGCGAAGTCGCGTTGGGCGAATTCTACCTCAGTGGCCGGCTCATGCGCCTCGCCGCCCGCGTCCTGGGGCCGCGTCACGACCCGGCGGACGAAGTGGAACCGGCCGTTATCTGCCAGCGCCTGCTTCGCCGCATCGAGCAGAGTGTCCTTGCCTGCCCCGCTGGGCCCCACCACCAGAACCAGCATCTGAACCTCACGGCCGTGGTGGACAGGCCTGGCCGCAAAGTCAACCCGCCACCACGCCGACCTGTCGTGCTTCGTTCAGGCATACTTCAGGAACGCGCCCGTCGCACCATCGGACGCGAGTTGGAAGCCGGAGGCTGTAAACGGACCGGCCAGGGTGAACGAGGACTTGGTCGTGCCGGAGACAACCGTGACCTTCGTGTTGGCGCCGCTGGCCACTGCGGTCACCGTGGAGCCGGCGAAGGCCAGGTTGGTCAAGTCGATCGTGTCGCTGGTCAGGAAGTTCTTGATGGTGTCGCCGTTCAGATGTGCGGCGGTATCGCTGAAGGTGTCGAACCCGCCGGAGAACCCAATCAGCGTGTCGGCTCCAGCGCCGCCGGTCAGCGTCTGGCCGATGCCGCCGGCCGTGATCGTGTCGTTGCCGCTGCTCCCAACCGCGATGAACTGCATTCCGTTCAGCGTCAGGTTGCTTGCGGCGCTCAGTTTCACCGTGCCGACGTCGGTCCCGGCGTTGAGCGCAATGGTGCCGCCAGTAGTGATGTCCAGCGTGCTGTTGGCGCCGAGGCCGCTGATCAACGCGCCAGCATTGGCCGCGGTGGCCTTTATCGTCTCGTTGGGACCGCCGGCGATGACGCTTTGCGTTGGCGCACCGAGGGTGATGGTATCGCCGCCGGTGCTGCTGCCGCTGATCTCTAGCCCGGCCGTGGTGTTGGCGGTGAAGTTCGTCGTCGTCGCAAGCTGCACTGTGTTGATGCCGGTGATCTTGGTGCCCATCGTTGCATTGCCGCCGCCGGTCACCATCAGCGTATTGCTGCCGGTGCCGCCTTTGATGGTGACGTTGCCGATTGTTGACTTGGTGACGCTATAAATGTCGGTGCCGGTGCCGCCGTTCACGGTCTCGCCGGAGCCAAGCGTTACGGTGTCGTTGCCCGCGCCCAGGTTGATCACATCGGTGTTGTTGGCACCGATAATGGTGATGCCAGGCGACGGATCTCCCGCCGTGTCCGAGGCCACGTTCACCGTCGCGTTCAGCCCGGCTTTCAGCGTGACCGTCTGGGCGCTCGTCCCCAGCAGCTGTCCCTCCTGCGCGTCGATGCC
>Ga0210395_10002723_pt1 | contig 13655 bp, 12 predicted proteins | sample IncBWH4OmetaG_FD_150861 | JGI IMG/M metagenome (GOLD analysis project Ga0210395, IMG submission 150861) | Forest soil microbial communities from Barre Woods Harvard Forest LTER site, Petersham, Massachusetts, United States - Inc-BW-H-4-O ... | reverse complement strand
TGGCTTCGAGGAACTGGCCGACCAGCACGACGGCGGCGACGATGACGATCGGCGTCCAATCCGGGAAGAATTGCGCTACCGCGACCGCGAGCGAGAGCACAAGCGCCGTCAGCGAGCCCACATAGGGGATGAAACTGATCAGTCCTGAAACGACGCCGATGAGCAAGCCGAAGCTCAATCCCGCCAGCGTCAACCCGACGGCATAATAGGAACCGAGGATCAGGCACACGCCGGATTGTCCGCGCACATAGGCCGAGACGGTCGCATCGATGTCGTGGCCGAGGCCGCGCACGGTGTCGCGCTGCGGCAGCGGGATCAGGCTGTCGACCGCGCTCACCATGCGGTCCCAGTCGCAGATCAGATAGAACGCCACCACCGGCGTGATGATCAGCAGCGAAAAGATCGAAATCAGCGTTTGTCCCTTGGTCCAAAGCGAGGCGAGCACCGTAGTCACGTAACCCATCGCCTGGTTCATCAAATCGCTGACCGAGTGATCGCCGCCGCTGAGATTGTCGCCGACAAGACGCTTCAGCCACGGATGGCCGGGATCGCTCACCAGACTTTGCAGGCGCTGCGCATAGCCCGGTACGTTGTCGATGAAACCGGACAACTGCTTTGCCAGCATCGGCGCAATGAGCAGGAGCAGAAGCGCGAGCGCGAGCACGAAGCCGCCGAGAATGATCGAGGCCGCAACCATGCGGCTCAAGCCGCGCTTGGCCAGCCGATTGGCTAAAGGATCGAGCACATAGGCCAGCGCCATGCCCAGCACGAACGGCAACAGGATGGGGCTCAACAGCCACAGCAGCCCGACGAAGACGGCCAGCGCCACGATCCAGAACACGATGTGCCGCTCGATGTGCATGGCGCCCCTCAAGCCGTGGCAATCAATGCCCGGCGCCGAACGAATTCATGTGGCGCACCCATTCGGCGAGATAGAAGGCGATCGAGAGCAAGGTCAAGATGGCGACCAGCGCCATCATCAGCTTCGACGCCAGGTCGGCATCAAAACCGAAACCCCGCTCGGCCAACACCAGAATAGCGAGCAGGATTTGCGCCAAGGTGTTGGCCTTCGAGACCGCCAACGGCCGCACCGGCATCGGCCTGCCGACCAGCCAGGACAGCATGAAGGCCGAGATGATCATGATGTCGCGCGAGACGACGAGAATGACGAGGAAGATCGGCAACGCGCCGGCGATGCCGAGCGAAATGTAGATCGATACGATCAGCGCCTTGTCCGCCAAGGGATCGAGATAGGCGCCGAGCTCGCTCGCCATGTGAAAGCGCTTGGCAAGGAAGCCGTCGACGCCGTCGCTGATCCCGGCCGCCAGAAACAGGAAAAACGCGGCGCGCATCCCGCCCGATGTGATCGCCCAGACCACGATCGGCACCAGCAGGATACGTCCCAAGGTAATGAGGTTTGGGATACTCAAACGCGGCCCCGGCTCAGGCAGCTTTTCCCCGTGCTGTCCTGCAACCCAATATACCGGCGCCCGCGCGCTTGCACACCCGGCGATTCCGACGTAGGAGGCGCCGAGCGGTCCCGCCCCGCAAGGGCGGCAATCAATCATCTGTCCGACTTGGTGGCATTCGTGGATGAGGCGCGCTACGCGGCGGCCGGTGTCGATATCGACGCCGGCAACCGCATGGTGGAATTGATCAAGCCCTTGGTGCGCGCCACCGCGCGCGCCGGGGCCGATGCCGAGATTGGCGGCTTTGGCGGCCTGTTCGACCTCAAGGCCGCGGGCTTTGTCGATCCGATCCTGGTCGCCGCCAACGACGGTGTCGGCACCAAAGTCAAAATCGCCATCGAGACCGGCCGCCACGATACGATCGGCATCGATCTCGTCGCCATGTCGGTCAACGACCTCGTGGTGCAAGGCGCCGAGCCGTTGTTCTTTCTCGACTATTTCGCCTGCGGCAAGCTCGATCCGGCGGTCGGCGCGCAGGTGGTGACAGGCATTGCGGCGGCCTGCCGCGAGTCCGGCTGCGCGCTCATCGGCGGCGAGACCGCGGAAATGCCGGGGCTCTATGCGCCCGGCGATTACGATCTTGCCGGCTTTGCCGTCGGCGCCGTGGGCCGCGCGGACCTGTTGCCGCGCGCCGACATCGCAGCCGGCGACGTGGTGATCGGGCTTGCCTCGACGGGCGTCCACTCGAACGGATTTTCCCTGGTCCGCCGTATCGCAGCCACGGCCGGATTGAGCTGGAGCAGCCCTGCCCCGTTCGACCCAACGCGAACACTCGGCGAAGCCTTGCTCACCCCGACACGGCTCTACGTGCGCTCGTGCCTTGCCGCGATCCGCCAAACCAAGGCGGTCAAAGCGCTCGCCCACATCACCGGCGGCGGTTTCGTCGACAATATTCCGCGGGTATTGCCGGAAGGCTTTGCCGTTGCCTTGGATCTCGATCGCGTGCCGGTTCTGCCGGTGTTCAAATGGCTCGCAGCGAGCGGCAACATCACCGAGGCCGAAATGCTGCGCACCTTCAACTGCGGCATCGGCATGGTGGCGGTACTCGATCGAAACGCCGCCAATGCGGCCAGCGAGTGCTTCTCGGCGCAGGGTGAAACCGTCGTTCAACTCGGCGAGGTCGTCGCGGCAAAAGACGGCGCGCGTGTCGGCTTTCGCGGACACCTCGATCTCGCTTGGCCAAGCGCATGACCAAGAAGCGCGTTGCCGTCCTGATCTCCGGCCGCGGCTCGAACATGACGGCGTTGATCGAGGCGGCCCGGGCGCCGGACTACCCGGCGCAAATCGTGCTCGTCTTGTCCAATGAGCCCAGTGCCGCGGGGCTCGCTCGCGCACAGCTTGCCGGCATCGCCACCGCGGTCGTCGATCACAGGCCGTTCGGCGGCGACCGCGAAGCGTTCGAGCGCGCGCTCGACGACACCCTGCGCACGCACCGCATCGATCTGGTCTGCCTTGCCGGCTTCATGCGGCTCCTGACGCCGTGGTTCGTCACGCGCTGGAGCGGCCGCATGCTCAACATTCATCCGGCGCTGTTGCCGCAGTTCAAAGGCCTGCACACCCACCGCCGCGCATTGGAAGCCGGCGTGCAGCGGCACGGCGCCACCGTTCACTTCGTCGTGCCGGAAATGGATTCAGGACCGATCGTGTTGCAGGATTCGGTGCCGGTGCGAGAAGGCGACACCGAAGAAACGCTCGCCGCGCGGGTGCTGGAGGTCGAGCATCGGATTTATCCACAGGCGCTGCGCCTCGTTGCCGAAGGCCGCGTCACACTCGCGGCGGCAACTGCAGCAACGCACCGGTAACGGCGTTTGCTCGAAGCCGATTCTTTTCCGCCGCCTGAAAAAATAAAGACCCCCGGGTGCGACGCCGGGGGCTACGCGTGAACCGGAATGTCCGGACCACGATCAATCACGCGACTTTGAGATTTTCCGCCGATGTCCTGCCGCGGTTGGTCACGAGTTCGTACTCGACGGCCTGACCCTCATTGAGCGAGCGCAAGCCGGCGCGCTCGACGGCCGAGATATGGACGAAGACGTCCTTGTCGCCGCTTGCCGGTTTGATGAACCCGTAGCCCTTGGTCGGATTGAACCATTTGACGGTGCCCTTCTGCATCGTCTGCCTCCTCAGTCATTCCCGATGCCAGCGAAGACGCAAGTCAACAGCCACTGCACCGCAATGCAGATGCTGCGATCCACGCCACAAGCCAGATTTTGGAGGAAGTCCGAAACAGCGGAAGTCAGAAACGATCATGTCGCCCACGACAGCACCGGCCGGATGGCCAAAATCCGATTGCCGGTAAAATTGGACCGAGAAATACGGCGCAAGCATGGCTGCAAAACGTCAGTCAGCGGCGCGGGGACGGCCGATGTTTCGAACATCGTGACGATGATCTTGCACGCAACCGGTTCGATTACGCAATCACGTCAACGAACTATGCACGATGTCATATTCGTGCCCGGCAAATCGCAATGCCTAACTGCCGCCCGCTTCTTCGCCAGCCGGCACGGCGCGCGCCTTGGATGCAGACAACTGTCGCCACAGCCCGCCGACGCCGATCACCAGCAGCGCTCCGGCGCCGGCGGCAGCCAATTCGACTTGCCGAGCGACAGCTTCGCCAAACGCCGCCGACACATGGCCGAAGACCGCCGGATCGGTGGCGACGACATCGCCGGCGACCCAACCCAGCAACGCTGCGCCAGCCCAGATGAAGATCGGAAAGCGGCCGAGCATCACCATGATCAGAGCCGCGCCGGCGATGATGATCGGAATGGAAGCGATCAAACCGATCGCAAGCAACACCAGGCTGCCCTGCGCAATGGCGGCGACGGCGATGACGTTGTCGAGACTCATGACGATGTCGGCGACCACGACGATCCGCACCGCGCGCCACAGCTGCGCGACGGGTTCGACTTTATTCTTGTCGGCGCGCTCGGGGACCAGCAGCTTGGCGGCGACGTAGACCAGCGCCAATCCGCCGATCAGTTTGAGATACGGCAGCAGCATGAGCTGGCCGACGCCGCCGGTGAAAACCAGGCGCAGCAGCACCGCGGCGCCGGCGCCAATCACCAGACCCCAGAGACGCTGACGCGCCGGCAGATCCCGGCATGCCATCGCAATGACGACGGCGTTGTCGCCCGACAGCAGGATATTGATGAAAATGATCTGCAGCACCGCGGCCCAAAACGCCGCGCGCCCCAAGTCGTTGACGCTTGCGTGGAGCATGTCGCCCCACAGCGAAGGATGCAGGTATTGCAGGACCGAACCCACCGCCGCTCCTCAAGCGCTCTGGCGACGCGGCGGGCGCACCGGCGTCAGCCAACGATTTCGTTGCCGGAAAAAAACTGCGCAATTTCCTTCGCCGCGGTGTCGGCGGCGTCGGATCCATGCACCGAGTTCTCGCCGATCGACTTGGCAAGCTCCTTGCGGATGGTGCCGGGCGCGGCCTTGGCCGGATCGGTGGCGCCCATCAGATCGCGATACGCCATCACGGCATTCTCGCCTTCGAGCACCTGCACCACGACCGGCCCGGAGATCATGAAATCGACGAGCTCGCCGAAGAACGGCCGCTGGCGATGGACCGCATAGAAGGTCTCGGCCTGCTCGCGGCTCATGCGCAGGCGCTTCTGCGCCACGATGCGCAAGCCTGATTTCTCGATCATCGCATTGATGGCGCCGGTGACATTGCGCGCCGTCGCATCGGGTTTGATGATCGAAAATGTACGCTCGATCGCCATCAGATCGTCCTTTATCGCGTTATGGAAGTGCGAAGTTGCGGAAGCGTGGAGTTGTGGAAGCGTGGAGTTGTGGAAGCGGTCAAGGAAACGTGCCGGCTTATAGCCTTCGTTCACCATCGCAGCAAGCGCAAGCTGCCCCGCATGAATATGTGATGAACATCACCATGGCGGCACGTTCAGTTTGATAAACCTCCACTAAATCTTCTCCTCAGCGCCGGTTCAGCCGCGATCTGCAAGATCGCCATGAACCGGAGAGCTAGGCCGTCAGACGAAGACCTGACTGACGAAGGCCTGGCTACCAAATTACGAACCAAGGAGAAGTCAAATGCTGCGCAAAACAATCCTCGCGCTTGCCACCGCCGCCGCGCTTGGCGCCACGGCGCTGGCACCGACCTCCGCTTTTGCCTGGGGCGGACATGGCGGTTGGGGTTGGCATGGCCCGGGGTTCCGCGTTTTTGCCGGACCCGTTTACGCCGGCCCGATCTATAACGGCTGCCTGGTGCGAACCTGGGTCGCGACGCCGTACGGACCGGCGCTACGCTGGGTCAATCGCTGCTACTGATCAGATCCAGTTCGCGCTTGCGAAAACGGCAACCCCGGCCTCGCCAGAGGCCGGGGTGCTTTCGTTTAAAGCATTCCGCTGAAATCAGGCGAGATCGAAGCGATCGAGATTCATCACCTTGTTCCACGCCGCCACGAAGTCTTTCACGAACTTCTCCTTCGCGTCCGCGGCAGCATAGACTTCCGCAAGTGCGCGGAGCTGGGAGTGCGAACCAAAGATCAGGTCGACGCGGCTGCCGCTCCACTTGACCGCATTCGTCTTACGGTCGCGGCCCTCGTACACGCCATCGGAGCCAGCGGGCTGCCATTGCGTACTCATGTCGAGCAGATTGACGAAGAAGTCGTTCGTCAGCGTCTCGGGCCGCTTGGTGAAGACGCCGTGCTTGGACTGTCCGGCATTGGCGCCGAGCACGCGCAGGCCGCCGACGAGAACCGTCATCTCGGGGGCCGTCAGGGTCAGCAATTGCGCCCGGTCCACCAGCGCTTCCTCAGGCAGCATGAATTGTTTGCCACTGAGGTAGTTGCGGAATCCGTCGGCACGCGGCTCAAGCGGAGCGAAGGACGCCGTGTCGGTCTCTTCCTGCGACGCATCCATGCGGCCCGGCGTGAACGGAACCTTTACGTCGACGCCTGCGTCCTTTGCCGCCTTTTCGATTGCCGCGCAGCCGCCAAGAACGATCAGGTCGGCAAGCGAGACCTTCTTGCCGAATTCCTTCTGGATCGCTTCCAGCTTCGCAAGCACCGACTTGAGCTGAGCCGGCTGGTTGATCTCCCAGTCCTTCTGCGGCGCAAGCCGAATACGCGCGCCGTTGGCTCCGCCACGCTTGTCGGAGCCGCGGAACGTCGATGCCGACGCCCAAGCGGCCGAGACCAGTTGCGACACCGACAGGCCGGACGCGAGGATCTTGGCTTTCAGAGCCGCGATGTCCTGCTCCCCGATCAGCGGATGATTCACCGCCGGGATCGGGTCCTGCCAGATCAGCGTCTCTTTCGGCACGAGCGGGCCGAGATATCGCTGGATCGGGCCCATGTCGCGGTGCGTGAGCTTGAACCACGCGCGGGCAAACGCGTCCGCGAACTGATCCGGATGCTCGTAGAAGCGCCGCGAGATCTTCTCGTAGGCCGGATCGAGCCGCAGCGAGAGGTCCGTGGTCAGCATGGTCGGCACATGCTTCTTCGACTTGTCGTAGGCGTCCGGGATCGTGGCGGCGCCACCTTTCGCCTTCCACTGCTGCGCGCCGGCAGGGCTTTTCGTCAGCTCCCATTCGTTGTTGAACAGGTTGTCGAAGAAATGGTTGCTCCACTTCGTCGGCGTCTGGGACCAGGTGACTTCCGGGCCGCCGGTGATGGCGTCGGCCCCGATGCCGGTGCCATGCTTGCTCTTCCAGCCGATGCCCTGATCCTCGATTGCCGAGCCTTCCGGCTCCGGGCCGATCAGTGACGGATCGCCGGCGCCGTGGGTTTTGCCGAAGGTGTGGCCGCCGGCAATCAACGCGACGGTCTCCTCGTCGTTCATCGCCATGCGGAAGAACGTTTCGCGGATGTCCTTGGCCGCCGCGACCGGATCCGGCTTGCCGTTCGGCCCTTCCGGATTCACGTAGATCAGGCCCATCTGCACCGCGCCGAGCGGTTCCGCAAGTTGGCGTTCGCCGCTGTAGCGTTCATCGCCCAGCCATGTCCCTTCGGGACCCCAGTAGAGCTCTTCGGGCTCCCAGACGTCGGCGCGGCCGCCACCGAAACCGAATGTCTTGAAGCCCATCGAATCGAGGGCGACGTTGCCGGCGAGAACCATCAGGTCGGCCCACGAAAGTTTCCGGCCGTACTTCTGCTTGATCGGCCACAAGAGCCGGCGCGCCTTGTCGAGGTTGGCGTTGTCCGGCCAACTGTTCAGGGGCGCGAAACGCTGCTGGCCGGCGCCGGCCCCGCCGCGGCCGTCGGTGATGCGGTACGTGCCGGCGCTGTGCCACGCCATGCGGATGAATAGTCCACCATAATGTCCGAAGTCCGCCGGCCACCACGCCTGCGAGTCCGTCATCAAGGCATGAAGGTCCTTGATCACGGCGTTGAGGTCGAGGCTCTTGAATTCCTTGGCGTAGTCGAACGCCTCGCCCATCGGATCGGACAGGGTGGAGTGTTGATGGAGAACCTGTAGGTTCAGCTGGCTCGGCCACCAGTCTCGGTTCGTGTGCGCGCGGGTTCCGCCCGCCACCGGGCACTTGCCCGCGCTCTTGTCATCGGTTTTCGCGTCCATGTTTGTCTCCGATCGTGTTTTTTCCGCTTTTTCCCGTTCCGTATATAAGGATCGTCAATCCTTGGAAAGTGATCCAGCTGCATGGCCCGCAATGGCAAAGCGCTGGTCACGGCACCTTATTCTTCGTGTTGCGATCGCGATTTGGAACTCGGCAGCGGTCTCGTGCGAAGAGCGCACAGACGAGTTCAAGTCGCGCTGTTACCGGTGGCCGGTTTCTTGGCTTTCGCGGGCTTTTTCTTCGCTTGCGGCGGCGGCGGCGCCACCTCGACGCGATCCATCTGCATGAGCCGGCCGCGCTCGAAGTGATAGACGCCGGGCCGCGGGCCGCTTTGATAGCTTATGATCGCGGTGCGATCGCCGTTGGGATTGTTGCCGAGCTGGACGCTGTTCGGCGGTCCGGCGCGGGCGACCACCTGACATTCGGTCATGCCGAGACCGACACCCTCGTTAAGCCCGGGCGCGTCACTGCCAGGAGCCGCTGAACCGGCGGCCGGTGCCGGCGCGGCCGGACAGCTGCCATTGGCATCAACCAGATCGGCCTCGGTGACCGGCCTAGTCAGACTAGACTCCCCCAGGTCGGAATAGGTGTAGCCGCCAGTGCGGCCGACAACGTCGATCGGCTTCCTGAACAAGCTCCCCGCATCCCAGCCGACATCGCCGCCGCAGCCGCCAAGCATGCCGGCCATCGCCAGCGCCGCCAACGCGCCGGAGCGGATTGATCCAAGGTACACCCGTACGTCCCCTCAAACTTCAAGCCGTCGCAAGCACAGGATGCGCCAGTTTATGTTGCGATCATGGCGCACCGCCCTGCACTGTGCTAGCGACCACGCTAGCGGCTTCCGCGGCACGACCACAAGCCTTCGAATAAACGCGGTAAAGGTAAAAAATCAATGCTGAGACAGGGGGTTGAGGGAACGTCCGGATTGCCCGGTCAGGGCTTCGCTTTGTGATGCTGATCACGGATTTCTGCCCGTCTTAACGCGACACTGTGGAAGGCAGTGGTCGCGGATCGACGTCCGGGACAAACTGGGAATTGTTGTCTCGAGCTTCTTGGGGACATTCCATGCACCTGCAATTCGTCGGCTGCGGTGATGCCTTCGGCTCCGGGGGACGATTTAACACCTGCTTCCATCTCGTCGGCAACGGGATCAACGCGTTGATCGATTGCGGCGCGACCTCACTCGTCGCCATGAACAAGCTTGCGATCGACCGCAACGACATCGACGTCGTTTTCATCTCGCATTTTCATGCCGATCACGTTGCCGGCCTGCCGTTCCTCATTCTCGAGGCCAATTACGTCACCAAGCGCACGCGACCGCTGACCGTCGTCGGGCCGCCCGGATTGAAGACGCGCTTTCCCGAGGTCATGGAAGGCGGCTTCCCGGGCACCGGAACGATGGAGCTAAACTTTCCGCTGCACCTCGTAGGACTCGAAATCGGCAAGCGCCGCGACATCGGCGCCGTGGGCGTGACGGCGTTTCACGTCGTGCATGACGATCGCGCCGGGCCCTGCCTCGGCTTCCGCTTCGAAATCGAAGGCAAGGTGATCGCATTTTCCGGCGATACGGAATGGACCGATGTGCTGATCGAGATCGGACGCGAAGCCGACCTCTTCATCTGCGAGGCCTATACGCGGGACAAGCCGATCACCACCCATATGGCGCTGTCGGTACTGGAGCGGCACCTGCCCCAGATCCGGCCGAAACGCCTCATCCTCACCCACATGAGCAACGACATGCTGGCACGCCGCGCCGAGGTGCCCTACGAGACCGCCGAAGACGGTCTGATCGTCAAGCTGTGAGCTAGATAAAGCTCACGGCGTAGATCGGCGGCAGATGGGCATTGACGAGGTCCCAGCGCTCGCCGCCATCGTCGCTGGTCCACAGCGCGCCCGTGGTCGATCCCATGGCCAGCCGCGCGCCGGTGTCGTCGACGTCAAAGCCGTGCCGGTAGATAAGATCGTAGGCGTCGCGCTGCGGCAGTCCCTGGCGCATGATTTGCCAGCTCTTGCCGCCGTCGCTGGTGCGGCTCACACATAGGGCGCCATCGCGCGGCATGCGGATCTCGTCCTTGATCGCCGGCACGAACCACGCGGTTTGCGCATCGCGCGGATGGGCTACGACCGCAAAGCCGAAATCGTCGTAGGGCAACGACAGCCTCGTCCAGTGCGCGCCGGCGTCCGCCGAGCGATAGATGCCGGCGTGGTGCTGCATCCACATGACGTCGGGCGCCGCGGCACAGCGGGTGACGCGATGCGGATCCTGGATGGCGCTGTCCTCGGCCTGCTCGGGCGGCACATAGGGCGCAACCAGTCCTTTGCCGAGAACGGCCCAGGTGGCGCCGTCATCGCGGGTCTCCCACACGCCGCCGCAGGAGATGGCGACGAATGTGCGCGCCGGATCGCGCGGATCGGGCGATATGCTGTGGATGCCGGCATCGTCATAGCCGCCGCCGAACCAGCGCGCGCGTTCCGGCACGTTCCACAGCGCGCTCATGAGCTGCCAGCTTTCGCCGCGATCGTCGGAGCGGAACAGACCGGCGGGAATGGCGCCGATCCACAGACGGTTAGGATGATGCGCCCCGCCGCCTTCGAGCGTCCAGATCTGGAACAGCGAAGGCGCACCCGGCGTGTCGGCGGCAAAGGCCGGCGCCGCGATTTCGCGCCAAGTGCGGCCGTCGTCGTCGGAGCGATGCAGTTTCGGTCCAAAATGCCCGAGCTTGAGCGCGGCGAAGATGACGCCGTCATCCTGGCGCAACGCATTGGTCACCGGATTTCCGACGAAGCCGATCAGGTCTGCCGTCCAGCCGGCGCGCTTGCGCTCGAGCGTGAACAAACCTTTCCTAGTCGCCACTAGCAGCCGATCGCTCATGAACACTCCTGTTCGCTACGCTCAGCCACCCGACAGCGCCTGCATGACGTAAAGCTTGGTGTCGGGGCCGATCCGGCGCGACAGCGCGCCATCGTGCGCCAGCCGCTCGCCGTCGGCAAAGATGCAGACGTGCTTGCGCAACCTGCCCTGGTCATCGAGCACATAGCCGCGCACGTGGGGCTGCCCGGCGACGAGATTGTCCAGCGCCTCGCCGACCGTTGCACCGGACGCGGCAATCGGCCCGTCGGGAACGAGGTTACGCAGGTGACTGGTGAAATGGATTTCGGCCATCGCCGCATCCTCTCTCACGCAAATGCGACAATCATCCGCCGAGTGCCGCTTCGATCGCCGCCAGTGCGGCATCCGCCTTCGATGCGTCGGGTCCGCCGGCTTGCGCCATGTCGGGCCGCCCGCCGCCGCCCTTGCCGCCGAGCACTTCGGCGCCCTTGCGCACCAGGTCGACGGCATTGAAGCGCTTGACCAGATCGTCGGTAACGCCGACCACGATACCGACCTTGCCGTCGCCGGTGACGCCGACGATGGCGACGACCCCGGAGCCGACCTTTTTCTTGCCCTCATCGGCAAGGCTGCGCAGGTCTTTTAGATCGATGCCTTCAACCGAGCGCGCCATGAGCTTCACGTCGCCCACGGTGCGAACGCCGTCGGCGCCGTCGCTGGCGCCGCCACCCATGGCGAGCTTCTTCTTGGCGTCGGAGAGCTCGCGCTCCAGACGCTTGCGTTCGTCGAGCAGAGCAACGACGCGGTTTTGCACGTCCTCGATCGGCACGCGCAAATCGGTAGCCGCCGCCTTGGCGAGGCGTGCCAGGTTGTTCAAATTGGCCCGCGCCGTATTCGCGGTCAGCGCTTCGAGGCGGCGCACGCCGCCGGCCACACCGCTTTCGCCGACAATCGAGATGACACCGATATCGCCGGTGCGCTTGACGTGGGTGCCGCCGCACAGCTCGACCGACCAGCCCATGGTGTTGCCGCCGCCCTCTCCCATGGCGACGACACGGACCTCGTCGCCGTATTTTTCGCCGAACAGCGCGCGCGCGCCCGACGCACGCGCGTCGTCGAGCGTCATCACCCGCGTGGTGACGGGCGAGTTTTGCAGCACATAATCGTTGGCGAAGTCTTCGACTTGCGCAACCTCTTCGGCGCTCATCGGCTTCGGATGTGAGAAGTCGAAACGCAGCCGGTCGGGCGCGACCAACGAGCCCTTCTGCGCCACGTGATCGCCGAGCACCTGGCGCAACGCTTCGTGCAGTAGGTGGGTCGCCGAATGGTTGCGCCGGATCGCCCCGCGCCGGCGATGATCGACTTCGAGCGCCAGCGCTATGCCCGATGCAAGCGTGCCCTCCTCGACCGTGCCGATATGGACGAACACATCGCCGAGGTGCTTTTGCGTATCGGTGACTTTGAAGCGCACGCCGTCGGCTGTCATCGTGCCGGTATCGCCGACCTGGCCGCCGGACTCGGCGTAGAACGGCGTCTGGTTGAGCACCACGGCGCCGATCTCGCCCTTCCTGAGTTCGTCCACCAGCCTGCCGTCACGCACCAGCGCCGCGACGACGCCTGCGGCGCTCTCGGTTTCGTAACCCAAAAATTCAGTGCCGCCGACTTTTTCGCGGATACCGAACCACACCGCCTCGCTGGCGGCCTCCCCTGAGCCTGTCCATGAGGCGCGCGCCTTTTCGCGCTGCTGCTCCATAAGCTCATCGAACCCTGCAGTATCAACGGTCCAATTCCTGGCTCTGAGAATGTCTTGAGTAAGATCTAACGGAAAGCCGTAAGTGTCTTGAAGCAGGAACGCTATTTTTCCCGGCAGCACTCGCCGCTCTGTTCCGAGCACAGTTTTGCCGTGGACATCGGTGTAGAGCGCCTTCCCCAACTCTTCGAGTTCGTTTTCCAACAACCCGAGACCTCGTCCTAGAGTGATGCGGAAGCGCTTTTCTTCAAGTTGGAGCGTCTCGGTGATAAGCGCGTCGGCGCGATGCAGTTCGGGATAGGCTTGGCCCATCTCGCGCACGAGCACCGGCACGAGCTTCCACATCAGCGGCTCTTTGGCGCCCAGAAGCTCGGCGTGGCGCATGGCGCGGCGCATGATGCGGCGGAGCACATAGCCGCGGCCTTCGTTCGACGGCAGCACGCCGTCGGCGATCAGGAACGCGGACGCGCGCAAATGGTCGGCGATGACGCGGTGCGAAGCTTTGCGCTCGCCATCGGGCTCGACGCCGGTGTAGTGGGCGATGTCGCGGATGAGCGCGCGAAACAGGTCGATGTCGTAGTTGTTGGTGACACCCTGCAGGATGGCGGTGATGCGTTCGAGCCCCATGCCGGTGTCGATCGACGGCCGCGGCAGATCGATGCGGGTGTTCTCGTCGACCTGCTCGAACTGCATGAAGACGAGATTCCAGAATTCCAGGAAGCGGTCGCCGTCCTCATCCGCCGATCCCGGCGGACCGCCGGCGACGGTGTCCCCCTGGTCGTAGAAAATCTCCGAACAATAGCCGCACGGGCCGAGCGGCCCCATCGCCCACAGATTGTCGGTGTGACCGACAATGCGGGAGTCGGGCAGGCCAGCGATCTTCTTCCAGAGTTGCCGAGCAGTGTCGTCCGACGGGTAAATGGTCACCCACAGCTTGTCCTTGGCGAGATCGAACTCTTTGGTCACCAGCCGCCAGGCCAGCTCGATGGCGCGTTCCTTGAAGTAATCGCCGAACGAAAAATTGCCGAGCATCTCGAAGAAGGTGTGGTGCCGGGCGGTGTA
>Ga0210395_10002721_pt1 | contig 13661 bp, 11 predicted proteins | sample IncBWH4OmetaG_FD_150861 | JGI IMG/M metagenome (GOLD analysis project Ga0210395, IMG submission 150861) | Forest soil microbial communities from Barre Woods Harvard Forest LTER site, Petersham, Massachusetts, United States - Inc-BW-H-4-O ... | reverse complement strand
GGGGATGAGGGGAGGACATCAGCAAGCGCCAAACAAACGCGGCGAACTAAAGATCGGAGCTGTCTTCGTCCCGCTCGCCGTCCGTCGTCATCCCGTGCCGGCCGCCATCCGGCCCGCTGCGGCCCATCATGCGGTGCGATCCGCCTTCGTCCCCGTCGGGTGACATCATCCCGTCCGGCCCCTCGCCGTGGCGCTCGAAATTACCGCCGCGGCCGTGATCATCGCCATCTGGCTCGCCTCTCCACCACCAGCCGCCAGCCATGTTGTGCGGTCGCACCATACGGGCAAGAATCTTGAACCGGTGTTTCTGCGCATCGTCGAGGCTCTGATAGAGCGGGCCGCCCGCCTCGGCGACGTGTTTGAGCGCACCGCCGAACTGCGCCATGGCATCGGCGCGGCGCTGCAGTCGATCGAAGAAATTGGCAGGAGGCGGCTGCTCGCCAGTTTCGCGCTCCTGGATGCGATCGATCCTGAGCTTCACCAGATCGCGCAAGGCCTGCTCGAACGGCCCCCAGTTCTTCTCCTGCTCGGGCGTGAGCTGCAGTCCGGCCTTGAGCGCCGCGATGCGCGCATCGGCGAACGCGCGGACGTCACCGACGCTCGGCAGCGGATGCTGCCAAGAACACGGGCCGCCGTCGAAATCCGGTTCGCCGGAGCGCTGCTGCGCATACACAAACGAAGAGCCGGCTATCGCCAGCACCGCCGCGGCAACCACAGGCTTAAGCATGTCGTCCTCCGCATCTCTTTCAGGGTGACGAAGTAGAAAGCCGCGCTGACCGGCAGACAAGTTAAACTTTTGTCAGATTGGCGATGGCGCATTACAACGCGGTAATCTTCGCGCGGCGACTATTGCTGCTCGGCGCTCGCGTTGACGGCGCGCCACGCGCTCAATGCAGGATTTGCTGAAGGAACAGCCGCGTGCGCTCGTGCTGCGGGTGATCGAAGAAGCTCTGCGGCGCGTTGATCTCGACGATCTGCCCTTCATCCATGAAGATCATGCGGTCGGCGACCTGCCGCGCAAAACCCATTTCGTGGGAGACCACGAGCATGGTGATGCCGTCGGTCGCCAGCTCGACCATGGTGTCGAGCACCTCCTTCACCATCTCCGGGTCGAGCGCCGAGGTCGGCTCGTCGAACAACATGATGTTCGGATTCATGCACAGCGCACGGGCGATAGCCACGCGCTGCTGCTGGCCGCCGGACAGCCGCGCCGGATATTTGCTCGCCTGGCCGGGTATCTTCACGCGTTCGAGATATTTCATGGCCAGCGCCTCGGCCTCGCGCCGCGGCATGTGCCGCACCCAGAGCGGCGCCAGCGTGCAGTTCTCGAGCACGGTCAGGTGCGGGAACAGATTGAACTGCTGAAACACCATGCCGACGTCGCGGCGCACCGCGAGAATGCGCTTGGGATCCTCGGTGAGTTCGATGCCGTCAACGATGATGCGCCCGCGCTGCCAGTCCTCCAGGCGATTGATGCAGCGCAGCAGCGTGGACTTGCCGCCGCCGGAGGGCCCGCAGATGACAATGCGCTCCCCGCGCGCGACCTTCAGGTTGATGTCGCGCAGCACGTGGAAATCGCCATACCACTTGTGCAGGCCGAGAACTTCGACCGCCACCTCGGCCGGCGGCGCCGGCGCGCCCACATCGTCCCGACCCTGTGCCATCGCCAGCCTTCACCGCCGCCCGGCGCGCGCCAGGCGCGCCTCAACGCTTCGCGCGTAGCGCGACATGCCATAGCAGCAGACGAAGTAGAAGAGCGCGGCGAAGGCATAGCCGGTGATGGGCGTGGTCGGGGCCCCCCAATGCGGGTCGGCGCGCGCCGCCTCGATCGTGCGCAGGAAATCGAAGATGCCGACGACGAAGACGAGCGTCGTATCCTTGAACAGGCCGATGAAGGTGTTGACGATGTTGGGCAAGGTCACGCGCAGCGCCTGCGGCAGGATCACGAGCCCGGTCATGCGCCAGTAGGTGAAGCCAAGCGCGCGCGCCGCTTCGTATTGGCCGCGCGGCACCGCGGCGAGCCCGCCGCGCACCACCTCCGCCATGTACGCCGAGGCGAACATCGCTACGCCGACCAGCGCACGCACCAGCTTGTCCGGCGCCAGACGGTCGGGGACGAACAGCGGCAGCATCACGCTCGCCATGAACAGCACGGTGATCAGCGGCACGCCGCGGACAAACTCGATGAAGATCACCGACAGCAGCCTGACCACCGGCAGGTCGGATCGGCGCCCCAGCGCCAGGAGGATGCCGAGGGGAAGCGAGAACACGATGCCGACCGTCGCCACGATCACGGTGACGAGCATGCCGCCCCACAGCGCCGTCGGCACCACCGCGAGCCCGATCGGCGGCGCGCCGTGCAGCAGCACGAAGGAGAGAACCGGCAGCACGACGAAGAAATACAACGCTCCGAGATCGCGCCGCGGCGCCGAAAGCCGCAGCAGCCAGACGATGCCGAATGCGAGCGCGATGAAAAACAGATCGACCCGCCAGCGCTGGCCGGCCGGGTAGAAGCCGTAGACGAAATAGGAGAACCACACCCGTACAAACGCCCAGCAGGCGCCGACGGCGGGGTGCTCGGGCGTGGCGAGGCACGCCTCGCGGTCGGCTCCGGACCAGACCGCATCGACGAGAAAAAACCGGACCAGGGGCGGGATGGCCCAGGCGATAAACAGCACGCAGAGAAGCGTGAGCGCGATGTTCGCCGGCGACGAGAAGAGGTTGGCGCGAAGCCAGCCTAAGGCGCCGGTGGGGGCGAGCGGCGGCGGCAGCCTTTCCGCCGGGAGGCGGCGCACATAGGCGAACGGTTCGTCGCTCACCGCCGCCATCGCCGTCAATGCTCCACCACCGAGGTGGTACGGGCGTACAGGTTCATGAGCGCCGACGCGAACAGGCTGATGGCGAGATACACAGCCATGGTGATCGCGACGACCTCGACCGCCTGGCCGGTGATGTTGAGCACCGTGCCGGCAAAGACCTGCACGAGGTCGGGGTAGCCGATGGCGACGGCGAGCGAGGAGTTTTTGATCAGATTGAGATACTGGCTGGTCAGCGGCGGAATGATGACGCGCATCGCCTGCGGCACGATGACGAGCCGCAGCGTCGCGCCGGAGCGCAGGCCGAGAGCCTGCGCCGCCTCGGTCTGACCGGCGGACACGGACAGCACGCCGGCGCGCACGACTTCGGCGATAAAGGCCGCGGTATAGGTGGTGAGCGCCAGCGTGAGCGCCGCGAATTCAGGCAGGATTTCAATGCCGCCGCGCACGTTGAAGCGCCCCATGTGCAGCGGGCTGAAGGTGAGCGGAGCGCCGGTCACGGCGGCGGCGATGATCGGCAGTGCGCACAGCAGCGCCAATGCCGGCCAGAACATGTGGATTTCCGCGCCGGTGCGTTCCTGGCGGCGGCGCGCCCATAGGCGCAGGACGATGACGGCGAATACGCCGGCGAGGAACGCGGCGAGCACGGCGGAAAAGCCGGAAGCGAATTCTGGCCGGGGCAGGAACAGACCGCGATTGTTGAGAAAACCGCCTCCCGGCAGCGCGACGCTGCCCTGGACTTCCGGCAGCGATTTCAACACCGCGTTGTACCAGAACAATAGCTGCAGCAGCAGCGGCACGTTGCGGATCACCTCGACATAACCGGCCGCGAGCAGCGCCACGAGCCAGTTGCGCGACAAGCGCGCAATCCCGACGGCAAAGCCGAGCACGGTCGCGAGCACGATGCCGATCGCGGCCACCAGCAGCGTATTGAGGAGGCCGACCCAGAACGCACGTCCGAAGGTCGAGGCGGCCGCAGAATAGGGAATCAGCGTCTGGCTGATGTCGAAGCCGGCGGTGTTGTTCCAGAAGCCGAAGCCGGAGGCGATGTGAGCGCGCGCGAGATTGTGCGCCGCGTTGTACGCGGCCGCGTAGACGAGGCCGCCGATCAGAACGATGAGGCCGACCTGGACCGCGATGCTGGCGATGCGACGCCGATACCGCGCCCCGGTTTGCGCTTCATCGGCCATCGACGGGCCCGCGGCAAGGACGGACGCACAAGGAGCAGGCTCAGCGGAACGGCGGCCCGTATTGCAGGCCGCCCTTGGTCCACAGCGCGTTGAGACCGCGCACGATCTTCAGCGGCGAACCCTGGCCGATGTTGCGTTCGAAAACTTCGCCGTAATTGCCGACGTGCTTGACGATGCGATAGACCCAGTCGTTGGTGAGCCCGAGCGCCTCGCCGTATTGACCCTCGGCGCCGAGCATCCGCCGGGTCTCCGGATCGTCGGATTTCAATTTCTCGTCGACGTTGGCCTTGGTCACGCCGAGCTCCTCGGCGTCAACCATGGCGAAATGCGTCCAGCGCACAATGTCCGTCCACTGACTGTCGCCATGGCGGACCGCCGGGGTGAGCGGCTCCTTGGAGATGATTTCCGGCAACACGATGTGGTCGCCCGGTACGGCGAGCTTCTGCCGTTCGCCGTAGAGGCCCGACGAATCGGTGGTGTAGGCATCGCAGCGTCCGGACTCGTAGGCCTTGCGCGCCTCGTCGCCGGTGGCGAAGGTCACGGTCTTGAGCTGCATCTGGTTGGCGCGAAAGTAGTCGGCGAGGTTGAGCTCGGAGGTGGTGCCCTGCTGCACGCAGACGGCGGCTCCGTTGAGCTCCAGCGCCGAGTTCACCTTCAGCGCCCTGCGCACCATGAAGCCCTGGCCGTCGTAATAGGTGACGGCGACGAAATCGAGCCCGAGCGAGGTATCGCGCGAGAGCGTCCAGGTGGTATTGCGCGACAACACATCGATCTCGCCCGACTGCAGGGCGGTAAAGCGGTCCTTGGCGGTCAGCGGCACGAACTTGACCTTGGTCGGGTCATTGAAGATCGCCGCCGCTATGGCCCGGCAGAAGTCGACGTCGAAGCCCGTCCAATTGCCCTGCGGGTCGGGCAGGCCGAAGCCGGCAAGCGTTCCATTGGCGCCGCAAATGAGCTCGCCGCGGTTCTTGATCGTGGTCAGCGTCTGCGCGGATGCCGCCTGCATGCCGAATGCAAGCACGGTAGCAAACGCAAGTGCCGTCGCGAGGCGTTTCATGATTCAAGCCTTTCAGGATAGGCGGCCGCGCGCCAAAGCCCGGTCTAGGGCGCGCTCATTGCAGTTCCCTGCCCGCCTGCCATCTGAGAACGATCGCGCTGCAAGGTCAAGGGGTTGACGCAGCGCGGCGATGCCGAAGTAATGGCCCACATCTAGTGGCTGTAATGGCGCACTTGTAATGACGCCCTCGGTGGCGCGTCACGCCTGTCGCGACGCTTGCGAGAGACAGGAGCATGAACGACAGCAACAACGACGACCGCCCGCCGCGGCGCCCAGGTACCCGCGTGGTCACCGGCGGCCGCGACCCGGCGTCCTTTCACGGCTTCGTCAATCCGCCGGTCTATCACGCCTCGACCGTTCTCTACCGCTCCGCGGCGGACTATGTCGCCCACCGTTCGCGCTATCAATACGGGCGCCGCGGGACGCCGACGACCGAGGCGCTCGAACTCGCACTGCAGGAGCTCGAAGGCCCGCAATGCGCCGGCGTGGCGCTGTTGCCGTCCGGGCTTGCGGCGATCTCGGCTGCGTTGCTGTCGGTCGTGCATGCCGGCGACCACGTCCTCGTCACCGACAGCGTCTATGGGCCGACGCGCACGTTTTGCGACCAAATCCTCACCCGGCTCGGCGTCACCACCACCTACTACGATCCGCTCGCCGGGGCCGCTGTCGCCGCGTTGATGCAGGAGAACACGCGCGCCGTCTATCTGGAATCGCCGGGCTCGCTGAGCTTCGAAATGCAGGACGTCGCCGCCATCGCCGGCGCGGCTCACGCGCGGGGCGCGCTCGTGCTCATGGACAACACCTGGGCGAGCCCGATCTACTTCCGTCCGTTCGACCACGGCGTCGATCTCGCCATCCAGGCCGGCACCAAATATATCGGCGGCCATTCCGACGTAATGCTGGGCACGGTTTCGGCCAACGGCAGGACGGTCAAGGACCTCAAAAACATGGTGGGGCTGAACGGGTGGTGCGTCGGCCCCGACGACGTCTATCTCGGCATGCGCGGCTTGCGCACGCTCGCCGTGCGCCTCGACCGCCACTATGAGTCCGGACTCGCCGTTGCGCGCTGGCTGGAGCAGCGCCCCGAGGTCATGCGCCTGCTGCATCCGGCCATGGCCAGTCATCCCGGCCACGCGCTGTGGAAGCGCGATTTTACGGGGGCATCTGGATTGTTCAGCGTCGTGCTCAAGCCGGTGCGGCAGAAGGCGGTCTACGCCTTTCTCGATACGCTCGAACTGTTCGGCATCGGCCCCTCCTGGGGCGGCTATGAGAGCCTGGCGACGCCTTTCAACTGCGCGCCGGCGCGTACCGCAACGCGGTGGGAGCCGGGCGGCCCGACGGTGCGCTTCCACATCGGTCTCGAAGCGCTCGAGGACCTCATCGCCGACCTCGAACGCGGCTTTGCCGCGCTTGCTGCCAACGCCGACGAATAGACGCGCAGTGCCGCTACAAACCTTGTCGCGATCGCGCTACGCAGCCGTCGCCGCCGCCTTGCGGTCGCGCATGACGAAATGCAGGTTGCGCAGGTAGACGAACACCCCAAACGCCTGGCCGGCGATGAACACCGGATCCTTGCGGTAGAGCGCATAGACGAGCAGCAGCAGCCCGCCGGCGATCGAAAAAATCCAGAACCCCAGCGGGATGACGCTGTGGCCGGCGCGTTCGGTGGCAATCCACTGCACCAGAAAGCGCATCGTGAACATGCCTTGGGCGATGAAGCCGAGCAGCACCCACCAATCGAGCCGGGTGATAAAGACATCCTGCAGGTAGGCGCCGACTTCGCGCGACAGATCAACGAGCAAGGGTGACCTCCTCACATTCGGGAACACGCCTGCGGCGCCGGATCAGCCACCAGACCCCGGCAAGATCGAGAATGCCGACCCACAGACGATCCCACAAACCGTAGTTCGACGTACCGTGCCGCCTGGGCCGGTCAACGACGTCGACATAGCCGACGTCATATCCTTCGCGCCGGACCAGGGCCGGCAGAAAGCGGTGCAGCCCGTCGAAATAAGGCAGCGCCAGGAACAAATCACGGCGAAACGCCTTTAGGCCGCAGCCGGTGTCGCGCGTGCCGTCCTTGAGCACCGCGTCACGCACGGCGTTGGCGGTGCGTGATTGCCATCGCTTGAAGCCGGTTGCCTTGCGGCCGACGCGCTGGCCGGCGACGAGACCGATTTGCGGCGCGCCTTGCTCCAGCGCGGCGAGAAGGGCAGGAATGAAGGCCGGGTCGTTCTGGCCGTCACCGTCGAGGGTGACGACGACGGCCGCGCGCGCCGCGATAACCCCGCTGCGCACGGCGGCCGATTGGCCGCAGGACTGCGCATGGCGAAGCTGCCGCAGCCAGGGACGCAGCGTCATCAAGCCCCGCAATTCCTGTTCCGTCCCGTCCCGGGAACCGTCGTTGACATAGAGGATCTCGAAGACGCGGCCCGCGAGCGCGGCGGCGATCTCGGCGACGAGCGGCGCGACATTGCCGGCCTCGTTCCGCACCGGCACGACAACCGAAACGGCAGGACCAGAGTCGTTCCTCTGCAGCATGTCGCAAGCTTCTAGAGTGTGACCAAGGCCGGTTCAATCGGCCGTCGGCGGTGCCGGCGCGCTTGCGCCGCGGCGGCGGGCGGCGGCCTTGAGGCGCCGCCACGAGGGCCACGGATACGGCCGCAGATCGCGCGGCGAAAACGCAAGCCGCCGCGCGGCAAAGACGCGGCGCAACAGCAGCACACCGACCGCACCGACCAGCGCGCCGGCGAGCACGTCGCTCGGGTGATGGGCCACGACGACGACGCGGCTGAACATGATCGTCAGCGCGTAGAGCCACATGAGCGGGCGCGCGCGCGGCCAGACGGCGCCGATCGCCACCGCGGCCGCCGCCGCGCTTGTCGCGTGCCCCGAGGGCATGCTGGCGTAGGCCGGCTGCCAGATGAACGGCTTGTACAAGAACGGATTGTCATAGCCGCCGACATAGGGGCGCGCGCGGCCGATCAGGCGTTTGACAATGGTCGTGAACAGGCCGGGGGCGGCAATCGCCACGAAGAGAAAGCCGAAGCGGGCGCCGAGTGCCGCGAACACCCCTTGCGCAAGGCGGGGCGAGGCGGGCGACGCGACCGCCGCGAGACCGAGAAGGATGACGCCGAGCGGATAGAGAAACCAGCCCGAAAGGCCGAAATCGGTGATCCGTTCGAACGCCTCGATGAACCAGCCCGGCAAATGCCGCGCCCAGTCGCTCGCGGTGCGGTCGAGCAGAAACATCGACGCGATGATCGCCATACAGGTGAGGAGAAGAACCGCGGCGACCGCGCGCCGCGGCGGCGCCGGCAGCTTTGCCCGCGGTGGGCGCGCAAGCGCGACGACCGCAAGGGCAAAATTCGCCACGATGCGCGATGGAAGCGCTGCTGCGCCCTGCTTCGTCCCTTCCGACTTTACCTGGGCAGAATTCACCCGCGTCACGGCACATCCTGGACCGACCGGAAGACGGCGATGGTGATCGACTGGCCATGGGTAACATTGAAGGCATCGACACGCGGCCCGCGGTCATAGCGCAGCCCGATCGCTTCCGCGCGCAGCGCGAAAGCGCGCTCCTGGCGCGCGGCGACGAAAGCGAAGCGGCAGCCGCCTTCGCGCAGGAAGTCGGCGGCGCCGGAAGGATCGGTCAAGCGCGTCGCCGTGCCGGCGAGAAAGACCAGGCTAGGCTCGTCGTAGCCGGCGCTGGCGGCGAGCGGATGCGCACAGCCCGATCGGCGCAGCACCCGCTCGAGTGCCACGCTCGGGAAGAGCGGGCCGAGCGCCGGCACGACCAAGCCATAGATGGCGATGGCGACCAGCACCCAACCGGCCGCGGCGCGCGTGAGGGCGCGCTCCGCGCCGTCGTCCGCGTACAACTGCCAGGCCAGCAGCCCGCAGGCGACAGCGATCCCGAACAGCGGCCAGGCCGCAAGGACGAGACTGCGGTCGATCACGATTGCGGCGATGATAGCAGCGATACCCGCGATGATCGGCGCCAGGAACCACCACATCACTCCGCGCACCTGCCACGACCGCTGCGACAGCACCTTGGTCTCGACCGCCCCGGCGATAAGAATGGCGACGGCCGGGTAGAGCGGCAGCACGTAATGCGGCAACTTGGTCGGGATCAATTCGAACACGATCCAAGACGGCAGCAGCCAAGCCAGGAGGAAGCGGGCGGCGGGTTCGCGGCGCACCGCCCATACCGCCGGCGCCGCCAATCCGGCGAGGATCGAGGCCGGAAAGAAGGTCGCGAAGAACAGCACGAAGTAGAAGCCCGGCGGCGCACCGTGACTTTCCTGCGAGCCGGCAACCTTATCGAGGAGGTCGTGGCCTACGGAGTTAGCGAGGAACGCGCCGCCGACACGGGCATAGATCGCGACGAACCAGGGCAACACGAGAACAAGGAGCCAGACAATTCCGGGAAGCGGACGCAACGCCAAAAGCCAGCGCGCGGAACGATCGAAGATCGAGAGCGCCGCCGCGGCAAGGCCGACGATCATGACGATCAGTGGCCCCTTGAGTAGAATTCCCACCGCCAGCGCCGTCCAGAACACCGCAACAAGTGCCCACTCCCGCGGTGGCGGCCGCGCACCGCCAGGAAACAGGTAGACGCGCGCCATGGCCCCCATGGCGGCGACGACAGCGAGGAGCAGCATCGCGTCGGTCTTGGCGAGCCGCGCTTCCACGCCCAGCATGGTCGAGCCCAGCATCATCAGCGCCGCGAGCGCCGCCCCCCGGCGGCCGACAAAGGCAAGCGCGCACCAGTAGGTCGCCAGCACCGCGCCCACTGCGCCGGCGAGCGACGGCATGCGGTAAAGCCAGATGCGCGTGCGGGCGCGGGGAACGCCGACGGCTTCCGCGGTCTTCACCACCGCCGCCTGCAGCCAGTAGATGCCGACCGGTTTCTTGTAACGCACCTCATCCTGGAAACGGATGTCGACGTAGTCGCCCGTCTCGATCATCTGTTTGGTGGCTTGCGCGAAGCGCGCCTCGTCGCGGTCGACGGGCGGGATCTGGAAGATTCCGGGCACGAAGGCGATCAGGGAAACGATCGCGAGCACGGCGAGCGCCCGCCGGTTTGAACTCGCCGCAAAGTCGAAGATCGCTGCAAGGCTGTTCGCCGGCCACAACGTCCACGACGCCGCGCTGCCGCCTATGCTCATGTCTTTTCCGGTGCCGACAAGTGCGCGCCGACCATAGTGAAACCGCCCCCGGCGGGGAAGGACCGGCTCAGAGGCGGCCGCAAGGCGTCGCCGCACAGGCGGCGCGCGCCGCCGGCTGCGACGCCGCAGCCGAAGCGCTTTCCTCGGCGCGCACGACTACGCTGTCCGCGGCGCCGGAGCCATCGATGACCGTGACGCGGGCGAAGCCTGCACCGTCGAGCGAAAAAAAGAGCGGCCCGCGCGGTTGCGGCGGAACTGGCGCGCCGTTGACCAGAACGGTGACCGGGGCGACGGCGCCGGTGATTTTGAGGGGAACCGGATCGGGCTTGCCTTCACTCCGCGAAAGCTCGAGGCGGGCGCCGTCCGGCGGGAACAGGATATGCAGCCTCGCCTGCGCGTCATCGCCCAGCGGGCCGCCGGGCGAAAAGCGCTTGAGGGGTGGCGGCAGCCTGGCGGTGGTGGTCACGAGCGCCCCTTCCGGGGCGCGCGGCAGCGGAACCGGCGGAGCACCCACGCGGGCGAAGGCGTCGAACAGGATCGGCGCCGCCGCGCTGCGTCCGACGAGGCCGGGCACCGGCGCGCCGTCGGGCCGTCCCACCCACACGCCGATGGTGCGCCTGCCGTCGAAGCCGATCGACCAGGCATCCCGGTAGCCGTAGCTGGTGCCGGTCTTGAACGCGATGCGGCCAGGCGCGCCGTTCTCCGGCGGCGGCGTGCCGATCAGCGTGCTCGCCACGTACCAGGCGGCAACAGGTTCCATCAATCTCTTCCCCTCCCCCTTCTCGGGAGCGGTTGTCTGCGAGCGACGATCCATTTCCTCGCTGACCGGCAGCGCCGTGCCGAGCCGCGCGATACCTCCGTAGAGCATCACCAGATCGGCGAGCCTGATGCCGACGCCGCCAAGACCGATCGCTAGACCCGGCGCCTCTCCCTCGGGGAGCACGAGCGAGGCGCCGGCTTGCGTGAGCCGCGCGGCAAGGCGGCTTGCGCCTACCCGATCGAGCACGGCCAGCGCCGGCACGTTGAGCGAAAGTTGCAGCGCCTTGCGGACGGTGACCGTCCCCTGGAAGGTGAAATCGAAATTCTGCGGAGCATAGGCGCCGTAGCGGACCGGCTGGTCGTCGATCAGCGTCTCCGGGTGGATGAAGCCGTCCTCAAAGCCGAGGCCGTAGATGAACGGCTTGAGCGTCGAGCCTGGCGAGCGCAACGCCTGCGTCATATCGATCTCGCCGGCGCGGCGCGCGTCGAAATAGTCGGGCGAGCCGACGTGCGCCGCCACCGCGCCGGTCGCATTGTCGACAACCAGGATAGCGAGCGAGGCGTCGGGACCGTGCGTCTGCACCAGCGTCCGGCTGCGCTCGCGCGCCAGCTCCTCGAGATTTCTTTGCAAGTCGGCGTCGATAGTAAGCCGGATTTCGCTTCCGGGCGCAGCTTGCGCGACCGCGCGATTGGCCGCATGCGGCGCCAGCATGGGCATGGCGTGCCGCCCGGTCGGCACCGGTTCGGCCCTGGCGAGCGCGATCTCGTCCGCCTGCACGGTACCGAGCGCCGCAAAGCGGTCGAGCACGCGGTTGCGCGCGGTGCGCGCCGCCTCGGCCCAGCGATCCGGCCGCCTCGACTCCGGGGCCTGCGGCAGAGCGACGAGCAGCGCCGCCTCGCCGAGCGAAAGCCGCCGCGGCTCCTTCCCGAAATAGGCGAGCGAGGCGGCGCGCACGCCCTCGATATTGCCGCCGTAGGGCGCCAGATCGAGATAGAGCGAAAGCACCTCCGTCTTGGTCAGCATGCGCTCGATCTCGACCGCCCGCACGATCTGGCGGAGTTTCGTCAGGAAGCTGCGGCCGGCGCGCGGCTCCAGCAGCCGCGCCACCTGCATGGTCAGTGTCGAGCCGCCCGAGAGAATGCGCCCGCTTGCTGCAAGCTGGAACGCCGCGCGCATGAGCGCCAGCGGATCGACGCCCGGATGGGAGCGGAACCGCTTGTCCTCGTAGGCGAACAGCACCTCGAAAAGGCGCGGATCGACATCGGCAATCCGTGCCGGCAACCGCCAACGGCCCTCGGGAGTGGCATAGGCCCGCAACAGCCGCCCGTCGCGGTCGAACACGCGGTTTGAAAATTCGATCGTCTTCCCGTCCGGCGCCGGACCGAGCGCGGCGATCCACCAGGCCATCCCGGCCAGCGATGCCGTACTAAAGAGTGCCGCTACGAGGAAAGCGACATGCAACCTGGTCATGGCGAGGAGGGAAGCCACGAAGCAATCCAGGCACCGCGCGAGCGCCCTGCGCGGCTGGATTGCCTCGCGGAGCCTGTCATCGGGCCGGCCACTTCGGGCCGGAGCCGTTGGCTCGCCGTAACCAAGCGGATTCATTTCACCGCCGTGACCTCGACGCTCTCGGACGCGGTGCGGCCGAAACGATCCGGCCAGTACATGTCTTCGACGCTTGCCTGCGGGCGCACGTATTTGCCGGGCGCGACCGCACGCACCACGTAGGCGACGGTGAAGACCGCCGGATCGTCGCGCTTGCGCAGGAACGCCGCCGTGAAGCGGTCGTCGCGGAACTGGCTGTCAACCGGCTCCACCGCATTGGTGATCCACGACAGCGTTCCAGTATCGCCCGAGGACACGAGCCGCGGATTGTCGATCTCGAACCCTGCCGGCAGATAGTCGGCGACGACCAGGCGGCCGAATTGCGGCTGTGCCTCCGTGATCCGGAGCACCACCGCAAGCCGCGTGTTCTGTTTGACCGTCTTCGCATCGACCGGATCGCCGTCGAGAGTGTAGGTGAGCCGCTCGATCTTGAAGCCCTTCTCGGCCGCGGGCTCCGGCGTCAGCGGCGCGCCGGTGACCGTGACGACGGCCTTCACTTCATCTTCTCCGGCGTTGGCGATGCGCAGCGGCTCCTTGAGGTCGCCCGCGCGGATGGTGCGAAAGAGCGGGCGTTGCATTGCCTCACCGCCGACATTGAGCGACACGTTCCCGGCGTCCTTGGCCATCGCGCTCGCCGCCAGCAGCAGCCAAGCGTCCTCCTGCGTGGAGGTCGGGCGCAAAGTGGCGCGTGCGGCCTCGACCCGCTGCTCGGCGGCCTGCACCGTGGCGCGGGACGCGCCGCCCTCGGCGGCGAGCGTGACCAGCGCGGCGGCATCGCGCAAACCCGAACCGAAGTCGAGGCGGCTGGCGAGATCAGGCAGCGGCTGCGGCCCGAGCGCGGTGAGCGCGGCGGCGAATACCCGCTCGGCCCGCGTGCGGTCGCCGGCGAGCGCAAGCGCAGCGGCGACCTGAGCCTTGGCGATCGGAGTCTTCAATGCGTCGAGCTTGGCGTCGGCGAGATAGCGCAGATCGCCGATCGGCGCCGCGCCGTTGCGCGCCAACACGTAGAGCGCGTAAGCAAGATCGCTGCCATCGTTCTTGCTCGGATCCGTCGTCGCGCCG
>Ga0210395_10002719_pt1 | contig 13663 bp, 13 predicted proteins | sample IncBWH4OmetaG_FD_150861 | JGI IMG/M metagenome (GOLD analysis project Ga0210395, IMG submission 150861) | Forest soil microbial communities from Barre Woods Harvard Forest LTER site, Petersham, Massachusetts, United States - Inc-BW-H-4-O ... | reverse complement strand
TCGCTGATTCTGGTGGTCACGGTCGGGCTCACCGCGCGGCAGTATGTGTTCAACCTGATTCAAGGCATTGGCGCCAACCTGATCTGGGCCGAGTACAAAGGCGGCGGCTCGGGACGCATCAGCAACTCCACGCCCGATCCTCTCACCGTGGAGGATGTGGAAGCGGTGCGGCAGGGTGTGTCGAGCATCGTAGCCGTTTCCCCGGTGGTGCAGTTGAAGGAAAGAGTCAGCGTCTCGGGCCGGGAGCGCGATCTGCTGATCCTTGGCGTGTACCCCGAATACGTGCGGGTGCGCAGCCTGGTCGTGCTCTCCGGCCGATTCTTTGACAGCGACGACTCCATGGCCCACAACAAGGTCGGCGTGATCACCCAGAAGATGGCAGTCGAGGTCTTCGGATCGAGCGCCGCGGCCGTGGGACAAACCATCAAGCTCACCGGCTTGCCCTTCACGATTGTGGGAACGTTCAAGGAGCGCGTCGATACCTTCGGCGAGACCGAGGTTACCGACAACACCATGCTGATCCCCTACTCGGTGAGCCGTTATTTCACCGAGCAGCCCGATCTGCAGATGGCGTATTTCACTGTGCAGGATTCCACACAGGTGCTCTCCGCCACGGCTGAGGTCGGGCGCGTGCTGCAGTCGCGCCATCGTTCTGAATCGGTTTACGACGTGCAGAATCTGACCCACCTGCTCGAGGTCGCGGACCAAAGCGCCACCGCGCTGACGTGGATGCTCCTGGTCATCTCCATGGTGACCCTGTTGGTCAGCGGCATCGGCATCATGAACATCATGCTGGCCACCGTGACCTCGCGCATCCGCGAGATTGGAATCCGCAAAGCCATCGGCGCCACCAACCGCGAGATCCGCTACCAGTTTCTCGCCGAAGCCATGCTGATCTCCCTCATCGGAGGCGTCGTCGGCATCGTGGTCGGCCTCGCGCTGCCGTATTCCGTGCGCTTCCTGACCAACTACCGCATTCCGATTTCTGGCCTGTCGGCCATCATCGCCATCATTGTGTCGTCGCTGGTAGGGATCATTTTCGGAACCGTCCCGGCCACCCGCGCCTCGCAGCTCGATCCCGTCGAAAGCCTGCGCTACGAGTGAGTTGCGGGCTCGGGGCAATTCACTTGCGCTTGGCCACCAGCATCAGAGTGTAGTCGTCGAGATCGCCCAGAGCTTCGTCACTGACCGCCTTCATCCGTTCGCGGCGCTTCTGCCGCAACTCGGTCTCGGTTGAATTTGCCGCCTGGGTTCGCTGCTGCGACGGAATCTTTTCTTTGCGGCTGGCCAGTGCCTGGGCATAGGTACGGGATGCGGCGGGTTTGCCGGGGTCGGCGGCGAAGGCGGAAATTGCCTGGTCCGCGGCTTCGGTCTGGGCATACCAGAGCAGGAGAAGCAAGCTCTGTTGGGCAGTTGGATCAGGTTCGGTCTTCAGGCGATCGATGGCGGGCTGCAGCCAGTCGTCCTGATCGGTGGGCAGCAGCATATAAATCAGGACATAGTTCTGCCCCAGCGTCAGCACATGCTGCGGGATAAACACTTTGAACCTGGGCTGCTCGAGAATGTGGAAGGCGGCTGCCGTCGTGTCCTCGTTCAGCGTCGCCATGCGGTGGACCTGCAGGAAATAATCCTTTTGCTGTACGTCGCGCAGGTCACAGCGGGCCATGGCAGCCAGCGCAATTTTCCGGTCTTCTGGCGTGTCTGACAGACTCAGCAGCAGGGCGCTGCCGTCGTAAAGAAAGAAGGGCGGATTCTTGAAGTCGGCAAGTTCCTGCCGCAGAGCGGGAACGTAACGCGACGATTGCGCTTTTGCCGTGGACCAGAATCGATCCAGCACGGCGGATTTCGCCGTGATTTCCTTCTGGCTCAGAGTGTGGGGCTGGAAATTGTAGGTCTCCAGAATCTGTTGGTGGATCGGAGAGGGCTGACCTGCGGCCGGCGCGCCGAACCACATCACCGAAACCAGAAAGGCGACGAGGGTGCGGCGTTTCATCCGCACATTCTACAGCGATGTGGACTTAGCCTCTTGCCCCAAAGACCACAAAGCCGGGCTGGTTGGCCCGGCTTACTTTTTTCGTGGACCTGGTACGTCGAGGTCTTGTTTCGACCGACGCCCCAGAATGTCAAAATCTTGACTCTACTGTCTGTCGGAGTCTCGCCTTGCGCCGCGGGGTCACCGTCCCACGCCGCGTGCGGACTCTTACATCACCATCGCCAGGTTCTCCAGTTCGTGCATCAGCACTGGCAGGGCGCACCCCGCCATCTCGACGCGGCCTGCCGCGTCCAACGCCGCCTTAGGGGACACCCCATAGCCACGGCCCATCAGAAACACCTGCAGCAGTTCGGCCGCTTCGTAGGAATCGATCATGCCGCCTTGCAGCAGATCGCTCCGCAGAGCTGCCAACTCGGTCACGGTGAATCTGTCTTTGTCGTTCATTTTTGCGTCCATCATTTTCTCGTTAACCATGGCCGTCATCACCTCCGACTCCGACCTGTTACCGCTTTGCCGTATTAGACTCATCGGCTGCTGTGATAGTTGCATGCAATTCTGCTGCCGATTTGGGCCTTTTTTTCCTATTACGTTAGGGAGGCCCTCTTAGATTGCTATAACCCCTGTGGATATCGAAAGTTGCGGTCGACCCGGCGGGCGGATTCGGCTACTGGAAGTTTCCTTCGTACCCAAAAAGTAATCTCAAAACTGACACATTGTGTCGTTCCAAGACGGCTGGGCAACACGGTTGGTCAACCTGGATCGCCGGACCTCTCAGAGCGAGACAGTTCGCGCGGCAGGTGGACGTCGATTCGACGTCATCCTTAAATTGGACGCCATCCTTTAAGGGTGTTCTGGAAATGGTGTTGTGGAAATCCCGGACGTTTCCAGCTGACCGTGGATGGACTCGTCTTCGTCGACAGGAGAGAACGCGGTCGGCTAACATTTCATGGAAAATGGATCGACCATGAAATTCCTGAAAGCGCTGCTGCAGGCCCTGATCGTCCTTCTCATCCTAGGAGCCGTCTGCGGAGTCGTCCTGGTGCGGCGGGGATTCCGGGCGACCGCAACGCCCTCCGCATGGGAGCGGGTTGTCGCCCGAACCGTGCGAAATCTGGCGATCCCCGCGGCGGCGCGTGCCGAGAAAAACCCCTTTGCGGCAACGTCGGATCTTGCCCGGCAAGGCCGGGAAACTTTCCTCGCTGACTGTTCGATTTGCCATGGCATCGATGGCAGTGGCAAGACGCCGGTAGGGCTGAATCTGTATCCCAGAGTGCCGGACCTGCGCGCCGCCGCAACTCAGAACCTTACGGACGGCGAAATCCACTACATCATCGAGAACGGAGTCCAGCTCACCGGCATGCCCGCCTGGGGTAAGCAGAACTCGGGTCGCCCGCACATGGAGTCCTCCGGCAATAGCTGGAAACTGGTGCTCTTCATTCGCAGCCTTCGTCCACTGACCCAGGAAGAAGGATCGCAACTGGCGAGCACTATTGGATCGGCGCACTACGTTGGCTCCCAGGCCTGCGAGAAATGCCACGCCGAGATCTACGCCCACTGGAAAAAGACTCCCATGGCGAACGTGGTGAAGGATCCACGAACGCATCCCGATGCCATCATTCCCGACGTGGCAACCAATCACGTCGCCAAGTTCACTTTGGATCAGGTGGCCTTCGTCTATGGCAGCCTGTGGAAGCAGCGCTATTTCACCAAGGTTGGGGATGATTATTTTCCGCTGCCGGTGCAGTGGGATGTCGGCAATCGGACTTGGCGTCCTTATATGGTCCCGAAAGGTGGAGATTGGTGGGCTACCGTATACCCGGCAGACAATATGAAGAGGCCCACCGGCCCCCTGTGCGACGGCTGCCATTCGGTCGACTACAACATCAAGACGAAACAGGTTGCGGAATGGAATGTCGGTTGTGAGCGCTGCCACGGACCGGGCAGCGAACACGTGGCGCATCCCACGCGCGGCGACGTTCTCAACCCCGCACACCTGGACGACGTAGCCGCCAATGACACTTGCATCCAGTGCCACTCCCAGGGACAGCCCCGGGCGAACCCCATCGAAGGAAAATCCTACGATTGGCCGGTCGGTTACCGTGTCGGCCTAAAACTTCAGGACTACTGGAAACTCGAGGACTGCACCCTCGGCGAAACCAGCTTTTATTATTTCCCGGACTGCACCGCACACAAGAATCGCATGCAGGGCAACGACTTCGCTCAGAGCGTTATGTACCGACGCGGCATCACTTGCTCTTCTTGCCATGACGTGCACGGCACCGAAAACTACGCTCAGCTCAGAAAGCCGGCAAATCAGATTTGCCTGGACTGTCACGCCCCTGCGGGCCCGAATGGCCCGCGCGCTGCGACTCTGGAGGGACACACCCATCACAAAGACGGAAGCGCCGGAAGCGAATGCGTGGCCTGCCACATGCCGGCGATTGAAACCGAGGGCGTGCCGGGGACGTTTGTTCACGCCCATACTTTCCGGTTTATTTCCCCGGCCATGACGGATAAATACAAGATCCCCAACGCCTGTACTTCCTGTCACCAGGACAAGTCCGCGGCATGGGCGGAAGATGCCATGAGCCGGTGGCCTGAGCAGTCACCCTGGCGTCTGCGGTAAACGTCTAAGGCAAGCCCTCGGCCGGAGCCGTGCGATGACTACGCGGCCGCCCCATTCTGGGCTGCCGCAACCGTGTCGAAAAACGAGAAGAACTGCTCGACGTGCGTCACCTGCATGGTGTTGCGCACCCGCTGGGTGACGCCGACCAGCGCGAGCCGCCGGCCGTCCTTTTGATGGTTCACATAGGCGCCCACCAGCGCTCCAATCCCCGCCGAATCAATGTAGGGCACCTGGCTGAGGTCCAGGATGAGGGTGGGCGAAGTGCTGCCCCGCACCAGGGCTTGAAAGTCAAAAAAGTTGGAGAGCAGCACCGGCCCGCTCAGGCGCAGAATTCGCTCGCCTGCCGTGGTCCCGCTGATGTCTTCGATGTGCAAAGGGTCTTGCGGCATCCGCACATAATATTACGGGAGTGTGAATAGCGTGTTAAAGGACGAAGATTGTTTCCGCGGCTGATTGGGATAACTTGAGCCTCCATCCCGGCCGAGGTCACGAGTCAACCATCAACGGGCAACAATCCCGCTAAGGTTCGATGGTGGCCTCATCGACCAGCATGATCGGAATGTCGTCCTTCACCGCATAGACGCGACGGCACTGGCGGCACTTCAGGCTCTCCGGCTTTTCCCGGTAGTCGAGCGCCTGCTTGCAGGCCGGGCAAACCAGCATTTCCAGCAGATCCTTGGCAATCATGATTCGGCATTGTACGACATGGGCCTGGCAGTGGGTGTAATCCAGTTCACAATGCGTTTCACCACAGAGTCACAGAGGCACAGAGAAAACGCAAAACGGAGAGGCCAGTTCTCTCTGTGTCTCTGTGACTCTGTGGTGAAATGAAGTTCAGATTCGCGGCGCACTCGCAGTGTAAAATTCTAGAGCCGGACCCCGAAAGCCGGAAGCCGAACCCAATGCCAGCTACCATCCTCGACGGAACCAGGATCGCGCAAGACATCCGCAATGAAATCGCCGCGGAAGTGAAAACCATGGCCGCCGCCGGAGTGCGTCCCGGGTTGGCCGTGGTGCTGGTCGGGCACAATCCCGCGTCTGAGATTTATGTTCGCGGCAAGGTGAAGGCCAGCGAAGAAGTGGGCGTCTATAGCGAGAAGCTGACGCCGCCGGAATCCTCCACCACTGCCGAATTGCTGGCCGTGATCGAAGATCTCAACCGCCGCAACGATATCGACGGAATTCTGGTGCAATTGCCGCTGCCCGCCCAGGTCGACGCCAAAAAAATTCTAATGGCGGTTGATCCGGCCAAAGACGTCGACGGGTTCCATCCCGTGAACGTCGGTTTCCTCTCGACGCAGCGGCCTGGACTGGTGCCGTGTACGCCCGCCGGTGTGCTCGAGATTCTGAAGCGCAGCAACATTCCGATCGCCGGGCGCGAAGCCGTGGTTGTCGGTCGCAGCGACATTGTGGGCAAGCCCGCCGCCATGCTGCTGCTCAACGCCAACGCCACGGTGACGGTGTGCCATTCCAAGACGCACGACCTGCCGGGGGTGTGCCGCCGCGCCGACATTCTGGTCGCCGCCATCGGACGCGCCGGCATGATCACGCGCGATTTCGTGAAGCCGGGCGCGACCGTGATCGATGTTGGCATGAACACGGTGACCGACGCTGCGGAATTCAATCACTTTTTCGCTGGCAACGCCAAAAGGGAAGAGAACTTCCGCAAGAAAGGTTCCACGCTCATGGGGGACGTGCATCCCGAAGTCGCCGAGATTGCCGGAGCGCTCACGCCCGTGCCCGGCGGCGTCGGCCCGCTGACCATCGCCATGCTGATGTTCAACACCGTCAAGGCAGCGAAGATGCGGCGGGGAACTCGCGTCCAGGAATTGTCGCGCGCTTGAACATGAAATGAAAACTCACCACAGAGTCACAGAGGCACAGAGAAACCCTTTTTGGTCGTTCTTGGTTTTCTCTGTGCCTCTGTGTCTCTGTGGTGAATGGTTTCTTGGAGCCGCATGCTGAAAGTGGGCCTTACCGGAGGCATCGCCGCCGGCAAGTCGGTGGTCGGCGACATGTTTGTCGCGCTGGGCGCGCATCTCGTGCAGGCGGACCGCATCGCACATTCCCTGATGCGGCCGGGCGAAGCTGTGTACAACGACGTAGTCCGCCATTTTGGCCGTGAGATTCTCAATCCTGATCTCAGCGTCAACCGCGCCAAGCTGGCGGAAGTCGCCTTCGGTCCCGCCGCCACTCCCGAAGGCGAGCGAGTTTCGCGTATTGAAGAACTAAACCGCATCGTGCACCCCGCGGTGATTCGCAGTCAGGAAGAGTGGATGCAGGAAATGGGCCGCCAGGATCCAAACGCGGTCGCCATGGTCGAAGCCGCCCTGATTCTTGAAGCTGGAGTGACCAAGCGATTCGATCGCCTGATCGTCGTAACCTGCAGCGCCGAGCAGCGCGTGGCCCGCTTCGCCGCCCGCCAGAAGATCGATCTCGAAGCCGCGCGCAAGGAAATTACTCGCCGTATGGCCGCCCAGCTGCCCGACGAAGAAAAAATCAAAGCCGCCGACTATGTGATCGACAACTGCGGCTCGCTAGAGAAAACCCGCGAGCAAGTGCTTGCAGTGTGGAAAGAGCTGCAATTGCAACGTGGGTCCTGATTCATCTTGCGGATTGTCATCCTGAGCGAAGCGAAGGACCTATGCAATCTCTGCGTCAGGCTGAAACTCGTGACGCTCGTACCATTCATGGCTCAAGTCGCGCCATTCAGGATTGACAGAAACGATTAAGGTAATCTTCTTGCTCCGGAGCCAGCCCTTGATCTGCTTTTCTCGTTCAATCGCGTTGCGTATGTCTTCAAAGCGCTCAAAGTAGACAAGCCGATCGAGTTTGTATTTCGCCGTGAAACCCGGGCCGCTCCCAGTCTTGTGTTGCCGCACGCGCTGTATGAGATTGCCCGTGACGCCTGTATAAAGCGTCTTCGATCGATTTGTCATGATGTAAACGAAGTATATTTCGGTGTACGCAGTGGCATAGGTTCCCTTCGACTTCGCAGAGGGCAGGCTTTTGCTTTGCTCAGGATGACAAAACTGTGGGCCGTAAGTAAGTGCTGAGTGAACATAATTTTCAGACGGATTCCCATTTCCGGACCTGACAGTTGCCCTCCCCTGGCATAGATCCTTCGCGGCAAAGAACGCCGCTCAGGATGACAGCGCGGTCTTGCGCGCTTAAAATCCCGCCATGAAGGCCAAGACGATCCACCTCGCGCTCCGTATCGCCGACTTGATGATTCAGCCGAGGGCTCTGTCCCCACATAACCTTTGCATTGATTAGAATCAATGCAGGGACCTTTCTACCTCCCAACCTCGTAATCATATTCAGGTGCTGTGCATCTAATACCTGAATCGGATGGTTTGAATTTATGAAACTCATGCGGCCCTTGCTCTTCACGCTGGCCATTGCCGGCGGATTTTTCTACTTCACGACCTGGCGCTCCAACTCGCAGGCCGGGGGATTCCATCCCTCGACCTGGCTGAGCCATCCCGCGCAGGTGGAGATCACCGAGGCGGCGCCCGGGGAGACGCTCGACGGGGAAGAACAAAACAACATTTCCGTTTACAAGAAGAATATTCCGTCGGTGGTGAACGTAACCTCGCGCGCCATGACATTCGACTTTTTCTACGGACTCGTTCCGCAAGAAGGCCAGGGCTCGGGATTCGTGATCGATAAAGAAGGTCACATCCTGACCAACTATCACGTGATCGCCGAGGCGCGGCAGGTTGAAGTCACCATGCACAATCGCAAGAAATACAAGGCGACCGTGGTGGGCACCGATCCGCCGCACGATCTCGCCGTGATTCAGATCAAGGCGCCCGATCTTATTCCAGCCGTGTTGGGCGATTCGAAAAACCTGCAAGTCGGGCAGAAAGTGTACGCGATTGGCAATCCATTTGGCCTGGCCGGAACGATGACGCGCGGAATCGTAAGTTCGATCCGCCCGGTGCGCGAGCCCAACGGCGCGACCATTGACGAAGCTATTCAGACCGACGCTGCGATCAATCCCGGAAACTCCGGCGGCCCGCTAATGAACTGGCACGGAGAGGTCATCGGCATCAACACAATGATTCTTTCGAATGCGAATCAGAGTGCCGGCATTGGCTTCGCCATTCCCATCAATACTGCGAAAGCAGTTCTGAATGATCTTATGACGCTGGGCCGCGTGCGGCGTCCGGCGCTGGGCGTGCGCTCGATCGCCATCAGCTCCGAACTCGCTGATGAAATGGGCCTTCCCGTTGACTACGGATTGCTGATCATCCAGGTAACTCCGGGCGGCTCCGCCGATCTGGCGGGACTCCGCGCCGGCACGGAACAGGCCTACCTGGGCAATACTCCCATCATGTTGGGGGGCGATTTGATCGTCGCCATCGACAATCAAAAAGTGCAGGACGAAGACGATCTCGCCCAGATGATGAACAACCATCGCGCTGGAGACACGGTGAAGGTAACCATCTACCGCAACAAGAAGAAGATGGAAGTCAGCGTGGCGTTGGGTGAAGCGCGGCAGCAGGTGTGAGAATGGCAGCTGTCAGCTCTTAGCGGTCAGCCATCAGCTGAGAGAAAGATCTCGACGCTATGCATTCGTTCGTTATTCCGCCGGTTGAATGCCCACAGCGGAGTACAAATCTGCGCTGCTGTAGAGCGTGCCATTCTTCATCACCAAGCGGCAGCGGCGGATGTCGCTGATACGCTGCGCTGGATTTCCCTCGACCAGAACAAAATCTGCCCGCTTGCCTGACGCGATTGATCCGAGTTCTTTATCCTGCTTCAACAACCGCGCGGCGTTCAATGTCGCAATCTGCAGCGACCTCGCCGGCGGAATCCCGGCCTGAACCTCCAGTTCCAACTCGCGATGCAGCATGATTCCAGCAGTGCCGTCGGTTCCGGCCAGGATGGGAACGCCGGCCTCGTACATGCGCTTGGTCATGGCCAGCATGGCGCGATAGGAATCCTTATAAAGCTGGTCGTTTTCGGCCGTGACGGGAAGGCCGCCGGAGTAGGCGCCGCGCTGAACCTGCGCGGGAAGCCGGTTCAGCACCGGCGCCAGGTCCGGAGAAGCCTGCCCGGGACGTCCGACGAACATTGACTCGAACGTGCCCAGAGTTACATCGACGGTGGTGTGATGGTCGAGCAGAAGCTGGATGAAGTCGTTCACCGGCTTGGATTGCAAATCGATTTTCGCGGCGTTCGCGCCGACCGCGGTGAAGCGTTCCGGCGTGCGCGTGTCTTTCACCTGCGACGCCAGAAAATTCAGGAAGATAAAGTTTATGTGCTGAATTTCATCGGCGCCATCCTCCACAAATTGGGAGGCAGTAATGCCGTTGGGCACGTGACCGCTGACACGCAGCCCGCGGGCGTGCGCAAGTTTGGCGATGCCGGGCACGAACGCAGGATTGAGCGAGCTGTAGAGCTTGATTTGAACGTAGCCCAGGTCGGCGTAGCGATTGACGGCGGCCTCGGCTTCAGCCTGGGTATCGGCATACAAGCCAGTTGGCGCCTGAAAGGGGCCGTGGCCGTCGATGAATCCCGCTTTCCAGAGGCGCGGGCCGATGGCCGTGCCGTTCTGCCACTGATCCTGCAGGTGCTGGATCTGATCGATATCGTTGCCCATGTCGCGCGCGCTGGTCACGCCGCTGGCGATGTTCAGGATGCCGTCCAGCGCCTGGACGTGTACATGCATGTCGAACAGGCCGGGAAGGATCGTCTTGCCGGTTCCGTCGATGCGTTCGGCGTCGGCTGGAAGGTGCACGGAACTCGCGGGCCCGACCGCGGTGAAGCGATCGCCGGACACAATCACGGTCTGGTCTTCCAGCATGGTGGCCTGCTCGGAATCGAACAGGCGCACATGCTCAATGGCGACGGGATGCGCGGGATGTTTCGCCAGGTCTTTCGCCAGGCGCGCGAAACGTTCGTCGCGCAGTTTGAGATCGAGCGCATACAGCTGGTCGTTCGTCTTTTCCCAGCCTTCTCGGAGCAGGGCGAACCATGTTCCGGGAACTCCGAACACCTGCTGCTCATCGTCAAGCCAGATCGTCTGCGGTTCGAACGAGAGCCCAGTGATCGCGAAGTCGGTCACGTGCATCTTCTGTCCGTGATCCTCGACCGTGACGTCGGTCAGACGCTCGAGCCGCGCCTCGCCGGCGGGAAACAAATCCACCGGCGCGCCGTGCGCCTTCTGCAGAGCCTGGACCAGGAACGCGGTCTCAGCAACCGCGCCGGCGTTGCTGATGTAAAAACTTCCGGCGGGGCCGTGTCCATCTTCCGAAGTGCTCTTCCAGTGGGCGACGCCGTCTTTGATCTCGAAATGTTCGTCGACGGGAGCTTTCAGATAGTCGTTGCCAGTTTCGTCCACGCGAAGCGGGAATCCGTTGGCGTCGAGCAAATAATTGACCGAAACCTTGGGCCCGCGCCCTCGGTCATTGAATTCGAGCGTGCTGACGACGTGACCGTCGGGAAGAAAGGTGTCGATTTCATTTCCCGCGACTTTGCCGTTGGAGGAAATCGTGTAGCGAAGGGTCTGCGGCCCTGCAGCCCACGCGGAGGGTTGCCAGGCGCACACCAGCAGAGAAAGTAAACCGATCCGGAAGCTGAACATGGAGGGGTATTGTCCCACCGGCGTATAGGTGTGGGGAACATTTATTTGCAGCCTGGCCGCCGCTTCGATCAGCGCCGGCTTGAATCCGCCGAGCCGAATCGTTATTCTAGGTTCCTGCCTATGACTGCCGTCCTTTAATCCGCGAGTTGCAATATTGGGCAAGAGCGAAGAATGCGCGGTGGTGTGCGCGCGCCGCTCCTGCCGGGTTGTCTGCATCAAGCCGTCTCAAAACCTGAAAGGATTTTTCCCATGCAATTCGTCGATAAGGCATTCGCTCGCCGTCTGGAGTCGTGCGAGGAAATGCCGCAGGTCATGTACGCACGGGTGTTTCAGAAGACGCGCCCGGAAATGGGGGCCGCGGAGGAAGAAATTTGCGGCGGCCACATGGTGTTCGCCGGACTTGGTTCGCCCATCGGGCGAGCAACCGGCGTGGGGCTGGAACGTTCGTTCACTTCTGAGGATCTCGATCGCGTGGAAACCTTCTATCGCGCCCATCACGCCCCCGCGCAAGTGGATTTGTGCTCCATGCACGAACCCGCAGTATTCGAGCTGTTCAAAGAGCGTGGCTACGCGATCGCCGAACTCAACAATGTGCTGTACCGGAAGCTGGATACGGAAGAAAACTTTCCTCCGCCGCCGCCGGGATGCGAGATTCGCCGCAGTCGTCCTGAGGAAGCTGACGCTGCTGGCAACATCGTCGAGACTGCCTTCTTCCCGGACGGCGCGCCCGAAGCGTTCCGTGGACTCATCGCTCCCTTCTACCAGATGGAGCGGGCGCTCGCGTTCGTGGCGACCGTCGCGGGCAAGATGGTGGCTTGCGGCACGGGGTTGGTCATCCCCGAGCACCGAGTTTTTGCGCTGTGCGGCGCCGGCACTCTTGCCGAGTTCCGCGGTCGCGGCCTGCAGACGGCGCTGTTGCGAGCCCGCATGCAAGCCGCAGTCGCGGCCGGATGCGAATATGCGGTAGTCGTTACCCAAGGCGGGACGACCTCGCAGAGCAACGCCGAGCGTCTGGGCTTTCGCGTGGCTTACAGCAAGGTCACGGTGATCAAGAAGTTGGAGGCGTGAGAGTCGAAAACAAAGTAGTGCCCGCGTCCCGCCGACAAATCCTCTTACGCATTTGCAGTTGCGCTTACGTCCATTGCATAGTGGAAGAGATGCCGCCTGACGACACTATCCTGCAGAGCGAAGTCCTGCAAGGCAAACACATCCGCCTCGAACCCCTCGACCAGCGCCACGTCGACGGCCTCGCCGGTGCCGCTGGCGAGGATGCGCAACTCTATCGATGGAGTCCCGTCCCCCAGGGCAAGGCCTCTGCCATCGCCTATGTCGACACGGCGCTGACTTGGAGAGACGCGGGCACCGCGCTCCCGTTTGCGATTGTTCGCAACGCAGACGGCGTCGTCCTCGGCTCCACGCGTTTTTGGAATCTGGAGCGCTGGTCGTGGCCGCAAGGCCATCCCTCGCACGGCCGCGGGGTTCCTGACGCCTGCGAAATTGGCTACACCTGGCTGACTCGTTCGGCGCTCCGCACTGCCGCCAACACTGAGGCCAAGTTGTTGATGCTGAGGCATGCCTTCGAAGTCTGGCGGGTGCTCCGCGTATGCTTTCACACCGACGCGCGGAACGAACGTTCGCGCGCCGCACTCGAACGCATCGGCGGAAAGTTTGAAGGAATTCTCCGCGCTCACCGCATGGCCGCCGACTTCATTCCGCGCGATTCGGTGCGCTACTCGATCCTGGCGGCTGAGTGGCCGGCGGTCAAGCAGAAGCTGACGCAGTCGCTGGATCGACCATAACAACAAATGTGGCGCGGGCGCCCAGCCAAATGGGTCTACTGGACAGTCTTGGGTTCGATCCCATAATCCTCGACCCACCGGTCGTGAGTCTGTTGCGACGCGGGCCACTGCAAGCACAAGCAGTAGCCGTCGGGATCTTTGAACGACAGCTGCTTCATGCCGTACGGCGCGACCTTCGGCTCTTTCAGGTTCAGGCGATGCGCGCGCAGATGCTGGTAAGCGCCGTCCAAATCCTCGCAAGCGAAGAACAGGCAGGTATCGCCATGGGCCGCAACCCGCGCCGCATCCGGCGCCGCCGGGCGCTGGTCCGCTTCATAGGCGGTATTGAGCATCACCTCCGCGCCATTCAACTTTAGCCACGCCCAATTGCAATCGTCCCCGGGCTGAGACGTGGCGTGAACCGTGAATCCCAGGATGTCGCGATAGAAACGGATCGCCGTCGGCATATCGAATACCTGCAGCAGCGGACAAATCCCATGAATGTCCATTGGCGTACGATCCCCCTTTTCGCGAAAATATAGCAGAATCGTGAGAGCGTGACGACGGCTTCGAGGTCCGAGAAGGAGCCTGCGATTCCATGGAGAAAACCCGCGATGGGCGACCCACAATGAGCGTGGATGATCTTCGCAAATATTGTCTATCCTTTCCCG
>Ga0210395_10002718_pt1 | contig 13664 bp, 13 predicted proteins | sample IncBWH4OmetaG_FD_150861 | JGI IMG/M metagenome (GOLD analysis project Ga0210395, IMG submission 150861) | Forest soil microbial communities from Barre Woods Harvard Forest LTER site, Petersham, Massachusetts, United States - Inc-BW-H-4-O ... | reverse complement strand
CATTGGAATCCTCACCAGGAAGTCACATTCGCGCCTGACGAGCGGCGTGAGCCCGCTTCCCTCGCTGCCGACGACCAGCGCTAGAGCCCGGTTGAGGTCGGCCTTCCCCAGTTCAATTCCGGCTGGGGAGGCATCGGCCCCGACCACCCAGATGCCAGCCTTCTTGAGCACTCGGATCGTACTGGCGATATTGGCCACTCGGGCGATCGGCAGGTAGGCCGCTGCCCCCGCGGCCGCTTTGCGGACCGTCGCGTTGATCCCCGCCGAGCGACGCTCGGGCAAGACTAGGCCGTCGGCGCCGGCGGCCTCGGCCGTTCGGACGATCGCGCCGACGTTATGGGGATCGGTCAGATGGTCGAGCACGACCAGCATTCGCGGCGAGCCATCGGGGCGGGGACGCGCAAGGACGTCGCCCAACGACGCATACGGAAACGGGGGCGCGGTCGCGATCACTCCCTGGTGCGCCTTAAAGGGAACGCGATCGAAGAACGCGCGCTGTTCGAATCGGACCGGCACGTTACGCTCTTTCGCTTGCGCGAGAAGCACCCGCAGCGCGGCGTCCTTGGTGCGATCGGCCGCCACCGCAATCGAGCGCAGCCGCTCGCCGGCGAGTAGCGCTTCTTCGACCGCGTGAATGCCGTAGATCAGGTCGTCGAAGTCGAGCGTCGGCTTTCGATTGTTCGCCCATCGACCGCGGCGCTGCGCGCCTGCGCTCAGCGTGACACCAATGGTGGGTCGTTACTTACGGAGTCAGTGCAAAAACGGTTCCGCATCCTTTGCCTCCGCATCCCTTTTCGTAACCACCACGATAAGTCGTGCCGTATAGCGTTCCGTTTACGTCGATCAGGTCGGCCTCTGGGTCGGCCCCGTCGGAGCCACCGAAGCTGTGCAAGACTTGCTCGCCGCCGCTTGCATTGAAGCTGAAAATGGTTCCCAACCCGTTCGTGCCGCCAAAAGCCGTGGTGCCGTAAAGTGTGCCGTTCACTTCGAGCAAGCTCGCGTCAGGATTTCCGCCATCGGAGCCACCTTTGAAGCGGTAGAGAACCTTTTCCGAGCCGCTTGTCGTGATGCTATAAACGACACCGCAGCCGAAATTGTTTTGGCATCCCGACTTTCCGCCTGCGAAGGTCGTACCATACAGCGTCCCGTTCACGTTGATCAGCCCCGAGAACGGTTCCGATCCGTCCGGGGGGCCTTGGAAACTGTACAGCACCTTTTCCTTGCCCGCTGTGGTGAGCGCGTAAACCATCCCGTAGCCTTCAGACGAGGAGCTAGCGGCGCCGCCGAGGTACGTTACGCCGTAGAGCGTGCCATCGACATCGAGCAGGTTCCCGTACGGCCCATAACCGTCGCCATAATTGGGGCCGCGAAAGGCGTAAAGCACCTTGTACGCACCTGATGCGCTGACGCTGTAAACATCTCCGTCCACGCTTGGGCCTGCCGGGCCGTACAGCGTCCCGCCGACATCAATGACGCCGCCCGTAGGAATCGTCGCGCCACTCCCACTACCACAAAAAGTGTGCAGCACTTTCTCGCTGCCCGCTGTGGTGATGCCGTACACCGTTCCCTCCGAGCCAGAGCCGCAGTTACCACCAAAAGAGGTTGTGCCGTAGAGTGTGCCTTTCACATTGATCAAGTCGTACGCGGGCTCGTTCCCATCGCCGGAGCTTTGACCGAGAAAGTAGTGCAGAATCTTCTTTGTGCCGGTCGTGCTGATACTGTAAACGACCCCGCAACCAACCCCTGTGAAGCCGAAACAGGGTGACGACTTCTTATACTTTCCGCCATTGACCGTACTGCCGTAGAGCGTGCCATTTACATTGGTCAAGCCCGAATCCGGATTCACTCCCCCGATATCCCGCGATTCCTCAGCGTGCACGCCGAACCGATGCAACACCTGAAACGAGACGGTGGTCAGACTCCGCGCCGCAGTTCCCGCGGCGGCGACTCGCTGTTGCGCGCCGTCCTGAGCGAGTGGAGCGAGTCGCGGGGCGCCGCAGGCAGTCAGCGCGAATGCAAATGCACCGATGCAAGCAGCTAAGCGGTTACGCGCGGAAACGATCATTGTCGGCAGCTCCAAGAGCGGAAGGTGATTGGAGGCGAATACGTTCGACGCGCCGCCGCCGAACCCACGCGTGTCACCCCGAGCCCCTCGCCGGGTCATGGTTCGACACGCTCGCCATGACACCGGGAGGCTTCAGGGTGGCGCGACTCTCCAAGTCGTACCCTCTTTGCCGTCCTTAAGCTCAACGCCGCACCGCGCGAGAGCGTCGCGCAACCGATCTGATTCGCCCCAGTTCCTTTCAAGGCGCGCCTGGGCGCGCAGCGCGACCACTCGTTCCACCGCCTCCGGCGGCGTCATGCCGTCGAGATTCATGCTAAGCGCGCTCTGCAAGCGCTGCGTAAAATCGGGCGACAACTCGGCCGCGGGTTCGGCGAGCCACGACGCGTTCGGCTCGATGCCCAGGATCGGCAACCAGTAGTCGAGCGCGTTTAATGCAGCGGCAGCACGGGTTGGATCGGCCTCCGGATCGGGCAGGTCGGCGACAAACTCGAAGAGTACGGCGAGAGCGGCCGCGGTGTTCATGTCGTCGTCGAAAGCGGTCTCCAGCTTCTCGTCAATGCTGCATCCTTCGACCGCGCTCCGCTTCGACTCGCTAGGCTCGCTCGGTGTCGCTCGGCTGCGGATGACACCGTTTTGGCCACTTCGCTCCGGGCGGTACAACGAGCGATACGCCGCCTTGATCCGGCTTAGACCCAGCGCCGCTGCGGCAATCGAGTCTTCGGTAAAGTTCATAACCTTGCGGTAGCCGGTCTGCAGAAAAAGCCAGCGAATCGCCTGCGGATCGTGGCGGAGGAGCATGTCCGAAAGCGGTTCGAAGTTTCCGAGCGATTTCGCCATCTTGCGGTTGTCGAAGAGCAACAGCCCGCCGTGCACCCAGAAGTTCGCCATCGGCGGCTGCGACATCAGCGGCTCGCTCTGCGCGATCTCGTTCTCGTGGTGCGGAAAGATCAGGTCCGCACCGCCGCCGTGGATGTCTAAGCCGACGCCGGCCGGATCGAGCAGGGCACGCGCCATCGCCGAACACTCGATGTGCCAGCCCGGGCGCCCATCGCCGTAGGGCTCGAACGACCAAAGCGGTTCGCCCGGCTTGGCAAACTTCCACAGGGCAAAATCGAGCGGGTCTTCTTTACGCTCGTCCACTTCGATGCGCGCCCCGGCTTCGAGATCGGAGACGTTTCGGTTTGCCAGGCGCCCGTAATTCTGAAACGTCGAAACCCGATAGTAGACTCCATCGCGGGTGACGTAGGCGTGGCCGCCCTCGGCGAGCTCTCGAATCATCTGCTGGATCTCGCCGATATATTTGGTGGCGTACGGTTCGAAATCGTACTCCAGGACGCCGAGCTTACGCATCGATTCCTTGAACTCGGCATAAAAGTATTCGACGATCGAGTGGTAATCGCGACCGGTCTCGATTCCGGCTTTGATGCTGCGATCGTCGATATCGGTGACGTTCTGCACGTACGTCACCCGATAGCCGCGATGCGTCAGGTAGCGGCGCAGCACGTCGAAAAAGAGAAAGGAGCGCGCGTGACCGAGATGCGCTTGCGCGGACGGCGTCAAGCCGCAGACATAGATACGCACCTCGCCGCCGCGCAACGGCTCGAACTTCTCGACCGTGCGCGTTCGAGTGTTGTAGAGTTTTAGCGGCACCGCTTTTTAGATCACCCAGCTCCAGGATTCTTCGCCGGTCGCTTCGCCTTGCTCGAGCTCGTTCAAGCGTCGCTCGAGCTGTTCGAGTTGACGCGCAAGGCGGACGATTGCGTCGCTGGTCGGATCCGGCATCTCGACCTGCGGGCGGTCGGAAACGACGCGAACCGGTTTGCCGTCTTGTGCGACGACTCGCGCCGGTACGCCGACGACGGTCGCATTGGCCGGGACGTCTTTCACGACGACCGAACCTCCGCCGACCTTTGCGTTATCGCCGAGCACGATGGCGCCGAGTACGCTCGCGTTGACGCCGACGGTCACGTTCCGGCCAAGCGTCGGATGGCGCTTGCCATGCGACAGACTCGTGCCGCCCAGCGTTACGCCTTGATAGATCGTGCAGCCGTCGCCGATCTCCGAGGTTTCGCCGATGACGACGCCCGAACCGTGATCGATGAAGACCCCCTTGCCGATGCGAGCCGCCGGATGGATCTCGACTCCCGTGAGGAAGCGCGCGACGTTGGCCAAGAAGCGCGGCAGCAGCGGAATTCCGGCGCGATAGAGCGAGTGGTTGACGCGATGCGCGACGAGCGCATGAAAACCGGGATACGAGAGGACGACGTCGAGCCAGCCTCGTGCGGCAGGATCGCGCTCTAGCGGCGCCTGCAGGTCGGCTTGTAACGTTTCGAATGCCTCGTCCATTTCCATCAATGTAACCCGTCAATCCCCACTGAGGTGACACTCGGCCATCCTTCGTCCTTCGTCCTTCGACAAGCTCAGGATGACAGCGCTCAGGATGACAGCGCTCAGGATGACAGCGCTCAGGATGACATCGCTCAGGATGACAGCAGCGCCACGGCATAGGCCGCGATGCCGCTGCCGTCGCCCGTATAACCCAGACCCTCGCTCGACTTGGCCTTCACGCTAATTCGGCTTTGGTCGATCTCGAGTCGGACCGCAAGATTCGCGCGCATCCAGTCGATGTGCGGCGCAAGCTTCGGACGATCCACCACGATCGTGGCGTCGACGTTGACGATCTCGAAGCCGGCCACGCGCACGGCTGCGGCGCACTGCGCGAGCAGCTCCATCGAGTCGGCATCCTTCCAGCGCGGATCGCTCGCGGGGAAGCGCGTGCCCAGATCGCTCATTGCGGCGGCTCCGAGCAGTGCGTCGGCGAGTGCGTGGGCGAGGACGTCGGCGTCGGAGTGACCGAGCGCACCGCGTTCGAACGGAACGTGAACGCCGCCCAACATCAGCCTGCGCCCTTCGACCAGCGGGTGTGCGTCGAATCCCTGACCGACGCGCATCATCCTTCGTCCTTCGACCCTTCGACAAGCTCAGGGCAGGCTGAGCTCAGGATGACGGGGTGACGAGCAGTGACCCGACGCGCGTTCAAAATCGTTTCCGCCCGGATAACGTCTCCCGGCAGCGTGACTTTGAAGTTCTCGCTAGTAGATGCTACGACGACCACGGATATGCCGAGGCGTTCCAGCAGCGCGGCGTCGTCGGTGACGGCAACGCCGTCGCGCCGGCCGCGTTCGTGCGCGGCGCGCAGCTCGGCGGTCAAGGCGAACTGCGGCGTTTGCGCCGCCCAGAGCGTACCCCGATCGAGCGTCGCACCGACGATCAGCGAATCGCGATCGACCAGCTTGATTGTGTCCACGACCGGCTCGGCCAAAAGCGATGCGCGTCCCGCACGCACTTCACGCATTCCGGCGCGTACGTCTGCGGCCGTGACGAGCGGGCGGGCACCGTCGTGAATCAATGTGGCGTCGCAACGGTCGCTCAGCGCCATGATGCCCTCTCGAGCGCTATCTTGGCGCAACGGCCCTCCGCGCACGACGCGCTGCGTGAGGTTTGGCGCGAGGCGCAGAGCAAGCTCGCTGAGCGGCTCGATGGATTCGGGCTCCGTCGCAATGACGAGCTCCGCAATTTCCGGCATTGCTGCGAACGTTTGAATCGACCATCCAACCATCGGCACTCCCGCCAGCTCGATAAACTGCTTCGGCCGCCCTAAACGCAGCCCGCGCCCCGCCGCGACGATGACCGCGCCCCATCTCATTGCGTCACCCCTTCGCGTTTCGGGCGCGCAAAGATCATTCGGCCCGCAACCGTCTGGAGCACGCTGGTGACGACGACATCGGCCTCCTCGCCGATCAAGCGACGCCCGTGCTCGACGACGATCATCGTGCCGTCTTCCAAATATCCGATCCCCTGATGCCCCTCTTTTCCTTCGCGGATTACCGCGACGTGCAGCTCCTCGCCGGGCAGCACGACCGGCTTGACGGCATTGGCCAGCTCGTTGACGTTGAGGACGGCGACGCCTTCGACGTGGGCGACGCGGTTGAGATTATAATCGTTGGTGACGAGCTTAGCCCCAAGTTCGCGAGCGAGCCGAACGAGGCGCGCGTCCACGTTTCCGGGTGCCATGTCGCTGTAATCCCGCTCGCTGATTTCAAAAATCGTGAGCTCCTGCAACCGCGTGAGCACGTCGAAGCCGCGACGCCCGCGGGTACGTTTGAGGGGATCGACGGAATCGGCGATCGACTGCAGCTCGCGCAAAACGAATCGCGGAACGATGAGCGCGCCGTCGAGAAAGCCGCTCTCGAGGATGTCAACGATCCGGCCGTCCACAATCGCCGAGGTGTCCACCAGCTTGGGGGCAACGGCTGACGAGTTCGCGGCCACCCCGCGCGCTACGGGGACGATTCGTGTCTTGGCGCCGATGCGCGCTCCGAGGTAGGCGGCGAAGATCGCCACGATGAGATAGAGGACGATCGCGATATACGTTCCCGCGCGGCCGACGTCCGAGATCAGCTCGAAGACGATGCCTTTGATCAAGAATGCGATTAAGAGGCCGACGACGAGCCCAACCGCGCCGCCCGCAATCTCAGCCGGAGTTAAGCGATCCATCGCGCCTTCGGCCTGGCTGAGCTGGCCCTCAAAGAGCGCTTGAGCCAGCGGCGCTAGCAGCGCCCCGAGCACCGCGCCGGCAACCGGGGAACCGATCAAAAAGACGAGTTGCATCGTTTCGCTGGCAAAATGTGGCGAAAAAACGCTGAAGTACGCCTCGCGACCCAGCAAGAATCCGGTCACGCCGAAAACCACGACGAACGCGACGCGTAGGACCGTTCCAGCCAGATTGCTTCCTGCTACTCGAATGTTATGAAGGCTCCGCAAACGTCGTTGGCAAGAAAACGGCCCCGGCGCGTTAGCCGTAACGCATCCGCGGTTCGCTCGAGCAATCCAGTCTGTGCAAGTTGAGTTACGACGGGATCGTAAGTTTCGATCACGTCGATACCATAACGCTCGTTGAAATCCGCTAAACGAACACCTTGCACGGTGCGCAGCGCGAGCATCATCGCTTCCCCAACCCGGCGCCGCCCTTGCAGACGCTCGGCCTCCGACGGAATCGGCCGACCCTCGCGCGCCGCCGTCACATACTCCTCGAGCACTCGCGTGTGCACCGAGCGAACGCCGTCGCGGTAGGAGGCCGCGCCGACGCCTAAGCCCACGTACTCGCCATTGGCCCAGTAGTTCAAATTGTGCGCGCACTGATGCCCGGGCCGAGCGAAGTTGCTTACCTCATATTGGTGATAACCGTCGGCCTGCAGCAGATCGATGGCCAGAGCGTACAGCTCCGCCTCGCGCTCGTCGTCGAAGAAGACCGCGGGTTCGCGCGCGCGCCACGCTGCGTACGGTGTGTTCTCCTCGACCGTCAGACCGTATGCCGAAATATGATCTACTTCCAAGTCTATGGCGCGGCGCAGCGATTGCTCCCAAGTTGCCGGCGTCTGTCCGGGGACGCCGTACATCAGATCCAGCGAGACGGAATCGATCCCCGCGTTTCGCGCGGCAGCGACGACCCCTTCGACCATTTCGCCGGTGTGCTTGCGTCCGAGCGTACGAATCTCATCGGGCTCGAATGATTGAACGCCGATCGAAAGCCGTGTGATCCCGGCTTCGCGATAGCCGAGCAAATCGCCGTCGCGCACCAGCTCGGGATTGACCTCGATGGAACGCTCCGCTGTGAGGCCAAATCGGTGTTGCAGCGCGCCGAGAAGCCGCACGATCGTCTCGCGGTCGTAGGCATTCGGCGTTCCGCCGCCGAGGTAGAGCGTTGCGGCAGCCGCGCGCGGCTCGCGCGCGATTTCGGCAGAAAGCGCTTCGAAGTACCGGCGCGCCGCCGACGCGCGCAACGGCCACTTTGCAAAATCGCAATAGGGACACAGATACGCGCAAAAGGGTAGGTGAACGTATACGCCGAGCATAGCGGCGACGGCCTTACGTGGCCGCGAGTTGCGGTGCGATCAGTTCGCTAATTTTACCGACGACGTCGTGTTCGACTTCTTCAGCCGCCGCCTTGATGGCGTGTTTGATCGCATTGCGACTGGAGCGCCCGTGCGTCACGATGCAGTTTCCTCGAAGGCCGAGTAGCGGCGCGCCGCCGTACGTTTCGTAATCGAACTTCCGGCGTAAGCGCCGCAAGGCCGGCGCCAGCATATACGTACCGATTTTCGTGGCGAGATTGCCGCCGAGCAGTGCGTCATGCATCACGCGCGCGAGGTCGGCGATCATGCCTTCGCCGGTCTTGAGCACGACGTTGCCGACGAAGCCGTCGGCGACGATCACGTCGGCCGCATTGTGGAAGAGATCGCGGCCCTCGACGTTGCCGATGAATCGAACCGGAGCGGCCTCGAGCAGGCGCGCAGCTTCCAGGACGAGCTGGTTTCCCTTGCTGCGTTCCTCGCCATTAGAGAGCACCGCGACGCGCGGCTCGGCGATTCCAAGCACGGCTTTGGCGTAGGCCGATCCCATTACGCCGAACTGCTCGAGCCATTCCGGGCGGCAATCCACCGTCGCGCCCGAATCGAGCAGGATCGTTGGGCCGTTGAGCGCCGGCCAGACGGTCGCAATAGCCGGACGCGAGACCCCTTCGATCGTGCGGAGTTTGATAAAAGCAATCGCGACGAAGGCCCCGCTGTTCCCGGCGGAGACAACGGCGTCGGCCTCGCCCTGCTTGACGAGATGCACCGCAACGCCCAGCGACGTGCGTTCGCAAGAGCGAACCGCCGTCGAAGGCGTGAGGTCCATGGCGATCGATTCGGGCGCGTGGACCAGGGTGATGCGGTCGACAACGGAGGAGGGAAGCAGCGAGCGAACGCGCGCTTCATCTCCGACCAGCACGACCTCAACGTCGAACTCTTGCGCGGCAAGCAATGCTCCGGCGACAATTTCTTCCGGCGCGTGGTCGCCGCCCATCGCGTCGACTGCGATGCGCGCTCGCTTCACGGGAGCCGTCTTTGGGGGCCACCCGGGGAATCCTTGCCTCCGGTCATCCTTTCAATCCCCGTGTCTGCGCGAAGCGCAGTCCTGAGCGAGGCTCCTGAGCTTGTCGAAGGGGCCGCGTCGAAGGGTCAGGATGACAATTTACCTTGCCAGGGTCTGCGCCGCATGGTACTATCGCCCCGCTATGGCCAAGCGCTGTGAAGTATGCGGAAAAGGACCGAAGGCGGGCAATAATGTCAGCCACGCCATGAATAAAACCAAGCGGCGCTGGTTGCCGAACCTGCAATCCGTTCGGATCGACGACCGCGGGGTGCACCGCACCGCCAAAGTCTGCACCAGCTGCTTGCGCTCCAAACGCGTCACCCGCCGCGCCTAGGCGCGCCCTCCGCGAAGTGATCCCAGCCCAAGCGATCGAGCGGCGCCCCACGCCACTCGAGGTCGCGTCCTTTTCGTAGAGCCCCAACTCGCAGCAGCTTCTTGTTGAAGCGCTTTTCGTAGCGGCCGGCGAGGTAGCGAAACGCGCGAGCCCGCACCGTCACCAAAAGCTCAAAATCTTCACCGCCGGCCAGCGCGAAACGTTCGGGGTCTTCGCCGAGCCGTTGCGCGACCTCGCGAGCGGAGTCGGCGACGGCAACGGCCTCGAGAACCGCACCGCAGCCGCTCGCGGCGCAGAGCCGCCGCGCGTCGGTCGATAGCCCATCCGAACAATCCATCATCGACGTCACGTTTGCGCTCGCTCCCAGAAAGCGGCCTTCCGCAATTCGCGGCGTAGGCCGGCGAAAGGCCTGCAGCGCCGCATCCTTGTTCGCGCCTTCCATAAGTCGGGGTTGGTTTGCGAGTTCGAGTCCCGCGCGTGCTGCTCCGAGCGCGCCGGTCACCGCCAGCACGTCCCCGGGTCCGCCGCCGGCGCGCGTCTTGGCGCGCGAGTTAGATACCTCGCCGACGACCGTGACCGAGATCGTCACGAGATCGCAACGCGATAGATCTCCGCCGGCGATCGTGATTTCAAAGCGCCGAGCCGCCGCAGCGATTCCTCGGTAGAGCTCCACGATCTGCGCGTCAGCCTTGGCCGCGGGCACACCCAGAGCGACCGTTGCAAGAACGGGTCGCGCGCCCATTGCGGCCAGATCGCTGAGCGCCGCGGCCATCGCGCGCCAGCCGGCGTCCTCGAGCGACATCGTTTCGCGCCGAAAATGGACGCCTTCGACGAGCATATCGGTCGAGATAACGCTGCGATGGGAGCGCGAAGGCTGCCAAAGCGCGGCATCGTCGCCGATCCCGAGCAGGATTCTGTGTCGCCCTTCGACGGGCTCAGGGTGACACAGAAGGGCTGCTATCGCCTTGACGATTTCGTCTTCGGTCACGCCAGGAGCGCGCGGATCCGGCGCAACGCTGCGCCAGGATCCGGCGCGCCGAAGACTGTCGCACCCATGACGAGCGCGTCCGCGCCCGCCTCAACCAGCGCGCGCGCGTTCCCTTCGCCGACTCCGCCATCCACTTCGATCAAACACTCGAGGTTGCGCCCGTCGATCAACTGGCGGGCCTCGCGTACTTTCTCGATCGTCTGCGGGATGAACTTTTGGCCTGAGAACCCGGGATTGACGCTCATCACGAGCACGGTGTCGCAATTATAAATGACGTCTTGCAGCATCCCGACCGGCGTTTGGGGGCAGATCGCTATTCCCGCCTTCACACCCATCGAACGCAGATGCACGAGCAGCCGCTGCGCGTGCGGCGTCGCCTCTAAATGAAAGCTGATGCGGTCGCAACCCGCTTCGCGAAAAGCGTCCACGTAGCGCTCCGGCTCGACGATCATCAAATGCGCGTCGAAGACTAGCGGCGATAACCTCCGCAGGTCGCCGATGATCTTTGGTCCCCACGTAATGTTCGGAACGAATCGCCCGTCCATCACATCGAGATGCAGATACTGCGCGCCCGCTTCCTGCACGCACGCGATTTGCTCCGCAATTCGTGCGAAATCGGCCGAAAGCAGCGAAGGGGCGAGTATCGTCACGTCGACGCCGTTCGGCTGCAGCCGATGAAAATCATTGAGTGGGCGAGGGGGAGGGCTTTGCACCGTAAACGCTCGCCGGTTCCGTTCCGAGGCGCGTTTCGCCCACGAGCGTGTTGTTGACGTACATGTCGAGCACGGACGTTCCGATCGCGGTGACGGTGAAATCGAGCTTCTGGCCTGGCTCGGCAAAGGCGTGATAGAGATCGTACTGGCCCGTTGCGTCCGTGAGCGCGAGGCGGACGTCGAGCTGCGAGTCAGTTGCGGCGCTGTCCGCCTGCGGAACCGAAACGAGCACGCGAGCTTGATGGACGATATAGCCCGATTCGTTCGGGCCCGCGCTTACCTGCAGCGAAACGGGCTCGAACGACGCGATCTTTGCATCGGGCGCGGGACGCTGTCGCGCGACGACGCCGTGAGCGGGCCCGCTCGCGCCCAGCGGTGTCCACACGATCTGCCCGAGTTGGATGCCGACGTCGGCAGCGACCGTCCGCGCCTGATCGATCGTTAATCCGACGAAATCGGGAACGCGCACGTTCGGCCGGCCGCCTTGGCTTACGACCAGCGCGACGGAGTCCCCCTCGTGCATGCTGGTTATCGGCGCCGGGGCCTGCGAGATTACGTGCCCCTCCGGGATCACGTCGCTCTTTGCGTACGTTACTTTTCCGAGCGCAAGGCGCGCGCGAGAAAGATCGAGTTGCACCTCTCGCATGGACTGGTAGCGCAAGTCGGGCATCAGACGCGCGATAATTCCGTCGCTGATCACGAATGAAACTTGACGCCCTTGGCGCACTTGATCGCCGGCTTGGGGGCGCTGCATGATAACGACGTCTTTGGGATAGCGATCGCTCGAAGTGTGGTCCACGACGGCCGAGCTCAGCTTCAATCGCTCGACCTCGGCGTCGGCGTCGGTCAGCGTTTGGCCTACAAACGACGGCACGGTCACCGTCGCCGACGAGGGAATCAAGAAATCGTAGATCTGGTGCCCAAACCAGACGACCAACGCCACGAAGATCACCAGGACGATGGTAGCGGGCTTCAGTTAAGCGCCTCCATCGGGACTCGGCCAAAGTCGAGATTGCTAAAGATCCGCTGCACGTCTTCATGCTCGTCGAGGGCGTCGAGAAAGGCCAGCGAGGCCGTGAGCTCGCTGCCGTTGCGCTCGAGCTTCGTCTTAGGGCGCATCCCGAGGTACGCATCTAAAATTCGTGCCGCGCGCGTGCGAAGGGCATCGCGCACGCCGGCCAACATCGTCGGTTGCGTATAGATGACGGCGACGTCCGCGTCGTACTCGATGTCCTCGACCCCATCAACGAGCGCCTCTTCCATCACCGCGTCTTCCGATTTGCCGCCGGGATCGAGCTCGATGATGCCGACCGGATCGAACATCCACGCGACGCTGCCGGTCTCGCCCAAGCTGCCCTCGTGCCTGCTGAAGAGAAAACGCAGTTCTCCCGCGGTCCGGTTCCGATTGTCCGTCGCAGCGTCAATGACGACCGCCAGCCCCGCCGGACCATATCCCTCGTAACGAATTTCCTCGATTTCGCGCTCGTCGTCCTGCCCACCGGCGCGCGCAATGGCGCGCTTGATGTTCTCTTGCGGCATGTTGAACTCGCGCGCTTTCTCGACGGCTATCTTCAGCCGGTAGTTGGCTTCAGGGTCGGGAGAGCCGCCTTTCGCTGCGAGGATGATCTCTTTGCTGAGCTTCGTAAAGAGCGCGCCTCGTTGCGCGTCCACCTTGCCCTTCTTGAGCTTGATATTGTGCCACTTGGAATGTCCCGACATTTTACGCTAAACCTTTCCTAGCCCGGACCGATTATCCAGGTCGGCAACCACATCCGCTGATGCCAAGCGTTCCACGCAATCGGATGCGCCGCCAGAACAGGATAGAAATAGATGAAACCCGCCGCCGCCGCGGCGACGTAGGAGCCGACTGCCAAGCCCCCGAGCCATTGGAGATTCTCTCGAGCCCGCAACCATAACCAGGCTCGCTGCAAGAAAATGGCGTTGCACAGACAGATCAGCGGAATGTTCACATAAAAATGGTAGGCGAAGATCAGGCGGGGCGACCCGATCCACGGCAGCCATTGCAAGAGGTAGGTGATAACGATCAGCGCGTAGCCTTTGTTCCGTTCTCGCCAGGCCAGCACGCCCACGAACGGCACGCAGAACAAGCCGAACCACAGGATGATCGGGTTTGGCATCGACGTGATCTCGTAGACGCAGCAGCCCTTCTCATCGCTGGGGTTGTTGCGATGATCCTGATAGAAGTATGCGACCGGAACGTAATCGATCGGCCACTCGAACCATTTTGAGGAGTACGGGTGCGTGGCCACGAGGTTATGGTGATACTCATACATCGTGTACTGTCGATAGACGACGTCGTTGACGTTGTGAACCTCGCCCGGATCGGGAGAATGCCGCACGAGATCCGGCACCCAAGCCAGCGCGTACACCGTGGCGCTCACGAAGAGAATCGTCGCCAGGGCGCCGTCGATGCGAAAGCCGCGCGGATTACCCCAAAGCGTCGGCCGCAGGTTGAACAGGTACCGTTGAAGCCAGACGGCGATCAACACGACGAAACTCACGCCGAAGCCCATCACTCCGTACCACTTCGAACTCACCAGCAACCCGAGCGCGACGGTAAAGAGCATC
>Ga0210395_10002716_pt1 | contig 13670 bp, 16 predicted proteins | sample IncBWH4OmetaG_FD_150861 | JGI IMG/M metagenome (GOLD analysis project Ga0210395, IMG submission 150861) | Forest soil microbial communities from Barre Woods Harvard Forest LTER site, Petersham, Massachusetts, United States - Inc-BW-H-4-O ... | reverse complement strand
CATCACCGGCGCCTGCTCGTTTGTCGGCCAACCGCGTTCGTATGAAATCCTCCAGAAAGCGGCGTGCCTTCAGGCCGCGCGCCCACGTCCCACCCGGGACATTGACACGCAGGGGGGTCTGGGCCGCATTCGTCATCCTGAGGAATGCGTCGCGGACACGGTCCGCTTCGGGGTCCAAGCGAGTTCCGACGAAGAACTCCGCGACGAGATCGAGCATGAGTTTCTTGGTCGCGGGGAATATCTGAAAGCCAGCACCGGTCTGCCAGCGGCTGATCTCGGCGTCGATCGTGGGCATCATCGCTTGCAGGTACGCGTCGAGCCGAGTCCGGGTGAAGGCTTGCTGCAAGATCCGGCGATGATGCAGGTGCTCCTCGAAGTCGAGCAGCAGGATCCCCCGCGGCAGGAGCGGCTCGAACATCGAAGACCACCCGCTGGCGAATGCCTTGTCCTTGTTGACCAATATTTCGGCAGTGGCGTCGGGGCCCAACGCGAGGATGCCACGTTTGGCCACCAAATTCAGTGGTGACACCGCCCCATAGCGATTGAAGCGCCGCCGCGCCCATCCGATCGGGTCGACGTACATCGTGGGGACGTGTCCGACGACCGGCAGGCCCCGACCACCATGGACGTGACGTAACCCGCTTCCGGCGGGCGGCGCCTCGAACCGTCTCGGAATGGCCAGCACGTCACAAGCGGCTCCACCGAGGCGCCTCACTCGCTCGCGAGTAGTGGCCGGAGAAGTGGTCCCTGTCATCGGGGGCCTCCGGGCGACGACGCTGCCGAGCGGGCGACGCCGAATGTATTGCCACCGTGTGCCTGTCGGGCGGTGCCGAAGGCGATCGTCAGGGCTGCCTCTGTCGCAATCATCCCGATGCCGAGTGCAGCCGGTGCTTTTTCGTCACGGTAACTCTCGTCTCTCGTAGTCCGTCCTAGGCAGGGGCAGATGGGGTTAAGTTGCAGGCGGTGGGGCGTACCGTCCGGCCGTGTGGACCCTTACGGATAATACGGATAAGCTGCGCCATTTGGTTTGCCTTTGCAAGTACTGGCAAGCTGAGCGCTACCACGCCGCCGTTCACCGACCTTAGCTACCCCAACGGTCTCGCTGTAGATTCTGCCCGGTGCTCTCTACGTCGCCGACTCGGGCAACGCCGCCTACCTTCGCTGCCGCCACGACGCCTGGCGGCAGCGCGTCGAGGCGGTCCAGGCGGGTATCGAGGACCCCGATGCGAAGATCCTGGCGATCTTCGACGCGATCGCCGAAGACGTGTCACGGCCCGACTTCCGGGGCTGCCCGTTCAACAATGCCGCCGCCGAAGCGCCGGCGGGGGACCCCGCATCGCCCGGCTGACCCTGGCAGCCGCGAAAGTCTCCGGCTCCGCCTGAGGCGGGGTGACGCCGATGCTGCGGCCGCATCGGATGTGTTGGCGGCGGCGCTCGGGGTGCCGGTGGCGGAACTGGCGCGGCGGCCCTAAGTTTGACGGTCCTCTGGGGCCCGGTCGCCTTCATCCACCGGTTCAGTTCCGAAGGTGGGGGCCACCATCTCGAAGCCCTCGTCCACGAGGGTGACGAGGTCACGGCCGGTGCAGATATGTAGGTGGAACGCCGCCGTGTAGATCGCGGTCGCGATGCGCGCGGCCAACTGCACCGAGAGGTCACGATCCGGGTCGGTGCGGCGCTCGGCTGCGAGCGCCGCGGCCATGGTGTTCTCCATCTCGGTGACGAGCTCGAGAAACCGCCCTCTGACGGCTGGCTCGTTGAGCCAGCTCCTGATGCTGAATTCCTCGACCTCGGTGCTGGGGCGGGCGACTTGCAGCATCCCGATGTTGATCCCGAGGTGGATCTGCTCCCAGCAGGACAGGCCTGGGATGGGCTGGCCGAGGAAGTCCCTGAAGTGGTCTTGTGTCTCTCTGATGTTGAGGAAGAGCACATCCTCCTTCGTCCGGAAGTACCGGAAGAAGGTGCTCGACGAGCTGTGTGCTGCGCGCGCGATGTCCTCGACGGTGGTCGCCTCGTAACCGCGGTCGCGAAAGAGCCGGACCGCGGCTTCGGCCAGCGCGATCCTGGTCTGCAGTTTGCGTCTTTCCCAGCCGCCGGGCTCCATCCGGGGCATCTTAACGCCGTCCTCGTCCACTGCCTCCGGTCCTTGCCGGGCGGATTAATTGACAACCCCCGCCGTGATAGCGTTACTGTTGATAGTCACTCCCAAATGCTATGACAGACTCTATCAAAACTTGAACTGACGATCGGCGCGCCCCTGAAGGAGAATTGTCGTGTCACGGTTTCTGTCCGACGAGCAGCGCCAGATCCAGCAGACCAGCCGGGCGTTCGCCCAGAAGGAGATCCGGCCGCGCCGGCTGGAGGCGTATCAGGGGCATGAGTTCATCACCGAGATGGCCCGCCGTTGCGGCGAACTCGGGATGTGGCGCACCCTGGTCCCGGAGAGCCGGGGTGGCCTTGGGCACGGTGCCACGACCGCGTGCGTGATCTTCGAGGAACTGGGCCGCGAGTCGCCCGGGGTGGCCATAGCCGGCATCCCGCAGATGGTGTTCGCGCCGGTGATGCTGCTTAGCGAAGCCATCTCCGATCGCTACCTGGAGAAGGTGATCTCCGGGCAGTTCATGATCGCGGGCGCGTTCAGCGATCCGGCCGGTGTCGCCAATTACGCAGAACAGTCCGACATCGCGGTGCGCGACGGCGACGACTACGTCCTGAATGGCACCCGGCTCTGGGTTACCCAGGGCACCTTCTACGACGTCATGGGCATCGCAGGGCTCTATGAGGGCAGCCAGCGGCTCTTCTATGTCGAACGCGGCCATCTCGGCGTCTCGGTGTCACCGATCCCGAAGATGGGTTTCGGCGCGCCATGGGGCCTGGTCACGATGACGAACTGCCGGGTGCCCGCCGACATGTCCGTCGACCTGGGATTCATGGTGACGGACCGCCAGATCCAGGATGTCGACGGCAATGCGACGGCCTCGGTCCTGTTCGCCTCGGCGATCGCACTCGGACTCGCGACCGGCGCCTACGCGCAGACCGTCGAATTCCTGTGCAACCGCACGTCGAACCGGCGACCGATCGCGTCGATGCAGGCCATTCAGCACAAGCTGGTGCGGATGCGATCTCAGATCGAGGCGAGCCGGTCCATGCTGTACGACGCGGCCCGGCTGCGTGATGACGGCCGCCCCGACAGCGCGCTGGAGCACATGGTCAAGCCGTGGGTCACCGAGATGGCCGCGGCAGTCACCCAAGAATGCGTCACCCTGCACGGGGGCGCCGGATACGCGTTCGAAACCGGGCTGGAAGGCCTGCATCGTGATGCCGTCGGCGGCCTGATCATCGAGGGCACCACCGACATGCACCACTCGACCGTCGCCCATCTCCTCGGGCTACCAGACGCCGCGATCGGAATCTTCTGACATGGTCGACATCGGAATCTGCTCCATGCAGACGCACTACACGGTCCAGCCAGCGGAGCTTGCGCGCTGGGCGGAGGACACCGGCTTCGAGTCGGTGTTCTTCGGTGAGCACTCCCACGTGCCAACCAACCGCGAGACGAAGTTCGTGCTCGAGGTCGAAATGCCGGACTACTACCGCGAGATTTCCGACCCGTTCATCTGTATGACGGCGGCCGCGGCGGTCACCGAGCGGATCAAGGTCGGGACCTCGGTTTGTCTGGTGCCCGAGCACAACCCGATCATGCTCGCCAAGGTCACCAGCTGTGTGGACCTGGTGTCGAGCGGCCGGCTGGTCCTCGGAATCGGCGCGGGCTGGAGCGCCGAGGAACTCCGGGATCATGGCGTCGAGCACAAGGACCGCTGGCGGATCACCAGGGAACGGATGCTTGCGGTGCGGGAGATCTGGGGCAACGAGATCGCAGAGTTCCACGGGGACTTCGTCGACTTCGACCCCCTGTACTGCTGGCCGAAACCTGTCCAGCCCGGCGGACCGCCAGTGCTGATCGGTGCCGCCGCCGGTCCGATGATCGCCCGCCACATCGTCGAGTACTGCGACGGATGGCTCCCTTTGGACGGGCTGCACACCGACCTCGTCGGAGGCCTGGCGAACCTCCGCGCGGAGTCGTCACGGAAGGGCCGGCCGATGAGCGACCTCGATCTGACCGTGATCACCGCCTACACCCTCGCTGGTGTGGAGGGCAGCGTCGCCCGAATTGCCGAGCTCGTGAGCATGGGCTTCAACCGGGTCTTGTTGTTGCTCGCTCCGGGCGAACCCAAGCAGCAGTGGGAAGAGCTCGAGCACCACCGTGAACTCCTGTACGCCGCCCAGAACGCGGGCCTATGAGCCGGCAATCCAGCCAGCAGACTTCGGCTCTATTTTGCTCCCCTGAGTCGGCGGTGATCGCTGGGCTCGTAAGGTAGATGTGTCTCTGTGACAACAAGATTCAAAGGCATGAGAGTCTCGTAGATCGAATAATGTTGCACGATAGTGCTTCCCGCACGCGTGCTGAATAATTCCTCCGGTGAAATCGATGGTGTGACGGATCGCCGTTGCGTCGGCGTCTTGCGGTGGTACTTGTTCCAGAGCTTGGCGGATCCGGTCAAAATTCCGGTAGTGATGACGTTGGTAGCCAGGCCGACGATCCATGGGTTTTGCAGCCATGTTTCGAACATCGCCGCCATCCCGATGCCCTGCGGCGGTGTTCAGAGTCGGTTGATGCTTGACGTTTCTCTTTCGGTTGATCCTTGACACTTTGGGGTTAGTGGTTAGGCCTGATGGCGAGCACTCGCCAAGCCGCAGGGAGCCGGTCACTAACTGCGTTCGACCCGACCGCGCCTGGAATCCGCTCGACGGCGGGGTCGCCGAGCTGGGTATGCACCTCACTGTCGGCCAAGCACTCCGCCATGATGTCGTCGTCGGAATTGCTGCGTCACTCGTGTGACCAGCGATACCGAATGCTTATGCTGCGCTGCGCTTTTCGCTAAAGTAACCGCGCCGGATGTTAAGCCGGCGGGCAGCGACTTGGGTTCGATTGTTCTGATGTCCTGCATCGACCGGCGGCACCCTCAGCCTAACGCTCACACCTGGACAGTGCCGTTCGTTGACAGCTTTCCGTATCGTAGTAGAACCGCGCACCGATTCGCACCAGAAGCGGCTCTAGACGCGAGAGTTTTTTTAATTTATAGTAGATTATATTGCTTGCGTGTGTTGGGTATGAACCTCGTGGGGCCAGGCTCGACACTCCAGGGAATAACGTCGATGCGCGGAAGATGGCGGAAGACGATCCGATGCACCTTGGCGGCGCGCGTACTTCCACGCTTCAGCTGAAGCTTCAAGTGACGGGGAAACGTTCATGAATTTTGTGTTGTGGTTAGTGGCCGGTGTGCTGGCAGCCGCCTTCGCCGATACGGGGTCATTAAAGCTGACGCAGAGCAATCAGGCGCTGTGCGCCCGCGGGATGATCTGGACAGAAGACTTCTCCCCGGCGGCGGTGAAGTTCATCAGCGTCGCTGAGGTGGCGGGTGCGCTCGGCGTCATCTTGCCGGCCCTGCTGCACGTCGCACCGGCGCTGGTGCCGGTGGCCGCGGCCGCGCTGGCGGTGGTGACGGCCGGCGCGGTGCTGGTGCATCTGCGCCGCAAAGAAGGAGTGGACGCGGTTCCCGCTGTGGTACTGGGGCTACTCGCGGTCTTCCTCGCCTGGGGGCGATTCGGTCCGTACGCGTTCTAAGCAGCCGTGCCGCCCGCATATAACGGCTTTTACCTGCAAAAACACTAGTGCCCCCGGCAGGATTCGAACCTGCGACACCGGCTTTTGCAATAGGTGGTTCGCGAAGGTTGTCGCGGATTGTCGTTAGCCGCTGCGGCGCAACCTGTTTCGGGCTCCATGGCTGCCAACGATTGACGGTAGTTCTCGCTGATTCTCAGTCATAAACGGTGAATAAACGGTGACCCGAACCAGGAGGATGATCGAGAAATGTTGCTAATGACGCGCCTGGTGGCTGCGCTGGCCGTGGTGATGTCCGGTTCAGGTACGACCCGGGGACCGGGACCTGGCAGCCGGGAACCGGCTCGTCCTAGTCCACGCCGAAATAGTTGATCGGCCCGCCCCTTCTCTCTCGGGGACGGGGCGTCACTATGTACCTGTTGGCGAATGTCCGTGAATTCGAGTAGCCGACTACGCGTGTGGTACGGCTTCGCGCGCTGCCACGCTGCTGTCATGAGAAGTCAGTGCAGCGATGTGTTCTGGTACGTGTTCTGGTCCGAGATGTGGGATGCCGCATACGTGTTTGGCGCGGTGTCTGCCGCTGACCGCCGCGAATTCGAAGCGCACATGGCCAACTGCTCGGCATGCCAGGACGCCGTCGCCGACCTGAGCGGCATGCAGGCCCGGCTTTCACAGCTTGACCTCGAAGAGGTCGCCGCGATCCGACGAGTCCAGACATACGCAGTCGGTGACACCTGCGATGTCGCTACCGCCGCGACCACGAACAGATTGCGTCCGTCCGGATGACGAGCTGGTGAGCTAGGGCCGGGAACCGACTCGCCCTAGTCGGCGTCTGAATAGTTGATCGGGCCGCCCCACCACAACTCTGGGCGGCCCGTGACGCCTACAAGCGGACTGGCACTTGAACAGCTGTCACGCTGGCTGCGTGCGGCGGCGAGTTCGAGGTTGAGCCTGCGGTTGTCGGCGCGGAGCTGGTCGAGTGCGAGTTCGAACTTGAGCCTGCGGTTGGCGGCGCGGAGCTGGTCGAGTTCGGCGATGAGTAAGTCCAGCAACTCGCATGCGGTCATGGCGGCCAGACTTCGTCGGTGCTGTTAAACATTTCCCATTCTTCTCCGTTAAACCGTTTGAATGACTCCTTGGAGTCGGGGCCAATGGCTACCGTTCGATGGTGCCGCGACGCAGGTGCAACTGACGCGAGTAGTCCAGTACCCGTCTTGTCTGAGAAGGGCACTGAGTCGGTGTGGCATCGGCCGCTCCGTTGAGCTTGGGCGGCGGGAAGTTATGCCTTCGTGGTAAACGGTTGTTTACCGAACTGGCATCTGTGGGTAGCCGACAAGGAGGCCAGGGGGCCCGCGGATATATGGGGGAACGGCCCCCTGGCCGCCTCGTCCCCCGACCCACTGGTTGCGGTTACCCGCATGTGCGGCTTGTTATGCATGTGCTCAACTACGCAGGCACGCCACAGCGCGGCCAAACATGGCGGCGAGCCGTCAAGTCGTCAGGTCGACGAACTGCTCGACGAACGCGACAAGCGGACTGGAAGCTGACTGGTCGGCCAGCGTCCACGGGACCGCAAGCGTTACAAGATCGCAGATTATCCGAAGGTCACAAATCGCACGAAAGGCCGGGTGACTCTGTTGGTTTCCATACGGCCTGCTGGGTATCGGCTGCGTACCCGAACCCGAATGCTCGCGACTACGTGTACACCCAAGACTCCCCCGCAATTCCGCGGGGCGGCCCCGACGGCAGCGCGAACTGCCGCCGGTGTGCACCAGACGGAACGGGCCGACGCATGAGCCGAATTAGCAAGGCAGACGAGAAGGCGCTGCTTGCGCAGCTCCACGACTGCTTAGCGGACTTTATCGAGGCCGCCGTCGCGGATCTCCGCGAGATAGCTGCGATTCGGAGACAAGCGCGTGAGCACGGCTTGGATATACCCGAGGACATTCGGCAACAGTTCCAAGAAGCACGGAAACTCGCGACCCTCTTCAGTCCGCACAGCTTGGGCTTCTTCAGCGTCCACACCATCTTGGACGTGAGGTGTGGCCTGACGGTTCCTGCCTGTCTCGGTGACCGTCGAAACACGACAGGTAGTGGACTACTCGCGTCAGTTGCAGCTGCTTCGCGGCACCATCGAACGGTAGCCATTGGCCCCGACTCCAAGGGGTCATTCAAACGGTTTAAGGGAGAAGAATGGGAAATGTTTAACAGCACCGACGAAGTCTGGCCGCCATGACCGCATACATGACCACCACTGACGACCGCGAAACCGAACTGCTAGCCGACGCCCTGGCGCAGGCCTTCTCCGACGCGGTATGGGCGCAAGTGGGCGACCATCTTCCGCTTACCGACGAGGTTTTCAAGGTTGCCTGGTACCGCGTGGCCGAGCGGGCGAAAGAACTAGGAAAGGCGCCGCCATGCGCCGGCGTGAAAGGCCGCGACGGCTCCAAGGTTTGAACGGTCGGATGAGCGGCGGCCGGTGCACACGGTAATATCGCCAGCACCACGGTCACGGCCACGAGCTTGGCTGACCGGCTCATGGCTTACAGTCCCAACTCGCGTTTAAATGCCCAAAGGTGCCCACCGCATACCGGATACACGATGCCGCCGACATGTATCACGGACAACGCAGGCGTGGAGCAATGGCCGGTGCTGCGCCGCAGCCCTTGGCACGGCGTACCGGGATATGCGTCGGTAGCAAGGAACGCGGCCGGCCGGCTCATGGCCTACCCTCGCCATCGCGGGCAATGAGCGCGAGAACCGGTGCGGCGGCTGCGTTTACCCTTTGATCCGCGGCACCGAAAACGGCTACGAGGGCGACGACTTCCGGAGTGGTCAACTGGGCCACGTTTACGCGACGCATTAGCGACAGCAGCTCGTCGACGGCCCGCAAGTCGATGTTATTGGCGTACGGTCACGGCCGATCACGCTCCTCCTGCAGCAGACACTTACCCGGTTGTTGGAAGATCTGTCGCGCAGATCTCGCGGGTCGTCGGTCGTGCCAGTTTGCTATCACACGCTCTGGGGTATTTAGCCGCGGTGGCTGTTGTCATCGAAAGATGGAAGCGCAGTCGGGCATACGATTGGCTTCGCCTGAAGGGTTACGTCGCCTTCAATCTGCCCCGAACGGTGACCATGCTGGGCGCAGCCCTGCTGACCGGAATCGCCGCGGCTCATGTCTACGTGTTGAGCAGCCAGCCGTCGTTGCCGGTGTACTTCGTCGTCTACGCCGCCATCCTGGGAGCCTGCTGTCTGTTAACTGCCGCGTTTCTGTGGCTGGGACGCAATCCCCGTGTGCCGCAATTAGGATGGTTTTTTGGTGATCTGGTTTCGGTCGTCTTTCTAGGGGTGTATCTGGCCAGCCGAGCACCAACCCTGCCGGGTCTGGTGGCGGTGACCGGCCGGTGGGATTTCGCACCCGGGACGTTTGCGGGCGCGTTCGCGTTGGGCTTCATCGCCGTGCACACGTCGGTGCTATTGGGAATCAACGTGGCATACCCCCAACGTCAGCAGTGGTCGGACTGATCGGACTTCGGCGATGACATTCGATTATCCGGTGTGGCTGCGAGTTGACCATTGGCTCAACCTGTTGTTCGTCACGTTGATCATCCGCAGCGGCATCGAGATCCTCGCCACCCATCCCAAGTTGTATTGGAATGACGACAGCAGGCCCGGAAGCGAATGGGCGCGCTTTACCCGCAAGGTCATGCCGAAGAACAAGCTGTACGACACCCTCGACGAAGAGGAGGACTACAGCCCGTTCATTTCGTTGCCCGGCCACGCGCAATTGGGCCTCGGGCGGCACTGGCACTTTTTCGCGGTGATCGGCTGGATTCTGGTGGGACTGTCCTACTACATCCTGCTTTTCGCGACCGGACAGTGGCATCGTTACTGGCCGGGGTCGTGGTCGATCTTCCCAGAGGCGTGGAACGACGTCGTCACCTACATAACGTTCAACCTGCCGCCGTTGCTGCCGGGTGAACCCTTGGACGCCATGCAGAAGCTGGCCTATGCAGGCGTGGTGTTTGTGCTGGCGCCGTTCCAGATCCTGACCGGCGCAGCTCAATCCCCGGCGGTCGAGGCCCGATTCCCGTGGTACGTCCAGATGTGGGGCGGCCGGCAATGGGCGCGCAGCCTGCATTTCGTGGGTCTGGTCGCCTTTGTCGGCTTCATCGTCATCCATCTGTCGATGGTCTTCTTCTGGGGCTGGGGCAAGCTGACCGCGGCGATGATCTTCGGCTCGGTCCGCAACACCAACTGGGCGACCGCGTGTTCGCTGCTGATCATCGCGACGGTCATCGCCGTCCACGTCGCGGCAACGCTGTGGAGCCTGCGCAACCCTCGTTCGGTTCAGCGCCGGCTGGACGCGGTCGTCGGCGGCGTTCGGCGGATTCTGTTGCGGCCGTTGGATTCGCGGCAGAACTATCCGGAGCGGAAGCTGACCACGCAGCACCGCGTCAACGGCAAGCCGCCCTGTTCGGGCGAGTACAAGGTGATGGCCGTGCACAACTTCGTCGATTGGCGGCTGCGGGTCGGCGGATTGGTCGAAAATCCGGTGACTTTGGATTTGGCGGCGCTGCGCGCACTGGGCGAACCGGAAGTTCAGCGGGTGATGCATAACTGCGTGCAGGGTTGGACGAGCATCGGGCAGTGGAGCGGCCTGCACCTGAGCGCATTGGTGGAACTGGTGCGCCCGCTACCGCAGGCGAAATACATCTGCTCTCTGACGATGCAAGACAACGACCGAGACGAGCCCAGCTCGCACGGCGGAGGCCAGTTCTACGAGGTCATGGATCTCGAATTGGCGTACAAGCCGCAGACCATCCTTGCCTACGAGATGAACGGCAAGCCGTTGCCGATCAAGCATGGCGCACCGTTGCGGCTACGGGTGGAGACCCAAGTCGGATTCAAGATGGCCAAATGGATCAACCAGATCGAGTTCGTCAACGACTACTCCGGCATCGGCAAAGGTGCGGGCGGCTGGCGCGAAGACAACGTCTACTACGCCAAGGACGTGGAGATCTGACGTGGCCGACCGCGCCGTCGACGATGCAGAGCAAAGCGATGAGGAGGAGCGGCGCTTGTGACCGATGCGATGGTGCGCCCTGAGTTGGTCAGCCTGGAACCTGCCGACCGCGACCGGGTCTTGGCCCATGTCGCCGCGAAAGGCGGGTACTGTGAGGCTTGCGGTGCAACCGATTTCGAGGTCGGCCATGCACTTTACCTCGGTTTTCTGTTTCTCGACGAGGACGACGACGCCTATATGGTGGCGTTGACGTGCCGCAACCCGAAGTGCAGGCAGCCGCATACCGGAATCAGGCTGCGCGAGAAGGACGTTCTCAGCGGCGACGGAACGCAAGCCCGCGCCGCGACTTGGATGGCTTCGGCTCCCGCTGGCGCTTAGCTTTGGCGGGCGGCGTATCGGTGAGCACCGGCTGAGCGAGTCCGATCCGATCGATCAGATCGGATAGCCCCCGCAGTTCGTCACACAGCGCTTCAAACCGGCGCTCGTCGGTCTCGGCGAGCAGCCCGCGTGAACTGTAGTGCACCAGGCGGGGCAGCCGCCCGGCGAGCGCCGTACCCCATCTGATGCTGAAGTCGTATTTCTCGCCCGCGTGCACTTCGTCTTGTTGACCAAGTTGTTTGAGCACCTGTATCTGTTGGCTGAGCCACTCGACATCATCGTCGATGGTGATCGGTGCGTCGTTTTCTTCCATCTCGGCAGCCATGGTCCTCCATTTGTCCTGTCAGAGGCGCGGTTTGGCCACGCTCACCACTAATGGTGTTCCTGCGAAAGTCAGATAGACCCGGTGTGGTCCAAGGGCCATCCCGGTCAGCGGTGCCGACCGTTCCGCGTCGGGAAGACCTGTTCGGTAGTTGGTGGTCCGCAGCACCGGGATGGTGTGGTGCGGGTAGCCGGTGACATCGTTCGTCTCCAGCACCACCACCTCCCGATCGGTGGCAGCGTAAATGCGGGTGTCGTCGGTGCCGATTCGCCGGATCGGCGACGGCAGTCGGGTCACGGCCAACACCGTCAAGCCCTCCCCGCCACGTTGCGAGTCGACCGCATACAGCATGTCGTCGTTACGGCGGCTGACGTAGCTGCGGGTCACCGCGGTCCCATCACCCGCGGAGGCGACGACGTCCATGGGCAGCGACCCACGCCGCTCGGGTGGCGACGAGGGCCCTTTGTAGTAGCGGATCCCGGATGACCCGTAAATGTGGTACTCGATCTCGCGCCCACGGTTGGCGCCGTCGATCACGTCGGAGGGATCACCGGTGATCTCCGCCGTCGGCAGTGCCCGGAAACCGTATTCGTCGATCGGAGTCACCGACGATCCGTCCGCTGACAGCGCGAGCAACACCCGCATGCCGCTGTCTTCGGAGAGGTAGGCGGGCGCAGGCCCGGCGTCGAACTCATCGACCTGGCGCACAGTGTGGAGGTCGATCACCGCAACCTTGCCGTTTTGGGGCTGTGGCACAAAGATGTGCCGATCGTCTTTTCGACTGATCTGTAGGTTGCGCCCCACGGCGATCGGTTGCGACAACCGCGTCGTGGCGCGGCCGGGTCGAAGCAGATCGGTGATTTCGGCGACTCGGTTGTCGTCGGTGAGTCCGACGAGGGCATCAATGCGGTACGACCACACCGGGTCACGCAGCATCGCACCCGCCGTCATCACGGTGACCTCGGGCGTCATCTCCACCGCGGTGCCCGGCGCCGCACAGCCCGCCGCGGTGACAACACAGGCCAGCACTGGAACCCATCGGTGCCGCTGCCCGAACTCCACGATTCTCACCATCCGCCTCGCCATGATTCACCCGAATCAATACCCTGCCTGGAGGCCGGTGACACGTCCTCATCAGTTTTATCGCCGTCCCATCCGGGTACGTTTCAATAACGGCGAAAGTGATGTGAGAGACGGGAAAGAACCCATGGACGACATCTCCCGCGACCCCATCGACCATGAGCGGACCAGCCGTCCGCGGGTGGGGCAAACGTTGAAGAGTTCAGCCAAAGTTCCAGGATTACTGTTCATCATGATCGGGTTGGTGGCGTTGGCAATCGGTTTGGTCGGCTTGGCCCACCGACAGGCGGGTGCCGGAGTCGCCGCCATTGTTATTGCGGCGGTGGCGATTGCTGCCGGCGGGCTCTGGCTGGCCCGAGAAGCGCGACGAGTTCGAGGATTCGAAACACCGCACGACGCTCCCGGGTGATGCACGATTTGTCGTGCGCCGGTCTGCGCCAGCTGAGCGCGAACCGGTTTAACACTGCCGCTGATCGCGTTGTGCCGCACCGGGTTTAAGACAGCTTGGATTCCAGGAAAATCGGGGCGTCTTGGTGGCGGCGCCGACGATCGGCGCACAGGCGTACGCCGGGCGCTCCATGGATTCGTCGGCGGCCGTGAGCAGCCGCACCGGCACACCGTGGAGCTCGCTGAGCCGCGATGCGGTGACGATCTGATCGGCGGGCCCGATGCCGACCAGCCGCCCATCACCCATCAGCGCGGCCTGATCACCGCAGAGCAGTGCATGCCAGGGCTGGTGGGTTGTCATGGGTACCGTTCGCCCGGACTGCGCCAGCCCCGCGACCACTTCGAGGATGCGGGCCTCGTTGCTGAAATCGAGCCCGGCAGTGGGCTCGTCGAGCAGCAGCACCGGCGTGTCTTGGACCAACGCGCGCGCCATCAACGCCAACCGACGTTCACCACCAGAGAGCACCGAAAACGGGGCCCGTCGAGGTTGTCGAGCAGTGCGGTGCGGCCGCTGACGGCCATCATCAAGGCGGCGGACGATCTTGGCGACGTGCAGCGCCAGGGCACACATTCGTTCGGCGTCGGCGACGTTTTTTAGAGAGGCGACGACACCGCGCAGGTCGCCAGCGACGGGGGCCTGAAAGGCGAGCAGGGTCAAGGCGTCCTGTTCGGCGTGGGCGGCGTGGAGCATGATCGTGTCGTTGTTCGCCGATGACGCCTTCGGCGAGCACCAAATT
>Ga0210395_10002715_pt1 | contig 13681 bp, 12 predicted proteins | sample IncBWH4OmetaG_FD_150861 | JGI IMG/M metagenome (GOLD analysis project Ga0210395, IMG submission 150861) | Forest soil microbial communities from Barre Woods Harvard Forest LTER site, Petersham, Massachusetts, United States - Inc-BW-H-4-O ... | reverse complement strand
TAGCTACCCTCTCGGTGCAGCCATTCAAGTGTTGTGGGGGTCGACCCGACCCCTGTCCTGAGCGGCCCATAATGCGCTGGTGGGTGCTGGCAGATGCTGCAGGAGATCGCATACAGATCGCACGAGCCGGTTCCCTCGGGCCTCCCGAAAATGGCTCCTGACCAGGTATTGCATACCTGTGCCCCCGGCAGGATTCGAACCTGCGGTACTAGCGGCATGACCACGTTATGACACTGGTGGGCGGGCGTCTAGCCACCGGTCGAGATCATCGCATATATCGGGTTTCGCGCTGCGGCACTGCGTGTTTCAGCGCCAGCTGCTGATACGTAGCGTTGTGAGGTGGTCATGGATTCGTGGCCGAGCAGTTTCATTAGCGTGTAGACATTGACATCAGAGTTGGCGAGTTCGGTGGCGTACGTGTGGCGTAGGCCGTGCACCAGCGCGCCGGGGACGGGTTGCGCGTCGGGGCCGGCGCGTTTGAATGCCCGCTTGATGCGAGACTGCAGCGTTCCCCGGGTGATCCGTTCGCCGTCACGCCCGACGAACAGCGGGGTTCGCGCGGGCCATTGGGACAGGGGCGATGCTGCGGCGTTGGTCTTCCGCCTTACCGTGCCGGGGAAGCGGATCGCGCGGCTGGCCAGGTATGTCTGGATGACGGAGAGTAGTTCGGCCTCGATGGGGATGCTGCGTTCCTTGCCGCCTTTGCCTTTGACGTGGATGATGGCGGCCCCGTCATCGGTGGTGCGGATATCGCCGACATCGGCTCGCAGGAGTTCCTCGGCGCGCAGACCGGCCAGCAGTCCGGTGAGGATTAGCGCGAGATCCCTTTCAGCCCAATCGGTTCGGTATTTGGAGTGCTGGTCGTCGGTGACGGTTTCCAAGAGTGCTTCGACGGCGGTGCGGGGGAGGGCCTTGGGGAGGGGCTTGGCGAGTTTGGGCCTGCCGACGAGTTGCATGGGGTTGGCGGCGAGCTGCTCGCCGGCGTAGAGGAAGGTGCACAACACATTCCAGGTGGACCAGCAGCGCCGGATGGAGGCGGCTTCGTGATCACGGGCGTAGGCGGCGAACGCGGTGCGCATCGAATCTTTCGTTATGTCAGCCACCGTGAGCCGTGCAGGGCTGCCGTGGGTCATCAGGCTTGCGATCGCGGTGAAGTCCTGGCGGTAGGCCTTCATGGTGTGCGCCGAGGGTTTGCGGGTCTGGCGATCGTTCAGGAACTGCGTGAACCAGTGAGGGAACGACTCAGCGTCGGCGCGCTCTGCAGCATCGCCGGTCCGCGCGGGCGTGGGCGCTGAGGTCGGTCCGGGATGGTCGGGCACCCGTCAACGATGACAGGAAAAAGATGGATAATCTATCTTATCCATCAAACACGCCTAAAGCGATGCCGGACGGTGTCTTTGCCGTTGCGCGGGGCCAGGGGAGAAACATCACAGTGATGAATTAATAAGTGGTGGAGTTACCAGCGACCCCTGGCGAGTGCTTGGGTTATGGAGAGTCGTCCCTAAGGTGATGAGAGTTGAATCGCTTGACCTTAAACATCCGGCGGTCATGGACGCCGCGGAGTCTCTCCGGCGAGTGATCTAGGAACACACTCAGCGCGCTGGAGGCCGAGGTCGAGGAAGTCGCACCATGGATTCGCTCCAGGGTGCGCTAGTCGAAGGATCGTAACCCGGACACGATGGAGCCTTGATGATCGAACACATTGATGAGTCGTTGGGTGTGACCGATGTGGGAGCGGTGGTCATCGGCGCTGGCTTCGGTGGGTTGCGCATGTTGTACGAGTTGCGGCGCCTGAAAATCGACACCGTCGTCATCGAGGAGGGATCCGATGTCGGTGGTACCTGGTTCTGGAACCGGTATCCGGGCGCGCGAACAGACTCCGAGTCGTGGGTCTACGCCTACTCCTTCTCTGACGAGCTGCAGCAGGATTGGGATTGGTCGGAGCGATATCCTTCCCAACCGGAAGTGCTGGCTTACCTGAGACACGTGGCCGATCGGTTCGATCTCCGCCGCGACATCCGATTCGGGACGCAAGTTCGCTCCTGCACCTATGACGAATCGTCAAACCGGTGGGCTGTGGAGACTGACACAGGAGAGCGGCTGCGCTGCCATTTCCTCATCTTCGCAACCGGGCCGCTTTCCAAGCCGATAGCGCCGCCGTTCGAGGGCTTGGACTCGTTTGGAGGCGAGTGGTATTTGACGGCGCGCTGGCCGGAGAAGCCAGTGGATTTCGCGGGCAAGTGCGTGGCAGTGATCGGCACTGGAGCCACCGGCATTCAGGTGGTGCCGGAACTTGCCGAGCTGGCGGCCCATGTGACGGTGTTCCAGCGGACTCCGAACTACGCAATCCCAGGCCGCAACCGAGCCCTGACCGGCGACGAGCGTCAGGGGATAAAGGACCGATACCCGGAAATTTGGGCCTTGACGGAGCGCCATGCCAGCGGTTTCGCGATTCCCGAGACACGGAAAAGGTTCGAAGAACTTGATGAGGACGAGCGCCGCGCCGCTCTCGTCGGCGCGCTTGAGCGCGGCGGATTTGAGTTCCAGTTCACGACGTTCCGAGATCTGATGGTCGACGAGAAGGCGAACGAGGTTGCAGCCGAGTTTCTTCGCACTCATATCCGCAGCGTCGTCAACGACCCAGAAACGGCGGAGCTGCTGAGCCCGGGTGGATATCCATTCGGCGCTAAGCGTCCACCGGTCGAGCACGGCTACTACGCCGCGTTCAATCGTCCGAACGTAACGCTGGTCGATGTGAGCGACGATCCCATCACGGCGATTACGACACAAGGTCTGCGAACCGGCTCCGCCGAATACGAGTTCGACGTGCTGGTCTTCGCCACCGGCTTCGACGGCGCCACAGGGGCGCTGTTGGCGATCGATACCGTCGGTCGTGGTGGGCGATCACTGAAAGAAGAGTGGGCAAGTGGTCCACGCACCTTCTTGGGCATCACCGCCTCTGGGTTCCCGAACATGTTTCTCGTTGCCGGTCCTCAGTCACCGTTCGGCAACGTCCCGGTGATGATCGAGCACGAGGTCCGCTGGATCGGCGCAGCGATCGATCACAGCCAGCGGTGCGAAGTGGCTAGGCTCGAACCAGGATCCGCCGTGGTGCAGGAATGGGTCGACGAGGTTGATAGCAGCCTCAACGCGACGCTGATGCGTAAGGGTACCGATGCGAACTCCTGGTTCCTCGGAGTAAACGTCGAGGGCAAACACGCCGCGCCGCTGTTCTACTTCGGACGAGCGAACGTGTACATCAATCGTCTCGTCGACGTCGCGGAGCATCACTTCGTTGAGTTGACCACGCCCACGGACGCTATCGACTCAGCCGAGGGCGAGACCGAATGACTTGCGAGCTGAGACCCATGCCTGGTGGTAGTGCGTGCCGGATGTCGTCTGCGCGGCGTTGGGAACCGGCGGAGGCACGCCCTATCCTCTGCCAGGCGCATCTCGGACCCGAAGGCCAAGTCTGGGTTGACAAAGGAGTCGAAGATCGATGGACCTGAGATGACGAACGCTAAGGATGATGTAGTCGTTGTCGACGCTGTCCGCACCCCATTTGGTAAAAGAAATGGAGCTCTCTCGCGCCGGGATCAGCGATCTCGTGGAGCACGCGCCGACGTGTGGCCTCCGATCACACTGTGATTTGGTGATCCGATCACCGTAAACCCGGACGAAGTCGCACTATCGCCGCATGTCCAGCAAGCTATCAACCTCGCGAGTTTCGTCCTTACGGTAGTTATAGGTCCTGAACTGCTGTTTTCTTAGGCTGTCAGCGACCCTGGAACGTCGGGTATGGCTTCATTTCGTCAGCCGGTGGATGGCTCACTGTGAGTGGCCGCCGGGCGTTCCACGACGACTCGACCGCTAACTGAGAGACGCGATGCGATCGCTAGGTAAGGACGTGACGGCGCGGTCGTCTGCAGGGTCAACATCGGAACTACGACGGAGGAAGATGTGGCACAACCGATCCTGTGGGCCGGCATCGACGCGGGCAAGGCCGCGCATTACTGCGTGACGATCAACGCCGACGGCCAGCGGGTGCTGTCGAGACGGGTGGTCAACGACGAAGCGGCGTTGACTGATCTGATCCGAGCAGTCAAGGCGGATGTGTGACGTGGAGGAGGGCAGGGCCGCCCGATTAGCTCCGTTTCATAGGTTGATGGCGTGCCCGACCAGGGCGTGAAAGCATTCTTGGAGCCCTTCGCCCAGGGTTGGGTGGGTGTGGACATTGCGGGCTAGCTCGATGGCGGTCAAGTCCCAAAGTTGGGCGGCGGTGAGCTCGGGTAGCAGTTCGCTGACTTCGGCGCCGACAAGGTGGGCTCCGAGCAGTTCACCGCGCGCGCTGTCGGCGATGAGTTTGATGAAGCCGCTGCGTTCACCCAGGCCGTGTGCTTTGGCGCTGGCCTGCATGGGGAAGGTGGCGACGCGGATGTCCAAGCCTGCGGCGCGCGCCTGGTCCTCGGTGTAGCCGAAGGCAGCGACCTGGGGCTGGCAGAACGTTACGCGTGGCATCATGCGGTAGTTCAGCGGCATTGTCTCGGCGCCGACGATGGTCTCGGCTGCGATGACGCCCTGTGCTGAGGCAACATGAGCGAGTTGGACTTTGGCGGTGACGTCACCGACTGCGTAGGTATGGGGCATCGAGGTCCGCATGTAGTCATCGATGTCGATCGCCCCGTCTGGTGTCAGTTGCACGCTAAGGCGTTCGAGGCCGAGGTGTTCGGTATTGGGGCAGAATCCGACGCAGATGAATGCGCGTGCCGCCTCGATCGTGCTGGTCTGGCCCTGGTGGTCGGTGTGGGTGACGGCGACGTGGTCGTCGCGGTCGATGACGGAGTCCACGCGAGTGCGGGTGTGGATGGGGATGCCGCGGCGCCGGTAATGGCGGGTCACTTCTTTAGAGACTTCGGCGTCTTCGTTGGGGAGCGCGCGGTCGGCGTACTCGAGTATCTGGACATCGACGCCGTAGCTATTGAGGATGTAGGCGAATTCCATGCCGATGCCGCCGGCGCCGATCACGACGATCGACTCGGGCAGGGCGGCGTCGAGTATTTGTTGCTCGTAGGTGACGATGTTCTCGCTGAGCCCGACGCCGGGCAACATGCGTACGCGTGATCCGGGGGCGATGATGGCGTTGTCGAATCGCAGCGTGGTCGCACCGCCATCGGAGAGCAGCACGTGCAACGTGTGCGGAGAGGTAAAGCTCGCGTGGCCGTCGATTTCGGTGATGGTGTTTTTGCGCATCAGGAAGTGGACGCCCCGCACGCGGGCATCGGCGACTTCGCGGCTGCGTGACACGGCTCGGGAGTAGGCGAGGTGGATGTCGCCGGCGATACCGAAGGTGTCGGCGTGCTGGGCCAGGATAGTGGCGATTTCGGCGTTGCGCAGCAGTGCTTTTGACGGGACGCATCCGATGTTCAGGCACACCCCGCCCCAGTAGCGTTCTTCGATCGCCGCGACGCTCAGGCCGAGTTGGGCTGCGCGGATGGCGGCTACGTATCCGCCGGAACCAGCACCCAGCACGACTAGGTCGTAGTGGCTGGGCGATGGCGCGCTCATCGGTGCCGCTTTCTGATCGCTACAGACCTGGATGCTTCGGCCCGGGCGTGTAGGGCGCGGGCCTTGGGATCTGATTCCTCGTCGGCGGGGGCCAGCGACCGCCACAGCAGCGCTGCGGCGTAGGAGCGGTACGGCGTCCACATGGCGGCGCGGGCTCGCACGGCGCTGGGGCCGGGCAGATCATCCAATCGCCATTGAGCGGCCATTGCGCGACGGATCCCCAGGTCTGCGACGGGCAGGACGTCGGGCCGGGCCAGGTTGTGGATGAGGAACGTTTGTGCCGACCACAGGCCGATCCCACGGATGGCCGTCAGTTCGGCGATGATCTCGGCGTCGTCGCGATCGCTCATGGCCTCGATGTCGATGACGCCGCTGGCTTGGGCCTCAGCCAGGGCCAGCACGTAGGAGACTTTTGCGCTGCTAAGACCGGCCCCAGACAAGGCGGGCGCGCCGACCGAGAGGATCGCTCTGGCGGACGGGATCCCTCCGCACGCGGCCGCAACGCGGTCATAGACCTGGAAGGCCACTGCCGCTGAGATCTGCTGACCCACAATGTGTAAGACCATTGCGGCGAATTGGCTGGCTCCGGTACGCCCACCGTCATGCCAGTCGAAAGGCGCTGGATGGCCATAGATGGCAATGAGGCGAGCGAACACCGGCTCCTCGCGGCCCAGGCTCAGGTAGGCGCGCGGATCGACAGACCGATCGATAACCGATGGTGTCATGCTCGAGCGAGTCCGCTCATCAGTGCCTGAGTTGATGCCATGTGTCTCTCCCAGCTGGCGCATCGAAAGGGGACACATCCATCTTCGCACACATACTGGGCTGTATGACCCACTAGCGGTGGGAAAACGACGAATTACGACACCTGGGGCTTTACCCGTTGACAGCAGGACATTGGCTTCCTACGTTTGGGACCAGCACTGCACTGCAAGGAGGCGACGATAACCAGGACGATTGCGTTGGCCAACCGCACATCAGGTCGTCTCGTTGGGCGGAGTAGTCAATGGGCACAGCACATCGGGAGCGCTCAACGTGGTTGATCACCGCCACGTCGAACTCGATAAGTGCGCGCGACGGATTCAGACACAACGGTTGATATTGCGGCCCTGGCGCCCCGACGACCGGATCGCCGCACTCCAGATCTACAGTGCGCCCGCGGTGGCGCGGTGGCTGTGTCCGGCACTGCCCCCTATCGTCGACGAGAGCGACATGCGCCGCGTGCTGGAGGTCTGGATAGCCGAAAGCGACGCTACCGGACTACCGTTGGGCCGCTGGGCGATCATTGAGAAGCATTCGGGAGACGTGATCGGGGGAGTGGCGCTACTGCCGCTGCCGCCGGGGTGCACCGATTTGGAGATCGGATGGCAGCTGGCCCCGACCAGGTGGGGTCACGGGTACGGGGCAGAGGCCGGTCACGCTGTGGCGCACCAGGCGTTCGAGAACGCCGGCATTAACGATGTGTTCGCGGTCATGCGGCCTCGCAATCACCGTGCCATGGCCACTGCGCGGCGAGTCAGTATGGAATGGGTCGGCGAAACGGACAAGTATTACGGCTTGTCGCTACAGATCTACCGCTTGAACAAAGCCGACCTTGATCTTCCCGAGCCGGCCTGCGCCCCCGTCTGATAGCAGAGCGGGCACAGGCAGATAGTCCGAAGCCAACCCCCCACGAATCGAAGCGGTCATGCGTCGAGCTGTCTAAGAGCGTCGGCGTCGATGTCAGCCACGCGGGTACCAACATGGGCCATAAGAGTGTACTTGCGGCGCGCTTGATGAGCCGAGCACTGGGCCATACGACCCAGTATGGCCTATGCTGAGGATGGCATCGTTGGTGTCACCAAAATTGAGGGGCAGCATGGAGGACTCTGCGTTCGACGACGTGCAGTCGCATTTGTTATCGCCCGAGGAAAGCCTCGACGACGACGAAACCGACGTCGATGCCGACGAGGGGTACTCGCCGCCCGAGAGTCCACGAGAGCTTCGGGCTTGGGGATTGACGACCCGTGAAGCCCGCATGCACGAGAGCCTGACTCGCCGACTGGCGCGTGAGCTTCCCGACGTCGGCGGCTTGGGCGACGGCGACGGAATCGGCGACAGTCTCGACGGCGATGGCGAGCCCCTCGACCACCAAGTGGGCTACCGGCGGGCAGGTCGGCTTGTTGCCTTCGACGTCGATCCCGACGGCAGCAGTGACTACCGGGCGCACGATGTTGGCATCGATGGCGGCGCGGCATCGGCAGAAGAGGCGGCAATACACATTATCGACGAAGACAGCGATATTGACCCGGACGATGACTTGGACGCCGGCGCAGATCGCCAGTGGCTCTGAGCATTCAGGCGGCCCGGCGGCCCGACTTGTGCGCGCGGCCCAAGTCCCCGGCGCGGATGGAGCCGGAGTGTGTGTCCGGCACCGTCCGTACTCGTCGGCCTCGGGCCAGCTTCCTGTCCGAGAACGTCAACGGGTCTTTCACGCGGCGATCCCTACCCGACTAGTACGGGGCTCTGAAGGGGTTGTCGTTGTCGAACCGAGCGTCTGCTGCTCTCGCCACCGAACCACCACACGCGCAGCGGTTAACACCGCTGCGCGGGTGGCCGTGGGACTACGGCCAGCGATGTGGCGAATGCGCCGACCGCACCGAACGCGCGGACGCGAAAGGCGAGAGGATTTCTGATACTCGCAGAGAGTAAGGAATTCGACGTCGTGATACTCGGCGCCGGGCAAATTGGGCAAAGTGCCGCAGAACGCGCCCAAGCCGGGGGCCTTAGTGTTGCGATCGTCGAGCCCGAACTCGTTCGTGGCGAATGCGGTACTTCGCCTGTGTGCCTAGTAAAACAACTACGGGCTCGGATAAGCGGGAGAGGAGCGCTGATGGCAAGCGCGTCAACATATCTTCAACAAATTTGTGAGATCGACGGAAACGCAAGTCGCTGCCAAGCGCAAACCTCCTCTAGCGGTCTTGCCAACATCTCTGAAACACCGCCGCAGACAACAAGCTCAGTTTGAAGGCGTGTTGGGTGTGACGGCGCCGAGCTGTAAGTGACCATCGAGGGCGCCTTCCTGCCCGATATCCTCAATGATCTTGCCATCATGGAATTTCAGTACGGAAACTCCGCTGAAAAATAACTTTCGGCCCGAGCCCGCGGGGATCGGCCCGCCATGGGGCAGTTCGGTGATCGCTTTACCGGTATGAGTGCCGCCACCCTCCCAGCGGGCGATTATGTAATCGCCAGCCTCGAGCGGTTCATCGGTGGCCCAGAACTTGAGGTCGGGCAACGATTCTCGAAATGAGTCAAGGATCGCTATGACGGCATCCGGTCCATGGAATTCGCCGTGCATCGGATACCGGAACACAAGGTTCGGCGAGGTCAGTTCTCGGATCTTGCCTGGGTCGTAATGTTCGCTCCACACCGCGTCGAAGTACTCGTCGGCCAGATCCTTATTGCTCATCCCGATCGTCCTTTTTACTAGATTCATCGCGTATTTCGCTCGCGGACAGCGCAACCCATGCTGACGGAACTTTTTGGCTTTCGTTGGAAGCCACGATTCGCCCGCGCTAGCAATCGTGGCACACGGGAGTGGGCCAGTCAACCCATCGTTGTTTGCTCGCCAGCTCGGGGGCTTGATTGTGTTCAGGTGGTGCGGTTGTCTGTCCGGTCGCGGAGCAGGCCGATCGTGGACTTGTCCTCGAGAAAGTTGTGCGTTGGCGCCCGGCCGAGAAAAGATCGCGACCACCTGGCGCCGGCAGACCAAGATGCTTTGCCGCCTGAAATCGCGATTGCGGCCACGGTTTCGCCATCAGTGCTTCGGTGGTCAGACAGAACGCGGGGACGCCAAGCACGGCATTTCTGTCACCTGCACGTCTAGGCCAAACCGGATCCGGTCCCGCGGGCCCGCGGCCAGCGATAATTAGTGCTGAGGCGCCGGAACCCCGAGCACCGTGCCGCCGCTGAGGTCGATGACCTGGCCAGTAATCCAGCGGCCCTCATCTGAGGCCAGGAATGCGATGACGTTCGCCACATCTTCCGGCTTGCCTGCGCTCCCAAGGGCATTGAGAGTATTTGCCCATGCCCGGATGCCGGGATCGGACAGATAGGGCGCAGCCATGGGAGTCTCGGTGAAGCCAGGTGCCACGGCATTGACGGTGATTTTACGGGCGCCCAGCTCCCATGCCAGGTTGCGGGTAAGCGAGTTGATACCGCCTTTGCAGGCGAGGTACATCACCTCCGGCGGCAAGGCCACCTGCGTACCGATGCTTGTCACGTTGATAATTCGCCCGCCATCGTTCATACGACGCGGAGCGTGCTGGATGATGAACAGCGCTGTCTTGAGATTGATCGCGAACAACTGGTCGAACTCGCCCTCCGTTGCGGCGTTGATGCCGCCCTTGCTTGGAGCACCTGCGTTGTTCACCACGATGTCGACCGCGTCGGCATGAGCGTCGAAGGCCAACCAGAGCCCTGCGCGACGCCTGACAGCGCGAAGTCGGCCTGCAGCGTGAACCCAGTCCCGCCCGCGGCCTGGACCGCAGCGACTGTCTTATGTGCGCCTTGCTCGTCGGATCGATAGCGCACGCCCACCCGCGCGCCCCCGGCACCGAGCCGAACAGCAGTGCTGCGGCCGATACCGCTGCTAGCCCCGGTAATCAGGGCCACCTTGCCTGCAAGCATCGAGACGTGTGACTACTCCTCGTCTTATGCGGTATCGGCGGCTGTCGTCGGCGACCATACACGCGTACGCCGGGCGCCGGAACCAGCGAGGGGAAAAGTGGGTTATGTAGCCCACTATGCTGCTCACGCCGCCGGGGTGAGAGGTCGCGCAACTTGCGACGACCCAATCCTTTCATGCGCCGACGCCGCCTAGGTGAGGCTCTGCGGCGTGCCTGCGGCGCATTTCTTGGCCGTCATATGCTGCTTAGCCAGGGGCGCTAGCGACCGAGTAGGCGTCGTTTCAGCTCGAGGAATTCCTCGTCGGTCGGTACTTCCGAGTCGCGGAGTTCGGCAAGTTCTCGCAGCACCTCAGCCGCGACTCCCTTTACGACGCCGCCTCTGTCCCGCGCTGCCCCGCTGACATCCGGAGTCGTTTTGGCGCGATCGCGGCGTGCTGTGCCAACGCTAGTATCGAGAGCTCAGCCAGCCATGGCTCCCAGGGCCATGTCGTCCGACGAGCTAGCGCCTCCCCACACTGCTTTCAGTGTCGTTCACTTTCGAACTCTTTGCCGCGACTTCGCGGTGCGTCCGATCGCACTAGGGACGCCGACGGGTCCTCAGTCAGTTGGGAGTTACAAACTATTCAGCGGTGAAGTCGCAATACGGGGTTAATGGGGTCTTACCTGTCGCAACATAGGTCGCGAAGCGTTCACCGTATGCTCTCGCGGTGCCCAGGTCAGCCGGTGACATGTCGGCGGGATCGTTGAGCGAACTGCTTGCCATCACACCGGTGTACGCACCGATGTAGTTCAAGCTTTCGCGTGGCGCGTTCTTGTCAAATCCGATCGCCGGTTTCATCCCTGAGCCGATCCAGATCATGCCGTGCTGCATCGCCAGCGTCCAGAAGTACGTGAGGGTCGAGAACTTGTCCCCGCTCATCGCCGCGGAGTTGGTGAATCCCCCGGCGAACTTGTCTCGCCACAGGCTGTGAACCCAGCTGCGATGATTCGTGGCGTCGGAGAACCGTTTGAACTGCCACGACGGTCCGCCCATGTGCGTTGGACAACCGAATACGATCCCGGCGGCGCTGGCTAGCGCGTCCCATCCGACGTCGTCGAGGCTCCCGTCTTCGTCGATGCGGACCAGGTGCACTTGTGCGCCGGCGGCCTGCGCGCCTTCACAGACGGCTTCCGCCTGTCGCCACGTGTGTCCGTAGTCCGAATGAGCGATGATCGTTACTGCTACCACTCCTGCTGTGCCCCTTTCGTTGTGAATTCTTCACGTACCCGCACCCGGTTCAACATTAGGACACTGGCACACAATTGCGCCGCCAAAATTGGGATGACGAGACCCATGGGATGTGCGTTAATGAGATGACGAAGCGTAATTGGTGGGTTGTGTAACCCAGTATGGGCTTGTTTTGGCTAACGTGCAACCATGGCACACGAGGCCTTTCATCATCGGCGGAGCTGTAGTACTGGTGTATTTTGTGGGAACGTCGTTGCCTGCATATCTCCTTAGTTGCCATGACTTCCAACATTGCGTTGCGTTCGCCGCCCAGAAGCCAACAAACTGGTCAAAATCGCCCCACATCTACGTAGGTCAGGAGATTGATGCCGCCATGAGAAACATTGCCCTTTGGATGATCACGGTGATCGCCTTAACCGGCAGTGCTGCAACGGTTTGCACCACCGGTTCCGCGAACGCGGAGCCGCCCGGGTCCTGGCGGGCAAGGAGGCTTCGCGATAACCAAATGGTGCGATGGCCAACCGTACCCCGACGCCAGCTACTGGCATCAGCTGGTCCGGACGAAACCTTTAGTGGTCCAACTTTCACTCTGAGTTGCCTAGTTGGGATCGGCAACTCACTTCCACCGGGTGCACCCCCAGGCGGTTTTGACGGCGCCGTAATAACCTGCCCAACAATGCTATAGCAGTATTCGCCGCACGCCACACCTATGGTGTCCGCTCAGTGATCAGCCATCACCAGCTCCCCTTGAGGACTTGGGAATCGTCTACAACTGCGGTTCAGCCAGCCCGTCAACGGACTACGATGTGTCGGCCGCCTCTGGTCATGCCGTGATACTGAGATCAGCTCAGTTGCTTGCCGAGAAACACCCGTATCAGCTCGGCAACTTCGTCGCCAGCCGACTCCAGCAGGAAGTGGCCCCCGTCGAGGAGATGGATCTCCGCATCAGGCAGGTCGTCGGCGAACGCGCGGGCGCCGTCCGGGCCGAAAATGCCGTCACCGCTTCCCCACACCGCCAACAGCGGCGGCTTGTGGGTGCGGAAGTACTCGTGCACCGCTGGATACGCAGGGGAGTTGGTGGCGTAGTCGATGAATAGCTTGAGCTGGACCTTGTCGTTGCCGGGGCGGGAAATCAACCAGTAGTCGTGATACCACGATTCGGGCGTGACCAGTGACTCATCGGACACACCGTTTGTGTACTGCCACTTGGTGGCGTCCAGGCTGAGGTAAGCGCGAACCCCGGGTTCGGTCTCGGGATTCTGGTCGTGCTGCCAGGCCACGATTGGCTTCCAGAATTCGGTGACGAATCCGGCGTCGTAGGCGTTGCCGCTTTGGCTGACGATGGCGGTAATCGTCTCGGGGTTGCGAAGCGCCAGCCGCCAACCGATCGGTGCACCGTAATCCTGAACGTAGATGGCGTATTTGCTCACTCCGAGCTGAGCTAGCAGGCCGGCGGTGAGGTCGGTCAGAGCGTCGAAGGTGTAGTTGAATTCGTCGACGGGCGGCGCGTCGGACAGGCCGAATCCAAGGTGGTCCGGGGCGATGACATGGTACCGGTCAGCAAGTGCAGGCACTAGCTCACGGAACATGTAGGAGCTCGTCGGAAACCCGTGCAGTAGGACGACGGCCGGTGCGTCGACGGGTCCGGCTTCGCGGTAGAAAATCTGGTGGCCATCGACAGTGGCATAGCGGTGATGCACAGCGGGCACGATGTGGTCCTCGTCTCGAAGAAATAGAAATTACTGGGTCTTGTGACCCATTATTCTTATTGGGAGTGAAATCGCAACCCCCCAGAGATTTTATCTGGCGTGCCCTCGTCAGGCCTTGGGTACCGCGGCGTGATACCGCAGTTGTTGTCGGCAGGCCTCTCGGACAGTTGTTCTCAGGGTCTTTTTTTGTGGTTTCGGCGGGCGCGGTGTCGTGTCGCCTTCGACCGTGGGGAGGACCGATCGCCGGCATCGGCGGCGAACAAGCGCAGATATCCCAGGACAAACTTGAGGGCCTCCCGGTCGGGCCAGGGGCGGCGGTAGGCCAAGCTGAGCACGTCTCCACCCTGGTGGGCGCTCATGAGAACGAAGGCCAACTGCTCGGGATTGGCCTCGGCCACGAGCTCGCCGCGATCCTTCATCCGTTGCAGACCAGCGGTCAACAGGTCCGACCACTCCCGGTAGCCTTCTGCGAGCAAGTCCCGAGTCTTGGTGTCGCATTTGCTGAGTTC
>Ga0210395_10002713_pt1 | contig 13683 bp, 10 predicted proteins | sample IncBWH4OmetaG_FD_150861 | JGI IMG/M metagenome (GOLD analysis project Ga0210395, IMG submission 150861) | Forest soil microbial communities from Barre Woods Harvard Forest LTER site, Petersham, Massachusetts, United States - Inc-BW-H-4-O ... | reverse complement strand
CCATGCGCGCGGCGGGGCCGATGGCGGGATTGCGCAGGAGGGCGGGCTTGAAAATGCAAACGGTGTCGGGCAGGCGCGCGAGGAGAAAGGTGGCGTCGACGAGGCTGGGGTGGTTGGCCACGTAAACGACGCCGGTGGGTAGAGGGGAGTCGAAGCCGCGCCAATCAAAGCGAAAGCCGCGGCAAGCGTGCAGCCATTTCAGCCATGAAGCAAAAAGCCAGCGGATGATGCCCCGCACGGCGGGGCCGAAGCGCGCGCGGCGCGGAAACAGGAGGAGCAGCGCACACAAAAAGTTAAGCGCAAGGCCGACCACGCCAAAGATCAGCCATGATAAAAAGTAGGCAAAGACGAAATAGGCGCGCGCAAAAAGCCTCATGCGGCTTAAGTCGTGTGTTGCGTCGGCCAGCATAGTTTTTCAACAGCCTGCCAACGTGCCAGGGCCGCGGGCTGGCGCAACGGGATTCAGCGGCGTGAAGTTGAACCAGAGAAACGGATCGGCGCGCAGGAGGGTTTCCATCTGCGAAAGGAAATCCTGGAAATGGGCGCGGGCGCGGGCGAGTTCGACGGGCTTGGCCGCGCCCGGTTCGGGCGTGAAGAGTGGCGCGGCGTGGAGGACGGACTGGCCGGGGCCGTTGGCTACCCCGACCGAGAGCACCACGGGCAGGCCGAAGATGAGCGCCAGGTGATAAATCGTGAAGGGAAAGATTCGCGGCGCGCCGAGGAAATTAAAAATCTCGGTCTTGGCGCTGAATTCGAGGCGGTCGCATTTCATGGCGATCGAGCCACTGGCGGCGACCGCATCCTTGAGCGCGAAGAGGAGGTTGTCGGCCTCGTTCACCCAGATGAATGTGACCCAATCGCCGAACAAGGCGCCGAGGCTTTCCGTGTCGTGGGAGTTGCCCACGCGCTGGCGGATCATGAAGACGCGGCGGTGCTCGTGGCCGCCGAGGAGAAAACCAACGAGATCGGAGTGTCCGAGATGAAACGTGCCGAGCAGCGCGGGCCGGTTCGCCGCCAGCCACGCGCGGATATTCTCAGGCGTGTCGGGCGCCAGGACGCAGCGGTGCGGCCGCCCGGCGGCGACGCGGAGCTTGAGCATGAGGAATTCCTCGAAAGAAAAAAAATGCCGCCACACTTCGCGCCAGGTCGGCGGGCGCCCGAGGACGATCGAGAGGTAGGCGCGCGAGTGGCGTCGCTGCCCGGGCATGGCGGCGACGGCGACCCATGTGCCGAGCGCCCGCACGGGGCGGAAAATTTTTTCGGGGAGCACGCGGTCGCAAGCGCACAGGAAGCGGTAGCCCCAGCTCGGGCCGGGATTGCTGGGAGCGCTGGGCGGCGGGCTTTTCATTGCCAAGTGAGAGTGAGGCGCAGGCCGGGCGCGACGGCGGCGTCGATCGCCCGTCGCGCGTGCAGGGCGTCGAAGAAAGCGGGTAGCAGGAATCTTTCTGCGACGGTATCGTCCGTGGCCACCAGGGAAATCTTTCCGAGCGCGGCGGCGGGTTCGGGCGTGAGCAGGAGCGCAAAGACAGACGTGCGGTCGCTGGCCGCCCGTTGTTCGCGCAGCCAGGTGCCGCGTTCTTCGCCGCCGCAGAGAATGGTGCGCGGCGTGGGCGCGAGCAACGCGGTTTGCACGGCCTGGACGACGAGTTGCGGCCGGCCGGTGTGCGGAAAAAAATGCCGCACGGGCTGCTGGCGGCCGATGAAGGCCTGCTGCACGGCGCCTGGATGAATGGAGGTTTGGAAAAGCGTGGGGCTGGGCGAGGGAAAACTTTCGAGGTAGGATTCGAGCGCGCGACTTTCGGAGTAGCACGAGGCATAGACGAGCGTGTCGTCCTCGCCGGGCGCGAGGTCGGCGAGTGCGGTGGCAATGAGCAGGCCGGGTTGGGTCATGCGTCGCGTGGCGCCGCGGGGAAACCCTTGTTTCAAGCGCTCGCGCGTGGCCGCGGGCTCCTCGAGTCCCGGGTCTTCCGTGTGGATGGCGTGGATGTAGCGGCTAGGGAGTGTATTCAAAATGGAAAGCCATACCGCTAATGGCTGGAAAAGCGCCGAGCAAGGCGGTGGTGCAGTGGCCATGAGGCCGCGCACCCAGTCGAGGAGCCAATGCCCGGAGGGCCTTGGCCCTCGACGACAACGCCGCTCCACGCTTTTTGCCAGCCTTGGCCCGACCTCCTTCGCCAAGGCTTCGGAGGTCTTGGATTTTTGAGTCCGCCGTAGCTTCATGCGAAGGCGGAAGGGTTCGCGCGATAGAGAGGCAGCCGCGGCGTTCCGGCAGAGGGGGATAGCGTCTCCGAGGATACCCGCCCTCTGCCGCGCCTTGCGGCTGCCGTCTCTCGACGCGAACGGTATAGTTTTCCATGATTGAATACACTCCCTTAGGCATGGCTGAGCAGTAATGCGGCATGCGCGCCGCCGAAGGCATTGCTGGCGCAGAGCACGGTATCGAAGCTGCGGTTGTCGAAACTTTCCAAAGCGACGGCAGCGGTGAACGCGGGCGCGGCGCTGCCGATGGTGCCGGGCGTGCGGCCGGCGCGCAGCGCGGCGGCGGCGAGCGCGAGTTCGACCAGGCCGCAACTGCCGAGCGTGTGGCCGAGGCTGCCTTTCCACGAGACGAGGGGTGAGCCGGGGAACGCGCGCGCCAGCGCCTCGGCCTCGAGGCGGCCGGCCTCGAGCGTGCCGGTGCCGTGGCCTTTTAACCAGGGGCTGCGGTGCGCAGCCGCGGCGGCGAGCGGCGCGAGGCAGGCCGCAAAGCCGACGCCGTCGGGTTGGTTCGCGGTGAAATGGTGCATCTCGTTGTGGAGCGACTGGGCGAGCACGGCAAAGTCGCCGCGATCGCGCGTGAGCACGGCAAAGGCCGCGCCGTCGCCCAGGCCGATGGACCCCGTGTCGCGATTTTGGTAGGGCGCGGGAAAATCGGTGTTGAGAATTTTGAGCGCGTGAAACCCGCCGGTGACGAACGGGCTCAAGAAATCGAAGGAAAACACGAGCGCTTCGTCCGCGAGACCGGCGTGCAGCGTGCGCGTGGCGAGCAGCAGGCCGAGATGCGCGGAGACGCAGGCGTGCGAGAGCAGCGCGACATTCGCGCCCCAGCGGAGTTGGGTTTGCAGCAGCCCGACGGTGGCGGAAGGCGTGGCAAACGCGAGGTGCGCGGTGTCGCCCGTGCGGCGGAAGGCGTGGAGGTTGCCGACGCCGAAATTACTGCTCGTGACGAAGACGGGACGGCGCGGCGATCCCCAGGCATCGCCGGGAATTTTTTCCGCGAGCTGCCCGAGGAGCCGCAGCCAGGAGGGCGGCGCCGCTTCATTGAGGGTGTGGCCGGGACAAAGCGCGAGCGGCACCGCGTCGCCGCCGTCGGCCCCGAGGACGGGCGTGGGGCGTAGCGCGCGTTCGCCGCGGAGCAACGCGGCGAGAGTGGCCTCGGTGTCGCCGAACGGCGTGAGGCAGCCGGAGGCGGCGACGCGGATGGAAGTATTTTCAGTGGGAAAACTCACGGCGCAGATGCGGGTCTGGTTTGAACCACTGATGAACACTGATAGTCACTCATGAATCTTTTTACGCTAAGGCCGCAAAGAGAGAAAATTTTACCACGGATTGCGCGGATTAGCACGGATGGAGAAATCAGCGATCAGTGACAATCAGTGTTCATCAGTGGTTAAAGGTCTGGACCATGCTTTGCGGTCTTCGCGATCTTCTGTAAAAAGAATGGGATCATGCAGGGAGTCGGCTGGGATCGGCGTGGGCGCGGATGAAGGCGGCGAGTTTGACGATGCTCGCGAGCGCGGTGCGGGATTGCTCGCTGTTGCTGATTTTGATGCCGAATTCTTTTTCGAGCGTCACCACGAGTTCGAGGGCGTCGATGGAATCGAGGTTGAGGCCGGCGCCGATGAGGGGCTCATCGTCGGGGATGTCTTCGGGGCGCACGTCGTCGAGCTTGAGCGTGTCGACGATCAGGACTTTGAGGCGGGCGGTGAGCGGGTCGGCCATGCGATGGGTTGTGATTGTGGGGCGACGCGCCGCGGCGCGGCAAGCCCCCTTTCAACGCTGAACGCTACTTCGGCGTTCGGAGTTCAACGTTCGAAGTTCGGCGTTAAATCATGGACGTTCGAAGAGCGGATCGATGGTCGCCTGGACCATCCCGGAGGGGGATTTGCCACCCATGGCCGGGTGATCGTAGTGAGCGGTGGCGAAAACTTGTCCGCTGCGGGCGTCGCGCACCTGCACATCGAGATCGATCATATAGAGGGTGAAGTCCCAATTCCACTCATCGACGTAAGTGAGAATAGCCTCGGTGTCGGGGGGAGTCATCGTCAGCGGGCCGCTGGAGGCATCGTAGCCGAGGCGCGCGAGCTCCTGCACGATGAGTTGGTCAACGCCGCGGCCGTCGGCGAGCCGGTGCTCGACATAGATTTTTTTGATATGGGTCAGGTTCGCCCCGGCCTGCTCATGCATGGACAAGCTCGAACAGGCGGCGAGGAGCAGCGTGAGCACGAGCAACGGAAAACATTTTTTCATTATGGCGTAACGGTTATTTAAACCGCGAATGGACGCGAATAAGGTAAATAGCATTCAAGGGAATGTTTTTTAACCACTGATGGGCACTGATTGTCACTGATATCAAATTGACCCAGTCATTGGCGTGAAAAAACCATCTGCGATCGTCAGCGTAATCCGCGGGAAAAATAGATCCCAAAGCCCAGAATTGTACCGCGGATATCGCGGATAAACACGGGTGAGGCATAACCCATGATAGATGCTTTGTTTGTGGCCTTGGTGTGACAAGAGTCATCAGTGGCAATCAGTGTTCATCAGTGGTTAAAAGTCCGAAAAACTGTGCTAGCCTGGCCAGCGGCGCAAGACGTGGCAGACGTTGCTGCCGCCGAAGCCGCTGCTGTTGTTAAGGGCGATGGCGGGGCCGGTGTCGAGCGTGGCGTGGGGCAGGTCGAGCCCGTCACAGGCGGGATCTAGCGAGATGAGATGCGGGTTGCCCGGGATGAAGCCGTCGGCGAGGGCGAGGGCGCAGAAGGCGGCTTCCATCGCGCCCGACATGCTGAGCGGGTGGCCGGTGAGGGCTTTGGTGGCGCTGACGCGCGGCCGGGCGCCGGCCTCGGTGAAGATCGCGCGCAGCGCGAGGGCTTCGGCGCGGTCGCCGACGGTCGTGGAGGTGGCGTGGGCGCTGACGTAGTCGATGTCCGCGGGCGCGAGATCGGTCGCCGCGAGCGCCCGGCGCATGGCTTCGCGCAGGCCGGCGCCTTGGGGATGCGAGGAGGCGATGTTGTGGCCATCGGCGGCCTGGCCCCAGCCGGCGATTTCGGCGTAGGTGCGCGCGCCGCGGCGAGTGGCGAGCTTGGAGTTTTCGAGCACGAGCGCGACGGCGCCGCCGGCGCCGACGAAACCGTCGCGTTTCCGATCGAAGGGCCGCGAGGCGGTGGCCGGGTCGGGGTTGGTCGAGAGCACGCGCATCGCGGTGAAGGGAAGCAGGGTCTCGGCGTTGAGTTCCTCGGCACCGACCACGATCATGCGCTGCTGGCGGCCGAGGCGGATCTCGTCGAGTGCCCAGCCGAGCGCATGGCTGGCGGAGGCGCAGGCCGAGGCGAAGCCGCAGACGGCGCCCGTGATTTTGTAGTGCGCGGCGAGGTTGAAATTGAGCGTGCCGGCGATGGAGGAGACGACGCCCATCGGGTGGCCGCGCTCGAAATGGCAGGCGTGCATTTGCGCGATGTAATGATGGAGCAACATCGCGGAGCCGGCGGAGGCGCAGAAAAGTCCGGTGGTCCCGTCGGTGAGATCGGCGGGGGTGAGACCCGCATCGGCCAGCGCCTGTTCGATCGCGCAAAGCGCATAGACGCCGTGCGGCGCGAGGCCGCGCAGCGTTTCCCGCGGGATGTCGTAGCGCGCGGGCCAGGTCCACTCGCGGCAATTGGGCGAGTCCACCGAAAAATCGCGCACCGGCGCGGCCACTTTGACCGCGAGGTTGGGATTGCCGGCAAACTCGACGGGGGCGAAGCCGTGGCGGCCGGTGCGAAGACTGGCGGTGACGGTCTCGCGGTCATTGCCGATGGGCGTGATGAAGCCGAGACCGGTGACGAGGGCGGCGGCGGGCTTTGGCATCGTTTTACATCCTCCTTCGCTAAAGCTACGGAGGACAGGGAAGATCGCGTCCTTCTTCGCCAAGGCTACGAAGGACAGGAAGGCCGCGAAGGATGACCCAGCCTGTCAACCACTGATGGGCACTGATTGCCACTGATAAGGCTGCAAACAAAAGAGCAATCATTGATTAGGTTTTATCCGTATTTATCCGCGATATCCGCGGAAAATTTTTGGCCTTGGGATCTGTTTCACCGCGTATTACGCGGATGTTTTTTAGATCAATGGGCTTAGTCAGTTTAATATCAGTGACCATCCGTGTTCATCAGTGGTTAAAAACGGTTCGCCGGTCTTTTTCCTACGCGGCCCGGGCGGCGGAAAATTTGCGCAACACAAAGGCGCGCAGCTGGCCGACGGTGCTCACCTGCTGGATTTCGGCGTTGGATATTTTTATCTGAAAAAGATCCTCCATGAAAAATACGATCTCGGCGATGGCGAGGGAATCGAAGCCGAGGTCCTCGATGAGGCGGGCGTTATCCGGCAGCGGGCCGGCGGCCACGGGATTTTTTCTCGGCAAAAAGTCGCGCACGATCGCAAAGAGCACGGTATCGAGGGCATCGACGTCGCCAACGGCGAGGAAGAGAGCGAAAGCGTCGCGCACGTCGGTGGGAAAGCGGGCCAGTGGGGCGTTGGTGGAAGTCGTGGGCGAAGTGGACATAGGGAGAACGCAAGCGGAGTCGTGGACCTGACTCAAGGTTGTGTTACAATGACACCGGGCGGAAACCTTTTGTTTCACCGAGTGGGCGCGGACGGCCACCGGAATTAATCCCGAACACGGATTCGATTCGTTTTTAACCGCGAATGAACGCTAATCGGATACCGCGATCATCCGTGCGATCCGCGGGGTTCAACTGCTGTTTTTAGGTTCAAGGCACTTGAGAGAACGATAACGAGTATGAGAACGAGAATGATTTGGCTCACTTGACAGGCGTGGAGGACTCGGTGCCCAGGTCGCCCACGGCGGCCATGCCGTTGAAATCGATGCGCGGGACGAACCGGCCGATTTTTTGCAGGCGGCAGATCAGCAGGAAGAGTTTGAACCGCCACCAGACAGGCCAGGTGAGCCTGGCGTGGCCGGCGACGATGGAGGTGATGGCGAGATCGATGCGCAGCGGCGCGCGCTGGCAAAGAAAAACGCTGAAGGCATCGTTGTCGTAGAACACGGCGATGAGTTGTTGGAAAACCCCCGCGTGTTTCTTCACGGCTCGCGTGTAATCGCGGCACTCGCGCGGCGTGAGCGTGCGTTGCTCGCGGTGCGCACGCGCGACGAGCCCGGCGGCGAGTTGCGCGGAATGCAGCGCCATGTAAACGCCGGAGGAGAAGATCGGGTCGAAAAACCCGCCGGCGTCCCCGGCCATGATCAGGCGCTCCGTGGCCAGCGTGCGGTGAAAATAGCTGTAATCGCTGGTGACGCGAAAATCCATCATCGGCTCGGCGCCGGCCATGAGTTCGCGCAGCTTGGGCGAGTAAGCCACGGCGCGCGCAAAAAGTTCGGCGGGGGCGAGGCCGGAGCGGCGCATGGAGTCGACGGTGGTGACGAGGCCGACGGACGTGCGGCCCTCGGCCAGCGGGATGATCCAGAACCAGCCGTCGCCGAGGCGCACCGCGGTGGTGTGGCCGGCGGCGCGGCCGGGGGCGCGGGCCATGCCATGAAAGTGATTATAGATGGCGACGCGCTTGGGAAACGGCGAGGGGTCGATCGCGCGCTTGGCTTCGCACGGGAAAAATTTGTCGCGTCCGCTCGCGTCGATCACCCAGCGCGCGGTGACGGTTTGCTCGCCGCCGGCGGCTTGCAGTGTGGCGGTGTGCCCGCCATCGCCCGGCGCGAGGGTGCGCACGGTGGTCGGCATCCGCACCTCGGCGCCGAGCGCGCGCGCGTGGTCGAGGAGGATCAGGTCGAACTTGGCGCGTTCGACTTGGAAGGTCCGCTCGAGGCCCGGGATGAGGCCATCGGCAAAAATGATTTCCTTCCCGGCCGCGCCGTTGGCCAGGAAAAAGTAGGCGCCGAATTTATGCACGAAGCCCGCCGCCTCAAGGCTCGGCCACACGCCGAGCTCCTGGAAAATTCGGTTGCCGTGGGGCAGGAGCGATTCGCCGATGTGAAAACGCGGGAAGGTTTCCTTTTCCACCACGCACACACTCAGCCCCTGTTGACGCGAGAAGATCGCAGCGGCGCTGCCGGCCGGGCCGCCGCCGATGACGAGCACGTCATAGTCTGCTTTGAACATGGAGAAACAGAATGGGCAGATTTACCGGGAATTGGGAAGTGCGGATAAATCTGACCAATGACCAATGACCAAAAAGGTTTTTGCGTACTACTGTTATGCAATTTTCAACAGGCCGATGGCGAAAAAAACGTAAATTCACTAATGGACTTGGCTCGCGCTCAGAGGGCACTTTGACCCGACGGGCCATAGCTGGAGCAGCGACCTACGACATAGTATTGCCTTTAGTGTTTTGATCCTTAAACTCGCAAAGATGCTTCAATAATTTTTGATGAATCACTAATTTTTGATGAATGAGTGGCTCAAACAGCTAAGCGACGTATCCGGTGACTATGACTACGCGTGGTTTATCGCGATTTTGGCTTGGTGTGCAGTGGCCGCTGGAGCATGGGGGCGGGGCGAGCGCCGCGAAAGCTGGCTCATCTGGCTGGCTGGATCGAATATGGTCGGAGCGGCCATGGAGTTGGCGCTTTATGCCAAATATTTTCGCGGACCTTATTATGGGTGGGATTTGGCGCTCGGCCTGAGCCAGGCCATTGGCGTTGCGGCCTTGTGGTGGCCCCTAGCGGGACAGGTTGTGCCCGTGCGCCCGCAACTGTGGCGCTCGCTGACTCTGACCGCGGGCGTTTATCTTGGCGTGACCCGGTTTGATTCACCGGTGTATGGCGGATTGTCCCTGGCCCTGGCTTCAGCCGGCGGCGCCTGGGCCGTCATCCGCTCGGTTGCGGCCGTGCGCGTGCTGGGCCGCTTGTCGCCGCGCGAGCTGCGCTGGATGAGGCTGGGGCTTCTCGTGGTGGCGGTGCTGCCGGTTGTGTCCACGTTTGGCCCGCTCGCCTACGCGATGAACCTGGGCCGGCGCTTTACGGATCTCTCGCCGTTCGAACTGATCTCCGCGGTTGCGAATATCGGCGCCGCCGTGTTGCTCGGCAGCGCATTGTGGGCGCAACGGCTGCGCGCGGTGGGCGCCAAATCGGAATCCGCCGCGCAGAGCTGGAACGCCGACCTGCGGCTTGGGTTCACGATTCTCACCGTTTGGCTGATGTTCGGCCTGGCTCTGGCGGTGGCGAACGGCCGTCAGGCGCGCAGGGCCTTTGAAGAAAGCCTGCTGCTGCGCGCGCGGACCGCCGCTGCCTTGCTTGATCGGACCACATTGCGCCTGGCGTTCGGGCCGGACTTCAAACTGAGCGAAACGCGCACGGTGCGCCTCAGCAATGGGCTTGAAGCGCAACAGGTGTATGTGCCATGGACGGAGGCCGCGCCTTTCGCCGCGCTTCGCTCGCAGCTCCGTCAACTGGCCCAGGCGAACCAAGGAGATTCTGCCAGCGATTTTTACATCTCGCTTAATGTGATTCGGGACGGCCAGGTGATTCGCGTCGCCAAGTCGAACGAACCCGAAGGATCGCACCCATGGAAAAATATCGATCATGATCCGGCTCTCGCCGACGAGGTGAGCCTGGCCAAAGGCGGGGCGTTTTTGGAAGGGCCGATCGCCGACGAGTGGACGGCGCGATTCAACGCCAATGCGGCCGTGATGGATACGGCCGGCCGCCGGCCGTTAGGCTGGCTGACGATGGCGATTCCTGCAACCGCATGGGCCACGACCTTTGCCATGGCGCGGTTGCAGGCGATGTTTGTCACTGCGATCGGCGTGGCGCTATGGGTGGTAGTGGTGATCTATCGGCTGCGGCGTTCCGAACGCGAGCTCGCGCTACAACAAGCCGAGCAGGCCGCCGCGGCCGACCGCGCGAAGAGCCAGTTTCTCGCTCAGGTGAGCCACGAACTGCGCGCGCCGCTGCAGGGCATTTATGGTTATACGGACTTGATTGAAATGACTCCGCTCGATGTGCACCAGCAGGATTTGCTGTCTAGCCTGCGCGGGCAGAGCACACTGATGCTGCGGTTGGTGAACGACCTGGTGGATTTGGGCGCGCTGCAGGCGGGGGCGTTCCGCCTGAATCCAGAGGAAGTGGAGCTTCATGGGCTGGTGGCCGAGTGCCTGGATTCCGTGCGGACGCGAGCCGAGGCCAAGAACCTGGAAATTTCCTGCCAAATGCATCCCGGCGTACCGGGGCAGGCGCGTACCGATGGCGCGCGCCTGCGGCAAGTATTGCTCAATCTGCTGGGCAATGCGGTGAAATATACGCGCGAAGGCAGCATCAAAATGAAAGTGCAACGCTGCGATCCGGTCAACCTGGGCATGCCTGTGCCGGAGTGGGCTCGCATGGGCGTTTGGGTGGAGTTTGCCGTCATCGACACCGGCCCGGGGATTGCGCCGGAGGATCAGCAACGGATTTTCGAGCCCTTCATCCGGCTGGAGCGCGATCTGGCCGAGCAAGGCGCGGGGCTGGGCCTCGCGCTCACCGGGCGCTTGTGCCACGCCTTGGGCGGCAATGTGCATGTGGAAAGCGATGGCGAGCACGGATCGAGCTTTATTGCGCGGCTGCCATTGGGCGTGCCGGGCGAGCCTGCGACCGGGGAGAAACGGGTAGCGGACCCGGCCAAAGCCTCGTGGCCGGGCTTGCGCGTCCTCGTGGCCGACGACAACACGCTCATGCGCGAATTGACGGTCACATTTCTGCGCTCACGCGGTGCACGCGTGACGGAAGCGTGCGACGGATTGACGGCGGTGGAGGAATGCCGCGAGCGCATGTTCGATGTCGTTCTGCTCGATATTTCCATGCCATGGCTCGACGGCCATGCTGCGATCCAGCGGCTGCGCGCGCCCCGCGGCGCACGGGGCCGGCCATGGGTGATCGGGCTAAGCGCGCATGCCAAGCCGGAGGAAGAAGCGCGCGCCCTGGCCGGGGGCATGGATTGCTTTTTGGTGAAACCAATGCCGCTGGCTGCGTTGGTGGAAGCGATGTTCGCCGCGCCGGCGGCGCAGCGCGTGTGGTGCACCGCGGGGGCGGACACCGCGGAGACCGGCACGCCGCTGCGCGAGAGGCTGCTTGAAATTTATGCGCGCGAGACGCCGCGGGTCATGGACAAATTGCGCGGCGCAGCGCAGGCGCACGACTGGCCGGCGCTGCGCTCGCTCGCCCACTACCTTCAAAACAGCGCTGACGCTTTGGGTGACGAACGGCTGCAACGCTGCTGCCACGACTTGCAGTTCGCGGCCGAGACTGCCTCTGACGACTCGGTCGGGTCGTTGCTGACGGCACTGGAGCTGGCGGCAAACGAACCCCTCGCTTTCCGGCGGAAGCAGCTACCGGTGTCGGCCAGGCCACGGGTGCATGTCGGGCAATTGGCGCATGCCTGATTGGATTTTTGTTTGAGGCTCTGATGGGACAAATCGTTCTCATTCTCTTAATCATTCTCGTTCTCTCAGATCACCTCGAACTGTGAACCGATAATGAGAACGAGTAAGATAACGAGAACGAAGCCGATACAACTTGCGCCGCTTCACGGCGAATCCACCCAGCCGTGCTTGATGGCGTAGCGCACGAGGCCGGATATTTCGTGAATGTTGAGTTTTTCCTTCAGCGCCGTGAGGTGATTGGCGATGGTTTTGGTGCTGACGTGCAGGCGTTCGGCCGTTTCCTTCGTGCCGAAGCCGTTGGCCACGGAAATAAGGATTTCGCGCTCGCGCGGCGTCAGCGCATCATTGGCCGGGGTGATCCTGTAGCCCAATCCAGGGAGCAGGTACTTGCTGCTTTCCGGACAATAAAACTTGCGGCCGGCGAGAACGTGGGTGAGCGCTTCGCGCAAGGTTTCCAGCGAGGCGCTTTTTAGGACAAATCCCTGCACCCCGGCGTCGTTGGCTTCCTGCACCACACGCTCTTCGTCATTTGAGGTAAGCATGATGAAACGCATTTCTTTCAGGTAACTCTTGACCTGATTCACCAGGAGGATGCCCGAGCCGTCCGGCAGCATCCAGTCGACAATGGCCAGGTCGGGCTTGAGTTCGAGGCAGGCGGTGATGCCACCGGATACCGTGCCGACGGCCGCGACGATCTGCAGTTCCGGCTCGGTGCGCACGGCGTCGCTGAGAAGCTGGCGGATCATAGTGTGATCCTCGACGATGATGATGCGGACGGGATTCATGGCGCGGAATCGCGACTGGCGGCGGCAACTTCGGGCGCAAATATTTTTTAAACTTTTTTTAAAAGCGCACCCAAGCAGAACACAAGGGAAACCGAGCGGCGAGCAGTTTTCAGGGAAAACTTCCCGGTTATTGGTTCGATGCCCTCATAGTTGACCCGATTGAAGGGTGATATGCTAGGGCACAGTTATTAAATAAACATGAAAACCACACGCCTAATTCTCGCTCTCGCCGCCGCGCTTTCCCTCGGCCTCGCTGTTTTTGCCAATGTCCGCGCCAATAATTACGCTGCATCGACGGTCAAAGCCTCCTGTCAACTTACAACGAACGTCGCTTCCAAATCCTCCCCAGTTGATCGGCGCAGTTGTTATGGGGAAGAGAGCTAAACAACCAAACCGAGCGCTATGTAATAGCCTCACTTTCAGCTCGCCCGGCTTTTGTGCCGGGCGAGCTTTTTTATTCGTCGACGAATCCGTTGCAGTCATAGGACCAGATGAGTCGCCAAAGATCAGGGCCGTCACCGCAAAAGGCATCCAAAAGTTTTTTGTATTTTGGGTCTTTGGTTTTGGCATAGGCTTGGGCCAGCAAAGGCAGCAGGCGCTTCCGCTCCGTCGGTACGACTTCATCTTGCGGCCAGGGAATGTCGGGATCGGCGTAAGGAGCCAGATAATCGAGGGCGGCCTGCAAGCCGCCGCCGTCCTTGGCGGTGATTTTCCAGCAATCCACGCCCAAATAGTCTCCCAAGATCGCGAGGCGAAACAGCGCTTCGAGGTTGAATAAACAGTAGTTCAGTGAATTGGCTCGCACCAGCTCGCGCTCCTGCTGCCCCTTGCTTTTCACCTGCATTTCCAGCAGGCGCGGCATCTCCTGCTGCAAGAGCGCGCGGGCATAGTCCGCTTTGCCCAGCACGAGCGAAAACTGGACCAGCTGGACGTCGCGCCAGGACATGTGGTTGTTTTCCGTGGAGGTTTCGTCGATGGATTGTTTGGTGTGGGTCAGCCAGTCATCGTACTGCTCGAGCCAATGCCGGAAGGCGAGTCGATCGTCCTTGGTCCAGGCCTTGGAGGATTCAATCAGTGCGACGATGTCGCTAATCCTGGTGAGATTGCGCATTTCGATCACGCCTTCGCCGCGGCCGTCGATCACCCCGGGAATCGCCTGTCCGTAATTGGCGCAGGGATTCATGGCCGTCGCGGGATTTAAAAACCATACGCGAATCAGTTGAGCCGCTTTTTCGGCATAAGCCTCCCGGCCGGTAAGATAATAGGTGTAGGC
>Ga0210395_10002710_pt1 | contig 13688 bp, 11 predicted proteins | sample IncBWH4OmetaG_FD_150861 | JGI IMG/M metagenome (GOLD analysis project Ga0210395, IMG submission 150861) | Forest soil microbial communities from Barre Woods Harvard Forest LTER site, Petersham, Massachusetts, United States - Inc-BW-H-4-O ... | reverse complement strand
CAGGAATTGTGTAAACCCATTTGGTCGGACTGTTACTTAGGTCACTTGGCGAACAGTACTTTCTCTTTCTAACATGCAAACACCGAGAGAAATCAGCGAGAATCGCGCCATGCATGGGATCGCCGTCGCCCTCTTGACCGAGGACGGGGAACATTTATCCGAATTGCAGAGACGGGTGGAGGCTACCCGCCTGGGTCGGGTCGTGTTCAGCAACGTCGGCTTTCCCGCCGGACCCACCGACGCCATCCTGCGCCAGATTCAGGATTTGCGCGCCGAAGTCGTCGTGGTTGATATCTCTGCCGAGAATCCTCAACGCGCCATCAAAGCCATCGAACTGATTCAAGCCAACACCCTGCAGCTGGCCATCTTTGCCAACGGAAGCATGCAGCAGCCCGCGACGATTGTGGCCAGCATGCGCGCCGGAGCCGGGGAATACCTGGATCACAGTGCCGGCTCAGAGGCTCTGCTCGAAGCTCTCACTCGTTTTAGTTCCAACCGCACCCGCACTCGCGGGGGCGCGGGCAAAGCTCGCATCTTCACTTTTCTCAGCGCCAAAGGAGGCGCTGGCGCCACTACCGCCGCCGTCAACACTGCCGTTGCCCTGCAGCAGTCGCACGGCAGCGTGGTTCTGGTAGACTTCGCTCCCGTCGGCCACGCCCAGCTGCACCTCAACCTTCGCCCCAGTTTCGGAGTGCCCGATGCGCTCGAGAACCTGCACCGCCTCGACGCTTCCCTGCTCGAAGGCCTGATGACCCCTGCCCAGGACGGCCTGCATCTTCTCGCCGGCCCGCAGCAGCCTTATCATGCCATCCCCACGCCGGCCGAATTGGCCCGCCTCTTCGACCTGCTGGTAAATCATTACCGCTACGTCGTGGTCGACGCCTCCAGCCGCCTCGATTCCACCACGCGCCTGCTTTCCGACCTCTCAAATGCGGTGCTCATGGTCGCTCAAACCGACGTGGTCACCCTGTGGAGCGCCAGCCGCATTCATGCCTTCCTCGAAGAAGGCGCCGGTCGCAACCGGTTGCGCATGGTTTTGAATCGTTATAAGAAGATTCCTGGCTTCACCGACGAAGACATTGAGAGCGCCACGCGCTGCAAGGTTTTGTGGAAGATTCCCAACGCCTTTCACTCCGTTTCGCCCGCCATTGATCACGGCACACCTGTAGTTTTGCAGGAAAGCCTGGACGTGAGCCGTTCGTTCCGCGCGCTGGCTGCGGCCTTGGCGGAGGCTTCCACCACCGCTGAGGGCGGACTCGATCTCGTCTACGCTCAGGAAAAGCCCGACATCAAAAAGAAGGTCGCCAACCGCCTCCTCATCACCCCCGCCCGCGCTGGACAATAAGCCCTTGATTGTCATCCTGAACAAGCGTTCTTTGCGCAGTGAAGGATCTGGGCGAGCCGCGCGATGTGTCGCGCCGCTTTTACTAAGTAACGCCGCGACACAATAATCGCGCGTTCGGCTCGCATCCTTATCAACTCTTGCCACCGCCACTACCCCATGTCCTCGTGGCTACCCCGAAAGCTCGTTTTCCATCTAACATAGAGAGATGCGCCAAGCCCCCGGCTCGCTCCAGGAAGCAGAGACTGAACCATCGGCGCCGGAGTTACTTCTCGAGCCCGCCACCGCCGCTTTCTGGCCCGATGTCTTCGTTGACCGCGGACTGCCCTGGCGCCGCTTCGGGCAGTCCGGCGCGTATCACGTTCTCGCGATCGTTTTGATTTGGGCGGGATCGCGCTTCCTTGCATTGCAGCCTCATTCCACGTCCCAACCCGCGTTCATTCACGCCGATGTCGTCTACTACGCGCCTTCGGAATATCTGCCTCCACTCGATACACGCCGCTCAAGTCCCGCCCGCGCCCGCAAGGCCGATCCCGAATACTCCGCGCAGCCGATCATTTCCGTGCCTCCCGAGGCCGACAACCGTTCGCAAACCATCGTCACGCCGCCTACCGTTAAGCTGCAGCGCGACGTTGCGATGCCGAACGTCGTCTCCCTGTTCGAAAAAATGCCTGGCAACCCGCAGATGCCGATCGGCCCAGCTCCCGTGGTTCCCGCATCGGAGATTTCGCGTCTGGCGCCGCGAATGGAACGTGCAGTGATCGCGCCGCCGCCGACCATGGAAACCAATTCCGCCCGCCGCGTCGGCGATCTCAATATCGGACACAGCTCGGTGATTGCGCCGGCTCCGCAACTTTCTCTCGGCGAACAGCACGCCGCAGCCGACGGCCGCAGCACCACCATCAGCAAACACTCGCTCCAGGTAATTGCGCCGCCGCCGTCACTAGCCGCGTCCGGACGGTTGCACTCGGGCCAGGGTATGCTCGCACTGAACCTGCATCCCGCAGTGGCCGCGCCCTCCGATCCGCCAGCCGGCAATCGCCGCGGCAATTTCGCTGCTACTCCAGAAGGCCATCGAGGAGCCTCCGGTGCGCCCGCCACAAGCGCTGGAAACGGCAAAGTGGATGGAAGTGGAGCGGGCAAGAACAGCAGCAATCTGCCTTCGGGCTTGTACGTCGGCAATCCGGCTGCGAAGACCTCGAGCGCAACGGTCAATCCGCGCCTGCTCGCGAACGCGCGCTCGCCGCGCGTGACTACGGAACAAACGCTTCAACCAACGAACGCCGGCAAGCTCGCGGATGTGGAGCGCGCCGTCTTCGGCGACCGCAAGTACTACTCTCTCAGCCTCAACATGCCCAATCTCAACTCCGCCGGAGGCAGTTGGATCATCCGCTTCGCCGCCTTGCAAAAGGATTCGATCCCGGCCAGTCCTTCTTCCCGCGCCGCAGCCAGCGATCCACCTGCTGAAGGTTCATCCCAAGGCGATCTCTCCGCGCCCGTCGCGACGCGCAAAGTCGATCCTGCCTATCCACTGGAGTTGATGCGTCAGAACGTAGGCGGCACGGTGATCCTTTACGGGGTCATCCACACCGACGGCACTGTCGGCAGCGTGCGCGTCCTGCGGGGCATCGACGATCGCCTGGCCCAGTTCGCCACCGAAGCAATCGCCAAGTGGCAATTCCAGCCCGCCACCAGGAACGGCGCTCCTGTAGATGTAGAAGCAACTTTCTGGATTCCATTCCATCCCGCGAAAGCGAACCCGAACTTCTAAGTCGGGGATGATCGGGTAACTAGTGTCGCGGGCTCGTCGACTCTTCTTTCTCCGAGGCGTGCCTGGTTCTGCGCAGCCACCCCTCGAAAAGCGCGAACGCGGGTCCGCCTAAGGAAAAATCGCCGGTGAGCGGTCGACATTGTATTTGTATGACCGTATCCGCGCTAATGTCGCATTCTGTTTCTCCTCCAAAAATGCGCTGATCTGGTCGTTCGATGCCTGGCGGATGAGCGCCAGCTTGCAGTTACGAACCTTCCTGGATAGAGACCGGTCTGACCGCACAGCCTCCAATTGCGACTTCGTCGACTCCAAAGTGTCGAGCATCTGCGATCGCTGGTATGACGTCAGCTTCAGTTGTTTGCTCAGGTCCTTTGTCCGCTTCGCCGGATCGAAACGTCCATTCTGATACCATTCCGGAGACGATCCGGAGGTTCGTACACACCCGCATACCTCTGAGTGGTCCATACATGGACACTTCTGATTGCGCTCTCGCAGTCCCGCCTCGTCGACAAACTTGGCGCCGGCGGGATCCATGATGTTTTGCGCAAGCGCAGAGACCGCGATCAAGCCGACGAAGCCCAACACCGATAGAAGCAGGCATTGTTTTAGCATAGTTCCTCCACGTGCGAACCCCCGACCTGGAGACGCCTGCCCAATCAAATTATGACTCCGGAGTTGTATAAGCGCACTGTCTTTTACTAATCTTTACTTGATAGTCCAGCTGTTTTCTAGCCTTTCCGCTTCCCGCTCTGGAGTCGTTGCAATCAGACGTTCACACTCATTGAGGGGCCACGCGGGGTCGATGAGCGTAATCGCGATTTATCAACAGTTAAGCCTACCCTTGCGACCTCTTCAAACCTTCAAAATGGGAGTGGGGACGACCATGGAAAACTCTGTTAATGGAGTGTTGTCCTTCTGGCCTGTGCTGCTCGCTTCGCACTTCTTTAAGGCAACGCTGGGGCGTGGTTGCTATGGTGTCGGGAGACTCCTACTGCACCGTCAGCGTGATGGTCGCGGTCGCGGTCTGAATCGCGTTGCTCCCGGCTTCTGTGAACCCGGCGGAAATCGTGTAAGGATATGTCCCCGGCGTCATCGTCTTGCTGTTTCCTCCACCGCAGGCGCTCATTCCCGCTGCGCCAGCCAAAGTGAACGCCGCGAGTAGGCCAAGCAACAGCCCGCGCCGCGCCCGGCGCCGGAATCCAAAACCAAGCATCAGCGCGCCAGGCAGCGCCAAGGCGGTTGCCGGCAGAGGGCTAGGGCGCGGCACACTGCGTAGTTGTCCAAGGCTGGGCACAGGCCCCTCCCCATACGGAACGAAGTAGACGGTTCCGCTGAGCGTCGTCTCGCCGGCCGGCACCGGCACCTGTCCAGGACCCACGATCCCGCATTGCTGGGGTATCCTGGCCTGGGTGACGGCTCCCGAGTATTGGCAACCGATGGTCAATGTCCCCTCGACAACCCCCGTGACCGTGAATTGGCTGCTACCCATCTGAATCGAGGTGACGCCGCCGGAAGTTGTGGGTGGATCATCCGCCGGCATCGTCAGGTTGGCAGCGGTGATGGCAAAGGGCGTGGCAGCCAGTGCGGAAACGCCGCACAGCGCGCAACCGGCAGTCAGAAGCGACAGTAGAAATAAAGCTACAAGATTTCGTTGCATGGCTGAGTCCTTTCCCGCACGGCGGGTTAGGCCGCGCCTGCCCCCAGTAATATTAGTTCAATTCCCATTTGCAACAGCATCCATTTCACTCACTGAGAATTGGCCGTTCCGGGCTCAATGAGTGAATCGCGATTTTTCAACAGTCATTACCCTAGTCATCACCCTGTTGCCATCGTTAAAGTTAGAATTCGGTGGATTGGCTGATTGTGAGAATGGCTTTCACTCTTGGGTGCGCCCAATGGATCTCAAAGATCGTGCAATGCAGGTGTGGGGATATTTGGCCCTGATAGTAGGGTGCGGCTTAGCGATGGTACAGGTCGTCGCACTCACGTCCCCACGCCGTCTTGATCTCCGGGTTTTCTTCTTGATCGTCGTGCTTGCAGCGTATTTGATTCGCATCGGAGTGCGATCCATCGACGCTGCCCGCCGAATCGAAGGAGGCCTTTCCGCGGTCACGTTTTCTGATGAAGTGCGGGCTTTGTGGGTGCGATCCAGATCCACGCTTTCAGGGCTACCGCAAAAGATGGGCCGGGTGGGCATAACGAGAAAGGCATTCTTGGTCGTACTCGGAGTCGGGCACGCGATCGCCGGCGTGCTCGCGTTTCTCTATGTCGGTGGAGTCATTCTAGCTGTGGCTGCCTATTTGGGGATTGGCCCGCTCGCCGTGCCCATCCTGATTTTTTGCCTGGTCGGGACAGTCGTAGGAATCACCATGGCCGTCCGTCCGAGCGTCGTGGCTTGTCGCGCAATTGCGGTTTGGGACGCTCTTGTGGGACTCTTCTTCCTGCAGGCCGCTCTCAAGGGATCCAACTTTCACACCGCGCCACTTATTATTGCTGCGTTTTTCCTCGCGATGTTTGCAGTCCTGATTATCCCTAATACTGTCAAGTAGGTCTTTCCAGATAGAAAGCAGATGGGATGAGAAGGCGATTGCACTCATTGAGAATTCGCCGAGATGGGTCAATGAGGGATATGGTCCGCTCCGCTGCGTCCGGCGAGTCTCTCGAAGACACTCCACATAAACTGCGTATCATCAAACTTGTCGTCACTCCCGTTTGCATTGCGTAGGATAATGATCCCCGTCTTTGCGGGCCGGTTAAAGAAAACATCGGCCAAATATCCTGCTACCCCGCCATTGTGCCCAAAGTACACCGAATTGCCGTCGCGTTGTATCTCGTACCCTAACGCATATCCATTCTCCAGCTTCTCGTCGGTGGCAATGATTAGTCGAAAGCCTTGGTCAAAATTCTCAGGTCTAAGGACGCCAGCAAGACCCCCGCTAATCTCGAACACCAAGAGCTTCGCCATGTCATTCACGGTCGAGAACACCGCTCCGTTGGGTACTTTGTAGCCTCTACCCTGGAGCTCTCCCTCCGCCGTCTTCCAATCTACCTGACCATCCTTAAACATATAGCCCTTGGCAATTCTCGCTCTGGTCTGCTCGTTCGGCTCAAATGTTGTATCGGTCATTCCCAGAGGCTTAAAAATGTGCTCCTGTACGTAAGCCGTATATGGCTGATCGGCAGCTCGACTGAGCGCCGCAGCCAAGGTCGCATATCCTACATTCGAGTAACTGAATCTGGTTCCTGGTTCGAACTCGTACTTGGTATCGGCTAAGGCGGCTAGCAATATTTTTTCCCAATCGGCAACGGGTCCGACCAGGTACTTGCGTAAGTTCTCCGGCTCGCGCGCCAATCCCGATGTATGCGTTGCAAGTTGAATTAAGGTTATAGGGGGAGCCCCGGGAAACCGGCCTTTCACCTTATTCACTTCCGGAAGGTATTTTTCCACCGGATCGGACAGATGAACCTTGCCGTTTTGTACGAGCTGCAGCAACATCAACGCCGTGAACCGTTTTGTCACCGAGCCAATGCGGTAAATAGTTTCCGTGGTTGCCGGAATGCTATTTTCCATATCCGCATAACCGTAGGCCTTACTCCACGCAAGCCTCCCGTCGCTAACAATGCCCACTGTGACGCCGGCGGAGTTTTGCTTAGGCAGTGCTCGACGTGCGAGTTCGTCGATCGCGCTCATCGTATCGGCATCCTGTGCACCATCAGTCGGAACTCCCGTCGAAACACCTCGCGGATTTTGATCCAGGCCTCCATGGACTGTGGTTGAATCGGTCGGGCGGCTACCTCCCCAAGTGCTCGAACCCCCGCCGAGGAACACCAGCAAAACCAAAAGACCGCATGAAAATCTTCCTGTACTATCCACGTCGTGCCTCCTTGGTGCGAATGGCTCGAGACCGAGCGGTGTCAAGAGGTCTTTTCGCATGGTATACAATATATAAGACATGGTATACAAACGCAAACCAAGAAAACCAACGATTGCTCACGTTGGCGAAACTGCGGGAATCGCAAAGCGCGCCCGTGATTTGATCATGGGCGAGATTCTCGACGGACGCCTTGCTCCCGGTACCCGGCTGATTGAGGCGCAGCTGGCAAAGCGCTTCGGCATTAGCCGCACGCCATTACGCGAGACGCTGTTCCTCCTCCAGCAAGAAGGTTTTGTAGAGTCGGAGTTCAATTGCGGATTTTCGGTGAAGCCTCTTAGCGAGCGCGAAGCACGAGAGGTGTACCCGATGCTCGCGGCATTGGAGCGCGAAGGACTCCGGGGAGGCCTGCCGCTGATCAAATTGGATCTGCCTATGCTGAAAAAGGCGAATACCGCGCTTCTGCGGGCGAGTCAGGACGCACTCGCGGCTGTCGAAGCTGACCGCGCCTTCCATCTCTTGTTGGTCGGACGGTCATCAAATTCTCTGCTGCTGCGGACGATTCGAAACCTTCATAGAATCTTATTTCGATACGAGATTCTATATATGTCAGACAGTTCCCTGGTGCGCGAGTCTGTCAGGCAACACGCGTCTATCCTTGCGTCAATAGAGGAAGAACGACTGGACGCGGCTCTGAATGCCCTGAGCCGCAACTACGAACTGGGAATGCAAGCCGTCGTCAACCGCCTCCGCTGAGTCAGCGCTTTGCCGGACAACAGTTTTGCGTTCTTCGCGAGGAAGGCCGCAATGTCAATTGACGAAAACAGGCAGGCGTTTACACTCGAAACCCGGGTCGATGCGCCGGAGTTCCACTGCCCTTCACTTTTCCACACCCGTCTTGTGACATCTGACCTTGTGCCCACCATCAAACTTGCGCGATCATAGTCGAGGCCGTGACAGTCGGGCGAACCCGCATCATCGAGCCTCTAAGTCCTTTGTTGTCTAGATTTTGACCTCTAAGTTCTTTGACATCCGGATTTTGCAGGGAATTTCCTGCTAACGTGATGATTCCAGTGATGGGAGGGGGGAGGGGGATACCCCAATTTCCCCAAGCACTACAGCAAGCCGCAGCCGCTTCCGCAACGTTGTAATAACTTTATTTTTCTCGCGGGAGGTCAAAACCCCAGGGACTAACCTTCGCGGCTCTCGTCAATCCGATTTGGCCTAGGTACTAGATACTAGGTACTGGTTTCCTACGCCTTAGCGCCCTTCTTCTTCTCGAGCGCAGCGTAGATTGCGGGATCGGTGCAGACTTCGTAGTAAGTGCGGTCGGTCCATCCCTGGACAGAGAAATCTTCTACGTTGATTCGCGGCACGCGGCTTTCGCGTACCACAATCTTGCGAAAAATATCGCGATCCACTGGAACGGTAGCGCTCGACAGCTTGTACTCACCTTTATCGGAGGCCATCGAGGGCGGCAGCTTCACCGCCAGCGGCACCAGAGAAATCTCCTGCTCCAGCTTGCGGAAGGCGGCTTCATTCATGCGAATGCCGCCCAAGTTGAAGCTTACGATGGAGTCTTCGGCATTCGCCCCCGGATCTTCTTCGGGCTCGGCGCCTGCAGTCTCGAAGACATAGACGTGGAACGGTCCGGCCTGCGATTCCATTACCTTGCGGGCCCGCTTGTTGCAGGAAGAAAGGCGGTCGCTCTGGTTCAGCGCTTCCGAAATCATGATCTGATGTTCGCCATCCATCAGATAAAGCGGCGCCGATTCCTGCAGCGTGATGCCCACACCCAACTCCAGCCCGGGCATGCCCGAGCGCTGCATCAGTTCGTTGTAGCCGCGCACGATCTCAATAATCTCGCGAGCCAGCACACACGCCCGGCTCACGGCCAGTCCGGGTTCGCCGGCACGCTCGAGGATTGCGAGGATAATGGCATCGCCTTCGAGGAAAACTTTCTGCGCTCCGTATTTACTCAGCAGCTTGTTCACCGGATCGTAAAAGTTCAAGCTGAAGTACGACGCGGGATTAAGCCCCTTCTCCATGAGCGTACGCGTGAGACGAGTCGAGTCGCGGACGTCAGCCTTGAGCACCACGTGCCGCAAGACGCGGTCTTCCTCAGGCTGTTGCGGCTGCTCCTCGGGAAGCAGGAATTCGTAGAGCGTTCCGTTCATACGGGAAAGCTCGCGCAGTTTTTCGGTGCTGACCAGGTTTACCGAGTCGAGCGCCGCGTTCAGCACATCCAACCGCTTCAGATCGCGGTGATAGTGGGAGAAATCCTGCAAGAAACGCGCCGCCACTTTGGCCCGCTCTGCACCGCGGCAACTCGCAACTTTCGCTACCGCCGCATACAAGCTGGCCGGAGAAAGCTTGCCATGCTCCTGAATCATGCGCTCCACACGGTCGCACTCCGGACGCGAGATCAGGGCATTCTTCAACTGCTGCGGATTGATTCGCGGAGCGTACTCGCTGAGCAGCGGAACCGTGTGATAGGAAGCAATCACGTGCTCCATCACCTGTTCGTCTTCGAGCAGGCGCACCCACTGAGCCAAACGTTCCTGCTTCGCAACCCCTTCTGCAGTGGAATCATCGGGCGTTCCGGTGCCGACCAGCGCGCGGGCATTTTCCGGAGCGCACAGCCACGCACTAATCGCGTCGCTGGTCGTATCTTCGCCGTAGACAGATCGGACGAAACCCCATACCACGTCCTGCAGGCGGCCGTAGCGGTCGGGATCGCGATCCCAGTTGCCCAGCATCACATAATGTTCGGCGCAAAGGTAGTCGTCGCGGCCGTCCTCGGAGAACGCCAGGCGGTTCACGAACAGTCCGTAACTGCCAAGGCCTGCACTGCCGGTTTCTTGTTTCGCGTCGGCGGAGTTCGCTTCTGGAGTCTTGGCTTCTCCGAAGAACGACCGTCGAGTGCGCGCCAGCGTTTCTTTTTCGATCTCGCGCAGGGTCTCGAACAGATCCTGACCGGTCTTGCGCAGGATGATCTTCTTTCGCACCTGGAAGCCGGCCACGCGCTCGCGATACTCCACCCCCTTGCCCTGCCGTATGCCGTCGTAGGTCTTGAGCAGAACGCGGCAGCGTTCGAGCACTTGCGCAAACTGCAGGTTCATCTCCATGCGGAGAAATTTGGTAACGGCCAACCGCGCCAGCAAATCGACGGAAATCTTTTCTTCCTTCTTGGCGCGATTCAGTGCTGCCAGGTGCAGTTCGGCCAGAACTGGCTTCCAGTCGGCTTTCTCGGCAGGGGTGCGACTTTGGCTGGCCACGGCGCTTCGCATCCACGAAGGTCCCTGATTTCGGTGCGGAGTCTCGGCCGCGAGCAGTCCTTCCAACTCGCCGTGGCGCACGATCAAACGCGTGATCTGCGCCCGCGCCGCATCGACAAAGCGCGGGCTCAGGACGACGTCGTGCCTCAGGTTGTCGACCCCGACCGCCAGCCCTTCAAGAGCGAGCGATGGCGTGGCGGCAATCATCTCCGGCGGCGCCAGTTTCTCTGGCTCCTTGCCGAGACGGAAGATGGGAAGTCGTGGCATTCGCGAATCGTCAGATTCTTGGAAGTTGCTGATTACACATGTACTATCGAGGCTAACACGCGCTCGGCGCCGGCTAAAGTTACCGAGGTTACGGGAATTGTGCCGTGCAAGGTTGGTAAGTGCCGCAGAAAGTGCGGATTGCGTTGAAGCGTCTTCCGTCGGTCATTCGTGCCAGGTGGTAATAGCTGCTGCGCGATCGCTACTGGCTCTTGATCCGCGCTGCCTCGAACTCATCGCCCTTCTGCCATCCTACGAGCTTGGTGAAGCTCGCCGCTTCCCAGCCGAGAGCGAAGCCGAATCGCGCCATCGCGCCATCACCGACGAAATCCATTTCAGGATGGTATTCATCGCTCGGCTGGTGGTAGTGCTTCTCCGTGTATTCCTTGTCCTGGGCCAATCCCCAAGCCTCGTCGTGACCTTTGAACTTCATGCCTTCGTTGATCGAGAATGCCGGAATGCCAACGCGGGCCAAGCTGAAATGATCAGAGCGGTAAAAATGTCCCGCTTCGGGGCGAGCGTCAGGACGGATCGCCAGCCGAAACTCTTTGGCCATGGCCTGCACCCAAGGATAGAACGTCGTGCGCTCCGCGCCTGAAACGTCTACTTCCTCCGGTGCTCCCGCGGGCGGCACAGCGTCATAATTCAAGTCCAGCGCGATCTTCCCTGCGGGAACTGGCGGATGCTTGCCCAGATACTCCGAGCCCAGCAGTCCCTGCTCCTCCGCTGTGACTGCCGCGAAAATGATTGATCTTCCCGGCCGGTCTTTGGCCACACTGAACGCACGCGCCAGTTCCAGCAGAATGCCGCAGCCCGTCGCATTGTCGACGGCGCCGTTGTAAATATTATCGCCCGGCATGTCGGGACGAATACCGAGGTGGTCGTAGTGCGCCGTGTACATTACCGCTTCGTCGCTCAGATTGCGGTCAGAACCTGGAAGCATCGCCACCACATTGTTCGATTCGAAGTGCCGCACGTTGCTCACCATGTGCGCCTTCAGCTTCGTTCCCAGATTCACCGGATGAAACTCCCGCGTGCGCGCATCCGCCATCATCATTTCCAGATCCATGCCCGAGCTTGCTGCCAGTTTCCGCGCCACATCAAGCTGCACCCAGGACGCGACCTTCAGCACCGGGCCTTCCACTTTCAAATAAGACTTCTCCCCGGAATTCGAGTTTCTCACCACTTCCCAGGGATAACTTGCCATGTCTTCTTTGTGGATGAGAATCACTCCCACCGCGCCTTTGCGCGCCGCCTCTTCGTATTTGTAAGTCCAACGGCCGTAGTAGGTGAGGGCTTTGCCTTTGAAGAACCTCGGATCATCTGATGGGGGCTCGTTTACCAGCATGAGTAGCACTTTGCCACGCACGTCCGCGCCTTTGTAGTCGTCCCAGTTGTATTCCGGGGCTTCAATGCCGTATCCCACATAGACGATCTCGGCGTCCACATCGGATTGAGCCTGCTGAGTTTGATCGTAGGCGACGTACTCCTCCAGTGGTTTCAGATTCATCGCCGAGCTTTGTCCCTGCTTCGGCACAAACGAAAACTTTGTTTCGGGAAGCGTCGTGATACCGACGAGGGGAACTTTCTGCAAGTACGACCCGCTGTCGCCCGCCGGCTTCAATCCATATTCCGCAAATTGCGTGGCTATGTACTCGGCAGCGAGGTCGCCGCCGCGCTGCCCGGTGCCGCGGCCTTCGAGAAGATCGTGCGAGAGAAAGCGGACATGCCAGCGAATGTGTTCGGGATTGATGGTCTCCATCGCCGCAAACGCCACGCCCGGCAGGCGCACGGAAACCGCCTCGCGCTTGGTCGCGGCCGGTACCGCGGCCGGAGTCGCGCCGCCTTCCGCCCACACCAGCAGGCTGAGAGCGGCGATCACGCCGGCCAGAAAACTTCTTCTAGCGAATGCTTGCATAGATCTGTCTTTCCCCCGACGAAGCTCAGTATCGGCGGGGAGCAACCCTTAATTGCAGGAATTTGCCTATTGTTATGACTGAGGGAATTGTAACGGACAGAAGGAGTTTCTTCGTAAGGGAGCAGCACAAGCCTCTGCACGGCGGGTCAATGTCCCTTGGGGCCTCCGGGCGAATTTCCGGTTATACCAGCGTTTGTCGCGATGTGCGCCAAGGCGTTCTCTGTAGTTTTTCGCACCGGTTACCCTTCCCGCGACCGCGGGATTAGTTCTTCGAGCTTCAACCGGCCCGGAAATCGCGAACGTCTTCTCCGGGCTTGAACAGCGCGGCTGGCGCGATCTTGCCTGACTCGGCCATCTTGCGGCTGATCTCTGTGAAGTCGGCCTTGACCCAGCCGACGCTGGAAACTTCGATCTTGCCGTCCTGCGCGATCCAGAAGATGCTCGGAACATTAGTCAGCCCGTAGGCGTTCGACACGGGATAGGTATCCCTGTCGTCAAGCAGCACAGGAAACGTGACGCCAAATTCCTTGGTGAAGTCTGCCGTGTGCCTGGGATCGTCCTGCGAAACGCCGATGAGCCTGACGCCCTGATGCCCATACGCACGCTCCAGCCGCTCCAGAAATGGAAACGCATACTGGCAGATGGGACACGAAACTTTGAAAAACGCCAGCACCACCGGACCGCGCGCCAGCTCCTCGCGCAGTACGAAACGCCTGCCATCCATCGCCTTGAGTTCAAACTCGGGCGCCTTAGTGCCCGCGGTCAATGCCGCCATCGATCGTCCTCCCGTTTGTTTCTTCAGGATGTTTCCCAGCCAGCGCATGTGCCCTCGGGCCCTGACTACTTTCATTTTAGATGATCGGATAGCAAAAGACGGAGTTACCAGTGGCCAGTTTCCAGTGGGCGTTGATTTCCCTCACAACATTTCCGCTTTTCGCAAAATCTTGCGCGCAAGTCCCGTGAGGGCAACCTGTCGCAGCCGCTCCAACGGAATCCACTTTCCATCAACGCCCGATGGCGTGGCGCCGCGCCAAACGCGAACGGTATAATCCGTGACCGTGATCGAATGGCGCAGCGTGAGGGAAGGACGACCCGCTCCATTCGAGCGTGTCAACTCAGGCAACTCCCACATGCCAGGCATCAGAGATACTTCTTGCGGCCGCCGAATCAGAAAAACCTCTCCATCCCGACGATCCAAAGCATAATGAATCTCTCGCCTCTTCTGCCCAGCCGGCTTAGCGGC
>Ga0210395_10002705_pt1 | contig 13695 bp, 11 predicted proteins | sample IncBWH4OmetaG_FD_150861 | JGI IMG/M metagenome (GOLD analysis project Ga0210395, IMG submission 150861) | Forest soil microbial communities from Barre Woods Harvard Forest LTER site, Petersham, Massachusetts, United States - Inc-BW-H-4-O ... | reverse complement strand
CGAGGACATCAAGATCACCGAGCTCGTGCTCGCCGACCCGGACGTGTCCCGGCTCTCGGTGGTCGGCCCGTTCTCCGCCCGGATCATGAAGCGGTACGGGCACCCGGCGCAGGTCAGCTGGACCACCGACCTGGACGCGGCGGTCGACGGGGCCGGCGCCGTGCTGATCCAGCTGCGGGTCGGCGGCCAGGCGACCAGGCACCGCGACGAGACCTGGCCGCTGGACTTCTGCTGCATCGGCCAGGAGACCACCGGCGCCGGCGGATTCGCCAAGGCACTGCGGACCGTGCCGGTCGTCCTCGACGTCGCCGAGCGCGTGCGCCAGCGCGCCGAGGCAAACGCCTGGATCATCGACTTCACCAACCCGGTCGGCATCGTCACCAGGGCACTGCTCGACGCCGGGCACCGCGCCGTCGGCCTGTGCAACGTGGCCATCGGGTATCAGCGGCAGTTCGCCGACCTGCTCGGCGTCGCGCCCGAGCAGGTCGACCTTGATCATGTCGGGCTCAACCATCTGACCTGGGAACGAGCTGCGCTAGTCGACGGTGTAGACCGCCTGCCCGAGTTGCTCGCGGCGCACGGCGAGGACATCGCCGCGCACACCGGGCAGCCGCTCGCTGCGACCGAGCTCACCGGGGCGGTGCCGTCCTATTACGTGCGCTATTACTGGGCGCATGACGAGGTCGTCGAGGCCGAGCTCGTCCGGGAGCAGTCCCGCGCCCAGGCGGTCGCGAAGATCGAGGAGCAGCTGCTCGAGATGTACGCCGACCCGGCCCTGGACACCAAGCCCGAGCTGCTCCAGCACCGCGGCGGCGCCTACTACTCCGAGGCCGCCGTGGCCCTGCTGGCCTCGCTCCTCACCGACGCGGGCGACCGCCAGGTTGTGAACGTCCGCAACCACGGCACGCTCCCGTTCCTTTCCGACGACGCGGTTATCGAGGTCCTGGCGACGATCGGGGCGGCCGGTCCGGTCCCGGTTCCGGTGGCCCCGGTCAGCCCGCTGATGAGCGGGCTCATCGCGCACGCGTCGGCGTACGAGGAGCTGGCGGTGGAGGCCGCGCTGCGCGGCGGGCGGGAGCGGGTGTTCAAGGCGCTGCTGGCCAACCCGCTGGTCGGCCAGTACGACCTGGCGGGCAAGCTGACCGACCGCCTGCTCGCGGAGAACGCCGCGTTCCTCCCCTGGGTGAAACAGTGACGGTGCCCCAAAGCCCGGAGGCGGTGCCGACGGGCTGGCGGCCGGAGCCCGCCCCCGGCGAGGCTGCCGGGGGTCGTCCCGCCGGGCCGGCAGCCGTCCTGGCGATCGACGGCGGGAACAGCAAGACGGACGTCGCGCTGATCGGCCCCGACGGCAGCGTCCTCGGCGTGGCTCGCGGCGGCAACTCCAATCATCAGGGCATCGGCCGGGACAGCACGGTCGCGGTGCTGACCGAGCTGGTGCGGGCGGTGGCGGCCCAGGCCGGCCTGACCGGGCCGGGCCCGGTCGCGCGGCATACGTCGGCGTGCCTGGCCGGCGCCGACCTCCCCGAGGAGGAGGCCGAGCTCGGCGCGCTCATCGCGGCGCAGGGCTGGTCGACCACGAGCACCGTGGTGAATGACACGTTCGCGGTCCTGCGGGCGGGCCTCGACGACGTGACCTCGCCGGCGGCCGCCGGCGCGCGGGAGCACTGGGGCATCGGCGTCACCTGCGGCGCGGGCATCAACTGCGTCGGCGTCGCGCCGGACGGGCGGACCACGAGGTTCCTGGCGCTCGGCCGGATCAGCGGCGACTGGGGCGGCGGCGGCGACCTCGGGCCCGAGGCGCTGTGGTGGGCGGTGCGCGCCGAGGACGGCCGCGGCCCGGAGACCAGGCTGCGACAGGCCGTGCCCGCGCACTTCGGCGTCGCGAGGGTCGAGGACGTGGTCATCGGCCTGCACCTAGGCAAGATCAATTACAGCGAGTTGCACGGCCTCGTCCCCGTGCTGTTCGAGGTGGCCGGCCGGGGCGACGAGATCGCGGCGAGCGTCGTGGTGCATCAGGCCGAGGAGATCTGCGTCATGGCGATGGCCGCGGCCCGCAAGCTCGGCCTTGCGCCCGGGTCGCCGGCGCCCGCCCGGCTGTGCGAGCCGCCGCAGTCCGCGCTGTTCGTGCCGGTCGTGCTCGGCGGCAGCCTCATGACCGCTCGCGACCCCCTGCTGCTGGGCACGATCAGGCAGCGGCTGCGCCGGGAACTGCCGGGCGCGGACGTTCGCGTGGTGGACGTGCCGCCCGTGGCTGGCGCCGCCCTGCTCGGACTGGACTACGTCGGCGCCGGGCCTGCCGCCGCCGGCCGGCTGCGCGAGTCCGCCGCGGCGACCTGGTAACTGGTCGCCTCGCTCAGGACGGGCGGCAGGCCGAAGGCCGCGACCAGGGCGTGACTCTGGAACGCGACGATGCGCCTGATCTTGCGGTCCGCCACGGTCAGCACCTGGATCGAGTGTGCCAGGTAGGTGCCCGGCCCGGCGCGCAGGTAGGTGGCCACCGCGGGCTGGCCGTTGGCCCTCGTTGGCCGCAGGCGCCACCGGTCCGGCGCCTCGTCGAACCGGGCCGCGATGAACGCCATGACCGCGGGACGGCCGGCGAACCAGGTGCTCACCGGCGGCATCTCCAGCTCCACGTCGTGGCGCAGCAACTCGGTCAGCCCGGCGACATCGGCGCGCTCGAACGCCGCGACGTAGCGGTCGAGCAGCGCGCGCAGTTCGCGGTCGGCCGGCTCGTAACTGTCGTCCTCGGCCGGCGCCCGGTCGGCAAGCTGCGCCCGGGCCCGCTGCAGCGCGCTGTTCACCGCGGTGGCCGAGGTGCCGAGCGTCTCCGCGACCTCGGCGGCGCGCCACCCGAGGACGTCGCGCAGGATCAGCACGGCGCGCTGCCGCGGGGGCAGATGCTGCAGGGCGGCGATGAAGGCCAGGCGGATGCCCGTGCGCGCGGTCACCACGGCGGCCGGATCGGCGGTGGCGGCCGTCAGCAGGGCGTCGGGCATGGGCTCGAGCCAGAGCTGCCCTGGCGTCGTGGCCAGCGGGCCGGCCGGGTCCTCGCTGGCGGCCTGCAGACCGGACGGGAGCGGCCGCCGCCTTCGCCGGCCGAGCGCGTCAAGGCACGCGTTGGTCGCAATCCGGTGCAGCCAGGTGCGCATCGACGCCCGGCTCTCGTCGTAGCGATCGGCGGCGCGCCACGCCCGGACGAGCGTCTCCTGCACCGCGTCCTCGGCGTCATGGACCGAGCCGAGCATCCGGTAGCAGTGCGCGATCAGATCGGGGCGGTACTGATCGATCGCGCGCGCGAAGTCGTCCTGGACCGAGAGAGCCGTCATCTGGATTCCTATGCTCCCGCGAGCCTGACCGAGCGCGCCAGCAGCAGGGCCAGAAGCGTGCCGGCCGCGGCCAGCGCCGCCATGGAGTAGCCGGCCGCGGCGAACGCGTGCGCCGAGGACCGGAGCCCCGTCACCAGCGACAGGTAGAGGCTCCCGAAGACCGCGACGCCGATGAGCTGGCCGAGCTGCATCGTGGTCGTCAGCAGCCCGCTCGCGTCGGCCGCCCTGGCCAGAGGCACGTGCAGCAGGGACTGGGTCAGCAGCGGGCTGACCGTTGCGCCGAGGCCCACGCCCAGCACGACCTGCCCGGCCCATAGCAGCGGGCCCGGGCTGCCGCTGCTCGGTCCGGCACCGTGCAGCGCCGCCGCGATGGCCACGAAGCCAAGCACGCTGAGCGCCATGCCCGCCGGGACAACCAGATGGTGGATGCGCTGCGGGAGGCGGCGCCAGTAGTAGCCGGTGAGACCGAAGGCCATCGCCATCGGGATCCAGGTGAGCCCGGTCCGCAGCGGGCTGTCGCCGAGGCCGGCTTCCAGGTGCAGCGTGAACGTGAACACGAACCCGCCGTACGCGGCGCTGATACACGACAGCGTGGCGAACCCCGGCCGCAGGCCGCGAGCGCGCAGGACCGCAAGATTCAGCAGCGGGCTGCCGCCCCTGGCCCCTAGCCGGCGCTCTACCGCGACGAACGCCGCCGCCAGCACCAGGCCGGCCCCCATGCAGGCGAATGACCACGCGGGCCAGCCGGCCTCGCGGCCGAGTACCAGCGGGAAGACGATCAGCAGGATCGCGGGGATCGCCACGGCGAGGCCCGCCAGGTCGAGGCGGCCCCCGCCCGGCCGGTCGGCGGGCACCAGCCGCGGCACGGCCGCGGCCAGGATGATGCCCAGCGGCACGTTCACGAAGAACACCGGCCGCCAGGTCTCGCCGAATAGATTCGCGTTCACCAGGAGCCCGCCGATGACCAGCCCCGCCACCGCGCCGGCCGAGAGCACCACCGCGTAGGCACTCAGCGCCCTGGCCCTGGCCGGTCCGCTGAACTGCGTCTGGATGACGCTCATGATCTGCGGCACCATGACGGCCGCACCCGCGCCCTGGACGATGCGGAACGCGATCAGCCCGGCGCTGCCCTGGGCCAGCCCGCAGCCCAGTGAGGCCGCCGTGAAGATCAGGACGCCGGCGAGGTACATGCGCCGGCGGCCGAGCATCGCTCCGAGGCGCGCCCCGGTGATCAGAAACGTCGCGTAAGCGATCATGTAGCCGCCGACGATCAGCTGCAGGGACGCGCCCGAGGCGTGCAGCGACACGCCGATCACGGGCATGGCCACGTTGACGATGAACGCGTCGAGCAGCGCCATGAGCTGGCCGACGAGCAGTACCGCCAGCATCGCTCCCTGGCGGGCACCCGGCGCGGACACTTGGTGCCCGGCCAGAGCCCGCTCCGGCGGGGCGGCTAGCTTCGGTTCGGTCACGGGAGGCTCCGTTCTTTCTTGGTCGCTCACCCGCACATACCGGCGGGGCCCCCCGAATTCATCGGTCCCGCCTGCTCATCCGCGCCAGGGAACCTCACATATCCTGCCGATATGGAATTCTCGGACGTGATCAAGAAGCGGAAGATGGTGCGGGCCTACACCGACGAGCCGGTGGCGCCCGAGGCGCGAGAGCGGATCCTGTCGGCCGCGAACCGGGCGCCCTCGGCCGGATTCAGCCAGGGCTACGCCCTGATGACGCTTGAGGGTCAGGACCAGCTGGGCCCGTTCTGGGAGCTGGTGACTCGCTATCACGGAGACGCCGGGCCGTCGTTCGACCCGGTCACCAAGGCGCCGCTGGTCGTGATCCCGCTGTCCTGCAAGGAGATCTACCTCGACCGGTACTCCCGGCAGGACAAGGGCTGGACCGACAAGTCCGAGTCCCACTGGCCGGTGCCGTACTGGGACATTGACACCGGCTTCACTGCCCTGCTCATGTTGCTGGCGGCCGTGGACGAGGGCCTCGGCGCGCTGTTCTTCGGCATCGCGCCACACCAGATTGCTGAGTTCCGGGAGTTGTTCGGAGTGCCGGAGACCTATCTGCCGATCGGCGCGGTCGCGATCGGGCACCCGGACGCGGCGAGCGACAAGGGCGGCTCCGCGAAGGTCATCAAGCGCCGGACGCTGGACGACCTGGTCCACCGCGGCCGCTGGTAAGCGACGGGTGTCTCGGCCGACGTCACCGGTCGGCTCGGGTTATTGGGACCGTTCGTCAGCGCTATCCACTGACGAGCGGTCCCAATAATTCGAGCGCCCATCGTCAGACCGCAGAGAAATCTTTGCAAACAGTCTTTGCAAAGATAATTCTGCGGTTTACCCTGGCGGCATGCCTCAGTTGCCCGAGAGCTTCGACCCAGGCCAAGACCGGATGCTCACGCCGAAGGCGCTGCGCGGGCTCGTCCACCCGATCCGCCTCCGGCTGCTTGAACTGCTGCAGGCCGACGGTCCGGCGACCGCGACGAGCCTCGCGCACCGCATCGGCCAGTCAAGCGGCGTGACCAGCTATCACCTCCGGGTGCTGGCCGAGCACGGGTTTATCGTCGAGGACACCGACCGGGGAACCGGCCGCGACCGCTGGTGGCGCGCCATCGGCCGGTCGACGTGGTTCACGTTCCGCATGCCCGACGAGCCGGGCACCGAGGACACCATCGAGGCCGGCGAGCAGTACGTCCGCCTCGTCGCCGAGGAGCAGCACCGGCGGGTCGTAGAGTTCATCGCCACCCTCGCCACGCGGCGCGATGAGCTGGCGACCATGCCCTGGACGGTCAGCGACTGGCCGCTCCAGCTCAGCCTGGACGAGGCCCACGAGCTGAAGCTCGCGATCACCGATCTGATCGCGCGTTACCGCCGTGACGCGACGTCCCCGCGGCCGGGCACCGTCCGCGCGCACATCGCGTTCCAGCTCACCCCGGAAGAGTCATGACCGCGCGCCGGACGCCGTTCTACGGCCTGGTCAGCGCCTACCTCGTCTCGGAAGTGGGCACGGCGATGTCGTCCGTGGCCATCCCCTGGCTCGTCCTCGTCACCACCGGCAGCGCCGCGGCCACCGGCATCGTCGGCTTCGCGCAGATGGCGCCGTACGTGACGCTGCAGGCCACGGCCGGCCCCATCGTCGACCGGGTCGGGCTGCGCCGGACGTTCCTGATCGGGAACGGAATCGCGGCACTGATCATGTGCGCCATCCCGGCGCTGCACGCGGCCGGGCGGCTGAGCCTGGGCACGATCGCCGGCCTCGTCGCGGTCGCCGGCGCGGTGCGCGGCGTCGCCGACTGCGCGACCGCTCCCCTCGTCCCGGCCACCGCCGATCTCGGCCGCTTCCCGTACGAGCGAGCGACGGGCATCTACTCGGCCGCGAACCGGACCGCGATGCTACTCGGCGTGCCGCTTGCGGGCGTGCTGATCGCGGCGACCGGAGCCGCCAGCGTGGTCCTCATCGACGGCATCTCGTTCGCGGCGGCCGCGGTGATCCTCGCAAGCCTGGTGCCGGTGTCGGTCGGCAGGCCACTGCGCGACGCCGCGTCGATCACGCTGCGCGGCTACGTTGCCGACCTCGCCGAAGGACTGCGCTACCTCGGTGCCGACCGCCTGCTGCTTGGCCTCGCGGTTACGGCCGCGATCACCAATCTGGCCGACCAGGCGCTCTTCTCGGTGCTGCTGCCGGTGTGGGCGCACGACCGGGCGCATCGTGCGATCGCGCTCGGGCTGGCCGGCGGCGCTCTCGGCCTGGGTCTGCTCGCCGGCGTGGTGCTGGGCGCGTGGCTCGGACCGCGGATGCCGCGCCGGCTCATCTACGCCACCGGCTTGCTGATATCGGGCAGCCCGCCGTTCTTCGCGCTCGCGGCCTGGGCCTCGATCCCGCCTGTCCTGGTCGTCATGGTGATCTGCGGCGTGGCCGGCGGCGTGCTGAACCCGATCTCGGGCGCCGTCCTGTACGAGCGAATTCCGCCGGAGCTGCAGGCGCGCGTCCTCGGCGCGGTCAAAGCCTGCGCGTGGCTTGGCATCCCGCTCGGCTCACTGTTCGGCGGCCTGCTCGCCGAGACGGCCGGGCTGACCTCGGCGCTCGTGACCTGCGGCTCGGTCATGCTCCTGGCCACACTGGCCCCGATCGTCTTCCCGGCCTGGCGGGGCATGGAACGCCAGGCGAGTCCGGCCGCCACCGTCGCGTCCCCGGGCTGAGGAAAGCCCGACCTCTAGCCGGGCGCGAGCACGTAGCAGGCGATCGCTGCGGCGGCGGCGACGTTCAGCGAGTCGACGCCGCGGCTCATCGGGATCCGCACCGCCTCGTCCGCGCCGGCCCGCCAGCGCGGCGAGAGACCGTCGCCCTCGCTGCCGATCAGGAGCGCCAGCTTGCCCTCGGGCTCGATCTGGCTGACGGGCGTGGCCGCCGGGTCCGGGGTCAGGGCCAGCACCCGGAACCCGCGGGAGCGCAGCCAGCTCAGCCCGTCCCGCCAGTCGGCCAGACGGCTGTAGGGAACGGCGAAGACGGCGCCCATCGATACCTTCACCGCGCGCCGGTACAGCGGATCGGCGCACCGCGGGGCGAGCAGCACCGCGTCGAATCCGAGCGCGGCAGCGGACCGGAAGACCGCGCCGACATTGGCGTGATCGACGATGTCTTCCAGCACCACGATCCGCCGGGCGCCAGCGATCACGTGGGCCGGGTCCGGCAGCGGCAGCCGGCTCATGGAGGCCAGCGCGCCCCGGTGCACCCGGTAACCGGTGAGCCGTTCCGCGACCGCGGCCGGGACGACGTACAACGGCGCGGCCAGGCCGCCGGCCACCTCCGCGATCGTGGCCAGCTTGTCGTCGGCCACCAGCAGTGAGCGAACCGGGTAGCCGGCCGCGACCGCGCGCGCGATCACCTTGGCGCCCTCGGCGATGAACAGCCCGTGCTCGGCCTCGAGGCTGCGCCGCAGGTGCACGTCGGTCAGCCGGACATAGTCAGCCAGCCGCGGGTCGCCCGCATCGTCAATCGGGACGGCGTCAGCCATGCTGCCAAGTCTGCTGCACCAGCGTGCCAGCCGTCTCCGTTCCGGTTTGGTGGGCACAGAACGGCATAAAACACGCGCGTTCGTGACTCAAATCGGAACGTAGTCGAGCGGCAGGCCAACCTACCCCCAGTTTCGTTCAGTTCTGCGCCGGGCTTGCCCCAGTTTGCACAGACGGAACTGATGGTAAGTGAGCCGATATACCGGGAGGCGGCCTATGCAGAAGCCGCGAATCAGGCATCTCGCCCCGGCGACGTCACCGACGACAGCCGAGCGCCTCCGCCGAGGCCCCGAGACCCTTATTAAATGAGATGGGCGAATCGGACAATTGCCAGATTCAGCCGATCTGTCGCTGAGAGTTCGATATAGTCAGCCCTGCGCTACCGTGCGGCAGAAGGCGGCCGATCTGGCCGCACGATCGAAGGACGCTGAAGTGCCACGAGGCGAGACGAGGCCGGCAGCTGGCCGGCGCGGGCGGGGCCGCAAGGCCGGCACGGGGGCACTAATCGCGATTGCGATCGCCATTTCGGTCACGGCAATGGTCGGCCTGACGGCCAGGGCCGTGATCGCCAGAGCCTCCTGCAGCCGCCGCCCGCTGCTGGTGAACATCGCCGTCAGCTACGACATCGCGCCCGTCATCCAGTCGATCGCCAGGACCTTCAATAGCCAGAACCAGACCTCCGGCGGCCAGTGCGTTCAGGTCCAGGTCACCCAGGGCGAGTCGTCCGCCGTGGCCGCCCAGGTCGACGGGCAGACCAGTCTCCAGGGCCTGGCTCCGGTCGACGCGTGGATCCCGGACTCGAGTCTGTGGGTCGACGTGGCCCGGCGGCAGCCGGTGGGCGCCCAGGTGGTGCAGCCCACTGGCATCAGCGTGGCCAAGTCGCCGATCATGCTGGTCACGTCGGCCTCCGTGGCGGCGAGCACCAACGTCTTCGGCGTCCCGCCGAGCTGGAACCTGCTGCTCCCCTCGACCTACGGCGGCCCGCCAGCCACCATGGGGATCTCGGTGGACATCCCCGACCCGTCTAACAGCGCGGTCGGGCTGGCCACGCTCATCGAGGTCAACCGCGTGCTCGGCTCAACCAGCACCGGCCGGGCGGGCTTCACCAGGTTCGTCTTCAACACCGAGTCAACCGCCGACTTCGACTCGGTCTCCTCGCTCGCCTCCTTCGTGGGCAGTACGGGCCCGTTCCGCAAGGCCGTCGCCGAGGCATCCGAGCAGGCGGTGATCGCCTATGACCGGACGTACCCCGGCCATCCGCTGGTGGCCCGCTACCCCGCTTCGTCCAACGCCGCGCTCGGCACCCAGGAACTCGACTATCCCTACGTCCTGACCACATCGAACCCGTCCATTGCCCGGGCTGCGGACGTCTTCGGCCATTACCTGCAGGGCACGTACGCCCAGTCGCTGGTGCGGTACAACGGGTTCCGCTCGGCCAGCAACGTTCCCGACGCCTTCCCGGCCGGCTCGGGGCTGAGCTCGCAGCCGCTCCAGATCGCCACCACGCCGAGCCCGGTCGAGGCCGCGGCCAACCTGGCCGCGTGGCAGAAGCTCGGACTCGGCTCACGGGACCTCGTCCTGATCGACGTCTCGGAAGCCATGGGCGCGCCGGCGGGCCTTGGCAGCCTCACCCTGGAACAGGAACTCACGCAGACCGCGGACAAGGGCCTGGCTCTGTTCCCCGACAGCACCCAGATGGGGCTATGGCAGGTTCCGGACAGTAACGACGCGAGCAAGCCCTACCTGTCGCTCGTCCCGATAGGGCCGCTCCCAGCTGACTGGGGCGTGATCACCAGGCGCGATCAGCTCCAGGAAGTCGACGCGACGCTGCACCCCGACAGCAACCCGCTGCACCTGTACGACGCGATCCTGGCTGCCTATCAGCAGATGACCGCGTCATACGCGCCGAACTACTCCAACGCGGTTCTCGTCCTCACCGCAGGCGTCGACTCGACCAAGGGCGACATGCCGATCGGCACGCTGGTGAGCAAGCTCAGGGCCCTCGCCAACCCGGCGAAGAAGGTCGAGATCGTCATCCTTCAGTTCGGCAGCCAGGGCAGCACGGCGCCGCTGCAGGCCATCGCGAACGCCACCGGCGGCGGCGTCTACCAGATCACCAGTCCCGCCGCGGTCGGCAAGGTCTTCATCGAGGCGATCTCGCAGCGCATGTGCGACTCCGGCTGCACGATCCCTTAAGCCCGCGGGGCGCACCGGCCCGGAGTCATCCTCGTTCCCTCTGCCCAATTGAAGATTCTTGTGAACCTGATTGGCGGGCAGCGCGTCATCCAATGTGAGGCCCGGCGAGAGCGGGGCGCCGGGCCTCACTCCAATCTCAGCCGGCGTCCAGCATCTGGTGCGCCCTGGCGATCAGAACCGGCACCACGCGGCCGTCGCGGTCGAATCCTTCACCCACGGTCTTGCCCTGCATGAACCGGGCGTTGATCCCCTCGAGGACGACCGCGAGCTTGAAGAACCCGAACGCGATGTAGTAGCCGATCCCGGACACGTCCCGGCCGGTCAGCTCGGCGTACCTGGCCGCGAACTCCGCCCGGCTGCAGAACCCGGGCAGCGCCGTGATCGTCGCACCAACGTTGATGTCCAGCGCGCCGCCGTGATCGGCCGGGTCGGCCCAGTAGGACAGGGTCAGGCCGAGGTCGGCCAGCGGATCGCCGAGCGTCGACATCTCCCAGTCGACCACCGCGGCGATCGCGGCGGGCTCGCCCAGCGTCACCAGCGTGTTGTCCAGCCGGAAATCACCGTGCACGAGCGTGCCGCCGGCCGAGGCCGGCAGTCCCTCGGTCAGCCGCTTGACCAGCTGGTCGTACTCGGGCATCTCCCGGCTCGTGGACAGCTCCCACTGGCGCTGCCAGCGGGCCAGCTGGCGGGCCATGTAACCCTCGGGCCGGCCGAAGCCGGTCAGGCCGGTCTTCTCGATGTCGACCGAGTGAATCGTCGCGAGCATCGTGGCGAGCAGCTCCGACAGCTCCCGCGCCTGCCCGGCGGTGATCAGGGCGCCGTCGGCCTGGGTGCGCAGCACCAGCCCGTCGACGTAGCGCATGAGGTAGAACGGAGCGCCGACCACGTCCGGGTCCTGGCAGATCGCGATCGGCCCCGGCACCGGCACGGCGCTGTCCTGAAGCGCGGTGAGGACCCGGTATTCGCGGCTCATGTCGTGCGCGGTCGGCAGCACGTGCCCGAGAGGCGGCCGCCGGAGCACCAGCTGCCCGCCATCGAGATCGATCCGGTAGGTCAGGTTGGACCGGCCGCCGGCGATCAGCTGCACCCCCCGCAGCTCGCCGAAGTCCAGCCCGGCGCCGGTCATCCACGCATGCAGCCTGCCCGGGTCCTCCACCCCCGGCACGCCGTGAACGCGATGGATGCCGCCCGGAACGCTGATCTCACCAGTCAACCTGCACCTCGTCTTGAGCCCGGCACGCAAAACACCTGCGGCAATGATCCCTTATTGGGGCGCTCTTTGGGAACGACGGGTGCCCCTGGCCAGCCAGGTACCGTAGCTGCATGCATCAAGGCCCCCAGCTATCGCCCACGCCCCGCACCACCCTGCACCGTCTGCGCGAGCGCGGCCGGCTGGACCGGGCGGACCTGGACGCCGTTCTGGCCGCGGGGCTGGTCTGCCATGTCGGCGTGGTCATCGACGGGGCGCCGGTCGTGCTGCCGACCGGGTACGGCCGGATCGGCGACAACCTCTACCTGCACGGCTCGTCCGGGAACCGGTCCCTGCTGGCGGCCGCGGGCCGGACCGTATGCGTCACGATCACACTGCTGGACGGCCTCGTCTGCGCCCGGGCCGTGTTCCACCACTCGATGAACTACCGCAGTGCCGTGATCTTCGGCACAGCGCGGCTGGTCGAGGATCCTCAGGAAAAGCTCGCCGCGCTCGAGGCGGTCACCAACCACCTGGTGCCCGGCCGCTGGGATCACTCGCGCCCGCCCACCCGCAAGGAACTGGCGGCCACGGCCGTGATCGCCCTCCCCCTCGATGAGGCGTCGGTCAAGGCCCGCTCGGGCGGGCCGAAGGATGATCCGGAGGACTACGACTCGGGGATCTGGGCCGGGGTGCTGCCCGCGGCGCTGACGTTCGGCCCGGCGGAGCCTGATCCGGCGCTGACCGGTGATGTCCCGATTCCCGAACATATCGCCGCATTGGCGAGCCGGGAACGCGGCGCTCCCCCGACCGGAACGGCCTGATCGTCCTGTCTGCGCCGCCGCTCGCCTAAGCTGGTCAAATGACCGACCGGCTCGTCTGGATCGACTGCGAGATGACCGGGCTTGATCTCACCAGCGACGCGCTCGTGGAGATCGCCTGCGTTGTCACTGATGGTGAGCTCAACACCCTCGATGACGGCATTGACGTGGTGATCAAGCCCCCGCCCGAAGCCCTGGACCAGATGGCGGACGTGGTCCGCGAGATGCACACCACGTCGGGCCTGCTGGCCGAGCTGGGCGGCGGCGTCACCCTGGCCGAGGCCCAGGAGCTCGTCCTCGCCTATGTGCGCCAGCACGTTCCCGAGTCGCGGAAGGTCCCGCTGTGCGGGAACTCGATCGGCACCGACCGCTCGTTCCTGGCCAGGGACATGCCCGAGCTGGACGCCTTCCTGCACTACCGGATGGTCGACGTGTCCAGCATCAAGGAGCTGGCCAGGCGCTGGTACCCGCGGACGTACTTCGCCAGCCCGGAGAAGCATGGCGGGCACCGCGCGCTCGCCGACATCAGGGAGAGCATCCGGGAGCTGCGCTACTACCGGGAGGCTGTGTTCGTGCCCCAGCCGGGCCCGGACACGGCCAGGGCCAGGGCGATCGCGGCGAAGATCACCGCCGCAGCCGCGGCGGCTCAGGGCCAAACCGGTTCTGGCCGGTAGCGGCTGCCCGGTATGCTCTTGGAGCCACCGGGCGTTAGTGTGTACCGGCAGCATGGTGGGCGTAGCTCAGTTGGTTAGAGCGCCAGGTTGTGGTCCTGGATGTCGTGGGTTCGAATCCCATCGCTCACCCCATGTGAAACCGCAGGTCAGCGCCCCGCTTCGCGAACCTGTCTTGTCAGCAGTTCATAGGACCAGATCAGCGCAAACGACGGCCATGCGGCGATGACCCGCGCCGTCGCTGCCGGCTCTGCCACCGCGACGTTGGCGGTCGGGCTCGCCATGCTGCCGACGACCAGCAAAGCCCACGGCAACAACCCGCCGCGATCGCCGCATGAACCGCCCGGCGGGCCAATCGGCGGTGTGGCTGCGTCGTGACGAGCTGGGTGCGTCGCGGCCGCCGCTGGAAGCGTCCAAGGTGCATGGTTTGGCTGTGTCACCGGGTGTGGCTGGCTGGCATTGCGTGCGCCTGTG
>Ga0210395_10002703_pt1 | contig 13707 bp, 11 predicted proteins | sample IncBWH4OmetaG_FD_150861 | JGI IMG/M metagenome (GOLD analysis project Ga0210395, IMG submission 150861) | Forest soil microbial communities from Barre Woods Harvard Forest LTER site, Petersham, Massachusetts, United States - Inc-BW-H-4-O ... | reverse complement strand
CGCCGCCGCGGCATCGTCATCCGTCTCGACATCGAGGCGATGATGCCGCCGGAATTGCAGCGCTTCGTGCAGCGCACCCTCGGCGCCACCGACGAGAGCGTATTCAAGGTCGATGGCGTCTTGGCGCTCGACGAGATGGCGCAACTCGCCAAGCTCGACCGGCCGGATCTTGAATTCGTGCCCTATGCGCCGCGCTATCCGGAACGCGTCCGCGATCACGGCGGCGATTGCTTTGCCGCGATCCGGCAGAAGGACTTCATCATCCACCACCCTTACGAATCCTTCGATGTGGTGGTGAACTTTCTGCAGCAGGCGGGGCGCGATCCGGATGTCGTCGCCATAAAGCAGACGCTCTACCGCACCTCGGCCGATTCCCCGATCATCAGAGAGCTCGCCGAAGCCGCCGAAGCCGGCAAGTCGGTCACCGCGGTGGTCGAGCTCAAGGCGCGCTTCGACGAGGAGGCCAATATCCGCTGGGCGCGCGATCTCGAACGCGCCGGCGTGCAGGTCGTCTATGGCTTCATCGAGCTGAAAACCCACGCCAAGCTTTCGCTCGTCATCCGCCGCGAGGGCACCGAGCTTGCCTCCTACGTCCATGTCGGCACCGGCAACTATCATCCGGTGACGGCGCGCCTCTATACCGACCTGTCGTTCTTCACCTCCGACCCGTTGATCGCCCATGACGTGGCGCAGATCTTCAACTACATCACCGGCTATGCCGAGCCCGCCGAGCTCAAGCGCATGGCGGTGTCGCCGCTGACACTGCGCAAATGCATCCACAGCCATATCGACGAGGAGATCGCCAACGCCAAGGCCGGCCGGCCTTCGGGCATCTGGATGAAAATGAATTCGCTGGTCGATCCCGACATCATCGACGCGCTCTACAAGGCGTCCGGCGCCGGCGTGCCGATCGAGCTCGTGGTGCGCGGCATTTGCTGCCTGCGGCCGGGCGTGCCGGGGCTGTCCGACAATATCCGCGTCAAATCCATCGTCGGCCGCTTCCTCGAACATGGCCGCATCTATTGCTTCGGGTCGGGTCACGCGCTGCCCCATGCCAAGGCCGCGGTATACATTTCGTCGGCCGACATGATGCCGCGCAACCTCGACCGCCGCGTCGAGGCGCTGTGCCCGATCCTCAATCCCACCGTGCACGAACAGGTGCTCGATCAGATCATGGTGGCCAATCTCAAGGACAACGAACAGAGCTGGCAGTTGCTGTCCGACGGCACGTCGCGCCGCATCAAGCCGGCGCCCGGCGAGGAAGGTTTTAACGCGCACACCTATTTCATGACCAATCCGAGCCTGTCGGGGCGCGGCAAATCACAGAAAGAATCGATTCCCCGATTGCGGCACCGGCCGGAGCGGGTGTGAATAGCGGCCGAATCATGCTTACGGTGGGCGTGGCGTTGAAAGCCGCACCGGGACTTTAGCAAATTCGCAAATTCGGCCGCAACATGATCGGCCGTAAGCGGTTGCAAATCCGCCAACGGCTAACCGACACCAATTTTTACCGATGAAGCGCCCCAAACCCGACGCCCAAGGACGCCTCGACCACGGTCCGCCGGTCGCTGTCATCGACATCGGCTCGAATTCGGTGCGGCTTGTGGTTTACGAAGGGCTCACCCGCAGCCCGACGGAACTTTTCAACGAAAAGGCGTTGTGCGGCCTGGGCCGCGAAGTGCAGTCCACCGGCCTTCTCGCCGCCGACGCGGTCGAGCATGCGCTGTCGACGCTCAAGCGCTACCGCGCGCTATGCGAGCGGATGGGGGTGAGCGAAACGCTCGCCATCGCCACGGCGGCCTGCCGCGACGCCAAGAACGGCCGTGCCTTCATTCGCTCGGCCGAGCGCACGCTGAGGACCGAGATCGATATTCTCTCCGGCGCGCGCGAGGCCGAGCTCACCGCGCTCGGCGTCATCTCCGGCGTGCATCGCGCCGACGGCATTGTCGGCGATCTTGGCGGCGGCTCGCTGGAACTGGTCGATGTCCGCGGCACCCGTGCGCGGCATGGGCTCACTCGCCCGCTCGGCGGTTTGGCGCTCGCCGACATATCGTCGAAGTCGCTGAAGAAGGCGGAAAAATTCGTCAAGAAAACGCTCGGCGGGCTGGCGATGCTCAAGGCCTGCGAGAATCGCACCTTCTATGCCGTCGGCGGCACCTGGCGCTCGGTGGGGCGGCTGCACATGTGGCAGACCGGCTATCCGCTGCACGTGATGCACGGCTACGCCATCGCCGCCGACGAAGCGCTCGAGTTCGCCAGATTGGTGCATCGGGTCGATGTCGAAACGCTGTCGAATATCGAAGTGGTGAACAATGCGCGGCGGCCGCTACTGCCTTACGCGGCGCTCGTGCTCGAATACATCCTGCGTGTCGGCAAGCCGCGGCAGGTGGTGTTCTCCGCCCTCGGCGTGCGCGAGGGGCTGCTCTATTCGATGCTCAAGCGCAAAGAGCAGGAGAAGGACGCGCTGATCGAGGCGGCGCGCCATCTCAACCAGTTGCGCTCGCGCTCGCCGCGCCACGGCGAGGAGCTGATCGCATGGACCGACCGTTTCATGGTGTCCTCAGGGCTCGATGAAACCGCCGAGGAACGCCGGCTGCGCCACGCGGCGTGTCTCCTCGGCGACATCGGCTGGCGCGCGCATCCCGATTATCGCGGCGAGCAATCGCTCAATATCATCGCCCATGGCGGATTCAGCGGCATCGATCATCCCGGCCGCGCCTATCTGGCGCTCGCGGTGTTCTTCCGCCACGTCGGCTTGGTGATGGACGACGAACTGTCGCCGCGGCTGCGCGAACTGGTCTCCACCCGCATGCTCGATCGTGCCCGCGTGCTCGGCGCCGCGCTCCGCCTCGCTTATGTGGTGTCCGCGGCGATGCCCGGCGTGCTTAACAAAACGAAACTCGCCGTCGAGCGGCACCGGCTCGCGCTGCACCTGCCGAACTCCTACGCCACACTGGCCGGCGAACGCGTCCTGAACCGGCTGCGCTCGCTGGCCCGCCTGATCGGCCGTGAACCGGTGATGCTGATGGGCTAATATCTTCCTGGGCGCAGCGCGCGCCGACAGGGAGAGCACCATGCCGATGCCGGGTCTCATCGTCGCCCCACTCACGCCGTTTACCAACGATCTGACCGTCGACGAAGCCGCGCTGCGGCGGCAGATCGACTATGTGATCGACGACTGTCGCGCCACCATGGTGGTCGTCGCCGGCGTCGAGACCCAGGAATACACCTATCTCGGCTTCGAGCAGCGCAAAGCGCTGATCCACCGCACCATCGAGTTCGTCGACCGCCGCGTGCCGGTCATGGTCGGCATCTCGCACCCGTCGTTCAAGACTGCGATCGAACTGGCCCATGACGCCGAACGGCACGGCGCGGCGGCGGTTCAGCTATTAGCTCCGTTGCGGCCGTTTGCCGGCCCGCCGACCCAGGCCGATCTCATTGCCTATTTCGAGGCCATAGGCCGCGAGAGCCGGCTGCCGATCACGCTCTATCTCAATCCCGGCCCCGGCGCCGACGTATCCGTCGCCGACACCATTGCGCTGGCGAAATTGCCGAATGTGCAGCTGATCAAGGAAAGCTCGCGCGACCTCGCCCGCGTGTCGCGCCTGATCGTGGAGATCGATCGCGCCGGCCATGCCCGCTATTTCACGACCATGCAGATGCTGCTTGCCACGCTGCAACTCGGTGGCTCCGGCGCCACCATGCCGCCGCCCGGCTGCGAAATCGCCCGCCACGTCATCGATGCCTTCGTCGCCAAGGATTATGAACGGGCGGCCGAGATCCAGCTGCAGTTCGCGCTGTTCCCCTCGAAATGGATGCATCGCGGGCTTGCTCCGGCGATGAAGGCGGCAATGAATCTGATCGGCATTCCGGCGGGCGAGCCGTATCCTCCGTATTCGGCGCTGAGCCGCGACGAGATGACGGCGCTCGCCGCGACGCTGCGCACGACCGTGCTGGCGCCGCGTTTCAAGGTGACCGCCGCAGCTTAGCGCTTCCGTCCGGTCAGCCCGATCACCGCAGACATGCCGCCGTGGGCTGTGCCTTCGTGCATTTCCAGTTCCTCTTCGACGAATTTGAGGTCGCGAAAATCGCCGAAGGCCTGTTCCAGCATGGCGCGCGTGTAGAGGCGCTCGATTTCATTCGGCCCGCCGGTACCGTATTCGAGCTGCTTCGGTGTGTAGCCCTGCAGAATCAACAGTCCGCCTGGTTTGAGCGCTTTGCGCATGCCGGCCCATTTGCGCGGGCGTTCTGCCGGCGTACTGAATTGGGTGAAGATTTCAACCACGACGTCGAAAGCATCGGACGGATAGGCCCAGGCGTGGACGTCGGCGTGCAGCAGCGTGATCGCGACGCCGCGCTCCTTCGCCAAGGTCGCGGCCTTGGCCTGCGCGGCTTCCGAGAAATCGATCGAGGTGACGTCGAGGCCCTGCTCGGCGAGCCACACTCCGTTGCGCGCTTCGCCGTCGGCCACGGCCAATACTTTGCCCGACTTCGGCAGCAGCGCCTTGCACGAGGCCAAAAAATAATTTGGCGCCTTGCCGAACAAATAATCGGGCGTGCTGTAGCGGCCCTGCCAACGCGCTTGTTCGCTCACGGATTGTCCTTTTAGCTGCTGCGTTCGACCGTGGCGACGCGACCCTTCTCGATGGCAAGCGCAAGCTGGCCGTGCTTGAGCGCCAGCGCTTTCTCGCCGAACAGCTCGCGGCGCCAGCCTCTCAGCGCCGGAACATCGGCAGCGTCGTCGGACGCGATGCGCTCGAGATCGTCGACCGTGGCGATCACTTTGGCGGCGACGTGGTGACGCTCCGAGATCATGCGTAGCAGCACCTTGAGGAGTTCGATCACCGCGGAGGCATTAGCCGCCGGCTGCGTGCGCACATGATGCGGCAAAGTTTTGGGATCGCGCGCCAACCCGCGCTCCACCGCGGCGACGATCGCCTCGCCCCAGCGTGAGCGCTCAAACCCCTTGGGCAGCGAGCGCAGATGCTTGAGCTTCTCGATGCTGGTCGGCGCCTGCACGGCGATGTCGGCGATCGCGTCGTCCTTGAGCACGCGCGAGCGCGGCACGTCGCGGGATTGCGCCTCGCGCTCGCGCCAAGCCGCGACTTCGATCAGCACCGCGAGCTCTTTGGGCTTGCGCACGCGGGTCTTGAGCCGCTGCCACGCGCTTTGCGGATCCATGCGGTAGGTCTCGGGCGAGGTCAGCACCTGCATCTCGTCCTCGACCCAGTCGGCGCGGCCGCGGCGGCCGAGATCTTCGACCAGCGCATGATACACCTCGCGCAGATGGGTGACGTCGGAAATGGCGTAAGTGAGTTGCGCCTCGGACAATGGCCGGCGCGTCCAGTCGGTGAAACGGTTCGATTTGTCGAGCGTGTCGCCGGTGATGCGCTGCACCAGCTGGTCGTAGGAAATCGAATCGCCGTAGCCGAGCACCATGGCGGCGACCTGGGTGTCGAAGATCGGATGCGGAATGAGTTTCGCGCCGTGCCAGATGATTTCGATGTCCTGGCGCGCGGCATGAAACACCTTCATCACCTTCTCGTCGGCCATCAGCGCGTAGAACGGCGCCAGATCGATACCGGGCGCCAGCGCGTCGACGACGACGGCCTCGTCGGGCGAGGCCATCTGCGCCACGCACAGCAGCGGGTAGTAGGTGGTCTCGCGCAGGAACTCGGTGTCGATGGTGACGAAGGGATGGGCAGCCATCCGCTTGCACGCGGCGGCCAGCTCCGACGTCGTTGTGATCGGGTGCATGGAATAGGAGACTGCGGCGGCACTCGACATCGGCATTGTGCCAGTCTGTTCAGATATGAGGCGTGTGGCAAGGCCGGTCTGGCGATAAGACAAGGCCTGTTGCGCAATTACCCGCGGACCTTGGGCATGTGGATGAATTCCCACGGGCTCGGAAAGGCGCCGACGGGAACCTCGATCAGTGTCGGTCCGTCGCGGTGGGCAAAGGCGCACCGCAGCGCCGTGCGCAGCTCGTCCGGGCTGTGGGCGCGTACTGCTTCGGCGCCAAAACTTTTGCCGAACGCCACAAAGTCCGGATTGGCGAGGTCGCTGGCAATCAGCCTGTTGCCGAAGCGCTCCTGCTGGATGCGGCGGACGTTGCCGTAGGCGCCGTCATTGAACACGATCGTGGTGAGCGGAATCCGATGGCGGATCGCGGTCGCCAGCTCGGTTGCGGTGAACATGAAGCCGCCGTCGCCGCAGATCGCCACCACCGGTACGTCCGGCCGCGCGTGCTGGGCGCCGAGCGCAGTGGCAAAGCCCAGGCCGAGCGGATCCTGAAAGCCGGGCGAGAGATAAGTGCGCGGCTTGTAAACTGGATAGGCGACGCGTGCAGCAAAGACAATCTGTGTTATGTCCTCGACGAGGATGCCATCCTCGGGTAGTTCGGCGCGGATGGCATCGAGGAATGCGATCTGCGGCGCGATTTTCTCGAAGCGCTTGCGCCACGCTGCCTGACGTTCCTCCATTTCGCCTTCGCGCGAGGCGCGCTTGGCATTGTGCTTCGGCAATTCGGCAAGCAGGCTCGCCAGGATCGGCGCGGCATCGCCAGTGAGCGCCACCGTGGGCTTATGCAGGCGGTTGTGCTCTTTCGCATCGGCATCGACGCGCACGATCATCATCTTCGGATTGACGCCCCATTGCCGGAATTGAATGAGGAGCCGCGTGCCGACCGCCAGCACCACATCGGCCTCGGCCCACAGATCGCGGCCGAGCGGCAGCGTGACGCTGAACGGGTTGCGGCCGTCGAGCACGCCGCGGCTGCGGCGGAAGCCGAGCACCGGCGCCTGCAGCATCGCGGACAACGCCGTGACTTCCGCTGCAGAACCTTGCGCGCCGCCGCCGCAGATGATCAGCGGCCGCTTCGCCGCGCCGAGGAGTTTTGCCGCCTTGCGGATCGCGCCGTGGTCGATCTTGGTTGCCGGGATCGGCAGCGGGGCTTGCAACGTCACCGGCCCGGATTTGCCCCAAACGTCGATGGCGCATTCGAGCACCGCCGGTCCGGGCCGGCCGGTTTGCATCGCCCGCATAGCGAGCGCTGTGGCCCGCGACGCCTGTTCCGGCTTGCGGATCAGCGCCGAGTGGTCGACCAGGCGTTTGATGATGCCGGCCTGGTCACGGATTTCATGAAGATGGCCGAGATTGCGGCCGATATCGGCGTCGGGAATTTGCCCGATCAGGCCGAGCACCGGAGCATTGGTGGCAAACGCGGTGAGCAGCGCCGCTCCGGCATTGAGCAGCCCCGGGCCCGGCACCACGGCGAAGGCCTGCGGCTTGCCGGTCGCCATCGCCGCGCCCAGCGCCATATAGGCCGCGCCCTGCTCGTGGCGGGTGTGGATGGTGCGCAGCCGGTCGGACGCCCCGAACAAAGCCTCGAACAGAAAATCGTTCTGCACGCCCGGCAGGGCATAGATGGTGTCGAGGCCATGGCCGATCAGCGTCGCGATCACCGCTTCGGCCGCCGTCATGGTTGTGGCCGCGGCCGCTTGACCGGCCGGCTTTTTGCGTTGCTTCGGCATTCCTGCTCCTGGTTCGGCGGCGAGTGTGCAGATCGGCACGGTTCTGTCGAGGCGCTTGGTGCTTGACAAATCGGCGCGTAGCGGGTGGTTGTGCGCCACCTTTTCACCCATTGGAATGAGCATGCATCGCTACCGCACCCACACCTGCGGCGCGCTCCGCGAGAGCGACATCGGCATCGAGGCCCGGCTGTCGGGCTGGTGCCATCGCATCCGCGACCATGGCGGCGTGCTGTTCATCGACCTGCGCGACCATTACGGGTTGACCCAGGTGGTGGCCGATCCCGACAGTCCCGCTTTCAAGGTCGCCGAGACGCTGCGCTCGGAATGGGTGGTGCGGATCGACGGCAAGGTGCGGCGGCGGCCGGGCGGCACCGAGAATCCCGATCTGCCGACCGGCGCGGTCGAGGTCTATATCCGCGAGATCGAGGTTTTGGGCCCGGCCGGCGAATTGCCGATGCCGGTGTTCGGCGACCAGGAATATCCAGAGGAAACAAGGCTCAAATACCGTTTCCTCGACCTGCGTCGCGAGCACTTGCACCAAAACATCATGACGCGCGGCGCCGTCATTGATTCGATCCGACGCCGCATGAAGGAACAGGGTTTTTTCGAATTCCAGACGCCGATCCTGACCGCCTCCTCGCCCGAAGGCGCGCGCGACTATCTGGTGCCGTCGCGCATCCATCCGGGAAAGTTCTACGCGCTGCCGCAGGCGCCGCAGCAGTTCAAGCAGCTCATCATGGTGTCGGGCTTCGATCGCTATTTCCAGATCGCGCCGTGTTTCCGCGACGAGGACGCCCGCGCCGACCGCTCGCCCGGCGAGTTCTACCAGCTCGATCTGGAAATGAGCTTCGTCACCCAGCAGGACGTGTTCGATGCCGTCGAGCCGGTGATCCGCGGCGTGTTCGAGGAGTTTTCCGGCGGCAAGCCGGTGACCAAGAATTTTCCGCTCATTCCTTATGCCGAGGCGCTGAGCAAATACGGCTCCGACAAGCCGGATTTGCGTAACCCGATCGTCATGCAGGATGTCTCGGAAATTTTCCGCGGCTCCGGCTTCAAGATTTTCGCGCGCATTCTGGAAAACGCTAAAGGCGCCGTGTGGGCCATTCCGGCGCCGACCGGCGGCTCGCGTGCATTTTGCGACCGCATGAATTCGTGGGCCCAGGGTGAGGGACAGCCGGGGCTCGGCTATATCTTCTTCGCGCTCGATAACGGCGCGGTGGTCGGCCGCGGCCCGGTCGCCAACAATCTCGGCGCGGAAAAGACCGAAGCGCTGCGCGCGCAGCTCGGCCTGAAAGAGGGCGACGCCGTGTTCTTTGTCGCCGGCGAGCCTGCAACCTTCGTCAAATTCGCAGGTCCCGCGCGCACCAGGGTCGGCGAAGAGCTCGGCCTTGTGCAGAAAGACCGCTTCGAGCTGTGCTGGATCGTCGATTTTCCGATGTACGAATGGAGCGAGGAAGAGAAGAAGATCGACTTCTCGCATAATCCGTTCTCGATGCCGAACGCGCCGGTCGATGAATTCTTGGCGCTTGATCCGGCAAACCACGAAAAGATTCTTTCGCTCAAGGCGATCCAGTACGACATCGTCTGCAACGGCGTGGAATTGTCGTCGGGCGCCATCCGCAATCATCGCCCCGATGTGATGAAGAAGGCGTTCGCCATCGCCGGTTATGACGAGAGCGTGCTGGAGCAGAAATTCGGCGGCATGTTGCGCGCGCTGTCGCTTGGCGCGCCGCCGCACGGCGGCATCGCACCCGGCATCGACCGCATCGTGATGCTGCTGTGTGGCGAGGAGAATCTGCGCGAGGTGGTGCTGTTCCCGATGAACCAGCGTGCCGAGGACTTGCTGATGGGTGCGCCGTCGGAAGTCACGGCAAAGCAGTTGCGCGAGCTGCATATCCGCGTCGTCACGCCTGGCTGATCGTTAAAAGTTAAGAGACGGTTGATGCGAGACCCCGGGGGATTCGCTCGTGAGAATTACAATCATCAATTGTAATATTCTAATCTACCTTTGTTTTTTTTGAAGTAGCAAAAAATTAGCAACCAAGTAGCAATGAATATCGCCTATGGCTCTAAGGGCACATCGACTTAATGCTGATGAAATCTACATTAAGGACTTTTTAATTCGGCCAATTCGAAAAATAGCAAACTAGCAATGCCTCGAGGTTCGCAACCAGGTGAGCGGCGCGGCGGTCGCCAGCGTGGCACACCAAATAAGAAGACACTGTTAAAGAACGCTGCCATTGACGCGGCTGTGGTAAATCCGAACGTTTCGCCTCTGAGCTTTTTGTTGGGCCTGATGAGGAACGAGGGCCTGCCAATGGCACTTCGGATCGATATCGCTGCGACCGCGGCGCCGTTGTTTCATGCCAAGCCGAAAGCTATCGCAGGGAATGATCGATCTGGGCCGAAGCGCGGCGAAAATGAAATAGAACTGGTCGTAAAACCGCGCCCCGAGGAGGGGGCTTCCGACGCAGGGTTGTCGCCGCTTGAGTTCCTGCAAAGTGTCATGACTGACCCCGCGACACCCCCTCAACTGCGGATCAGGGCTGCCCGCATTTCGGCTCCGTTTAGGCACGGCAAGCCGATCGAGCCCGTCGCCGATACCGCCGATATGATCAGCAAGGACAAATTTGGCTTCGTCGTCGACCAACGCTTGGCAAGAGAGCTACGGGACCTGGTCGTGGCACAGTGGTGGACGCGGTATCGTCGGAAGGAGGATGAGGATCTCAATCGGCAGGTATCGGAACTGCGCAACAAGCTACCTCGGCCTCCTCCGAGCTACGGAGGCGAGCAGGCCATGGGCGACAAGTTTCGCATGGTCCAATATTGGGCAGACCGAGTCACACAAAAACACCAAGTCAAATTGTCAGCAGAAGAGGATGCCGCGATTTCGCACGCTTGTTTCCGTTTCCTAGCGTTCGAGCAAACTTGGCATGGAATAGGATATTACGATCACTATAACATGTGCCAAGAAATCAATCGAAGAAACAAACACGCCGAAATGAAGTAGTGGGCGGGAGCCGTTGAAGCCATCGGGCCCGGCGGCCTTTTCCCAGGGGCTAGGTATCTACCGGGCGCGAAGCCTTTACAGTTTTTAAAGCATGATTGAATTCCTGGGTTTGAACAAACAACGGCAGTCCCCATATTTTCTTCACCCGCGGTGCAATGGGCGACGCATCGGCGAATCAGCGAACGCCACCATAACGATGGGCATTCGCGCGAAATCCGTCTGGTGCGCATGACCGGTTTCGGAAGTAGCGGCTCTCGGGCACAGCGGCATTCAGCGCAGCGGCTTGCTTCTTCGCGAAGCCTAAAAAATCGGATGAAAAGTGGTCTACCGGATTCGGAAAAGCATACCGTCTTCATCGACCGATCCTGAGTGGACGATGGGGCCGCTATCGCGTACCGATGAACTCGGGTACCGCGAATATCTCCGCGCCCGCTTCATGGAGTGCTTCGGGCCCGAAGATCGAGTGTTGGCGTGGTCGGTTGATGGCCTGTTGGACGACTTCTGGGCACTCAAGTTTTACGGCATCCTCGAGCTCGTCGTTATCAAGCCCTCGTCCTTGCTCACCCTCGAATTTGAGCTCTACCGCCATGAGACGCTAGAGCGGAGACTGGCAGAGTACGAGCAGGCAAGGGCCCAGAATAAAGGCGTGTCGGCTAAGACTTTTTGGCTTCGCGTGACGCGGGATTATGCGGCGAGCATTAGCCACTGGCTCAAGGTGATTGAGTCCTACCGCCCCGGGCTCGGGCAACGGCTAAGCCAGGTCGCGAAAGAGCTGCTGACTGAACCCCTGGAGCGGGACGACAAGGTATCGAGCGGCGTGATTGCTGGTGCGACCTGACTGCGCCTCGAGCGTGCGCCGGATGTGCGATTTACCACTGATCACAATCGCGCGCTTGGCTTCGTTCTGCCAAGCTTCTCAACTGGTCCGGACGTTAGCCTCAACTCAAACTTGCCGCAAAAGTGAACGCTTTCTGTCGGGCCGCAGCGCTGGATTTTCGAGCAATCTTCGATGTCGGCTACTTCCCGCCGAACAGGCTCTAATCAGAGACTGTAGAATCGCAAGTCTCCACCTAACGACGGTTGCCCGCGGTAGACTCAATGCTAGCTTGTCATTTTGATGCTTGGGGAATGGCATCATGCAAAGAGTTTTGGAGTATCACCGGTTTGCCGAAGAATGTCGGAAACTTGCCGCGTGTCTGGTGAACCCGCGTCACAAACAAAAACTTCAAGAAATGGCGGCGGCCTGGGACATGCTGGCAATAGAGCGCAAGCTAGACCTCGACGAGAAGAAGCCTGATTGAGGGTGTCGGGCAAGCGCAGGCCGGTTCCGGCAACGCCGGAACATACTTACGTGCAATGGCACTGGACCAAAGGGCAATAGCGGCCCGCAATGCCGCGCCGCTAACATCAACGTTGCTTTGGCGTATACCCCTTGTCCCCCGACATCCCCAATGCGCCTGAGCAGCCTTTATTTAGGGCAGGAACCCCCAAGCGCCCAAGTCGCCTGGGGGTTTTGCTTTAGCAATGGCGGGGCAAGCATCGCAGCCGGCCAAAAAACCCGGGCTGACATGCCGGGGCTAATCGAGGCCATGCAACACCATCTGTAATGCGACGCGCAGCATGCCCCCACATGCGTAGCGTCTGGCCCGACGGATTGGTCACACCGTACCACGCGCAAAGACAGCGCCGGCCAAAAAAGAGACCCCAATGAGTACTGCGACCGTCCGGCAGAGCGCACTTTTGCATCTTCACGTAACGCGGCTTGCTCATTGCGCCGCTTAGCCAGACTCAACCATTCTAATGATGTCGTCGATGGTCGCAGCCCTATGCGCCGCCTCCTAACTTTGGCCGCTTTAGTTTTCGCTTTTTGGGCAATCGATTCGTATGCCTTCGACGGTCGTTATTGGTCCGCCGCCGGGGGAGAAGTGAATTACTGCGTCAAGATATTGAATAACACAGTACAGAGTTTGATGAACCCGCTGCGCCGTTGAGCGTGGCGCGTTCCGTGGTTATCCACGGCCGCCGTAAGCTTAATTGCGCTATGTTTTTGACAGGCCCTCAAATTAATGCAAGCAAACAAACTGCTATTGTCTTTGGTTTTGATTTTTTGGTCAGTGATGATTACTGGATTAAGCACGATCAGCTTGGTGCTCGGGATGACCATCGCTTACATGGCAAGCGGCTATCCTGAACGTCGCGCAGCTATGGAGACATTGGGCGGGATTCTATTGCTCGGTGGATTAGGCTTGATAGGCTACGCACTCGAATGCGTCCTAGATCAGCCGCTCCCTTAGCTGCAACAACGCTAACCGTTCCGTAATCCGTCCGCCGCGTAATCGAATGCCGGCCAAGTAGCGTAGCGGTCGGTGACGGCGGACGGGGAGGTTTCAGTACCCGACCGGTACAGTCACCTCCTCGGACGCGCCCGCCTTAAGGTTTATTTCTGTTCGGACTCGCAGCAGCCCGCACCGGGCCGTTATTCCATTCGTGGGCTGAGTTCCCCGATATAAGTCCCATGCTCAGCTTAAGGGCGGGATTGTACCCCGGTCCCGCCCACCAATATCCCATCAGCGAGTCCGCCAATGGACATGCACGACGATGTGTACACTTACGCAGTCTCCGCCGCGATAGCCGTTGGCATCGCTCTAAGCGTTTGGCTGTACGGTGTTTGGTTCACTTGATAGCGCGGCGCAGATATGGCGCTGCAGGACTTGCCGCTCAAAAATGTCAAAGGTCTATGCCGGACTACTTGTCGTGGTTGCGCTATTCACAATGGCGGCGATCGGCACGCTGGCCTTAACTGTGGTCACGGATGTTGGTTATTTGGCGTACCGAATGCTAAAGCCCGGAATGACCCCCTAAGCGTAGCGCGGCTGCACGCAATACATCCCGATGCCATCGCTCGGGGAGAGTTGGATAACTATCTGCGGGCCGACTACAGCCGCCTTGGATTGAAGTTAATGACGCTGCCGGAGTGGGCCATTCGCAGCAAAGGCGAGAGACTCTGAATTTCTCGATCGCTGCCGGCGGGCGTTAGCCCGCCAGCGTATCCGCAGTCGATGCCGTTTGCTGCAGTGCGTGAGTCCGCGTTTGGCCCAAAACGTCATTTCGCGGCAGCGCAGCAATCGGTCGCTTTGGGAGGGATTGTGTTGCAAAACTCCGATT
>Ga0210395_10002702_pt1 | contig 13708 bp, 11 predicted proteins | sample IncBWH4OmetaG_FD_150861 | JGI IMG/M metagenome (GOLD analysis project Ga0210395, IMG submission 150861) | Forest soil microbial communities from Barre Woods Harvard Forest LTER site, Petersham, Massachusetts, United States - Inc-BW-H-4-O ... | reverse complement strand
GATTACCGAGAAGCTGCGGTCGCTCGAGGAAGTCGGGCTGGGATATCTGCGGCTGGGGCAGTCGGCGACCACTCTGTCCGGCGGCGAGGCGCAGCGCATGAAGCTGGCGGCGCATCTGCAGCCGGCGTCGCGGGAAGCGAGCCGAGGGCCGGGGAGCGAGGCGCGCCTGAAACGGCGGCTGCTCTACATTTTTGACGAGCCTACGACCGGGCTGCATTTTGACGACGTCAGCAAACTCCTGGCGGCCTTTCGGCGTCTGATTGAAGCAGGGGGATCGATTGTCGTCATCGAGCATAATCTTGAAGTCATCAAGACGGCGGACTGGGTGATCGATCTGGGCCCCGAAGGCGGGAGCCGTGGCGGCAAAGTGGTGGGAGCGGGACCGCCGGAGGCGATTGCCAAGCTGGCGGGTTCTTACACCGGAAAATATCTGGCGCATATTCTGAACGGCAATGGAGCATCGCGTTCCAATGGTCGCTCGTAGGCTCGTCGATCGCAAGCTCGCGGTGGTCGTGCTCGTGGCGAGCGCGCTTCTGGCTTGGGCGGAGTTTGCGAGCGCTCAAGCGACGAACACGACTCCGGGTTCGAATCAAGCTCCTACGCAATCTGCGACACCGGCGGATTCCCAATCCCAAGACACGGGCTCGTCTTCGTCATCGTCCTCCAGCGTTCATCACAAGACCGGCAAGAACGTCCATCACACGACGGTGGCCGAAGAAGTCGGACCTCCGCCAGAGATTGCGAAGGCCGAAGAGTTCATTCAGAAGAAAGATTATGCGGCCGCTGAACCTTTGCTGCGTAAGGTGGTGGGCGATGATTCGACGAATTATGTAGCATGGTTTGAACTGGGCTTTGTGGAGAACGGCCTCGGCAAGATGGACGATTCCATCGCCGCGTACCGCAAATCGGTGGAGGCCAAGCCGGATGTTTTTGAGTCGAACCTTAATCTAGGCCTGCAGCTGGCCAAGGCCGGTCAACCCACTGCCGAGTCTTTTCTGCGCGCCGCCACGCAACTGAAGCCCACGAGTCATATTGCCGAGGGTCAGGCGCGGGCGTGGCTCTCACTCGGGCATGTTCTCGAAGCATCCAAGCCAGACGAGGCGGTGGCGGCGTACCGGCAAGCTTCGGCGTTGACGCCGAAGGATCCGGAACCTTACCTCTCGGCTGGCCTCCTTTTGGAAAAAGAAAAGAAGTTTTCTGACGCCGAGCACGAATACAAGCAGGCGATTGCGTTGTCTCCGTCGTCCGATGCCTTGACCGGGCTGGCCAACATTTACATGCACAACAAACGGTTGCCCGAAGCAGAGGTGGAACTGCGCAAACTGGTGGCGATGCATCCTAGAGAGGGTGCGGCGCGAGTTCAGTTAGGTCGAGTGCTCGCAGCCGAGGGCAAAAACGACGATGCGATCGCAGAACTGGAGGCGGGCGAGAAACTGGCGCCGGCGGACGTTTCACTGCAGCGCGATCTCGCCGATCTCTATGCAATTGCCAAGAAGAACGACCAGGCCGAAACGGCGTATCGCGCGCTGCTGACCGCCAGCCCCAACGATGCCGCGCTCCACCAGAGTCTGGGCAAGGCGCTGGTCGAACAGAAAAAGTTCGCTGACGCGCAGAAAGAGTTTCAGACGGCTGTGAAACTCAAGCCGGATTTCGGGGAAGCTTGGGGCGACCTGGCCTTCGCCGCCAGCGAGAACAAGGACTATCCCCTGACCATCAAAGCTTTGGATATGCGGGTGAAATTTCTGCCGGATAATCCGCCGACTTATTTCCTGCGGGCTTCGGCTTACGATCATCTCCGGGATTTAAAGCGGGCGGCGGTGAATTTTCACCTCTTCCTGAATACAGCGCAGGGGAAGTATCCTGATTATGAATGGCAGGCGAAGCACCGGCTGATTGCGATCGAGCCGAAAAAATAATTCGCCTGCGGGACTGGAATCATGCTTGGGGTGCGGAACGTATTGCGATTCTGGGGAGTCGCCACGCTGCTGGCGCTCGCGGCAGTGACGGCTTGGGGCGCGCCCAGTGCCGAGCCTACGGTCGATGAGTTGAAGGCGCGGCTGGCTTTGGCGAGCGTTGGCGACCGTCCTCATCTCTGTGTCCAGATCGCTCAGAAGCAACTCACCGAGGCCGACAAGTTGTATGCCGCCGACGAAGTCGAGAAGGGCCAGGCGGCGCTGGCGGACGTGGTGGCTTATTCGGAATTAGCCCGCGACTACGCGATTCAGTCGCATAAATATCAAAAACAAAGCGAGATTGCGGTGCGCGCGATGACTCGCAGGCTCACTGAGATGCTGCACTCGTTCGCCCATGAAGACCAGGCGGCGGTGCGCGACGCCATCAACCGGCTGCAGCGCGTGCGGGATGATCTGCTCAAGGCCATGTTTCCGAAAGGCGCGAAATGACTGCTTCCCTGCTTCGGGCTTTCTTCCTTCGCTGGCCCCGGCTTCAGTTCTGCGTGAGTGTGGCGCTGTTACTGGCTGCTGGAACGATGGTGCAAGCGCAGCGTCATCGCGAGCCGCTGACGCAGTCGGAGATCGACCAGATTCGCGACGCCAGTTGGGAGCCCAAACAGCGGCTCATGCTCTATGTTCAGTTCTCCCGGGCGCGCCTGGTAAAGCTGGAGGAGATGCGGAGCGATCCCAAGATCAAAGACCGGCCGCGGCGGACGCACGACATGCTCGCTGACTTCCTGCTGCTGTACGACGAACTCAATGACAATATCGATACCTATGTCGACCGCAAGGACGATATCCGCAAGCCGTTAAAGATGATTATCGAGGCCGACACCGAGTTTCAGGCCAAGCTGCGTGGATTGAAGGATGCAGCCGATGTCCCGGCCGCGGAGTTGCAGCAGTACGAATTTGTTCTGACCGATATTCTCGATACCGTGGACACTTCAGCGCAGGACCATCGCAAGCTGCTGGCGGACCAGGAAGACGCCGCGAAGCATAAGAAACTGAATGCGCCGGGGAGTGTGAAGACCGAGGGCAAGTAGGAATAGGTCGGGCGTCAGGTCTTGGGAGTTCGGTATTAGGTGATGAAAATGATCTTAATCGCCGAGGTCGCGAAGAAAACCCGCGGAGAACGCTGAGGAATCCTTTGCAGTTGCCCTGCTCAGCGGCCTCTGCGGCCTTCCTCCGCGACCTCGGCGATTAAAAGCTTTCGCATCCCGCGCTCAAGAGCCGGCCTGCTTTCCGATAACTCGGCAGTCGTCCACCGTTTCACGCCTTGGTAGTGCCTGCATCCGTTCGCTCGTCGAGGTCGGCGGACGCTACTACTTCCCGATCGTGCTAATCTAGGCTCACTGTGCGTGACGGGCTGCTCGAAATCTTCCAGGAAACCTATACGGGCCTTCGCCCGGCGACCGCTATCCCCGAACTAAAGATTGAATTTTTTGCTTTTGCCAATGTGAACAACACCATCCGGTTGCGGGACGGGCGGCTGCTGGTGCGGCTTTCGGATCTGCTGGAAGGGGCTCCGGACACGGTTCTGCGGGCCATCGCCCATATTTTGCTGGCCAAGATGTACCGCCAGCCGATTGATCGCGGGCAGGCGGCGCGCTATCGCAAGTATGTGGCCAGCCATGAGATCGTGCGCAAGACGCATCTGGTGCGGCAGATGCGAGGACGCAAGCGGCTACGTTCGGCGCGTGGAAACGTCTACGACTTGGACGCGATTTTTGAAACTCTGAACACACGCTTCTTTCACGGGCTGATGGCCCGCCCCCGCATGAGTTGGAGCCAGACCAAGACTCGGCGGATTCTCGGGCACTACGATCCGGCGCACAACGCGATCATCATCAGCCGCATCTTCGATCATTTCGCGGTGCCGGCCTATGTGTTGGAGTACATCGTGTACCACGAGATGCTGCATCTGAAACATCCCGTACGGCTCCGGGGGAGCCGGCGGTGCGTGCATTCAGCGGAGTTTCAGGCGGAGGAAAAACTCTTCCCGCACATGGCGCAGGCCAATGCTTTTCTGAAACGGATGTGAGGGACTTTAATTCGTCCCAGCCACGGCTCGCGGCGGCGCATTCTTCACGTATTTGTCGAACCAGCGCAGCATCTCATAGACCAGTTGTTCATTCGACTCCAATGCCGTATACCAGTGCGGTTCGTGCGGCAGCATGACCAGGCGCGTGATTCCGCCGTTGCCCCGAATGGCTTCGAATAGCCTGATTCCCTGCAGGGGCGTAGTGCCGGGATTCGCGTCTTCGGCACCGTGCATGATGAGCAGCGGGATCTTGATTTTGTCGGCGAAGAAAAATGGAGAGACTTTCAGGTAGACGTCCTGTGCCTCCCACACCGATCGCCGCTCATTCTGAAAACCGAACGGCGTGAGCGTTTTGTTGTAGGAGCCGCTAGTCGCGACGCCGGCGCGGAATAAATCGGAGTGTGCCACGAGATTGGCGGTCATAAGAGCGCCATGGCTGTGTCCGGTGACGCCGATGCGGTCAGGGTCGGCCACGCCGAGGGACACAGCCTCATCGACCGCGGCTTTCGCGTCGGCAACGAGCTGGTCCAGATAAGTGTCGTAGGCTTTCTTGGGATCGCCGATGATGGGGAACGCCGCGTTGTCGACGATGGCGTAGCCACCGAGGAGCAGCAGCCGGTATTCGTAGAGCTGGGTGAAAGTGGCCTGCGAACCGGTAACCTGTCCGGCGGTCGAAGGGTCCGCATAGTCAAGAGGATAGGCGTAGAGAATCGTGGGCACGCGCGTGCCCTCTTTATATCCGGGCGGCGTATAGAGAGTGAACGACAAGTCGAGCCCATCGGCGCGCTTGTACTTGACCAGGCGTTTCTTGATGGCGCGCACTTCGGGCGTGGGATCGGGAATGTGGGTGACCGCAACGCTCGATGAAGTCAGTGTGGCTTCTCCCGCGGGGGCGTTGTCGACAGATTTTCCCAGCGTGTGGACGAACGCGTTGGGCGGATCGGTCGGAGTTTGATGCCAGGTGAGGAACGTCCGCGTGTCCGGTCCGGTAAAGGAGAGAAAAAGCTCGAACGCAGTCTTGTCGCTGCGAAACAGGCGTTCGGATTTCAGCGTGCTGAGATTGAGCCGGTCGAGAAATGGGCGATTCCCGTCGGGCGAAGCGCCGGTGCCAGCAAGATAGATCGAAGCGCCTTCCTGTCGAATCACCCGGACGCCGTTGGCCAACTCACGTTTCACGGGACGGCCGGGGTTGGCATAGCTTTCATCGGTAGAGAGATCCCACAGCAGGCGGGGCTTCTGTTGAGGATCGTCGACGTTAAGAATGAAGCCCTTTCTCCAGTGGCGATTGTTATCGTACTCGGAAAGCAGAGCCGTGCTGGGTTGCTCGCTCCAGTCCAAGCCGGCGTAGCGCTGCTGCATGCGGCTGATTTCGACCGCGGGCGAGGTGAATGGCGCCTTCAGCAGCATGATCTTGTCGCGCTCGGGAACATTCACATTCCAGTCGCCGCCATCGAGGGCTTCGGCGTAGACCAGCGTTGCGGGGTCCGTAGCGCGCCAGGAAAAATCGCGCGGACCGGTCGGCACGCCGTGGATGGGCACGCGATCGGCCAGCGGCAGCGATGCGATGGTGTGAGCGGCAACGTGCGAGCCTTGGCTTACATCCCAGACTTCGACTTCCTTGGGGAAGCGATCATAGGTGGTGACGTAAGAGTACGGCTTGTGGATGGCGGTGACGAGGACGTGCCGGCCGTCGGGCGCAGGATCGAGCGTTTCGTAATTTGCCGGCTTGCCGATGGGCGTGATTGCCGAAGTGGCGGCATTGACCAGGGCGAGTTGCGAGGCGGCGTAGTAATCGAAGACGTCTTCGTCGTGCTTGTTGGTGAGCGTGTCGCGGTTTTCGTACGTGCTGCTCTGCCCTTTTTCGCCGGTGGTTTCTTGAATGCTCGGGCCGGGCGGCAGGACCGGTTGGGGCGGCGGCGCGCCCATGCCTTTGGGGACGAGTTTGACCAGCAGCGTTTTCTGATCGGGCATCCATTGCACGGCGTCGTCGAACATGGGGTTGAGGCGGGCTCCGGGCACGCTATGAACCGCGCCAGTCTTGGCGTCACCGATCCACAGCTCAACCGACTCGGCGGCGAGATTCACAAAGGCGAATCGTTTGCCGTCGGCCGACCACATTGGCTCGCCCGGGCAGGCGCCGGCGGGAAGCGCGATCTTGATGGGCGCGGACTGATTTTGCGCGGCATCGTTTTGCTCCCCAACGACGACGTGCACCAGATCGAATCCGGTAGCGCAGGGAGTGATGCCGTAGCCCCCCGGAGTGTCGTGCTTGCTGTGATTCCTGGGCTCGACGCGCACGCCCGCGAGGCGCAAGAAAGGCGTTGCGACGCGCGAGATCGACGGGTACTCCTGCAAGGACACGAGCAGAATCGAATCGTTAGTCGGGCTCACCATCGGCCGCGGCAGCGAGGGCGCGAGCATCACATCGAGAATGTTTTTCGGCGGCTGGTTGTACCCGGACGCGGTCTCGCCTGCTTTCGCCGGGGCTGAGGCGGCTTTTGCGGAAGGCGAGGACGATTGCGCCTCCATAGTCGCGGATGTGTAAGTGAAGGCCGCGCTGGTGATGAGGGCTCCGACGAAAAGACGATTCACAGCGATTCGAACTCGCATAAGATGCCTCTGCTTTTTAGAAAATCAACCAGGGTGAGTTTAGGCTTTGCTTTTGTGCCGCGCTGTGTTCGGCAATGATTATCTACCGATCACCGGCGTCAAATCTTACGTGGGGGAAACGGGGCAAGTCAATGAAGGGGCGAATTGGCGACTTTGACTACAGACTTCCGCCCTCGGGCCAGTTTCTCCAATCTGTATTGGGTGGTAGAGAGGGCCGATAAAGCTCAACGTTCCCGCTAGCGAGGACCTGGGCGAGTTGTTGAAACGTTTCCGATCCGCTTGGGCGAGCACCATCGTCCACGACATTAGGGTGGTTCCACTCTTCAAGCTGCAAGATCTGGGTCATGCCGGGCAAGACGCTTACTCGACGTTCCTTCTCGGACGCAAGTACGGGATCCCGCGCAACCTCCGCCAGAAAACGGCAAAGCTCAAATACGCGAACTCGAGGCGGATTTTCAACTGTAATTCCACGACGCGCGTATTCATCAATCGGTGGAATTGGTAGCCTCCGGCCCCGAAGAACGACTTCCTTCGCATCCTCGGCTACGATTTCGCCGTTCTGATCATCCTGCCAGTCGCCCGCCTCTATCGGATGCACAAATCGAGACTCATTGTTGGGATTGTTCTTAAGATAGCGGTCGTAGGCCTCCGGCGTCGCGTAGTTTTCTCCGGCATCGCGATTGTAGAGAGAACTCGCGAAAGTATAGATATGCGTATCCGGCAGCCCAGATCGAGGGGAGAATCCGAATACCTCGATCACGATTGCCCAGTCCTCCTGTGTTCGATAGAGCGAGAGGCGCGTTGCTGCGAGATATACGTACCCGTTGTCCAGCATGGGGAACCGGAACGCGTCGCAGCAACGATCGAGGATCGACAGAATGTGGGTGGCCTCTAAAGGCATGAGCCGATTATCTAACACGGGGACATCTGGTGCCACAGCCCGTTCTCTCATCGCCCTAATTCTTCTCCGCCGACGGTAATGCGACATCTGCGTCGCGGAGAAACTCAAAGCCAGCCCGGTTCTCACGAATGCGTTGTGAGAAGTCGGGAGCGTCGTTCACCGCATTCGCGACGGGATTAATGTAAGCCTGCGCCTTCAGCTCAGAAAAAGGCAGCTTGCCGGCGAAGAAGCCGCCGCGATAGAGCATCTCCGGGGCGCGCCCGTTTAACAGAACCCACCACGAGTAGCGCGAGCTTCCCGCCGGCATGTGCCCCGTGGCGGCCATGTTGGCGAAGATGCCGGTGGTGCAGTTGTTGGTGACGGCATTGAACCATCGTGCGTCGTCCCGCAGACGGTTGGCCTGGCGGAGATACTGCAGAAAGAGATCGCGCGACCATTGCGGGCTGGCCGTTGTGTGGAAAAGGTAGACCCTCTCGCCCGAGCGATAGTTGGTGCGCAGGCGGATGAGATCGCGTTCACTGGCCAGCACGTAAATGATGGTGAACTGCCGAAAAAACGAGCGCAGGGGCGAATAGCCCTGCCCGGTCTGGTATCGCGCCTCGATCGAGGCCGCCACATAGTCGTTGTCGCCGAACTGGAAACTGATGATGGGATGCGCAATCCAGGGCGAACTCCAGTAGTCCACGAAGAAGTCAACGCCCCGGATTTGCGAGAGAAACACTTCCTTGGTGAGCCACTCGCAGGTGAAGTCCGATTCGCCACGGTAGTAGCATCGGCGAAAATTGTGGATGGTCACGCGATCGCCGCTGATTTCGGCCCAGGGCGTATGAGAAAGATTCGACTGCCAGTCGTGATCGTTGGATGGCTTGAGCGAGAGCCAGCAGATCAGCACGATAAGAAAGCCAGTGAAGCCGGCGCCGATCCTGAAGGCTCGCCTTTTTACGATCAGAAGAAAAAGCGTGAGCACTATCAGATAAATAGCCGGGAGCAGCCATTCTCGGCCGGCGCGCGAAAAGTCAAAATACAGCGCGGCCAGAGCCCATGCGCTGAGGCAAGCCGACAGTAGCCAAACGGCCACGATCCCGAACAACCGCAGAGAGCGCATCAGGCGGTCCGCCGCAGGGAATACGGAAGTGTCCCGGCGGGCTTAAACAGCGTGGAACGGTCTCGTGCGGCTGGTTGCTGGTAGGAATGCAACTCGCGTTTCCTTTCCACTCGCAGAGGGATTGTACACTCCGGTTGCCGAGTCCCTTAACGACAACCGACGCAGTCAGCGCTAGAATGCAGGACCATGCAGATACCGGGAGCCTTGCCAAGGTTTCTTAAGGCTTGGTGGGCCGCCGCTTCACCATTTGCCTTTTTGTTTGCGGGACGAATCCTGTGGGAGAAAACAATATGGACATGGTCACGGGGACCGCAGATGGTCGGGTTCTCCCTATGGCATATTTATCCCGGCTTTGCGTTGGTCGGAGTCCTGTGTTGCTTCGCACTCGCGCTGTGGCTCGTGATTGCGGTTCCTTACGCAATCGTGCGTCGTCGCGAAATTGAACCCTGGGATTGGTTGATGATGGCAGTTTCGGTGATGGTCATTGTCGCGCTGGCTATTCCCGACGCCTTCTTCGCCTCTTCGGATTAGCTATGACAGCTCGCCAGCAATCCGGGTAGAGAGGGAAATGCCATGTTAAGAACGCTAATGGAGAAAATTCGGTGTCTAAATCGTGTATGCGGCCTTTTGTCATCACCGTTCTACTCATAGCTGTTTTATCGGGTTTGGGTGCGGCACAGGACAAGACGGAACCCGAAGGCGAATACGCTGTGCAGAAATGTCGACCAAAGGCGATAAGCCGCAGAGCCGGCAGATCTCCGGAGTTCCACGTTCGAAAGGGAGACACATATAGAAATTCGCCGGTTGTCGCTTTCGAGATTCTGGAGTCGGGCGAAGTAGCTCAGGCAGTCTTAAAGCGAAGTTCTGGCCTCGCTGAGATGGACAATTCCGCGTTGAGGTGGGTGCAGGGACTAAAGTTCAACAGGCGCCCCGGATGCGGTGTCATAGAAAGCAGCCTGGACATCGCAATCGACTTCAAGTAACTGAGAAATCTCGATAGCGCTCACAACGAAATCAAACGGCTTGTAATTTTCCGACTGCTTCGCTGCACCCCCGCGCCGTTCAAGGGCGAAAATACACCGTGTGATCCCGATCACATGCGATTGTGATGCCGCGGATTGACTGGCCCGGAGGCACGGGACTATCCTTGAAGTTGAAATTGAAATTCATTTTCAAAATGGCGGGCGTTCGTTATCTCGGCCATTGGTTTGAGGCACTCTTAAAATGCTTGAAGCTTTCATCATTACGCTGCGCGAAGGGGTTGAGGCAGCGCTCATTGTCGGCATCACCCTGGCCTACCTGACCAAGATCGGGCGGCAGGAACTGCGCAAGACCGTGTACGCGGCGCTGGCCGCCGCTTTTCTGGGCAGCATTGGCGTCGCCATTGTGATTTCCCGCACTCACCTGAACGAAGACGCCTTCGAGGGATGGGTGATGCTGGTAGCCGCCTTCTTCGTCGCCACCATGGTCGTCTTCATGATGAAGACGGGACGCAAGCTAAAGGGCGAGATTGAGGGCAAGGTCGGCCTGCTGGCGGGCAACGATGCCTGGTTCGGGCTGTTCATCTTTATTTTCCTGATGGTATTGCGCGAGGGCGCGGAAACCGTGCTCATGCTGGCCGCCGTCTCGTTGAACTCGACCGCGCTGCTGAGTTTTCTGGGGACGCTGCTGGGCGTGCTCGCCGCGGTTGCCTTTGGCGTGATGTTCGTCAAGGGCAGCGTGCGCATTAACCTGCAGAAGTTTTTCCGGGTAACGACGGTCATCATGTTTCTGGTGGCGGCGCAGTTGCTGGTCTCCGGGCTGCATGAATTGTCGGAGAGCGGCGTCCTACCCTCGTCGAAGCGGGAGATGGCGATCATTGGGCCGATCGTCAGCAATGACTGGTTTTTCTTTGTAACTATTTTTTGCGCTGGCGGCTTTGATGTGCTGTTCGAAGCGAAGCGGCGCGAGCCGGTGTTGGTCGCGGTTTCGCCAGCCGAGCGGCGCAAGGCGGCATGGAGCGCGCGCCGCGAGCGGCTGTGGATGGTGTCTGTGATGACGTTCTCGTTTGTGTTCATCGCGCTGATCACGGCGGAGTTCGTGTATGCCAAGAGCGTCAGCAGCCTATCGCCGGCGGCTGAAGTGACGTTCACTAACGGGCGGTTGAGTATTCCGCTGACGCAGATTTCCGACGGCGACCTCCACCGCTTTCAGGCGCAGGAGAATGGGACGGCAATCCGTTTCTGGCTGTATCAGAAACCGGATGGAAAGATTGCCACGGTATTCGACGCCTGCCAGATTTGCGGGGCGGTTGGGTTTTACAAGGGCCCCAATGGAGTGGTTTGCAAGAACTGCTCGGCGCCCATCAATTCGCAGTCGGTAGGGATGTCGGGTGGGTGTAACCCGGTGCCGCTCAAGGCCACGCAGACGGCGGACGCGGTGATTATCGAGGAGGCGGACATTGCGGCTGGCGGGCGCATGTTCGCGCAACAGTAACCGATGTTTGTGCGAATGGTTTACGAATCCTTCCGTCGCCAGAAGCGACGCAAGTTGCTGGCCGGGGCGGCCATCACGCTGGGCGTAACCGTGGCGACCGCGATGATTGCCGTAGCCACCGACATCGGCGACAAAATCAATCGCGAACTGCGCACCATCGGTGCCAACCTGGTTGTGACCCCCGAGGAAGACTCGCTTGACGTAGAAATCGGCGGGGTGAACCTCAAGCCTCCGACCGACGGAGCTTTTCTCAACGAAGCCGACCTGCCCAAGATCAAAGGAATTTTCTGGCACAACAACATCACAGGATTTGCGCCGATGCTGCCCGTCGACGCGGTGATTCTGCGCGATCGTAACGTGCTGCACGTGACGCTTCTGGGGACATATTTCGCGAAGCAACTTTCGTTTGGGAAAGAAACCTTCACTACGGGTGTGCGCAGCACGCATTCTTGGTGGAGGGTTTCTGGGGCGTGGCCCGACGATAATTCCGTCCTCGAAGTATTGCTCGGGGAGCGGTTGGCCGCCCGTCTTGGGAAGAAAGCCGGAGATGACATCGAGTTCGACGCGGGTTTGTTCCATGTGAGCGGAATTCTTTCCACGGGCGGGTCGGAGGATGACGAGATCGTCGCGCCGCTTGGTCTGGCTCAGGGAATTCTTCGCCGACCTGCCGCCGTACGCCGTGTCTACGTCAGCGCGCTGACCAAGCCGGAAGATGCGTTCGCCCGCCGCGATCCCAAAAGTCTGTCGGGAGCGATTTACGATCGCTGGTACTGTTCACCATATCCCCAGTCGATTGCGTTTCAGTTGGCCGAGGCGATTCCGCATTCGCACGCCGAGCAGATTCGGCAGGTCTCGCAGAATGAAGGCGCGGTTCTCACCCGCATCGAAGGGCTGATCTTCCTGATCACGCTGGCCGCCTTGTTCGCGTCGGCGCTGGCGGTCTCGGCGGCGATGGCGACCACGATGTTTGAACGCCGCGCCGAAGTTGGGCTGATGAAAGCGCTGGGCGCCGGAAAACTCGCTGTGGCGTCGATCTTCTTTGCCGAGGCCACGCTGCTCGCATTGATCGGAGGCCTCGCAGGGTTTGTCGTAGGCGGCGTGCTCGCTCATCAGATCGGGCATTCGATTTTCAATTCCGACATTTCCATTCCGCCGGTGCTGCTACCCGTGATTCTCTCGATCGCGGTGATGGTTACGTTTGCGGGCAGCGCGACGGCGATACGGCGCGCGGTTGGAATGGATCCGGTGTTTGCCTTGCGAGGTGAACTGTGAGCGCTCCGATTTCACACTCAGCTGGTTCAAGCCCAGCTGGTTCAAGCCCAGCAAGAGATGTTGCCTCCAGCCGGGAACATGTTCCACACACATCGATGTTTCTGCGCATGCTGGTGCGGGCGGCGGTTCTGCGGCGCGGGCGTGCCGCGTCTGCGCTCTTCGCCATGGTAGTGGCGGCGGCGGTGGCTACGGCAATGCTGAACCTTTATGTCGACGTGCAGGCGAAGTTGCGCCGGGAGTTTCGCAACTATGGCGCGAATATTATCGTCGTGGGGAAAGACTCAGGAAAAGACGGCGCTTCCCTGCCCCCAGATGCGCTGGCACGCGTGGATGCCGTTCTTGCTGGGCGCGGCGTCGCAGCTCCGTTTGGACTGGTCGTAGCCCGCACCGCGGATGGGCAGCCGATTGTGGTGGCCGGAACGGATTTTGAGCGGGTGCGGCAACTGGATCGCTGGTGGTCGGTGAGTGCGTGGCCAGCGGCTCCGAATCGAGCGCTGATCGGAGTACGCGCGTTGCCAGCTGTCTCTCCGAAGAATCAGGATTTCGATCTTAGCTTTCAAGGACACACGATACACATCTCGCCTGCAGGAACGGTACAGACTGGAGCAGCCGAAGACAGCCGCATTTATCTCTCGCTGGCCGACTTCGTCGCATGGACAGGAGTCCAGCCGTCCACCATTGAAGTCGCCGCGAGCGGTTCGCCCGAAGAAGTTGCCGGAATCATGAACCAACTGGCGCAGGCGCTTCCGGCGGGAGATGTTCGCCCAGTGCGGCAGATCATGGAAGGCGAAGCCCGCGTGCTGGGCAAGACTCGCGCTACCTTGCTGGCCGCGGCTGCGCTCATCATTCTTACCGCGGCGTTATGTGTGCTTTCGACGTTGACAGGATGGGTATTCGACCGGCGCCGCGATTTCGCCATTATGAAAGCACTGGGCGCGTCGGGGAGGTTGCTCAACGGATTCTTTGCGGCGGAAGCCGCGGTACTCGGCGCGACCGGCGCTCTGGTTGGATTTGTACTCGGTGTCGGCATCGCGGCCTGGATCGGGCGAGTTAACTTTCACGCTCCCGTGGTGCCGCGTTTGAGTGTGCTCCCGGTGGTTCTGGCTGGTAGCATGGCTGTGACTTTGTTGTCGGCGATCGTCCCCATCTCGCTGCTGCGCCGGGTGCAGCCGGCGGTGATTCTGAGGGGTGAGTGAGATGATTCAGATCAAAGACGTCACCAAGCTCTACCCCGCCAAAGAAACGGGCAACAGCTCGGGCAAGGACAACATTCACGCCCTCGACCACATCTCGCTGCACGTGGCACAGGGAGAATGGCTGTCGATCATGGGGCCGTCGGGGTCGGGGAAATC
>Ga0210395_10002700_pt1 | contig 13710 bp, 13 predicted proteins | sample IncBWH4OmetaG_FD_150861 | JGI IMG/M metagenome (GOLD analysis project Ga0210395, IMG submission 150861) | Forest soil microbial communities from Barre Woods Harvard Forest LTER site, Petersham, Massachusetts, United States - Inc-BW-H-4-O ... | reverse complement strand
AATCTCCGGCACGCCGCCGACCTCGGTGGCGATGATCGGCACGCCGGCGGCCGCGGCCTCGAGCACCACATAGGGCAGCGATTCCGCGCGCGAGGGAATGACCAGCATCCGCCCCATGGCGAAGGCCTCCCGCGCCGGACGAAAGCCGACGAAACGAACCTCTTCGGTGAGGCCGCGGCGCTGGGCCTGGGCCTTCAGCTTGGAGTCGTCGGGGCCTTCGCCGACGATGGTCGCGGTGACCGGTTGTCCGGAGTTTTTGAGGATGGCAAGCGCCTCGATCAGCACGTCGATCGCCTTGACCGGTCGCAACTCGCCGACGCAGACGATATCGGTCGCATCGGGTTGGATCGCGACCGGCTCGAATTCGGCCTTGCCGACGCCGTTGCGCACGATGCGGACCATGGCGCGCGGCGTGCCGATCTTGGCGCGGAACAGGTCGGCGACGTAGCTGCTTTCGAACAGGAAGAGATCGGTGCGCCAGTTCAGGATCCGCTCGACGGAGCGATAAAAGCCGCCGCTGATGGTGCCGGGACAATAGACCAGCGAGCCGCCGTGGGGCGTATAGGCGCGGATGGCGTGGCCGTAATTCGGCACCAGCCGCGCCAGCGCCGCGCCCTTGGCGCCGTGGCCGTGCAGGACGTCGGGTTTTAACGCCGCAATCCGGCGCGAGACGCGGTGCAGCGCGTAGACGTCGCGCGGATTGAGCTCGCGCGGGATGGCGGTGCGCTCGAAGCCGAGCGCCAGGCAGGGCGATAATTCCTCAAGAATGGTTTCGGCGCGCGCGCCGCCCGTGGTGCTGTCGATGAACAAACCAACTTGATGCCCGCGCTTCGCCTGGCCTTGCACCAGATCGATGACATGGCGGAACAGGCCGCCGAGCGGGGCGCGCAAGATGTGCAGGATTTTCAAGCTCGCCGGCTGCGAAGCGGCTTGCGGATGCGTCGTCGTGGCGAACGACACGTCGGCAGGCGCAAGCGCCGATCGGAGCGGGCGCATATGGCCCATGAAGGAAATTCCTTAAAGCTCGCGGCAAAAAGTTAAGCCCGATTGAGCCCTCCGCCGGTTAATAAAGTCTCACGCAATGGCCGCCGCAGGCGCGCGGCGCTGCCTTAACCGGATCGCAACCTTAATAGTTTGTGATCAAGCGTGGCGTTTGGTTTGTCCGTAGTTCGGTCGTGAGGAGTATCGCTATGAGCGTCGTGTCGCAGTCGGCGCGGGGCCGGGGCCAGTTTAACGACGCGGAGTTGGACCTCTCGGCGCTCGGCACGACGCTCTGGCGCAAGCGCTGGAAGATTCTGCGGCCGACGATTTTGGTCGGACTGGTCACGCTCCTCGTCGTCCAGGTCATCACGCCTCGATATCAGTCGGAATCGCGCGTCATCGTCGAAGGGCGCGACAATATCTTCCTGCGCCCGGAAGCCGACAAGGATTTGATGGACCGCAACACCGTCGATCCGGAGACGGTGACGAGCCAGGCCCAGCTCATTCTGTCGCGCGACCTCGCCAAGGACGTGATCGCCAAGCTCAAGCTCAACGAGCTGCCCGAATTCGATGCGACGCTCGGCGGGGTGTCGCCGGTCAAGGCCGTGCTCGGCATGCTCGGCATCATCAGGAATCCGATGAGCATGACGCCGGAAGAGCGCGTGCTTGAAGCCTATTACGATCGGCTCACCGTGTACCCGGTGGAAAAATCGCGCGTCATCGTCATCGATTTTCTGTCGGAGGATCCTGAGCTTGCGGCGCGTGTCGCCAATACCATCGCCGACGACTATCTGCAGCTGCAGGGCAAGGTCAAACAGGAGCAGGCGCAGACCGCGGGCCAGGTGCTGGCCGGCCAGATCGAGACCTTGCGCAAGAAGGTCGTGGAGGCCGAATCCAAGGTCGAGGCGTACCGGGCCAAATCGGGGCTTTTGGTCGGCAACAACAACACCACGCTTTCGGCGCAGCAGCTTGGCGACATGAATACACAGCTCGCGGCGGCTCGCGCGCAAAAAACCGACGCCGAGGCCAAGGCGAGGCTGATCCGGGACATGCTGAAATCCGGCGACCCGATCGAATCCTCCGACGTTCTCAATTCGGAGCTGATCCGCCGCCTGTCCGAGCAGCGCGTTACATTGCGCGCGCAGCTTGCCGAGCAATCCTCGACGTTGCTCGACAATCACCCGCGGATCAAGGAATTGAAGGCCCAGATCGCCGATCTCGACGGTCAAATCAAGCAAGAAGCCGCAACCCAGGCGCGCTCGTTCGAAAACGACGCCAAGCTCGCCAGCGCCCGGCTGGATTCGCAAATGGCGAGCCTCGATCAGCTCAAGACCCAGGCGGCCACGACCAATGTCGACGACGTGCAACTGCGCGAGCTCGAGCGCGATGCCAAGTCGCAGCGCGACCTGTTGGAGAATTACCTGGCCAAATATCGCGAGGCGACCGCGCGCGACACCGCCAATTCGGCGCCGCCCGATGCGCGCGTGATCTCGCGGGCCACGGTGTCGAACGTGCCGGCCTATCCGAAGAAAGTGCCGGCGGTGCTGATCGCGACCTTGACCACGTTGGTGATCGCGATCGGCTTCGTGCTGACCAAGGAGCTTTTGGCGGCCCCCATGGGCGGCGTGCCGATGCGGCAGGCGCCGCCGCCGTCGGAAGAGGTGACCTCGCGCGTGACGGCCGCGCTCAACGCCATCCGCAACAAATCTTCGCCGCAAGCCGCCCCGGCCCCGGTCAACTCGCTCGACGACGTCACCGATATCTTGCGGCATGACGGCGGCGCCGACCGCTGCGTCGCGGTGTTCGGCGCCGCGCAGAGGATGGATACTAGCTGGACCGCGCTCAAGATCGCGCGCGCGCTGGCGGCAAATGCGCGCGTCGTGCTGGTCGGCCTCGGCTCGGCCGATAGCGCGATCAGAGCCACGTCGAGCGAGCCGTCCGCCAGTGGGCTTGCCGAGCTCGCGGCCAAGACGGCCTCGTTCCGCGACATCATCACCAAGGACAGGCAATCGAGCCTACATCTGATTTCGTCGGGCCAGCTGCCGACCGAGCGTGGCGAAATCCTGGTCGCGCCCAACATGGCGATGAGTTTTGATGCGCTGGCGCGCGGCTACGACCGTGTCGTCATTGCGGCGGGAGCGATCTTCGGACCCGATCTCGAGGCGATCGCCGCCATTGCCCCGCATGCGATCGTGGTCGCCGGCAATTTGACCGATGCCGGCACGGCCTCGGCGCGCCAGCGTCTGCTGGACGCAGGGTTCGCCGACGTCACCGTGCTCGGTGGCTCGTTTGCGGATGCTGCAGGAGAGACGGCCGCGGCCGCGTAAGCGCGGATCGCGTAACCGAACGGCATTCCCGCCGCGAAGTTGACAAAGAATTGTCAACGAAGGCTTGGAATAGTGTCCCGTTCGACAAAGGTTGGTCCGTGTCAGGCCTCAGACAGACGATCATCCGCGGCGGGTTGGAGGGGCTTTACTTCACCGGCGCGCATATGGCGCTAAAACCCTTCGTCGCGGGCGTCGGCGCGATCCTGACATTGCATCACGTGCGGCCACCGCGCCCGGGGCGCTTCCAGCCCAACCGTCTGCTTGAAGTCACGCCGCGCTTTCTCACTCGCGTCGTCAAATATCTACGCCGCTCCGGCGTGGATTTGGTCAGCCTCGACGAGATGCACCACCGCCTGAGCGACGGCCACTTTTCACGGCGCTTCGTCTGCCTGACCTTCGACGACGGCTATCGCGACACCATGCAGTGGGCCTATCCAATCCTCAAGGAAGCGGGCGTGCCGTTCGCCGTCTATGTGCCGACAAGCTTTCCCGACCGACTCGGCGAATTGTGGTGGCTCGCGCTCGAAGCGGTGATCGCACGCAACGATCATATCGGCCTGCAGATCGACGGCCGCAACCAGACCTTCGATTGCGCGACCGTGGCGGCGAAGCGCTCGCTCTATGACGAGCTCTATTGGTGGCTGCGGGCGCGGCCATCTGAAGCGGAGATGCGCGCCGTGATCAAAAATCTCGCGGCCTGCTATCACGTCGATATCGCGGCGTTCTGCGAGGAGCTTTGCATGAGCTGGCCGGAGCTCGCCGCGCTCGCCGCCGACCCGCTCGTCACTATCGGCGCGCACACTGTGAGCCATTCGATGCTGGCGAAATTGCCGCCGGACGCGGTGCGCTCGGAAATGGATTTGAGCCGCTCGATCATCGAGGCGGCGCTCGGGACGCGGCCGGAGCATCTGTCATACCCGATCGGCGACAGCACCTCGGCCGGTCCGCGTGAATTCGCCATTGCGGCAGAGCTTGGTTTCAAGACCGCGGTCACGACCCGGCCGGGCGTGCTGTTTCGCTCGCACAGCCGGCACCTGACCGCGCTGCCGCGGATTTCGCTCAACGGCGAGTATCAGCGGCTACGCTATGTGCGGGTCCTGCTGTCCGGCTCGGCGACGGCGATGTGGAATGGTTTTCGGCGGCTCGACGCAGCCTAGGTGCGGTTCGCGCGCGACATCCATGAGACGATCGGCATTGCCGGCAACACCCAGCCGAGGCCGGCGATCACATAGTACGCGACTGATGCGATTTCGTTGTCGTGAATGAGCGGCGCCTGGGCCAGCGCCATGGCAACCAGCGCCCATACGATGACGAGTGCGAACAACAAAACGGCGCCGATGAATTTTCGCAGGCGGATCGACATGATGGCAGCAACACCAGAAGTGGCATAACGTCAGTTGCGGGGGCAGGGGCCAGCACTATATGGTCCGCGCGCCCCAAACAAGCGATCGGCCAAAAACTTAAAATGACGGCGGTTCCCTTCAGTGAGGCCCATGCGCGAACGATCCGGCTGTGGCTTTATGCCGTGGCCGCGCTGGTGCTGGCCATGGTGCTGATCGGCGGCGCGACGCGGCTCACCGAATCCGGCCTCTCGATCACCGAATGGCGGCCGGTCATGGGCACGCTGCCGCCGCTCGGCGAGGCGCAATGGCAGGCCGAGTTCGAGAAATATCAGGCCATTCCGCAATACCACGCGCTCAACCAGGGCATGAGCCTGGAAGCGTTCAAGACGATCTATTGGTGGGAATGGACACACCGCCTGATCGGCCGGGTGATCGGCGCCGCATTCCTGCTACCGTTTCTGTGGTTCCTGTGGCGCGGTTGGGTCGGGCCGGGATTGCGCGGCCGGCTGTGGTTCATCTTCGGTCTCGGCGCGCTGCAGGGCGCCGTCGGCTGGTGGATGGTCGCCTCGGGTCTCGCCGACAGGATCGAAGTCTCGCAATATCGCCTGGCGACGCATCTCGTGCTCGCCTGCGTGATCTATGTCGCGCTGATCTGGACGGCGCAGCGTCTGGGTGAGCGGCCGGCGGCACCGTTGCCGGCGCGCATCCGCTTCAGCGCGTTCGGTTTGCTGATCCTAGTCCTGGCGCAAATCTACCTCGGCGCGCTCGTCGCCGGACTGCGCGCCGGCTACATTTATAACACCTGGCCGCTGATCGACGGCGCGTTGGTGCCCGATGCGGCGCGGCTTTTTCTCGATACGCCGGCCTGGCGTAATGTCTTCGAGAATACGCTGACGGCGCAGTTCGACCACCGCATGATGGCCTATGCGATCTTCATCTGCGCGCTGCTGCACGCGTTCGACGTGGCGCGCATGGTGAAGCAAGGCTGGGTGGTCACCAGTGCCGGCGTCCTGGCGGTCGCGGTCATGCTGCAAGCTATGCTCGGCATTGCGACGCTGCTGTTGCGCGTGCCGATCTCGCTCGCTTTGGCGCACCAGGCGATGGCGATGCTGGTGTTGACGGTGGCGACGACCCACGCCGCGCTGCTCGCCGACCGCCGCGAGGTCGCGCACGAAAACATCCCGCTGGCGCCCGCGTAAAAACGGATCAGTCCGCCAGTGCCTGCTCCAAGTCCGCGATAATATCTTCCTTGTCCTCGATGCCGATCGACAGCCGCACCACGTCGGGGCCGGCGCCGGCTTGCACCTTCTGAGCGTCGCTGAGCTGGCGGTGCGTGGTCGAGGCCGGGTGGATGATCAGCGAGCGGGTGTCGCCGATATTGGCGAGGTGGGAGAACAGCTGCACGTTGGAGACGAGCTTTACGCCCGCGTCGTAGCCGCCCTTGAGCCCGAACGTGAACACCGCGCCGGCGCCGCCCGGGCAGTATTTTTTGGCAAGGTTGTGGTAGCGGTCGCCGGGCAGGCCAGGATAGCTCACCCAAGCCACTTTCGGATGCGCCGAGACCCACTCGGCGACCGCTTGCGCGTTGTCGCAATGCTTGCGCATGCGCAGCGGCAGCGTTTCGATGCCGGTGAGGATGAGGAAGGCGTTGAACGGCGACAGCGCCGGCCCGATATCGCGCAGCGCCAGCACGCGGCAGGCGATGGCGAAGGCGAAATTGCCGAACGTCTCGTGCAGCACAATGCCGTGATATTCCGGCCGCGGCTCGCTCAGCATCGGATAGCGCCGCTCGCGCGACCAGTTGAAAGTGCCGCCGTCGACGATCATGCCGCCGATCGAATTGCCGTGGCCGCCCAAAAATTTGGTCAGCGAATGCACGACGATGTCGGCGCCGTGCTCGAACGGTTTGCACAAATACGGCGTGGCCAGTGTATTGTCGACGATGTAGGGCACGCCCGCGCGGCGGGCGATTTGCGCCACCGCCGCCATGTCGGTGATGACGCCGCCGGGATTGGCGATCGACTCGGTGAAGATCGCCTTGGTCTTCGGGCTGACGGCGCGCTCGAACGAGGCAATGTCGTCGGGGTCCGCCCACACCACGTTCCAGCCGAAATTCTTGAACGCGTGATTGAACTGGTTGATCGAGCCGCCATAGAGCTTCTTCGACGCCACGAACTCATCGCCCGGCTGCAGCAGGCAATGAAACACCAGAACCTGCGCCGCGTGGCCGGATCCGACCGCAAGCCCCGCCGTGCCGCCTTCGAGCGCGGCGACCCGCTCCTCGAGCACGGCATTGGTCGGATTGCCGATGCGCGAATAGATGTTGCCGAAGGTTTGAAGCCCGAACAGGGAAGCGGCGTGATCGACGCTTTCGAATACGAAGGACGTCGTCTGATAGATCGGCGTCGCGCGCGCGCCGGTCGTGGGATCGGGCTGCGCGCCGGCGTGAACGGCGAGCGTGGAAAAGCCGGGAATGCGTTCGCTCATCGACCGGTCCTCATACTGGGAAACGATGGCTTTCGTTTATAGGACCGCGCGAAACCGTCAAGGCACGGCACGTCCGGTACCTGAAAACGCAACCGCCGCGCTGTCGGGCGCGGCGGCGGCGGAAACTTTTGCTGCGAAATGGACTTGCGGCAGTTTTCAGCGCGCCGACGCCGTCTTCGGGTTGAAGTGCGCTACTGCGGTGCGGCAGGCCGGCGAGATGCGGCTGCGGTTGGAAACAAGGCAGGCGCCGACGCGCTCGCGGTCCGGAATGAACTGACCGCAGATGCTCATGGCGTCACCCATGCAGGCCTGCTGGTCCGACTGCTCGTCGGCCCTGGCACCGAGCGGCGCCAGCGTCAGGCACAGTAATGACAGTGCGATTGTCGTGCTGAATTTCATCGTCCCCTCCCGAACGGGCGGCATCGAAGCCAACATTCAAGCCCGAGCGGCCCACCTATATGAGACGCGCTGGAGCCCCGGGAGGTTCTCGTCGGCTCGAATTATAGTAACTATTGAGTTTCTTTTGCGCCGTTGTCGGCCCAAGCCGGGCCGATTTTCGCCGAAACTCAGTTGCCGCCTTCTTCGCGCTGCGCGCGGTCGGCGGCCGCGGTGGCGCCGCCTTGGGCGCTGGTGCGGTTAAGCGTCATGCGCTGAATGCCGCCCATGGTGGCCTTTTTCGACGATAGCGTTCGCGTATTGACGCCCATCCAGGCGATCTCCGACGACAGCCGGCCGTATTCGATCTTCGGGCAGCGGTTCATCACCACTTTCATGCCATTGGCTTCGGCCAGCGCCGCGGCTTCGTCATTGCGCACGCCGAGCTGCATCCAGATGACTTGCGGCCGCGTCTTGAGCGCCAGCGCTTCCCGCACGATGGCCAGTGCATATTGGGAGCCGCGAAAGATATCGATCATGTCGACTGGTTCTGGAATGTCGGCGAGCCGCGCATAAATGCGTTGGCCGAGCATGTCCTCGCCGGCGTGTCCCGGATTGACCGGAATCATCTTGTAGCCGCGTTCGAGCAGGTACTTGAAGGCAAAGTAGCTCGGCCGGTTCTCCTTCTCCGAGGCGCCGACCATGGCGATCGTCTTCACGGTGTTGAGAATGCCGCGGATGTAGCTGTCGGGATAGGCATCGTGATTCATCGCCGGCGCCGTCAGCGGTCTTGCCATTTCGGGTCGCGCTTCTCGATGAAGGCTGAAATTCCTTCCTCGGCGTCGCGCGCCAGCATGTTCTCGACCATGACCTCGGACGTGTAGCGATAGGCTTCGGCCAGCGGCATTTCCAGCTGGCGATAGAACGCTTCCTTGCCGATCTTGACGGTGAGCGCCGATTTGGCGGTGATTTTCTTGGCGAGCTTGAGCGCTTCGTCGCGCTCGCTGCCGGGCGCGACCACATGATTGACGAGGCCGATGCGCGCGGCTTCCTCGGCCGAGATCATGTCGCCGGTCAGCAGCATTTCCATCGCCGCCTTGCGCGGGATATTGCGCGACAGCGCCACCATCGGCGTCGAGCAGAACAGGCCGATATTGACGCCGGGCGTGGCGAACTTCGCGTTGCGCGAGGCGATGGCGAGGTCGCAGCTTGCCACCAATTGGCAGCCGGCTGCCGTCGCCGTGGCCTGGACCGCGGCGATCACCGGCTGCGGCAGCGTGACGACCTGCTGCATGACGCCGCTGCACATGCCCATGATGCGCGTGAAATAAGCGCGGCCGCGGTCGGTGTCGGAGCGGCGCTGGTTCAGTTCCTTCAGATCGTGACCGGCGGAAAAGGCCGGGCCGTTGGCGGCGATGATGACCGCGCGCACCGCGCGATCATGCGCGATCGCGGTAAGCGCGTCGCCGAGCGCTTCGAGCGTGGCCTCGGATAGACTATTGCGCGCCTGCGGCCGGTTCAGGGTGAGAATGGCGACATCCTCGATGTCCTCGCGTAAAAGGATCAGGGTGGAGGATGCGGCAGCGGCGACGGTGGCGGCTTGGGCATTCATCGGCTTTATCCAGCGCTTTTTGCGGAATCTGATGGTCCCGTGATTGTAACCGATCTGCGATGCCAAAAATCGGAAAAACGGGAGTTGGCATGACAGACATGGCGGCGCCGGAACTGACGTGCAAGGAGCTCACCGAGCTCCTGCGCGCCGAATTCCCCGAAATGTTCAATAGCGAAAGCGGTTACGAGATCGAAAAAGTCTGGCATGGCGGTTGCGTCGTGCGCCGGCATTTTGATCGCACCTCGCTGCGGCCCGGCGGCACCTTATCGGGCGCGACCATGATGGCGCTTGCCGATTTCTCCGTGTACGTCGCGGTCTTGGCCGCCGTCGGCTGGGTGCCGCTTGCCGTCACCACCAACCTGACCATCAATTTTCTCAAAAAGCCCGCGCCGCGCGATCTTCTTGCCGAAGTGCGCTTGATCAAGCTCGGCAAGCGGCTCGCCGTCGGAGAGGTCGATATCCGCTCGGAAGGCGAGGCGGAGCTGGTCGCCCACGTCACTTCGACCTATTCGATCCCGCCACAATCGGGTTAAAGGTACTAAAATACCTCTAACTCAACCATTTGAGAATGTTTCATAATTGCGATCTGTGTTGACCTGCGTCGTTCTCGCCTTTAGAAGCCTGCGCACACGGCGCGCGACGCGCCCGATCCCGGATGGAAGCGACTATGAAAACCTTTTCGGCAAAGCCCGCCGAGGTCGAGAAGAAGTGGGTGATGATCGACGCCGAGGGCCTGATCGTCGGCCGGCTGGCCTCGATCGTGGCCATGCGGCTGCGCGGCAAGCACAAGCCGACCTATACGCCCCACGTCGACTGCGGCGACAACGTCATCGTCATCAACGCCGCCAAGGCGGTGCTGACCGGCCGCAAGGTCGAGCAGAAGATTTATTACAAGCACACCGGCTATATCGGCGGCATCAAGGAGCGCACGGCGAAATCGATCCTCGCCGGCCGCTTCCCCGAGCGGATCGTCGAGAAGGCGATCGAGCGCATGCTGCCGCGCGGTCCGCTCGGCCGCGTCCAGCTCGGCAATCTGCGGGTTTATCCGGCCGCCGAACATCCGCACGAAGCGCAGCAGCCGGAAAAACTCGACATCGCGGCCATGAACCGCAAGAACAAGAGGACCGCATAATGGCCGAGACAGTCCAGTCGCTGGAAGAATTGTCGACGCTCAAGCCGGCGCCGGCGCCGCAGACCCCGACCTACGTCCAAGTGCTCGACAAGCAGGGCCGCGCTTATGCCACCGGCAAGCGCAAGGACGCGGTCGCCCGGGTCTGGATCAAGTTGGGCGCTGGCAAGATCCTCGTCAACGAACGCGCGGTGGAAGTCTATTTTGCCCGCCCCGTGCTACGCATGCTGATCCAGCAGCCGCTGGTCGCCGCGAACCGCCAAGGCCAATACGACGTGGTCTGCACGGTGTCGGGCGGCGGACTGTCGGGCCAGGCCGGCGCGGTGCGCCACGGCATATCCAAGGCGCTGATCAGGCACGAACCGGAACTGCGCAGCGTGCTCAAGCGCGGCGGCTTCGTCACCCGCGACTCGCGCGTGGTCGAGCGCAAGAAATACGGCAAGGCCAAAGCGCGCAGAAGCTTCCAGTTCTCGAAGCGGTAATTTTTGTAGGGTGGGCTGAGCGCAGCGAAGCCCACGCTGCGCTGAGCCGCGTGGGCACGGCGCTACGCGCCTTTGCCCACCCTACGACAATCAGAAAAACGCCAGCGTGCGGATCTCAATGCTCTCGCGCGGCCGCGCGTGCGGCGGCGTGGTCGGGTCCTCGAACGCGGTATGCGCGGTCCAGCGGGCGCGGCCGTCCTTCAGCGAATCGAACACCTTGAACACGTAAGCTTCCTCGCGCCGCATGCGCGGGAACCAGTACCATTTGTGCGCCGGATTATACTTGATGGCGTAGGTCTGGCCGATGCGCCCGGGAGCGCGCCGCTCCGAGACGATCATGTCAGTAGGCGCCAGCGTCCGCGCGTCGGCCATGGCGAGCGGATAGGTCTCGACCGGATGCCGGATCGGCCGCCAGACCTGGATGATGGCGAAACGGCGCTTGAGCAACTCCTCCGCCTCGTCCGGCACGATATCGCGGACGCGCTGCGGCGCCGACCATTCGGTGTAGTCGTTGTGCACCCGGCGCACGACCTCGCGAATTTTCTTCGACTCGCGCAATTCGTCGTCGGCGGTGCGCAGCGTATGGTCGAACACGACGACCCGCTTGGCGCCGCTCTCGGCTTTGATCAGCGCTTCCATCTCCGGATAATAGACCCGCTTGATCTCGGCCTCGTCGAAGAAGTCGGCAACCTTGGTGTCGTGGCGAACGAAGCGGAAGCCATTGCGCTCGAGCGCGAAGTCGCCTGTGTGCGGACGGCCGTTATGGATGACCACGCGGCGCGGGTCCGGTGTGCCGCCGGAGCGCGTGTCGCTGCCGCCCGGACTGGCGACGATGGTGAAGACCTTGTTGCCGTCGTCGACGATGTAATTGAGTGTCGCTTCGATGGTATCGGGGGCGACGTCGAGCTCGGCGGTCTCAGCCATGGCAAACTCCCTTAAGAACTTAAGCGTCTTTGCTTCAATCTAGGCAACGATGGGCGCTTCGGGAAGGGGCCTCCGGCGGGGCCGGAGCCAAGCGTGGAAACCACGTCGTCCTCGGCGCGATCGCAGCAGTCGCATCATATGCGCTTTAAGTCGGCAAAATCGCCTTTGCGATTTGTTAGGACCGGCTTTTAGCTCCGGAAAGAATTCCGCTGCAATTGTCACTACTGCAATTTTCACTTCTCCAATTTTCGCGACTTTTCCGGAAAACCCGCGGCTTGCGCCTCACATTCGGCAAAGCCTGAAACACAAACGTCAAAGACAGCGCCGCGATCGGTGATACGGATTCCTCCAGATTGAGTGAGAGGAGCGCGTATCATGTTTGCCAGCCTCGCCGAAGCGGCGATGTCGCTCGACATCGGCACGCTATTCGTCATCGCTATCTGCGTCACGTCTTTGCTCGGCCTGTTCCTGCTGTTCGCATGGTTGCAGGACGGCATCACCGCGCTGGCCTGGTGGGGCACGGCGTATCTGGTCGGTGGATTTTCCGGCGTGCTGTGGCGCCTGGGTGAGCTGATCTCGCCGCCGCTGCCGTCGAGCCTCCCCGACGTCTTGCTGTTCATCGCGGTGGGCATGGTGTGGAGCGCCGCGCGCTTGTTCCACGGCCGGCCGGTGCTGTGGGGCTCGATGTGTCTCGGCGCCGTGGTCTGGCTCGCCTTCTGTTCGTCCTCGGCATTCGTGACGACGGAGACGTCGCGGCTGGTCGTAAGCTCGGTGATTGTCGCCACCTATACGTTCCTGACCGCAGTCGAGCTGTGGCGCGAGCGGCGCAAATCGCTGATCCGGCGCTGGCCGGCGATCTTCGTGCCGATGCTCCACGGCGTGGTATTCCTGTTCCCGGTGGCATTGGCGGGACTTTCGCAAGACGGCATCGGCAGCCGTACGCTCGGCGCTGGCTGGGTCGCGGTCTATGCCATCGAAGTCGTGCTTTACGTGGTCGGCGCCGCCTTCATCGTGCTGGTGCTGGCCAAGGATCGCACGGTGAGCCAATACAAACTGGCGGCGGCGACCGATCCGTTGACCGAACTGCTCAACCGTCGCGGCTTCTTCGAGGCGGCCGCCGGCATCATGGCGGCGCGGCAAGCGAGCAAGGAGCCGGTCTGCGTGCTCGCCTTCGACCTCGATCATTTCAAATCGATCAACGATCGGTTCGGCCACAATACCGGCGACGCCACGCTGCACCTGTTCGCCTCGGTGGTGAAGAAGACGCTGCGTGCCGGCGATGCCATCGGCCGCCTGGGCGGTGAGGAGTTCATCGCGCTGTTGCCGAGCACATTGGGCGATGCCGTGGCCGCCGCCAACCGTGTGCGCCGGGCCTTTGCCAGTGCGACTGCCGCGGCCGGCAATCACGCCGCGGCGACGGTGAGTGCAGGGGTCGCTTGCGGCTCGGCCTTTGCCGATATCGACACGCTCATCGCCCGCGCCGATGCCGCGCTCTATCGCGCCAAGACCAACGGGCGCGATCGGGTCGAGGCCTCCGATGAGGCGGTGCCGGGCGCGCCGGAGCGGCGCGGCCAGGGCGCGGCGCAAAATCCGCAAACCCCAATCCTGCAGCCGGTGCCTAACCTCGCGGTGCCGCTGGTCGGGTCATTCCGGGCCGCACGGCAGGATGCGCTGTGCCGCTCTTGAAATCGCATTACGCTGAAAAGAAAGAGGGCGCCGCATGACGCGGCGCCCTTTAAGTTTGCATTGCGCGAGCAATGCAGGGAGGATACGCGACGCTTACGACGAATAGTACATTTCGAACTCGACCGGATGCGGGGTGTGCTCGAAGCGGATGATCTCGCTCATCTTCAGGTCGACATAGCTGTCGATGAAGTCGTCATCGAACACGCCGCCGACTTTGAGGAAGCCGCGATCCTTGTTGAGCTCTTCGAGCGCCTGGCGGAGCGAGCCGCACACGGTCGGAATCTTCTTCAATTCCTTCGGCGGCAGATCGTAGAGATCCTTGTCGACGGCTTCGCCCGGATCGAGCTTGTTCTTGATGCCGTCG
>Ga0210395_10002698_pt1 | contig 13717 bp, 10 predicted proteins | sample IncBWH4OmetaG_FD_150861 | JGI IMG/M metagenome (GOLD analysis project Ga0210395, IMG submission 150861) | Forest soil microbial communities from Barre Woods Harvard Forest LTER site, Petersham, Massachusetts, United States - Inc-BW-H-4-O ... | reverse complement strand
TGGCTAAACTTTGAAGTCCGGCTCATGAGTGGGACTTCAGTCCGGCGGTTGAATTCCTGGTCCCTGGCGAAGCGGCGCAGTCCCGATACCGGCCGCCTTGCGAAGGGTTTGGACGTCGGTAACGAGCGCCGCTCCCGACGCGTCTTTCGGCGGGCAGGTAAGATCCGGCGAAACCCATTGTTGCCACGTGATGCGCAGCGTCGACCCGAACGACGCGCTCTTCACGCACGGTGCGCTCGTTGCGTTGCCCTTTCGCGCTGCCGCAAGATCTGCGAAAAAGCGCTCAACGGTGGCTTGCGGAACGGTGAATGGCTTCGGGCTCGACGATCCAGTTGAAACGAAGGCAGAACCGTCCGACCGCACCTCGATTCGATATCCCTGCGTGTTGGTCGAGCCGGAATCCACGATGACGGCGCTATCGAGCGGCACCGCACCTATGAGGAAGACGGCGTAGGCCGTGAAAATTAGCGACATAATTCGATCGACTGCCGGCTTCACGAGAACCTCCAACCATCGGACTGACGATAACGCGGTGGCGTTGCTTTCGCACGACGCGCTGCGATGCCTCGTTCGCACGCCCCTTGGCAAGGATTTGGCGATCGCAAGCAACGGTGCGGCGATCTTTGAGAGCGGCTTCGTCGCGCGGCGGCGCATCACGGGGGGCAAACCGAGCGACGCGCTGCTCGTTGAAGCGAGCGCGCAAGTCCGAGCATACTTCGCACGCCGCCTGCGCCGTTTCGATTTGCCCATCTTTCTCGAAGGGACACCGCTTCAGATGGGAGCCTGGCGCGCAGTCGCATCGCTTTGCTTCGGAGAGTTCGTTTCGTATGCCGACGTTGCGCGCGCGATCGGGCGTCCCGGAGCGCATCGAGGCGTTGCCGCCGCCATGGGTGCGACGCCGCTCGCGCTTTTCATTCCGGCTCACCGCGTGATAGGTTCGGACGGACGAATCAAGGGAGCGGATCCGAAATCGGTACGCGCCCGCCTCGCCGCTTTCGAGCGCGCTCACCGAGTTAGGAGCTCGCCATAGTGCGCATTCTCGAGCGTCTCTTCCAAGAAGGCTGCTTGATAGCCGAGGATATCTCGGACGAACGGAAACTGCGGATGGCGACGCTCCGCCGTCGTCCGATAGCGATCGCCGTCGCGCTGCAAGATCTTCCAGCTCACCATCAACGGCAGTGCGGCCCTGACCCTGCGCCGAGTGTGGCGCCGTAGCTCCGGATCGACGAAAATCCGGGGCGGCAGACTCGCGATGCGTTCTTCGACGGCAGCGCAAGCTTCGTCCACCGTGAAAGCTTCGTCGCGATTGTGCAGCCATGCACCGAGAAGCTGACTCGTCACGACCGGCCGAATTGCTGCCAACGTAGGAAGCATCGGCGCACCGTCGAGGCGGACCACGCGGTAAAGCATCGAGAGTCGCCGCGAAACGAATGGGTCGTAGCTGACACCGACCAGATAGATCGTTGCGAGTGGCGCCAAACGATGGACGGCACCCCGCATGGGCCGGAGGCGCCCGTCGTACGAATAGTGCCCCTCGGGGGTGAGATAGAACGTGCCGCCGCGACGAACCACATCTTCCAGGAGCGCCAGATCCTTCTCGAGGTTGTCGCGGGTTTCGTCGAGGATTTCGCGCCGATAGGGTTCGCGCACCGTTGAGACTTTTACGACGGCGCGCGCGCGGTCGAAAAACTCGCTGCGCCAAAGATCGCCACTCTTGGTTTCGGGGGGAAACCGGGAGGCCACCGAATCGTCGAAGATCTCGCCGATCGAGCGTGGGCCATGCCGCCGATGGACGGCCCACGCAAAGGCCGCCAGCGCGCGCGCACCCAGCTCGTTTTCGAGCGGTAGCAGTCCGAGCGTCGTAAAGAGTGGTCCGGCGTTGACTCCGCGTAGGGCGAACCGCAGCCACGGGAGCCGGTCTGCAAAAAAACCCGGTTCGTACATACGGCGCGAGCTCGCCGTAAATATCGGATGTCGCCAAGAACCGCTCTCCACCGTCGTCGACGATACGATCGCCGGCGATTCGAAATCGTGCTGATGGTTGGCCACGATCAGCGTTGGACCGCGTCGCCGCGGGAGCTTCCCCCAGCTGCGCACGCGATAGGCGAGGTGATCCCACACGTAGTTCGACGTAACGGCCGCGAATCGCAGCGGCCAACCCCAGAGCGATGAAAGCGGGCGGCGCCCCACGCGCAACACCGATAGGGCCGCCAGCGCAAAGCTAAAACCGGAGAGTCCGAAGACCGCTTGGTAGCCGGCGCGAGTTCCGCCGAAGAGACCGATCAGCCAACCTCCGACCAACGGAGCGGCAATGTTGGGCAGGCTCGTCGCGATCCCCCAAAGACCAAGGTCGCGCCCGACGTCGCGCATCTTCGGGATTGCGTCCATCGCAAGAGCCCAGCCGCTCGACATCACGCCACCGAACCCGATGCCGAACAGCAGCGCGAACGGGAGCATCCACGCCAGAACCGGCGCCAGCGCAAATCCAATCGTCGCCGTAGACATCAATGCAATCGCCAACGCGGTAACGATCTTGCGAGGAACGCGATCGGAGAGCAAACCAAGATACAGGCTGGAGATGACCGCGCCCACGATGGTGCAAAACGCATACAGAGCCGTTCCGGCCGAAGGATTGCCGATCTTTTGGACGTCGCGGAAGAAAAAGAGCACGAACGTTTGCAGCATCGTCAATCCGAAAAAAACGAGCATGCGGGCGACGAAGACGATGATGAAATCGTGCCAATCGCGAACGCGGGCGTGTTCCTCTCCGTCGTACGTTCCTTCGCCGATACCCAACAGAGTGAGTCCGCCCGCAGCCATGACGATGGCGGTGGCCATAAAACTTAGCGAAGGATTGGGCATCGAGCCGGCAATCGCGAAGCCGAGAACGCTGCCGACGAGGGTGCTAGCGCCGCGGACGCCCGATACGACACCCCAGTTCCGCCGCGGCACGGATTCGGGAAGCAATACCTGGTAGGCGCTCAGCGCGACGTTCGCGCCGAGCGTCGCGACGATCAGCAAAACTGCGAACCATGCCAGCGTATGCACGTACGAGAGCGCGGCCAACGCGCCAACGTCGATTGCAACGCCTGCACCGACGAAGGCGCGACGCGAACCGCCTCGGCGCCTTAACGCATCGGAGAACCATCCGGCGAAGAGCGGTACGACCGCGGTCGCGAGTGCAACGGTGCTGGCGAGCACGGCGAGCACGAAGACGTGATTCTCCGGCGCCAGCTGGATCGTCGTGGCCGGTACCGCGATCGCCATCAACGCGGTGTCCTGAACGGTCAGCGGGATCCAAAGAGCGTTGAGCATGACCCAACCGCCGATTTCGCGCAGATTGGTCCTCGTGATGCGGTTAATCAGGTGTTCCTTAAGCGGTTTATTGTTTGACGGCGTCGATCAGTACGATTCCGCGACCGCCAAAATCCTGCAGCTCGTTGAGGGCGGCGATGGCCGCACCGACCGGCGTATCCGGATTGGTGACGTCGTCGAGCGAAAGACCGGTTTGCCTCTTGATTTGCGCATCGATCGGATCGCGGAAAATTTTCGGCGCGTATTTGAGCCGGCCGATTAACTGGAGCATCGACCCGGCTTTGTCGTTGAGCACTTGGGGATCGACCACCATGACGACCACGCCGTGACGTTTGCCGGTTTCCATGTTCGTGAAGGCTTGAAAATCTAGGCCGAGCTCACGCGTGTGCGTGCGCACCGAGTCGATACCGTTTCCCGTAACCGCGACCGCGTAACCCGCCGGCGGATGCGCGCTTAGATCTCCGAGCCACGCCTCGAGGGCCGGCATGAACGCTTGGGTTCCCGCAACGACGTCGTGGCCATCGTAGGTACCGGCTCCCTGCGCGAAAACGGCGTGATCGGCGATCCCCGGCGCTACCGTGATCGTGCGGTGCCATCGGTGCGCCGAAAGCACGTTAGCACCATCGAACAGCGGAAACGCAATCGGGTCGCCGGAAGGGCCGCCTGCCGAGCCATGAGTGCCGCCCGAGCACGCGGTCAGCACGGCCGCGAGCACGGCGAAACACGAACGCTTCATCGAGGCACACGATTCGAGGAGAAGCTCGCCGCCCCCCGTAAGCCCTGCAAGCGTGCCGCTATCATACGGATCCTATCTTAAGGTTGACGAGCTCCTCGCCTTGCAGCAGCCGCTCTCGCGTCCTGCGCATCACGACGAGATGCTCTTCATCATCATCCATCAGGTTTACGAGTTGTGGTTCAAACAGATCTTGCACGAGTTAGACGCCGCCATGCTCGCGCTCGACCGCGACGACTTGCTCTCGGCCGCCAAGCGGTTTCAGCGCATTCACACGATCCAGCGACTGCTCGAACAGCAAATCGACATCTTGGAGACGATGGCGCCACAGGAGTTCAATCAGTTTCGAGACCATCTCCATCCGGCCAGCGGCTTTCAATCGGTCCAGTTCCGCGAGCTCGAGTTCGCTTGCGGTGTCCGCCGCACGGAGGTCCTCAAGTGGATCGAACTCGACGACGCGCAGCGCCTCCGCCTCGAGCGCCGCGCCGATTCGCCATCGCTGTACGATCGCGTCAAAGCACTGCTCGCGCGCCGCGGTTTCGCCGTCGCGACGTCGCCGGAGCTGGTCGAAAGCGTCCGGCAAATCTATTCGAACGAAGCGGCGCATTACGATCTGTATCGCTTGCTCGAGGACCTGATCGAATTCGACGAGCGTTTCTTGCTCTGGCGCTGCCGCCACGTGCTCATGGTGGAGCGCATGATCGGCCAGCGACCCGGGACCGGCGGCTCGCTGGGCGCCCAATATCTCCAGAGCACGTTGCAGCATCGCTTTTTCCCCGAACTCTGGGAAGCGCGCACCTCTCTCGGCGAGGGAAACTACGGATGAAGCAGTGGCGCGAGCAGTTTCCAATCCTCGCAGACTCCACCTATCTCGTCAGTCATTCGATGGGAGCGGCACCGCTTGGGGCCAGAGAGTCGCTGAAAGCATATTGGGACGAGTGGGCAAGCGACGGTCCGGAGGCCTGGGAGCGGTGGCTGCCCCGCATCGGCGAAATCGCCGACGGCATCGGTGCAATCATCGGTGCTCCGCCGGGCTCCGTCTTCCTCGGGCCCAACGTTTCGGTGCTGCAGGCCGCAATCGGAAGCTGCATCGACTTTAGCGGCGATCGCAACGAAGTCGTCTACGAGTCGTTGCAGTTCCCTTCGCTCACCTACGTTTGGCGCGAATGGGAGCGTTACGGGGCAGTCAATCGCATCGTCGACTCGGACGACGGCCGCACGATTCCAACCCAAAGAATCGTCGAAACGATCACCGAAAAGACGGCGCTTGCCGTACTCTCGCACGCCTACTACGTCTCCGGCGCACTCGCCGACGTTCGGACGATTCAGAAGCGTTGCCGGGAGGTCGGCGCGCTGCTTTGCGTGGACGCCTACCAGACGACGGGGATCCTTCCGTACGACGTGACGCAATGGGATTTAGACGTCGTAACGGGGGGATCGCACAAGTGGCTCTGCGGAGGGCCGGGCTGCGGATGGATTTACGTCAAACCTTCGTTGGCACGCGAGCTGTGTCCGGCCGTTACCGGATGGATGGCGCACGAGCGTCCCTTCGCGTTTGAACCGTCACCCATCGTTTACGCCGCTTCGATGTACCGCTTCGGCCACGGAACGCCTACGATCCCGGGATACGTCGCCGCGGCGCCCGGCCACGAAATCATTCGCACGATCGGCGTGCCGCAGATTCGCGAGCACAACGTTCGCCTAACGCAGAAAATCATTGCGATGTCGCTCGAGCGAGGACTTGTCGTCAGGACTCCGCTGGAGCCGGAGCGGCGCACCGGCTGGATCGGCATCGATTTCGACGGCGCCGAAAACGCCTGCCGCCGGTTGGTCGCGCAACGCGTCTTTGTGGACTATCGTCCGACCTGCGGCATTCGCCTTAGTCCGCACTTCTACACCGGCGACGACGAAATCGAGGCATTCTTCATCGCCTTGGACGGACTGACTTGATCGGGTCGATGATCGTCGACCACACCAAGATTGGCGCCGCGATCCGGCGCCTTTCGCTTCCAGTTGCCGTGCAGATGCTCGGAGACCAACTCCTCGGGGTCGTCGACACGATCGCAATCGGCAGCTTGGGAATCGTTGCACTCGCAGGCGCGACCGCAGCAAACACGGTCTCGCTCGCGCTCACGTTCGCCGCCTTTGGCTTGGTCAGCGGCACCGGGATCATTGCGGCACAACGTATCGGCGCACAGGATGTCGAGGGATTCGGCCGCACGCTGCGAGCCGGTGCCATCGCTCCCGTGGCCCTCGGCGCGTTCTGCCTGCTGCTTAGCCTGTTCGGCGCCGGCGCCGCGATGCACGGATTGATCGGCAATTTGCCCAGCGCGCATGCAAGCGCAATCTATCTGATCTTGCGATGCGCCGCCATCATGCCGATTGCGCTCTCGGCGACGCTGATCGTCGGAATCGGCGCGGCCGGAAATCAGCGCCTCGGCGTGCTGGTGCTCGTCGTGGTGAACCTCATCCACATTCCGTTGTTGCTGATGCTTGGACTCGGCTGGTGGACGCATCATCCGTTCGGCATCGTCGGTGCCGGGGTCTCGTCGTTGCTCTCCGAAACGATCGCCGCAGCCTTCGCCATCGCGTACGTCACGCGATGCCCCCAGTACCATGTTTTCGAAGAGCTCAGGGTTTCGTGGCCGTTGGCGCTGCGCTGTGCCCGACTCGGCCTTCCCGAAGCGGTCTTCCTGCTGGGCGCGCTCTCGCCCGACATCTTCATCGTCGCAATGCTCGCTCCGCTGGGCGCGATCTTTGTTGCAGCCTTTCGCGCGCTCAACGTCGTTTCCGATCTGACCTTCATCGTGCCAAGCCCGCTGCAAAGCGCGGCACAAATTGTAATCGGCCAACGCTTGGGTGCGGGCGATCCGCTGGGCGCGCGCTGGTTTCTCGAACGGGCCCAGCGTCTTTCGCTCCTTGCCACCATGCTGACGGGCGCAGTTATCGCGCTGGTGGCATGGCCGTTGGCCTACGTCTTCACGCTCGATGCCGCGGCGGCCACACTCGCGGCACTGCCGCTGGCGCTCCACATGGTGACGCTTCCCCTCAAAGGGTGGGCCATGATCTCCCTGGCGCCGATTCGCGCCTCCGGCGACACGCGCTTCTCGATGACCGTAGGCCTGGTCTGCGGCGCACTCGTCATTCCCCTGTCGTGGATCGGCATCGAGCGGCTGCACCTTGGGCTCTATAGCGTTCCGATGGGCTGGATCGCAGCTTGGAGCACCCGCGCGCTGCTTACGCAGTGGAAGCTGCGCGACGGCGGGTGGATGCGGCGTGCTCCGCTGGCGGCGTAGCGGCGGGTTTTCCATAAGGCTTGGTCCAAAGCGCGCACTATGGCGTTCACCGAGGGATTTATCTCGGAGCTGGTCGGCCGCCGGGCGACCATCAACGACCTCCCGATCGGAAAGGTAACCGACTTTGTCGTCGGCAAGCCGGACGCCGTCTTTCCGCAAGTCGACGGCCTCGTGATCAAGACCACGCAGGGGCTACGCTTTGCTCCGATCGAGACCGTCGCCGACGTCGACCGCAATGGAACCGTCGCACTGACGATGGCTCCGAAAGAACCCGTGCCGCCGGAACAAGAGGAGCTCTATCTCGTCGCCGATCTGCTCGATAAGCAGATCGTGGACGTTGACGGCCGGAAGGTCGTGCGCATCAACGATATCGAGGTTGCCAACGCCAACGGCCGGCTACGCGTGGTTGCGGCCGACGTGGGAATCGCCGGGCTTCTGCGCCGCCTTGGATTGCGGTCGTTCGGCAAGCGTTGGCTCTCACGCATCGGCAACGTTCCGCGCTCGATGATCGCCTGGGATTCGGTCGCGCCGATCCGCGAAGTTAATCCGTCACAAGTGCGCCTCTCGGTCAAAGAGAACCGGCTGGCGCGAATGCATCCCTCCGAGTTGGCCGAGATCATCGGCGAACTTTCCGCGCGCGAGGCCGCCGCCGTCGTCGGACAGCTCGATGACGAGACCGCCGCCGACGCGTTCGAACATCTCGACGCGGATACGCGCAAGAACCTGATCGATGATATCGGCACCGAGCGGGCCGCCGACATCATCGAAGAGATGGATGCCGACGATGCGGCCGACCTTTTAGCCGAGCTTCCGGAGGAGCAGCAGTCGGAACTGCTCGCCGAGATGAACGCGTACACGGCGGGCGAGCTGCGCGAACTGGTGAAGTATCCCGAAGACACCGCCGGCGGTATGATGACAACCGATTACGTTTGGATCTATCCGCACCGCACGACCGAAGCCACGATCCGTAAAATTCGCGAAATCGCGCCGGTTTCGGAGTTCATCTACTACCTCTACGTGCTGGACAAGAGCGACCACGTCTTGGGCGTGCTTTCGCTGAGGACGCTGCTGCTCGCCTTGCCGACTGCGTTCATCGAACGCATCATGGACACCGACCTGGTGACGGTGGCTCCGGACACGCCGGCGGTGGACGTCGCGTCGACGATCGCGAAGTACGATCTCTTAGCAGTACCCGTCGTCGACGACGCCGGTAAGCTGCTCGGAATCGTCACGGTTGACGATGCAATCGACGCAATCATGCCTGACGATATCGCGAAGAAGCTGCCGCACCTGCGGGCTCGCCACCATTTGCACGCCACCGCGCCGTGAGGCCGGAGGAGATCGTTGCTTTCGCCGAGGCTCTCGCGCGCATTACCGCGTCGGGAGGCGGCCCGAAGGCGCTGGCGGCGCATTTGGCGCGAGCGGCCGGGGGCGGCGTGCTGCTCGAAGACGCGCAGTGGCGTCACCTCGCCGCCGCCGGCTCGCACCGCGTTCCGCCGAGCGCGCGAAGCGTCGTGGAATCGGGCGCTGCGGGAAAAGTGCTGCGCGTTAACTCGGGCGATCTTCACGTCGGCTGGCTTTCGCTCTTCGGCACCGACTCGGCGCCGGAGGCCGAGCTGATGCTGCGGCTCACCGCGGCGGCGATCGGCGTCGAGCTATCGCGCGACGCCTTCGGCCCGCGCGCGAAGAAGGGAACGCTTTGGAGCTCGCTGCTCTCGGAGAGTTTCTCCGACATCGCAGCGGCACGCGAGGAGGCTGCCGCACACGGCATCGCCTTAGCCCAGCAGTATTGCATCGTCATCCTCGAATGCGATGCGACCGGCGCGGCGCCGGCGGTAATGACGGAGCTGCGAGCGCTTGCGGCCGACGCTTTTCGCCCGATCGACGCGGAGCTTGGATTCTTGGAGCGAGAGCAGTCGCTCTTCGTCTTCGTACCGGCCGCCCGCGCCATCGATGCGGCCAACGCCAAAACAGCTGCCTGCTTTTTGCCGCGTACGGCCGCGCGGCGAAAGTCGCAGCTGCGAATTTCCGGCGGCGTCGGCACCGTCGAGGCCGCAACGGCACTCGCTCGCAGCGAGGCAACGGCTGCAGCCGCGCTGACGATCGGTCGGCGCCTCTTCGGATCGGCACACGTAGCGGCGTACGAAGATCTCGGCGCATATTCGTTGTTATACGAAGGTGCCGACGCGCAACGCCTTCGAGCCTTTGCGGCCGGCGTTCTCGCGCCCCTACGCTCCTATGACGAGAAGCACCAGACGGAGCTGGAGCGAACGCTCAAGCTATATTTCAACGTCGGGCAGAACGTCAAGACCGCGTCCCTATCGTTGAACGTTCACCGGCACACGGTTTTTTATCGTCTGCGGCAGATCGGCGAAATCACTTCGCGAACGCTGGAAAGCCCACACGATCAACTCACGTTGCGCATGGCCATTGCAATCGATGAACTCCACGTCTAAACCACAGTGGCGCCGCCCCTCCCACAAACGCGAAGTCGTCAAACTCGCGCGCGAAGAGGACGTGCGCTTCGTCCGTCTCGTCTTCGCCGACGTCTTCGGCGTTAGCAAGAACGTTTCGATCCCGGTCGAACAGCTCGACGACGCGCTCGAGGGCCGCATTACTTTCGACGGCGGCTCGATCGACGGTTTCGTTCGCGGGGAGGAGCTCGACATGGTGCTTCGTCCCGACCCGGCGACCTTTACGATCTATCCGTGGCGCGCCGCACCCCAAGGGCGAGAGGGACGGTTGATCTGCGACATCGCGATGCCGGACGGCACGCCGTTTGAAGGCTGCCCGCGAACGACGCTGCGTCGCGCTATCGAGAGCGCCCCCTCGCTGAGCGGCACGCAAATCGGCCTGGAGATCGAGTTTTATCTCTTCGAACGCTCTGCAGCCGGCGAGCCCTCAACCACGACGACGGACGTCGGCTCGTATTTCGATTTCTCGGCCAACGACCGCGGCGAGGAAGCACGCAACGCAATGGTCTCTGCGCTGGGCTCGATGGGCGTTCCGATCACGTCGGCGCATCACGAACATGGCGCCGGCCAGCATGAGATCGACGTCGCGCACGACGACCCGCTCGCCGCGGCAGACCACGCGCTTACGCTGCGCACGATCGTCAAACACGTTGCCGCCGATTTCGACCTGGATGCAACCTTCATGCCAAAGCCGCTCGAGGAGCGGGCCGGCAGCGGCCTGCATGCGGATTTTCGCCTAGCCGGCGACAGCGACGAAGAGACCGCACTCTATGTCGTCGGAGGATTGCTCGGGCATGCGCCGGCCCTTACCGCGATCTGCAATCCGACGGTCAACTCATACAAACGTTTGGTCGCCGCGTGGGACGCGCCGATCTACTCGGTCTGGTCGGAGCGAAGCGCAAACGCACTCGTGCGCGTACCGCCCGGACAAAAGCCGTCGCGCATCGAGATGCGCAGCCCCGATCCGGCTTGCAATCCATATCTCGCGCTCGCGGTCTTGATCGGAGCGGCGGCGGACGGGATCGCATCCGGAACGTTGCCGGGGGCCGCCTTCGCCGGATCGACCTACGATTTGAGCGAACGCGAACGCCGGGAGTGCGGTATCGGCACGTTGCCGAAGTCGCTGCGCCAGGCAATCGCCGAGCTCGATGCGGATCCCGTCGTGCGCGGATCGCTGGGCGATCATCTCTACCATGCCTTCCGCGATGCGAAGCTCGAAGAGTACGAACGCTATCGCCGCGCCGTCCACCCCTGGGAACGCGAACGGTATCTACGATTGTACTGACTCCTCTGTCATCCTGAGCAGCGAGCGTAGCGAGCGTGTCGAAGGACGCGCCGGCGTAGCTGGGATCCCACCGACGGCGCCTCGAGTTAGCCCGTGGTAAGCTGGACGCTTAACTAAATGGCAAGCACGCTTTACCTGCTCGATTCAGCACTGCCGCCGCAATAGGTTCCAGGCGTGCTCGACATCCGCGCGCTGCGTCCGCAGGTTGCCGATCGCAAGCCGAAGGGCATAGTGCCCGTCGACTTTCGTATGCGAGAGGAAGACCTCGCCCGTTGCATTGACGGCGCGCAGGATCTCCGCGTTGAGCGCGTCGCGTTGCGTTTCGTCGACGCCGCGCGGCGCGCAGCGAAAGCAGACGACGGAGAGCGGATGCGACGCCATGACTTCCCAGTCCGGCTCGGCGCGCACCCACGAGGCAAACTCTTGCGCAAGCGCGATGTGATGGCGCAGCCTGTTGCGGATACCTTCCGCGCCGAGGTGCCGCAGGACGAACCAGAGTTTAAGCGCCCGAAAACGCCGCCCCAACTGCAAACCGTAGTCCATATAGTTGACGACGCCCGCCTCGGGTGTCGTAAGATACTCCGGCACGAGGCTAAACGCGCGGCGAACGATCGACTCGTCTTTCAAAAAAAGCACCGAGAGATCCATCGGAACGAACATCCACTTGTGCGGATTGAGCACGAGTGAATCCGCGAGCTCGACGCCGTCGAGCATCCAGCGAAACTCCGGGATTATCGCAGCTGGTCCAGCGTATGCGGCATCCACGTGCAGCCAGATGTTGCGCTCGCGCGTCACTTCGGCGATCGCGGCGACCGGATCTACCGATGTCGTCGACGTCGTTCCCACCGTAGCAACGACGGCGAGCGGCCGCATTCCGGCCTTTTCATCGGCTTCGATTGCGGCACGAAGCGCTTCCGGGCGCATCCGATATTCGTCATCGCATGCAACGCGCACGACGTTCTCTTGCCCGATGCCGAGCGCGATCGCGGCCTTCTCGACGTGCGAATGCGTTTCGGCGGTGATGTAGATCCGCAAGGCCGGCAGGTCGCGACCGCTCATTCCCCGCTCGCGGATTTGCAGCCCGAGCGCATCGCGCGCCGCCGCCAGCACCGTGAAGCCGGCGATCGATGCCGTGTCGTAAATCACGCCGGTCCATTGCGCCGGTAGATCGAGCAGGCGCCCCAGCCACCGCATCATTACCTCTTCCAGCTCGGTGGCTGCAGGCGACGTGCGCCAGAGCATCGCCTTCACGTCGAGCGTCGCCGCCAAGGCCTCGGCGACGATCGCGGCAGGCGCCGAGCTCGTCGCGAAATAGGCGAAGAAACGGGGGTGATTCCAATGCGTCGTACCGGGTACGACGATACGCTCGAAGTCGGCGAAAATCTCGTCGAACGGCACGCCTTCCTCGGGCGCGTTCTCCGGCAGCAAAGCCGCGATTTGGCCCGGCGCAACCGCCGGCATCACGCGATGCGCTTCCGGCTGCTCGAAGTACTCCCGGATCCAGGCGCCGGCTCGGTCGAGTCCGTCTCGCAGGGCCTCGTCATCCATACCGATGGAGTGTTGGCGCATCAGACGGAGAAGGCCCTGGCATGAAGTATCGGACGTATCCGGACAGCGACGTGATCGTCAGCGAAGTCGGCTTCGGGCTTTGGACGACCTCGACCGGATGGTGGGGCGACAAAAGCGACGACGAAGCCGTCTCTTTGCTGCGTGAAGCCTACGATTTAGGTGTCACGTTCTTCGATGCCGCTGACACGTACGGCAACGGCCGAAGTGAGGAGCAGCTCGCCAAGGCGTTCGGGGGAAGGCGCGAACGCGTCGTCTACGCGACGAAATTCGGCTACGATTTTTCCGACGCCGGGCAAGCGCGCCGCGGGCAGTCCGAGTTGCCGCAAGATTTTTCTCCTGCCTTCGTGCGCGAGGCGCTCGAGGCGTCGCTGCGCCGTTTGCAAACCGAATACATCGACATCTATCAGATGCATAATGCGCGCATGGCTCAAATCGACGACGACGCGCTATGGGAACTGCTCGAATCGTTCAAACAAGAGGGTAAGATTCGCATGTACGGGGTCGCGCTCGGCCCCGCCATCGGCTGGCTCGGTGAGGGTGTCGAAGCCGTCCGCCGCCGCCGCGTCGCGACCATGCAGATCATCTGGAATATCCTCGAACAGTATCCCGGTGACGCGCAAATCCGCGCGGCCGCAGATGCCGGCGCGCCGACCGGATATATGATCCGCGTCCCGCATTCCAGCGGAATGCTCGAGGGGCATTACACCGCCGAGACGACGTTCCCGAAAAACGACCACCGCCGCCATCGTCCTCGTGAGTGGCTGCTCAACGGTGTCGAAAAGGTTGCGCAGCTCCGTTTCCTGGAGCACCCAAACCGGACGCTCGGTCAAGCGGCGATCCAGTGGCTTCTGGCAGAGCCGCGCGTCATGACCGTTCTGCCGAACATCTACGATTCCCAACAGCTGCGCGAGTTTGCCGCCGCGCCGGAGACGCCGGCCTTAATCGCAGCGGAGCTCGACCAAATCGAAGAGCTCTATAAGAAAAACTTCGGTATTGAGGAACCGCCCATGGCTTTCAAAGGAACGATGACCCTTCCTGAAGTTTC